>Ga0193751_1000188_pt1 | contig 55658 bp, 63 predicted proteins | sample L1c2metaG_FD_143050 | JGI IMG/M metagenome (GOLD analysis project Ga0193751, IMG submission 143050) | Soil microbial communities from a riparian zone of the East river system, Colorado, United States - L1c2 | ecosystem: Environmental > Terrestrial > Soil > Riparian zone | place: USA: East River...
AGGACAACCCGTAACGAGCTTCGATGAGACAAGCTTTCCTCTCGCTCAACATAAAGCACTTCTCGCTCAAGCTCTCTTAGTCGAAACGATTTATCACCTTATGCGTTCTTATGTCGAACAGCCTCTCCCGTCTGGTCAGCCCATTACCTACTTTGATCGTAGAGACTACCTAACCCGATGGGGAACTGTGCTTGGATTAGAGGAGCAAAAGCTAATCAAGCAGCTAGATATCTTCAAGCTACAATACATGAACTTTGGTTCTGGCGCACTTCTGGTCGGTGGTTACGCAAGCAGTCTCTTCCGTACTCCCGCTGCTTACCGCACTCGTTACCCGAAGTACGTTATGCCTTACCGTTCACTATAGGATAACCCATGGCGAATCTTCTCGCACCGCTCACAGATCTTGGGCCGCGCAGCACTCCACAAGAGATCAAAGACGTTCGCCAATCCGCATACGATTTCCATTTCACATATGGAATGCCGGTCATCCATAAGCATCGCTGGACCTTACGAGATGTTAAGAAGGGACTCGCCAGGATGTGTCCCTACCATGCCGAGAACTCTGCCTATTCTCAAGGTCTAGAGGGTTGTCCTTATTGCTTCGGAACAGGCATTTTAGGAGGATGGGCTGATGGAATCCTTGTAACTGTAACTTTCTCTGACGTAGTAGAGGATAGAATCAAAGTTGGTCCTCAGGGTATCTTGACGTTTGATCGTCAGCCTGAATTAGTTGCTCCGTGGATTCCTGACATGGGAAATGGCGATATGATAATCACTCTTGATCTTTCAGCGGACGGAGTACAGATTGAAGATACCTTAGATCGTTTCATCCTCAAGGATGTTACCCCAATCACAGTTAGAGGGTTTCAGAAGAAAGTTCAGACCGTAGAGTACAAGGTCAGACAGCAAAGTATGATCGACCGTGTACCGGACGGCGATGTTTATTATGACGTACCGATTGTCTTTGACTACGGGAATCTACCCGATCCGGGCGGTGGCACTGGAACTGAAACCTCTATTGCCCTCAATTTTGCTACCCAAGGAATCACAGGAAATCACTCCTCGTATCTACAAGCACTCCGTACTACTGGAAAGGGTACTCCTGTTTCAACAACACTCGGATTCGGCATTGATGGGGATGCAGAGAATCCAGATGTTCACTTCCACTTCGATGAGAATTAATCATGCCGCCAATTGATGCAGCCAGCTATAAAGTAGGAGTTAAGAACGAAGTCGTAGATGCGCTTCGCCAAGTCTTCCTTTCTGACTATCCTGATCCTGAATTTGCCAACAGGGTCGATATCTCGCTGGAATATCCTCTTGAGGCTATTCATTATCCAAGAGTCATGCTTAGTTTCAACGAGGGAGATATTCATATCGCTGGTGTAGGTCATAGAGAATTAACTGATGATGGAACGGGGCACGATCAGATGATTGCTCATTGGAGATTCGATGGCTCAGTTACCTTCGCTATCTATGCTTTGACAAACCTCGATAGAGACTTACTCTCTTCCGCCATCGTTAATATCATTGCATTCCATGGGGCAACCGCAGGAAATAGTCGATTCTATACAGAGATCTTTAACAGCGAATATATTGATATGCAGCTTGGCATGGATAAGATCTCAGCTAGCGGAGATCAAGTTGAGGATGTACCGTGGGATGATCCAACAAGAAAGCAGTATACGGCTAGCTATAGCGTCCCAATTATTGGAGAATTTTATGCTCTCCGAGACACTGGTGCCCTCGTCACCATTGATGATGTTGAGATCTATCCGTATCGAGATGGACAGCCTCTCCCAACGGGTTCCACTGATCCAAGAGATATTGGTGTCCCTTGGCAATCTGACTCGGTAGATATCTAATCCTCATTCCAGATGACTCTGGTTCCGTGAGGCTTCTCTGGCTTTACTCTTAAATATCCTTTGAAGTAGCCGGGGTTCCTAGCGAACCACTGGCGCTGATACTCTCGATAAGCTTCGGGATCGAGGGAGCGCTGTTCGTTTTGATGTGTGCGCACACAGGTCTTACACCAGACCTGAAACCCATCCTTCTGTCGGGCGTTCTTATGAAACTCGGTGACAGCCTTTTTCTTCCTGCATCTAGTACATCGTTTTTCCATCTCATCTATTAGGTTCCATACGCCTCTGCAAAGATAGTGAATCCACTGTAAAACGGTGTGTACCCCCAAGATAAGATGTGAGATACGAGATTTCAGCGGAGATTACATTGGCAATTAGAGCTTACAATAGCCCCGGAGTACAGGTCACAGAGCAGGTTAGCGCCTCTCTCGCGCCCCTATTGGCAGACCCTCAGATCGTTGCGCTAGTAGGGCCAGCAGCAGCAGCAGGCGGATCAGGTGGACCTCAGTCAGCAACCGAAAGAATTTTCCTTAGTGCAAGTACACCAGTTGCCCTTAAGAATACGGGAGTCAATGCTTCTTCTCTAGTTGTCTCTAACAATATTTCAGGCGCAGTAGTCAACCCTGGTAACTATGTCTTGACTACTACATCAGGATCTTCGAGTATTACCGGAGATGAGGTTACCTCTATCGCTAGAGTTTCCCCTCCTGCAACAGCGCCGACATTAGCAACAGGAGCAGGAGGCACATTAGCAGCAGCCACTTACGTCTATGAGATTTCTTACACGAACGCTGGTGGAGAAACAGCCCCAGGCCCGGTATCCTCAGTCATCACTTTATCTGTACCTGGAAGTGTTACCCTAAGCAATATCCCGATTGGACCGACCGGGACTACAGCGAGAAATGTTTATCGAGCAGTACAGACAGCGGGAGTTAATGGAACCTTCACTCTTCAGGCAACAGTTCCAGATAACACGACTACAACTTTAGCTAACGAAGGCTCGACAGCTACGAACACCCTTCCAAAGCTGGGAATCGCTGACGGAGAAACAGTCCTCGTGGCGTACAACTACACAGATAATTTCTTCTTCTCACCGACTTTCTTCAGTGACTTTGATGATATCCGTGATAAGTATGGGCCATCATTCGATGCCACTGGTGCTGTCGCTAGTCCCCTAACTCTCGCTGCTCGATTTGCCTTTATGAATGGAGCAAGTGAAATCGTTTGTGTCGCGGCGGCGACCTCTTCTGATACTGATGTTTCAGCAGCAATTCAGAAGCTAGAGAATGATGATACGATCACAATGATTAGCGTTGTTAGTGGTAGCGCTAGCGTCCACGCAGCACTCGCTGCTCACTTGACCGCGATGGCGACAATCGGTAAGTACCGCATGGGAGTTGTAGGACAAGACGGTTCTGTTAACACTATCACAGCAACCACTCTTCGAAATTCTCAGGCATATAACAACGAAGCTCTAATGATGGTATCACCAGCAGCGTTCACTTATCAGAACCCGATAACAGGACGACCGAATATTCTGGGAGGTCAGTATGCAGCAGCAGCAATTCTAGGAATGTTTGCAGCGCGTGATGTACATATCCCGTTGACCCGAAAGACTGTCTCTGGTTTCTCTGATGTATATGATACAAGATCTGCTACAGAATCTGCCCTAGATTCATCCGCTGGACTTCTCGTTATTGAGAGTAGAAGCGGAACCTTAAGAGTACGTCACGGAGTTACTACAGCAGCAACCAACGTTAACACCAGAGAGGCAAGTGTGGTTAGAGCTAAGTACGATATGGCTCGACGCCTCCGCTTTGCCCTCGATGGAGTTGTTGGGCTGGTAGCTCCTGCTACTGAGGCTCCGCTAATCGTACAGTCTCAGGTTGTCGGAGTTCTCGATCAGCTTGCGGTTGAAGGAATTATTTCTGGCTATCAGGACGTGAAGGCGCGTCTGTTAAGCAGCGATCTAACTACAGTCGAGGTTCGTTACAACTACACCCCGGCATACCCGATTAACAACATCTCAATCGTCTTCACAATCAATACACAAACAGGCACACTAGAGCCGCAGGTAGGTCTATAAACAATGGCAGATAGAGTAAGAGTATTAGGATCTGGTTTTACATACTTCAAGTTCGACGGCACGATTCTAGCCTTCGCTGAAGAAGTACGTATTACCTCTCCTGTTCCAGTCGCAGATGCTCAGCGAATCCAGCCGCTGAACGCGCAGCGTCCGGTGGAGATCGTTACCGCTGGCGCACATACAGGCGGTACTCTCATCATGGTTCTAACCGAACTATACAATCAGGCTGTGTGGCAGCGACTGTCAGCGCAATTTGGTAATGCCCAGGATATCGTAGATATCATGCGATCCATTACCGAGCAAGACCCGGCAAACGGAATCACCATTGACCGCTTCATCAACCCTCCGATGCGAGCGAAGTCTCTCTATCACGAGACTTACTACGGTTGTGTCATCACTCGTGTTACAGATGATGAGACAATCAACATCGGAGCTATGTCCATCAACAAGGAAATTGAGGTTGCATTCACTCATTCCAAGAAGTTGTGGATCAACGGCGGCAACAGATTGTATCCGTTCGCTGGTATTGGTTCAGTCGGCGCGTAAGCGTTAGCAGTACCACACATCAAATAAAGGTTAGGTTATGACAGAATCAGTTTGGGAAGCACCCTTCGCAGAGGCGGACGACATGCCTGTGCAGACACTTGGAATAGATGAAGCCGAAGAGGAAGACGCAAGTGATGCGGTCACTGGTCTTCTCTTCTTAGGACGACTCCAAAAGGATGTAATTGTTCGCGGTCATACAATCTCTCTTCGGACTTTGCTCGCGGGAGAAGAATTAGAGATTGGGTTACTTATCAAACAGTGGACCGACTCTCCTGAAGAGGGTCGAGCTTACGCTTGTGCAGTCGTAGCTGCGGCTATTGAGGCAGTAGACGGAAAGCCTATTGTTACGAGCTTAGGGCCAGATCCAGAAGACTTAGTTAGACGAAAGTTTCGATACGTGACAAACAAATGGCACTGGCCGGTCATCTCAGAAATCTATACCGAGTATGTAGAGTTACAGAAGGAACAGACGGCGGCCTTAGAAGAGTTCTCAAAAAAATAGAGAGCGAGTCGGTTCAGATAATATCAATGATCCGGCTCGCGGAGCGGCAAGGATTGCTCAGAGGCAATCTTAACACCCTTCAACTTCAAGCTCTGCAATGGCTAATAATAGATGAGATGAAAGCCGAAAGAGAGCTAGAGGAAGCTCGGGCTAAGGTAACAGTTCTGACTGGAAACCCACAGCTTTACAAGCATCTCTGGCCAGATAGCCAGGATCAGGATATTCAGTGGGTTACTCCACAAAGTCAAGAAGAAGTAGAGGATCTAGTTTCATACCTAGAATCGTTGGGAGGAAGTGAGGAGAGATTAGAGCAGGGCGATGAAGGCAACTAGAACCGCCAAGATCAGCCCGCCGCCCAGGATGATTCCAGCAACCTGACGAGTAGCTTCATTCTTAGAGGAAGCCATAAAACAAAGACCAACTACAGCTAGAACAAAAAGTATCATCTAATTCTCATCCTTCCTAGTATGTCATTTAGGCCGTCGAGCCTGATTACATCGTCCACAGTAACAGTCAGGATTATGCTGCCATCCCTGACCAGATACGTCTTTAATCCAGTTCACCAGATAGCAAATCAAGATAATAAACAAGATGAGAAAAACGATAATCATATTGACCCTTTCTCTTATTAGTACCTAGTATATCACACAAACATAGGTTTGTCAAGTGCCTGAAGATCAAAATATTACCCCTCCCAGCCCTGAACCAACACCCCAACAGAGGATAGATATTGCTGCCTCTGATAGATATAAGCGCAGTGGTAATACACCAGTTCCCCCAATTCCTCCTTTTAGGATTGATCCTGGTATTTCTTTATCTAATCGCTTAATAAATGCAGCCGAGAATATTGCTTTAACTAACTCTAGAATTCTTACAAATCTAGATCAAATGAAAACTATGTTTTCAAGATTTAGCACTGACCAAAAAGGTGTAGATCAGATTAAAAAAGAGGTACAAACAGGGAAAGTTGCCTCGATTGATCCTCATGCGCTGACTGACTCACAACGTATTCGTGCCTTAAGCCAAGCTGAGAAATTGAGAGGTCTTCCATTTGAAGAACAGGCTAAAGGACTTCAAGCTATAGGATTTGGAAAATTAGAAGACGGTACTTTGAAAGTTGGAGAAGAACAATACGCGGGAGATCAACTTCAACAAGCACTTGATCGCATTACTGGCCGAGCTAAGAAGCCTGGGACACCCGATATTGAAAAACTTGCTTCGGGGGCAGAACAAGGGATGATGGACTGGTCCCAACAACAAAAAGATACGTTAGCCGAAAGACTACAAGCTAGAGGATTAAGAGTTTGGGATTTTGCTAACCCCGCTCACACATTACGAAATGTAACAGGGATGATGACAGGCCATCATGTTCCTCATCTTCCTGGAAGCCCAAAAATACCAACAACTGTTCCAGGAAATGTTACCTCAGAAGGTGTAGGAGCGGGAGAGGCTGGCGGTTTGCGTTCAGCAGCAGGACCCCTAGAAAGATTAATGGCTGCCGCTGGTGGCGGCGGGATTGCAGCGAAGATAGGATTGGGACTTATTCCTGGTATCGGAGAAGCAGCCCTTGGTCTTTATGCTCTTACTCAAGTAGGACAGCATATTCCTGGGGTTCGCAGTTTGCTCCGAGCGAGGCAGGGAATTATTAATCTGGATACAACTGGTGCGCTTACCGGAGAGGGGCGAGGAGCGGGGATTGCGGCTTTCCGAGAAGCACGAGATCTTCGCGGTGGTATTATTGGTTCACAATTCCATGGATTGCTTCATCCATTTGATCCCATCACGAGCCAAATTGCTACTGAGATCGTCACTAGTGTAAGGACTCAAGGATTTACTGGCAAGCAGGGACGAGCATTTGAACAAGCAACTGCGAGTTTGTATCGTGACCTTCGACTTCCGATAGATCAAACAACACAACTCCTTACCGATGCTGTTCGTCAGGGTGGAGAATCCTTAGGTCAGATTGCTAAAGAGATGCATACGTTTGATGACGCTGCTCACAGCTTGCAAATGAACATCAATGAGTATGCTACCTCTGTTGCTGCTGCCGCTAAGACTTTACGAGATGTAGGAGCAGGAGCGTCAGCTACACAGTTTGCTCAAAGTCTTCTCCAAGGTCTTCCACGAGCGATGAGAACTCCCGAAGGAGTTGGAGTCTATCAGCAGAATCTAGCAGGGATAGCTCCATTTATCACAGGAAGAACGGGAGTGTTACCGTGGAACCAACAAACTGGTCCGAACTTAGCAGCAACCAGAGCGGCGGCTGAACAAGTTATGAAGCAGCAATTCGCTATGGCGCGAGGCGCTACCTTTCAGGAGAAAGCGAATTTCGCGGCTACCTTCCTTCCAGCTTTCCAAGGGATGACCCCACTACAAGTTAATCAGATGATGACTCGTATGAATCAAGGTCGAGGTCCTGGTTCTGTCGCAGCACTAGATGTGGCTAGACATGAATATAGTAAGGCTGTAACTGGAATGGCAAGCAAAGAAATGATGAGAGGTAGTGATATCATTGCTCGTGGACATGACTGGGCGCGACAACAAGGAATCTCTGAAGCAGAATGGAATAGAATTAGTGCGGCATCTCGCTCGGGAAAGAGATGGGGAGATATAAGAGAGTATCAAGTTTCAGGAATGATAGATACTAGCACTATTAATATGAGTCAACTTAAAGCTCTAAGAGAACGAACGATTGAGGGACTCAAGGGAACTCTAACAGATCCACAACGTCAAGAACTTGAGAAGCATATTGGTGATCGTCACTGGTCTTTTGATAAGGCTATTCAAAGATATGAATCTGGAAGAGGAAGATTTGGTAGCGGCAGTAGTGTGGATGTTAATGGCGTCACTATTACATTGAAGGGCAAGGCTGCTAAGCTCCTCGATCTTAATGCTCCTAATAAACAGGCTGTAGCAACCGGAAGAATGCCAGCGAATCAACAATACTATGATGAAAACTCTCGTCTGAATCCAGGCTGGTAATCTATGGCCGGTATTACCTTTTCATACAACAATGCAGGTAACTCTCACGAGTTAGCTTTGCGTCACGGTCCTTACAATGTGAATTGGACATACAACGTAAACACAAGTGTAACCGATACTTACACAGGACAAGTAGTGCAGGTTCTTGGAGTCAACATTGATCGACTTATCATTGATGGTCAGTTTGGTAGAGAGGGAGCGACAGGAAGAAAGATCGTTGGAGATAAGTTTGTTAAGCGTTCTAATACAGAACAGTTTGATCCTTCAGGAACTTATCCTGGTCTTTATGCAATGACTGAATTCTTCCGGGGCTTCTTTGCTATCTCGGCTCAGGGAGGAGATGATCCTCTCACTAGTCCAGACGCGAATAGATACATGCAAGTTCCGATGCAGGTTACATACGAAGCTGGTAGCAGTTCTAAGACTTGGAAGATTACTCCCGTTAGTTTCCCAAGCTTTAAGAGAACCAACGAAGATTTTGCTCCACTATGGAGAATAGAATCTTATGTCATTGAAGCAGATGCAACGATCCAACAGTCACAGTCACAACAAGTTCTCTCCTCGATCAACCGACTCCGTGGAGGAATAGGCTTCAAGGTCGCCAACCCATTCAGCGATCCGGCTGCCGACTCCTCCTCTTCTGACACATTAGGACAAGCGACAGAGCTAGTTAAGGGATTCAAGAAGTTACTCCCAACCTTCTCTATTGATGAGTTAAGGATCATGGTATGGAATCGAGTTTCAGTTCCTAAGTATGAGGGTCAAGGACTTGGCTTCGATCCTGCTCAAGTTGCAGATGCTCTTAATCCTGATTCCGTTCCGGGTGAGATCACAGGGTCAGACACTCCGATCCACGCGGGATTCAATCCATAATGGCACTAGCTAATTCAAACGCTTACCTGAAGTACGCGGGAGGAACCTTTCCACTTTGGGTGATGGGGCTTGAGCAGGTTCACGAGCTTGCTGGTACGACAGCACAATCTAAAACTTATCAGCACTTCTATCCTCGTTCTTATTTTCCAGGAGCAATGGTTATAACAGGACGAGTTAGGAATCAAGCTATGTACGATGATCTAGCCGACTATATTCGAGGTCATCAGTTGGCCTTAATCAATAACCCAACTTTAGATTCAGGGTTGAGTGGAAGTTTGACTAATCGCCCTGGCAATGAAACTATTCCTCTTTTAGAGTTTAACTTCCCAGAAGAAAATCTTTTACTGACAGGATGGATCACACCTTTTGAGGCAGGAGCTAAGCGCTTCAATGTTGCTCCTGAGTACACTATGAATTTCGTCATTGCTTCAGATCGTCATTCCACTAATGATCGAATAAATCCTTCCTTTGCTGTGCGTGGTTGGTGGACAGGAGCATTCCTCGACTTCGATGAGAATGGCCCTATCGTAGATGCAACAAAGTCTCCCAAAGTCTCGACTCCTAGAGATGCCAGTCAGTATAAGTGGCCGGATACTCCCCCTGATCCAGCACAGCTTAGTGCAGAACCTATTATCGTTCAGGTCATATCAGGAGCAGGAGCAGGTGGGGGTGGAGGAGGAGGAGGCGGTGGCAAGTTCAACGCGGACGGCACCGGAGTTTATGACCCAACAGATTTTCAGTATGGAGCTACTCTACCTCCGGGACATTCACTCGATCAAATTCACGCAGCCGCTGTATCTGCTGCTCCCGCTGGTTCGTGGCCGGAGCACATTATGAATCAGGGAATGGTTCAGGGTGGAAAGATCTCGATTAAGTATGCTCCACTCAATGCTACTTCCCCCGGCAACACAATCTGGATCTCTTTCTAATGAGAAGATTTGTATACGCACCAGACGTTAACGCTTATATCCTGACCGACAATGGAATGATTGATGTGTCAGCAGATATCATCTCTGGCTCTGTGACCAGAAGGATTAATGCTGTATCAAGCGCACAACTTACACTTCAGAATCCTAATCGTAAGTATCTCCGTAAGCAAACAATTCAAGGACAGAAACTTCAAGAGAGCGGAGATCTTCTCTTCAAGCCTATGGATCGAATCGTTATCTATCTCACTAGAGTAAAGTCTATTCCGGTTTTCTCTGGCTACATTGATCGTGCCCCGTATGACCAACTTTATCCTGGCCCAGTTAACATTACAGCAAGCTGTACTCTTAAGCGTTTGCAGTATACCTTCTGGGATACTGGATTAGTCTTTGTCCAGAAATGGCTAATGCAATATGGTTGGACGCCAGTTCAGTCAACTGGCAATATGATGGACGCTCACGGTACTTATGGCTTTGACTTCAGTGGTGGGCTTGGGTTCCTTCTTCATCAGATCCTCAATCAGGTAGGAGGGTGGCCAGTTGGAGAATCTGGTAAACCAAATACAGTTCACATCCTAGAACTTCCTGATGAATTCATCAGCAAGACTAAGGATATTCTAGCTTCTCAGATCTCAGAAAATCTCCAAGATGAACAGCAAATAGAAGATCTTATTAAGACGTTACTCACTCCTGATGGGATTCAATCCGTCCTCAATCCAGATGGTCAAAATACTCTGACAGCTAAGAGTTCTTACACTAATAGTAATCCTATCCCTGGTTCAGTTGCTGGTGATTACAATGCAAAGATTTTCGGTGAAGCGCGGGCCGCAGCAACGGGAACTAAGTCTGCACAAGGAATGACATATAATGCAGCAGGAATTAAATCTCTTTGGCTAGCAGCAGGAGGCTCAGCATCATCTGCAACAGTTGCTACAGCCATAGCTCTTGCAGAGTCAGGAGGACGATCTTGGGCGCATAGCGCTACTGACGATCTTGGTGTGTGGCAGATCAATCATCCTGCTCATCCAACGTATGATGTTAACAAGCTTGTTGCAGATGACCAAGCATACAATGCTAGCGCTGCTGTTGCTATTTCTCAAAATGGAAACTTTAATCCGTGGAGTACTTTCCATAGTCAGAATGGACAGCCTCCCGCATATCTTTCTCATATGGCTGAGGCTCAAGCCGCAGGAGCGCTTGTAGCTACTGGCCCTGCTCAAGGAGTTATTGGAGATGTTCAAACTAATATAAGCAGCTTCTTTAAGTTTGATCCGAATCATCAAACAAGAGAAGGTTACACTTTCACAGCAAAGAAGAATCCTTTCGGAGATGATAGCCTTGTCTTCAAAGCTAAGTATAATGCTGGTACTCCCGCAGGTTATTTAAGCTTCTATGTTCCCGGAGCAGATAACAAAGCTCCTCCTTGGGCGGATAAGTGGACTAACCATAAAGTAACTGTATCAGGAAGTAGCTCAGCTTCTACGTCAACCTCAACCAGTACAACTTCAGGTGCAAGCACAGGCTCCATAGCGGATAAGATTGTTTCAGTTGCTGTTAGTCAGGTCGGTGTACACGAAACTGGATACAACACTGGTCCTACTGTAAACAAATATATTGCTTACGCTGGCGGATCACCAGGACAACCATGGTGTGCAGCGTTTGTTTCATGGGTTTATGGGCAAGCTGGTATGGCCACCGTTAAGACAATGAGTGCTGGTTCAATGACAGGATTTGGCAAGGATAGCAGGGCTAATCCGACTCCGGGAGATATTGTAGTTTGGGGTCAAGATCACACAGGGATTGTCGTTCGGGTTTCTGGTACTCAGTTCTGGACCGTAGAAGGTAACGCGGGAAATAATACGAATTCAGTTGTACGCGGAGGACCATATACAGTCGGACAGGCAACTCCCGATGTTCATGGTGATACCCCTAGCTTCGTTAGTGTTCCTGGCATTGGGACTTCTACAGGAGATTTAAATAGCGCTATTGATCCCACTGGCGTTGGTCTTGACATTACAAGTTTCTCAGCCTCGACTGCCGCAGGCTTTAGCTTAGGATTCCCCGCTCTTGCAGATATGACAGAATCATTATTGCTCAGTGGACCACGAGCATTAGCTAATGATACTCCCTTACTTGAATGGATTGAATTTATTTGTCAGGCGTCAGGGCGCAGTTTCATGTCTACACCGCGAGGAGATTTCCTAGCATTTTATCCCGACTACTTTAACTGGACTCAGGAATCTCCATACTTCACTATCAGTGGAATCGAAACAATCAAGCTTGATATCGACGTAGGAGATGAGGAGCTTACAACCCACGTCTTCACAACTGGTGATATCTATCCTGGAACTCTCGGGACACAGTTTGGTATTGTTGATAAGATGGCGTCCTCTGTCGCTAGTGTTGAAGACCCAAAGACATTTTCAACTCTTGTTAATGCACCAGGATTTGATGTGAGTAAGTTCTTGCAGCGTTATGGAGCAAGACCCCACTCTGAAGATCGTCCTGAAATCAAACATGCTCTGTTGCAGTTTATGTATGGATGGATGTATTTCTTACAGAAGTGGGCAAAGCAATTCTATTGCGAGGGTGAGTTTACTTTCATGCCAGAATTGATCCCTGGTGGTCTTGTAGATTTCTACGATCAAGATCTCATTATGTTCGTTCAGGAAGTGACTCACACTTTTGATCGTACAGCGGGATTTTCCACAACAGCTTCTTTGGTTTCGCCTTCTACTCGCGGAGGAAGTAATCCCGCAATGGTATTATCAGGAGGACCAGCGGCAACAAGTGCCTCGGCAACGCCGGACCTTCCCAATCTTCCGCTTCCCCACGGAGCGCAATAATGGAACAGCGACAAATAGAAAGGAGACTGGATGAACGGAGAGTAACAATCTCAGAAGTAAATATGGCTCAAAGCTATATTCTCACGAAGGATGCCTGGGGAAACCCCATTCGAGTTTCATTCAACTTTCACGATGCTGTCGTTACGGTTCCTCAGGTTAATGAGTTATGGTATCTAAAACGTAGAGATAATCAGTGGACCTTAGATCGGAAAGCAGAAACAGGAACAGAGGCTACATCACTCACAACATTATCGGCTGGCGATAAAAGATTAGAAGCCTCGAATGATCTTTATTTAGCCGCTGGCAATAATGTCTATCTCAATGGTATTTTATTACAAAACAACACCACCGCTGTATCCTGGACTAATATTACTGGCAAGCCAACTGCGTTTCCGCCGACTGCTCATAAGGCTACACATACAACAGGCGGGACAGATGCATTTACTTCTAGTGATACGTTAGATGCACTCGCTCGTTCCGCAATACTCACTAATGGGACTCTTACTGCAAATCGTCGCGGAATTAATCTTGTAGCTGGAACCAACGTAACTTTATCATCGGCGGACAACTCTGGCTCTGAAAGAGTAGATATAACCATTAACAGCACCGGAGTCACCGCGAGTAATAGTAGCTGGTTCACATTGGCCTCTGGTACATCTTCGGGAGCAACATCTGCTACCGTAGACCGCTCTATAGCAGGAACAGCTTGGATTTCATCAGGAAGAGATTTCTATGTTCTTATCGGGATAGGATCGTCCTTTTGTGAAGTGAGGAAAGGTACTGTCTCGGGTAGTATTGTAACTTTCGATCAGCCTTTGTGGTTTACACACTCGTCTAGCGATCTAGTTCTATTCACCTACGCAAATGAGTTTTCTCCTATGTTCTGGGGAGCAAAGGGAGATGACATTGTAGATGACACCAACGCAGTTCAAGCCGCACTTGACCAAATGAGTATTTATGGATCTACCCTCAATGGATTCCAAACTCCTCATAAGATCACTCGCCCGATTCTTCATACAAGTGGAGCTAGAGCAAGAGAACTCTATCTCTATTGTTCTGGATTTACGAGTGTAGCTGAAGCTGCTGGTGGTGCTTATATGTCCTCAAATCATCCAGTCATGTTATGTAGTGCAGATGCAGCAACCAACACCTTCACCTTAACAAGAGGGAATGGAACAGTTCCAGGAACAATTGATTGGAAGATCACATTCGCAAACTGTCAAGGTCAAACATTACCAGGGGGAATTGTTGCGGGTAAGGTTTATTATGTCAAGACTTGGACTGGAACCGGAGTAATTGGGGACACATTTACTATCGCCGCCACGGTCGGAGGCGCAACTTTAGATATCACGAGCAATGGGACGTGTACAGTTTACCAAAAGCTAGAGGGTGGTGCCCGTCCATATCTTGATGATGTTTATCTTCAGGGAAATAACATCACGGGACTTAATGGTTTTCGCCTTGAGCTTCAACAGCCAGTTAAATGTTATAAGATCCGTGCTGATAATTTCCCTGGCACTGGAATAATGATTGGAGGCAATGCGGTTACACAGCAAGGAATTATTGAGAACGTAGAAGCAATTAGCTGTGGAGTTGGTGTTTATCTCGGCGGGTCCTTCTTAACCATTACCAAGCTCGACGTAGAGGCTTGTGGATGGGGGTGTTACGTTTCTGGTCTTGGTCATCATATCTATGACTTTTACAGCGAGGCTAACACTCTCGGTGACTTACGTATGATTTCTGGTTGTAGTCGAGGACACCTAATCAGCGGTGCAACATTTGGCCATAATGGTGGAACAACTACCAACCCACCATTCTTGATCGAAGATGCAAATTCTGCTTATGTTCTAGAGGATGCTTATTTCTACGGATCTAGCCCAGGCGATACTCTCATCTATGATAATGTTAGAATTCAGCAGATGCTTTTTGAGGATATAGTTGGATCTAATCCTTCTGTAGGAACGCTAATTCAGCCGTCAGGATTCAACTATTGGACATATGTAGATAAGCTTTCGGTGAACGCGACTAATGGATTGAATTGGACTCGATCTGCTTCAAGCGCTAATGGTGGAACAACCTTGTATTCAGGCTCTGGTGCTCCATCTGGTATAGGTATTGATGGAGATTTTTATCTAAGAACTGGAACCCCTGCGATAGTAGGACAACGAATCTATACCAGGAGTGCGGGCACTTGGATATCCGTTGACTCGGCTCTTCAAGAAATAATCACCAACTCACAATCTGGATCTTACACTTTAGTCCTAACTGATGAGTCAAAGGTCATAGAAATGACAAGTGCTTCTGCTGTCAATCTGACTATTCCACCAAACTCCTCTGTTGCTTTCCCAATAGGAGCTACCATTGAATTGAATCGCTATGGAGCCGGGGAAGTAAGCGTCGTTGCTGGTGGAGGCGTTACCGTTAGATCTCCTTCAAGTTTCTTGCGCTTAACCAATCAGTACTCTTCCGCTTCTCTCCGAAAGAAGGGAACAGATGAATGGATCTTAGCTGGTGATTTGAAAGCATGACCAAGATTCCAAGGCGCGGAGCCATTGCTTCACACCCAACAGTCACTATCGCCACGGTTGGCATTGGCCCTCTTGGAGTCGCTCCTCTTGGGGGTAAGAATATCAATCTACGCGACTTATATCGAGATCGGGAGCATAATAAGAGATGAGTACATCATTCAAACTAACTAATGGAGATCTGAGCGTCGGGGCTGGACGAGCCTATGAGGTTGTCCAGGGTCGAGATAAACTTCGGCAAGATCTTACCTTATGGCTCATGGAAAGAATTGGGCAAGATCCGATGACGCCTACCTATGGTTCTCGCTTGGACGGTGGGGTAATAGGTGGAAGAGAAATCCCCTCGTATATTGGCCAGATTGCGTCGGACAATAACTCCAACCAAATCAGGATGGAAGTTCTGGATCTCTTAGTAGAATATCAGAACATGCAGCTTGATAAGATTCGTAATGAGACTCTTCTCTATCGAGGCAAGAACACTCTAGAGGCTGACGAGGTAATCGACAGCATCAACTCGGTAGATGTAACACAGATCGGTACCACAATCCTAGTTCGAGTGGTTCTCACGACTCTTGGGAACACTTCACTCAAAGTCACACTACCTATAGCAACTGAGGCATAATGGCCATAACAGCCCAAGAATACAGCGCACGAATCAGAGCACAGCTAAAAACCATTGACCCTGATATCAGTGCAGATCCTCTAACACCAGAACGAAAGATCATTGATACAGTTTCTGAGATTCTAGCAGATTCTCAGATTGATACATATACTCAGACATATCAGTACGATATTGATACTAAGGTCGGTACTGACCTAGATAAGTTTGTTGCTCTCTTTGGTTTCGGAAGACAGCTTGGAAGACGAGCTACGGGCATAGTTACATTCACTCGCGGAACCCCCGCGCTCAATGATATTCTAATCCCCGCTGGAACTGAGATTGTAAAGCCCCAAACTCTAGTAAGTCAGGTTTCAATCTTCTTCACCACAGCAACAGTAGTAATGGCCGAGGGAACCACTTCAGTTGATGCACCTATTGAAGCTTCAAGTGTTGGTCCGAATGGTAACGTAGCCGCTGGCACAATCATAGGGCTAGGAACAAGTACCGGAGATATCTCCGAAGTAACAAATGCAATTGGCACGACGGGAGGCACCGATACTGAAAGTGATGCCGAGCTTCGTGTTCGTTTCAAGAATACGATTTTCCGTAATATCGCTGGCACCAAGGATCAGTACTTAGCACTAGCGATTGCAAGCCAGTTCGCTAATAAAGCTAATGTCATAGGTCCACAGAGTCGGTACAGTGAGTTTGTTCAAGTTCCACAGAACCGAACGATTGTCTCGCAAATCCCCTACTCAAAGTACACATACAACTATGACTATTATCTTACAGACGGCGACCCGACAAGTGAAACCTTCTACTACCCTAGGGGAGTCGATTACACATTCACAGCATCCGTACCACCGTCAGTTGCAGTTACTGCTGCTCAGACAACGCTTACAGGATCGACAACATTACCATCAGCCACAATCAATGTGGCATCTACAACGGGCTTCCCGACAACAGGTACTGTCACGATTGGGACTCAGACTGTCGCCTATACCGGCGATACAGGAATAAGCCTTACGGGAGCAACGGGAGGAACTGGCACTTTCCCGGCAGGAACTACTGTCACATCAGGGACTCTTCTACCTGGAACAGTGGCTTTATTTGAACACACATATTGTTCAATCAACTCTCGTAACGATCCAACGAACAATATCGCTAACTATGTAGATGTATTCGTTTCAGGAAATGACACTACAGAAGTATCAGAATCTGTGGCATTTCCAAATTCTTCGTACAACTTCTCTAATACATCATCCTCAGCTTACTACGCTGGCAAGTTTAAGAGAACTCAAACAGGGGCTACACCAGTAGTCGGCAATAGATTCCAAGAACTTCTTTGGCAACCAGTTAGTCTATTGCCGAGCACCATCATAGTAGATGGAAGAGCTTTCTATCAGGGTACAGACTATTGGCAGGTTACAGATATAACAAGTTACTTCTCAAGTCGTCGCTCCCGAGATGGAATTGAATGGTCTGCTTCTGCGGCTGCTTCTATCAATGCAGGACTCTTGTTTGTTTTGAATTACACATTCGATAAACTACCCATGACATTAAATGAAATCATGGACGTACATAAGCAAATCGCCACCGATGTACTTGTCCATTCAGCAAATGAAAGATATCTCAATATCAATTTGATTGTGATGTATTCTCCCGGCTTCGGTAAAGCTGCTGTTGATACTGGCATTCAAGCTGCACTTGAGAATTTCTTGGAGCGTCAGCTTTTTGGAAGCATCATTCAGATCTCAGATATTCTTGAAACAGTCCATGAAGTTCCTGGGGTTGATAACGTAAGGATGACAAATCCCTCAGATGGAATTGCTTATGGTATTCAAGAGGTAGCTCTTGATGGGATGACTCAGATTGGTGGCCCTAAGATTAATGACTTCTTCTTACAGGATTCAGATCTTCCAGTCTTGAATCAAGTAGTAGCAAGTCAGCGTTCCCAGAACACTTGGTAGATTAAATGGCAAGCATAACTGATATTCGACAATCAGGGACGACCCTTCTTCTGGCGAACAATGGTATTTATGAGCCATTAGTCGGACCAGAAAACCTACGGAACTATCTTGGTAGATTCGAAGATAACTATGATCTGTCCAACAACTCTCATCTCTTCCGTCTTCTTTCAGCATTAGGAGGAGAGGCTGGCGCTGGTTCAATCAAGAAAGCGATGATGCTGCCTCAGTTGCAACAGCAACTAGAGTCTACACACTTCACTGACTTGGATCGTCTTTATGGTAGTCCTCTCGCTCTTCCTAGACTAAAGGAAGAGATCTACACTATTGATCCACGCAATGAGGTTATGACTCAGGAAGAGTGGCAAGATGTTCGAACCAAGGACGCAAGCTATCGAGCGAGATGCCTTACTTGGATGAGAGCTATAATCGAAGGACCTACTCCCCGAGGAATTGCTCTTGCTGGTGAATCAGCCCTCGGAGTAGAATGTGATGTGATCGAAAGATATCTCTATCTTGAAAACCTTTCCTCTGATCGTCCGATACCGACACAGAACATTGGACAGACAAATAGCCGTAATGAGTTTATTATTGTTCCACGTACTCCGCAATTGCAAGAATCAGAGAAGCGTAGGTTAATGAAAACGATTGATAAGCTCCGTCCTCTAAACACAATCTCATCAACTTACAGTAGCGATACCCCTAGGCTTAATCGACCTGTAGAGGATATAGATGCGAGTACTGAAACTTTCTTTGTTGATCGTTATGTGACCGGACGACCCGATATTGAATGGCCTCCTGTTGATGCAACTCAAGCCTATTGGATTGAGAAGGGGGTAGAGAATGAGGTTCCTTACTATGCTTTCATGCAGAGAGAAGAGTCCGCGACCTTTATCTCTATCATTAATGCTACAGCAAGCTCTGAACAGATTGGGCCATTCAATCAACAGCAGAGAGCGATATTCCCTCACCTTAGAGATGATGCACCCTATCGACCTTATAGTGTGACATACAGTTACGCTAATTCATTCGCACCATTACAATTAACGACTCCATGGGCGCGAGGATATGGAGTAGATTCAACAGTTACCCTTATCAATAGCGTTTATCCTCTGGGTTACTTTTCTGACCAACTAAACGTCCAGGTCAATCCAGATGACCCAAATCTATTCTGGGCCTCTACAGAAACCACATCAACTAATGATAGAGGAGAAAGTCTTATTTTCGATCTTGGATCAAGTCGTCCAGTGAACTTCATTGACTTTGAAATCTCTAGCAAGCCTATTGATTTTCTGATCGCATATAGTGATGATCTAATTAATTGGTCTACAGTAACAAACAATACCCCCTTTGTGAATGAGACAGGAGTGACATTCATCCCAGGTAAGACGACACCTTGGCATTATATAGAGCAACATTTTGATTTGATCCAAGCGAGATACATACAAGTACTCTTCACTCGAAGATCTGATCCATTTCCACTTCTAACAACAAAAGAGTTTGCGTGGAGTATTGAGGTCAGAAACCTAAGAATAGTACACGCTATCTACAACGTAGATGTATTCGTGCCCGACCAAGGTATTGATATCCTCGGCAATTCATATCGTACAGATCTCACAACCTTCGATGCTGAATACGTTCTTGATGAAGATCCTACTACCTTCTGGCAAAGTCAACCTAACCCAATCCCTGATGCAGTCGAAGCTCTCTATTTCGATATGAGGATTGGAGCGCAAACAGGAACCATGGATTTCCTCGATACTAATGATATCCTCGAAGAGTACGACAAACGAGGACAGGCTGATATGGAAAGCTACTTTGTAGATGGAGTTATCATTGACGAGATCTTCCTTGACCCTGTGACCTTTGGGCCTGATATGCACATCTACTATTCCACAGATGAAGAGCCGGATTGGGAGGACAAACTTTGGACTCCTATACCACGTCACTACAAACTTCGCAAGGGATTCCATGCTTTGCCAGCACCTACTTTCACTAAGTTTGTTAAGCTAGAGTTTAGTAATCTAGCTCCCGCTCCTTATCAATCTCTTGATTATCCAGTTTTGCCTAATCTGACTTACAAGAAGTATCCGTCTTGGGTACAGGACTACTTCAACTTTTTGTACACTACAGCACCAAATACATCCACCTTTGATAATCCAGTAGACCGTGTTGTAGTCGAACCTCTTGATCTCTTTCAGAAGAGAAGTGATTGGTTCAGCACCGACTACAGTACCATTAGACAGATGACTGCCCAGACAGCGGTTGACGAGCTAAGTCAATTTATCCTTGGCTTACAGTCAGCGACTCAAAAGAATCAGGATATACAAGCTTTGACCGAATCTCGGATTCAATTCAACTCAGCCTTTATGTACCAACGAGATCTAATCCAACAGCTTGATAGCTCTCGTGCGCTGAGCCGATATGTCATTAACACTGAATCAGATATAACGGCAGAGCAGACACCCCCGATTGTCATTACTCCTTCAGTCCAGTCTGTGTCTAATCTTACAGCAGAGAGAGAAAGAAAGCAGCGACCCACGATGTTCTTCCCTCATTCTTGTCGCCATGCTTACCAAGAGCTTCAGGCTACACGACCAAGTAAACTAGCTTACTTCGTAGCCATTAAGGAAGTCTCTTTTTATCGGCGTGACTACAGCATTGACTTTGATGAGACAGTGTATATTGAATCACTTGATGATGATGCTCATACAGAATACAATGACTTTGCTCCCGGCGAGTGGAGGTTCGAGGTAACGCCGTGAGTCTTTATACCTCTCTAAGCGATGAGTTTGATTCTTCAGTTGGTCAACTAGCCAATTATCTGACTTCCACGGGTACAGCTTACCCTGGAACTAAGCATTATGATCTCCGTAGTTTCTACGCTGCTGACCTAACAGTACCTCGTACAATGCCTGACTTCCGTTACTGGAATGCAGCAAGCTACGACGGAATTCAGATGCTGGTACTAGATCAGCCTCGCTCTGTTACGGGAAGATCTATTGCGGCTCGCACAATGGATTCTATGGATCTAATGAGTACCGACCTTGAAAGTCCTGTCACTCTTCAGGATCTTGAGGACTTTATCCTTGCTTCTGGAAATGAAAGCTGGCCTGTCGGTGATCCTAATGTTATCTTAGCCCAAGATGCAACCAATCGTTATGCTAATGTAATGACTGTAGTGGTGCCTCAAGGTGGCCCGAAGACAGTTACCTCTACGTTCCGAGATAACATCTTTACAGGATTAAACGATGTAGGTGGAACTTATTATATTGATTTGGTTCTACCTTCATTCCCCGCTCAGGCTGCTGCCGCCCATCTAGATTTGACGAACAGCTTTATTGATTTTACTTCGGATGGTAGTGGATCTTATGCAGTTGGATTAACAGATAGCATTGCATTCAATGCTTCGTTAAACAGTCTAACATCAGGAGGTAATGTTAACTTCCGAGTCAATAGAAACCTACTTGTCAACTCAGACCCAGCTAACCTTACTGGTATCCGCTTTCGTCTTGCTCCGCTGGGGGCCGGAAATGTAACGGTAAAGTTCCAAGCTATGAGAGTATTCAAGTCAGGAGATTATGATGCTGGTGGAGTGTATCCCGTGGTAGGGATTGAGACTAAAAGGAATGCACTTTCCCGTCAAGTTCCTCTACTCGGCGCGGGCCAGAATGAGCTTGCTTCAGATCTAGGTGTGATTCTTTGGGGAGCCACTCGGCCTAAAGATATCTATGAGGTATTCAAGTTCAACACTGGTCATATCCCAACTGCTCCTACCAGCAGTACTTTCTCCTACTACGCTCGATATGATCCCGTAGCAGATAGTTCTATCCGTTTTGATTTCTCCGTTAATTCTTCTCAATCCCAACTAGCCATAACAGAGCGAATTGGTGGAGTAGATTATCCCATTATCCTCACTCCCCCAAACACAAATACACTTACATCCTCGACTGACTATTTTGTAGTCTTTGAAACATTCGGTCTACAAGCACGAGCTAAGATTTATTCATCTCGGGGAGCTTTCTTCGGAACTCTACTTTACTCTACTGAATGGTTCCCTGTTACCAGAACTAGCCGAGGATACACGGGCTACAAATTCAATCCTTATAATTACGATACTCAAATTGATTGGATCAAGAATCGTACCGCTGAGTTTGCCACCTTCGAATCTCTTGCGTTCAAGAGTTTCTCTCCCGTGGTTGGAGCTTCCCTCGATCCGAAAGCGAGTTTACCACTTGATCTTAGTAGCCAAAACTACATTGCTTCGGGAGATGCAACAGTAACTGTTGATGCCACCACAGGAAATCCTCCTCCTTCCTGGCAGTTTGTCCGTTCGGGAGCAAGCTTGTTCGGAGGCTATCAAACAACAGACTATATCTTTATTGGAGATCCTAAGTTCCTTACTATCGACGGCGATCTATTCCCGACTGTTGCTGGCAGAACCTTTAGGGTAGTCTTGATTGACAAGTATGACACGGTAGCTTTCAATGCTTATATCCCTAACCTTAAGGCGAATCAGTGGAACCACTTTAGCATTCCTGTTGTAGCTAATATCGCTCCCGCTAATTACCGAATAATTCTACAAGAGGTTGGCTTCTACGCTGACACATTCTGGCTCCAAAATTTCCAGGTAAATCACGACACTGTTGCATGGTATCTATCTCCCGATGCTGGTGATACTTGGTTCCCCGTTCTAGGAGATGCCACCGGAATATTCAATGGAGTAAACTTCGGAAATCAGGGCACCGATATGACTCAGCTTAAGATCAAGGCAGTAGCCTTATCAGATACCGCTTGGGTCCAGGGTTACGAGGTAGTTCCTAAGTACGAAAACCCTGGGCATTACGATGTGTTTACTCGCGCTTCAGATTCGGGTACCGTGGGATTCCGTATTACAGGAGTTTCATTAGCAAGTTTGAATAGAGTTAAGCAGCCTGTTCAAAAGAAGGTTTCACGTAAGGCATATCGTTATTCTCGACTCCACCGAAAGCCAAAGATATTCAGATCTGGCAAGAAGAATATCTTGACGTAACACCTATTTTCTGCTATAATATCTATGTAATGAAGATGCTAATTATGCATGGTAGAAACGGTAGTATTTAACGAAGCGATTTTAGGAACACTTCAGGCTGGTTCAGAAGAAGACCATCGAAAAGTCCTCTTCTTAGAGCAACACCCTGAATATCCAACTCACTTCCTCGTCAGTTCATTCGACCCTCTATACCCTCACAAGCTCAAGGACCTCATCGGGTCTTATCGGGCTATCTCTATGTTCAAATTGGATCAGTTCAAGTCCAAGGCAGAGGAAGAGGGATATAATCAGATCGTCTTTACAGAAGATCCGGCTCCGATCTACGAGAGGGTTGATCGGCTGAACGAACCGTACCCTTATTCTCTGAATGGTATCGAACTCCGTAAGTTTCAGTTGCAAGGATTCAATTACCTTAGGGATTCTCAAGCCGATATTGTTAATTGGTCTACAGGGGCTGGCAAGTCTGTCTTCGCTGTAGCTAAAGCTCAGTACCTTTTGAATCAAGATCTGGTAGATACTGTTGTGGTGGCCAGTAAGAACCACAACAAGATCAACTGGCAGCGTACCTTTAGAGATATTGTTAATCTAGAGAGTACCATCGTAGAAGGGAAAGCTTCAGTTGGTACACTAGAGCGTCGGGCGCAGAGAGCCGAGCAATATAAAGACCAGATCATCATTTTGAACTACGAGAAGTTTCGCTTCAGGGGTAAGGCTCTAGTCGGTCAGACTCGTGAATCCGTTGGTGATGGAGAAGAGATGCTAGAGGCTCTGAAGGGTAAGCGCATCTATTTCATCTGGGATGAGATGCCGACCAAGCTGAAGAACATGGCAACAGCAACTTACAAAGGTGCAGCGAAGGTCGTTAAGGCTACAGACTCAGCCTATCAGTCCATGCTTTCGGCTACTCCTCTAGAGAATGAACCAGAAGATATCTACTCCTGCGTCAAGATGCTGACCCTCAAGACTGAGAAGGTCTTCACGACCAAATCTGATTTTCGTAAACGCTATGCGCTCTCAATGAATCCCTGGGCTAAGTGGCAGGTTGCTACTTGGAATATGGAGGGACTTCAGGAGATGGGCCTACGCCTAGCTCACATGACTCATCAAGCTGATAAGTATCGGGACCCTGAGATTTCATCACAGTTTCCTCAGGAGTCTTGGGAGGATATAATCATTGACATGAGCGAACAGGATCGCAAGCTTTACACTACTGTTGAGAAGAAGATAGCAGAAGAATTCGGAGCGGGCTATGATGAGATCCTATCAAAGCTGCTCGTCCTACAGTTAATTTGTAACAACCCCTCTACTCTCAAATTGTCAGAGAGTGATCTGGCAAAGCTGATTGTAGAGAAGAAGGAGCCAACTGATAAATACTGCGCGAAGCTCGAAACTCTCCGAGATTTGTTGGAACAGATCAGTGGCAAGATTGTCCTCTTCACAATGTACAACGATCTAGGAGCTAAGCTTCTCGCGGACTACATTGCTGATTGGGGGTTCACCTATGTCCTGTTTGACGGTGGAGCAAAAAAGAAGCAAGATGCATTGGACCGTTTCAAGGCCGACCGGAGGATTAAGATCTTCCTTAGCTCAGACCAAGGTTCGGACTCGATTAACTTGGAACAAGCAACCACGGTTATCAATTACGACTTACCGTGGAAGCACAGTACACTCACTCAACGTGTCAATAGGATTAGCCGTATAACATCAACAGCAGAACGAGTCTATTACTTCAATCTCATCATGGCAAACTCGATGGAAGAAAGGAAGATGAAGCTGCTTAAAAAGAAGAAGGGTTGGGAGGATGCAATCTTCCGAGGAGAGATTGCGGATCAAGCAGATATGATGAGCCGCATGACCAAGGAAGATCTGATGTATCTCGCCCTCGGGGAGATGTGATGAACCAATTCTGTCAATGGCCGCACTGCCGAAATAATGCAGTGGTTATCGTTAAACAAATAGGAGTAAGAGAAGGGCTTAAGGTATGTAATCAACACTCTAGATCAGCGGAGAAAGAGTTTACACGCTTAGGATATGTGGTGGAGACAGTTCCTCTAGATCCAAAAATGGGGAAGGCAGGGATCCATCAGAGTACAGAAGATCAGCCGCTTGCCCCCAACGTGTATAGATTTCCTGTAGAACGGACTCATTCCTCTGAACAATGAACTCTCGGAAATCGTGAGGATTATCCTTACAGATTGCGAGGATCATCATCTTCTCGATGCCTAGCCAATCGCCATAGCAATTGACCTGAGCATTGTACTTCTCCATCAGTCTATCATCCGGGTTGCCAAACGATTCTTTATTCATCGTCTTGATATCAACAAGCCACAATCCGTGACCGGGGATATTTACATCTACTAGATCTGCTGTGCCCTTGCCATAGAAGACAATACCACTAGGACTAAGAAAGGCTCGATAGATTTGGCGTTCTACATTCTGAGGACTAACCAATCCCATATGCTTGAGTATCTCTTCAAGGTATCCGTGGTAGAGATGACCAATATCGAAAGTACGTCGAAGGTTCGCTCCTATAGGAGAACTCTTAATAGCTTGTGTCTTCTGTAAGAAAAGAGTTTCAGGATCAGTGAAGCAATCTCCTGAAGGATGAAAGTGTGCGTCCCACTCTTTCTCGTTGGGCACACGGATATCCCAATACTCAGGGAATTTACCTCGACGTTGGTACTCATCAATCAGAGGGGAGAGGATAGCTCCACGGCCCACTGTGAGGGTACGCATAAGCTTTTTGCTATCCAAGATAATCCTGTTCTGCCCATCTAACAATGTACTTTCCTATCAGAGGAATCTCACGAATGCGTAGAATAATACGTTGTTGCTCATGGATGGTTCTGTTGAATGTGCCAATCTGTTTCGTCTGAAGGGCTATCTGCTCATCCTGTCGTCTACGCATAGAGATGATATCTTCACGAATCTGATGTTCTCGCTCTTCCCATTTATAAGCAAACTCTTCGTGAGAGTAGACCTTATCGTTCATATTCTTTTAACCTCTCTATCATTGAAGCTACATCGTTTGCGTCCATCACTACAAGTTGTACGGTCTTACGGGGGTCGAGGTCCCTAAACTCGATGCCGATAGCAGGGATCTTCTCCCATGTTGACTTCGAAACAACCTCTTCCCAAAACTCTCTCTTGAGGGAGTAACTAGCTTGAGCCGTGCTTTCACACTCCATGACGAAGGACTCTGCGCTAACGTCCACGTTATCGTTCCACTGTGCGCCAGAGGATTTTGATCTCCTAGCGTTGTCGAATTTGAAGAGCTTTTCCATTGCCTGCTCATGGTCCCTACCCTGTTGTGTTGTTGATTTAGCTCTCATCAGGAAACATATCCTCATATTCGACGGCCATAACATTCATCACATTATCATAACGATTAGCGGTATCTTCAAGATCCTTAATGTATTGAAGCAATGCTTCTAGTTCAGACTCTGTGATATCCTCTAAGGCTCTGACTTGCAATCTAAAGATTGCTTGTTGTGCGGGACTTCTCATCTTGGCACAAAACAAAACCAACATAGATTTTCTTGGTTAAACCCGGCCATGTAAAGAACCTTCTCGACCTTCTTGGTAGTAACATCTATGAAAGAAACTGGAAAAGGATTCACTCGGGGTTCACCCTGTTCATTTCCACATTTACACTTCATGGCTATCTTCTTCTTGAAATCTCCACTCTGCAAGTTGAGCAATAACATCATCAACGAGGGTATAGGATGTAGGCTGGGGCTTATTATGCCTTGCATATTCTAATCTGACTAACTCCATTATCAAAGGCCCCAGAGGATCACTTGTGCTCCTAAACCATATCATGGTTGCCTTGAGTCTATCGACTCAATCCAATTCACAGCAACGGCAGCAACCTGGATTAACTCTTTTCGAAGCTCAGTATCTACTTCCATAAGAGCAGCCTCGCAAGCTTCTCCAAATTCTTCTCCCAGAATCAAACCCCAACGTTCATTTGCGACGTGATGTTGAGGACCCCACTTATGATCTTGTTTAGCTCGTTCGTTTTGAACCTCATACAGAACACTAAGCAGGGACAAGATGCTCAACTCCCTCTGGTTGATTACGGGCTATTTTCATTAGCTCTGCTCGTAGGGTATCCATCACTTCAGGATGCTCTTTGATATATTCTTGGGTAGAGTCTTTCCCTTGAATCTTGTCAGGGAAGGTATGATGATTGTAGTAGGCACCACTGCGCTCGATGATTCCTAGCTTCATAGACAAGTCTAGAATCTCTTGCTCTCGATCAATGCCAAGAGTTAGGCCATCTACCTCATCAGTTACAAACTGGTAAGTAGCAACCTGCTTAGGCGGCGCAAGCTTGTTCTTCTTGATGAATGCTGCTACTCGATATCCTACTTCCTTCTTCTCTCCGTTGACGACACCATAGATCTTATCTCTCGTTGGCTTAAGTTGGATACGGATAACTGCCATGTGCTTAAGAGAGTGTCCACCGGGAGATTCAACCATAGGAACTGCTGCTCCGAACACATCACGAACTTGGTTAAGGAAGACCACAGTGCATTTGTTGCGATAGGCTGGCACAGAGATTAGCTTAACCATATGAGTGACAAGGGCAGACTGTCCCCCAACTTGCTTCTTCTCGCCGGGATCTCGTTCCTTATCTCCCATCATAGCTCCGATAGAGTCGAAGGCAATGAAGCCAATAGCTCCACTATTTACTAGCTTAGCGACTACCTCAATAGCTTCAGTACCAGGATCGGGAGAAACGATGAGAAGGTCATCGAGATTAACTCCCGCAACCTTCTGTGCCCAATCTGCATTGAAGCGACCTTCCAGATTTACGAAGGCACAATAGCGTCCCTTCTTCTGCTCTTCAGCAATCATGTAGTAGCTAAGAGTAGTCTTACCTATTGACTCGGGGCCAAAGACCTCAATCAAGGTTCCACGAGGGAACCCTCCGATTCCTGTTGCAAAATCCAAGCTGATTGACCCTGTGCTTACTACTTCCACGTCTGGTACCTCACTCGCTGCATAGACTTTTTCGTTCCCTAGATCCTTTCTGAGCTGATCAATTAGTGATGCCAACTTTTTCTCTCCTGTACAATGCTCGTGCGTTTAGTAGGGATTTACCCCTGTCCGAAACCTTGACATGGAAAAGCCCTGCGGTACGCCGACGAAACATAAAGTCCAGGCGCTTATAGGTATCGTTCCATACGGCAAGCTCAATCTCATTTGCGTGTCCATCCTCAAGTTTCACATAGTACATCTTCTGGCCCTTCCGAGTCTTGGCTTCTCTCACATCGCGTACAATAGCTGCGATAGTGTGTTCTCCAATCTCATCAAGGTCTTCGAACGTACTACAGAGTTCATCAATTGTTTCTCTATGGTCATCTAGTATTGTAGCAGAAGTGTCGGACAGCGCAACTCCTAGAAGCTCTTCTTCTAAGTCAAGATCTGGATCAATCTCACCGAAGGCTCCAAGCCTTTCAAGGAAGTCTACTTTTCGAGAGTCCAAAGCAACCCTACGATTACCATTAGGTAGCGTCACCTTCTCTACTTTTAAAAGCTCCCGTAGTTCATCTACGTTAGAGAATTGACCCTGATGCTCTACTAGCCACTGCGAGGGACCAGGGCCAAAGAACTTGATGTTCGCAAAGCCGTAAACGATTTTACCATTCACTGCGGCAACTTGAGTATCAGCGAATCCAATTTTCGGAGGGAGTACTTCAATCCCCATACGTCGTGCCTCATTGATATAGCGCTTAGCTTGATCCTTATCTACTGTCCTAATGCCCCCAGTAAGGAATTGAACCGGAAAATGAAACTTGGTATACAAAGTCCAAAGCATGATGAGTGCGTAGGCAATAGCGTGAGACTTGTTGAATCCATACCTAGAGAAATTGACCAGCATGTCCCAAATCTCATCTGCTGTTTCCTTATCCAAATGATTGAGCGCAAGAGGAAGATAGCGATCATATTCTGCTACAACCTTCTCAACCTTCTTCTTCCCCATGATGCTTCGCACATCATCAGCCTCAAGCAAGTTGTAACCAATCTTACCGAGGAATTCGATGACTTGCTCCTGATAAAGGAAGACACCATAAGTTGCTTCTAGAGTTTCAGCTAGATAAGGATGAGCGTAGTAAACCTCTCCACCATTCTTGCCGTGCATGTACTTGTCGTAAGCACCCGCAAGCAAAGGTCCTGGTCGGTTCATAGCAACAAGAACACTAAGGTCATCAATGGAGCGTGACTTTAGAGACTTGGCGATCTGCTTAGCTAGTCCACCATCCTCAATCTGAAAGATCCCAACAGTGAGTCCCTTATCAAGTAGCTCGTAGACCCCCTCATCCTGTTCCATATATTGGATCGTTTTGAAGTCGATAGGCTCTTGCCCTTCTCCCTCAAGGATCTTATTGACTTCATTTAAAGTGTCAAGGTTGCGGAGGCTAAGAAGATCCATCTTCATAAAGCCGAATTCATCAGCTACATCCATATCAAACTGTGTGACCATCTTAGATTGCTTAGCGTTCCACTTCAGAGGATAAGTACTAGCAAGAGGCTCATCACTAATGATGACTCCTGAAGCATGAACTCCATAGGTTCGAATATGCTTATGCAAAGCCTTAGCATATTCAAACAACAGAGGGTACTTCTCTTCCCACGGAGCAAGAGCTTCTCCTACCTCAGCCTCAATATCTTCCCAAGAGTCAGCTTGCAATCCCTGCTTAATTGTCATCTCTAAGATCTCAGAAATCTTCTCCGTATCTTTCATGCTGATTGACATGACACGACCCATATCCTTGATCGCTGCTTTGGATTGCATTCGACCAATATTGCAGAGATTCGCTACATAGTCTGAGCCGTACTTCGACACGATGTACTGAAAGACTTCATCACGAAGTTCCTTTGGGAAGTCTGTATCAATATCTGGTAGCCCTGTCTCTCGTCCAGCATTATAGAACCTTTCAAAGATGAGGCCATAGCGAATTGGATCAATATCTGTGATGCCGAGCAGAAATGCAATGAGAGAACCTGCTGCCGAACCTCGACCAGGGCCGACTAGGATCCCTTGTGTCTGCGCCCACTGAATGTAGTAGTCTACCAGACCAGCATCGAAGATAACCTGAAGCTCTTTCTTAAAGCGCTCCATATAGACTTCATCATTCAATCCTGCAACCTTCTCCATGAATCCTTCAACAGCAAGATCGTAAAGCATATCCCGGCTCGTGCCCCAGCGCTTATCAGGCATGAATACCGGGATACGATTACGGCGTCCTGGCAGGGATACATCACACTTAGAAGCAATTTCATCTGTATTCTTAATTGCTTCGATGACTGTGCTAGAGGGGAGGTAGTCAAGATGCTCTATTACATCGTCTTCTGACATGATATAGAGATCAGGAAGGTGAGTCATTCTCTCAGGGTCCTTAAGTTTAGCTCCCATTTGCAAGGCCATAACAGCTTCATGCAAATCATACTGGTCAGGACGAGAATAGTGAGCGTCATTTCCATAGACGACTGGAACCCCAAAAAGATTTGCGTAGTCTACAAGATTAACGTTGAGGATCTTCTGCCAATCCTCAGGATAAGTCCCAAGCTCAATATAGAAACGATCACCGAAGATATCAAGATAACGCTGAAGAACCTTGCCTCCCTCATCTCTATCTCGTTGTATTGTCTGCGCAAGCAAACCACTACCACACGCTGACGTGCAGATGATTCCTTCATTGTACCTTTCCAGAAGCTCCCAATCGACGCGGCCATGGTAGTAGAAGCCGGTACGATGAGCCTCAGTGTTCATCTCCCATAGGTTCTTAAGACCAGTATTATTCATTGCTAGCAGTATAAGATGAAAGTTATCGACCTTCTCTTTTGTAACCTTGTCTCGCTGAGCGCCATAATTTTCGCTGCGATGAACAGGAGCCTGATAAGTCTCAATACCAAGCAGCGGCTTTAGGCCAGCATCAGTGATAGTCTCATAGAATTCGATATGACCCGCGACTACATCGTGGTCAGTACAACCTACGGCTTCGAATCCTAAGTCCTTAACTCGGTTAGCAATATCCTCAGGAGTAGAGAGTCCGTCGAGAAGGCTATAATTTGTGTGATTGTGGATTGGGGTTCCCAAAACTATTCAACCTCCCTTCGGGGACTAGCACTCCAACTCCCCCTTTGTAGACTGCATCTTCCAAAGTCCAAGCTCTTTCAAATCCATCCGGCAAATTTCTACTATATGTTCGTTCTGCCTTTCTAGCTGCAACTGCTACCTTATCAACGTGTGAGTTAAGATAGTCTCCGCTATGCCCTTTGACCTTCACTGTAGTTATCTCGTGGTGATCTATTAGACTTGCCATGATCCTCCACAAATCCATGTTGGGCCTCGGTACTGGTCGGCCTTGTGCTCTTGCAAATGCATTGTCGAAGAATGCTTCATCCGCAAACCATTTTTCAAACCATTTCTTATCAAGAGCATTAAGCAAGTAGGCTGAGTCAGACACAAGATGAACAGAATGAGGCTCGTGCAATGCTTTCAATCCCTGGATTGCAGCGAGCATCTCCATTCGATTATTGGTCGTGTTCTCAGCCCACCCACACATCTCTATGAAGGAGTCGGGCCTGAGAATAACACAGGCCCACCCTCCCTTCTTCGACTTTGGAGAACAACTACCATCGGTATAGATGATAGCTTCTGGTAACAACGCTTAGGATACAGCCTCTGCTGCGGCAGACTTACCTTTTACCTGCTCTGCAATTTCTTCAAACTGCGAGCGCAAGTTTCCAGTTGGCTGTGCTGTTCCTGTTTCCTTCTTAGAATTCGAGCTACCCTTGCCTCCACCCTTGCTCCAATTCTTCTGAGAGCCAGGGAGAACACCTTCAAGGTCAGTCTCGTACTTCTCTTCGGAACCCATACGCTCGATGATACTCTCAAGCGAGGGGACCTCGATATCAGTTAGATCAGGAACTGCGCTGATCGGGAAGAAGTGATACTTCGTGTCGGTGCTTGCACCTTCACGTTGCACTTCGAAACTTGCATCAGATAGATCCTCGCGCTCATCATACGCGCCAAGATAGCTGAAGAAGTTCTTTGCTCCCTGAATGACCAGACCAATCTGCGGAACTTCCCTCTCGTTACCTTCGCGATCTTCAAACTTCCGCATAGCGGGAGTAACAGACTTGATCTTCTTGCCCTCTTTTGTAGCTTCCAACTCAACTGCGAGAGCCATGAACTTATCTGTTGCTACATGACCAATCTCGTCACAGAGCTTACAAGTGTTTCCGCTTTCTTCTCGGAATGCCGGATCCTTACGACAGACAAATGTATCCCATCGAGTTCCGTCATCTGTAGGAATCTCAACAAAGGCGTGAAGTCGAACCTTTGGAATTTCCTGTGCAGCAGTTAGGAAGTGGACGAGCTTAACGTCGCCATCCTTCCAACCAATGAAGGGAGTAAACCTTCCGCCACCGCTAGATTCAGCAGCCTTGCGAATTTCATCCGTTCCCTTCCGTAGATCTAGAGCCATATTTCCTCCTGTAATGAGCGGGAGAATTATATCTCCCAATTAACTCGTATATCGAGTGGCTTTAGTGTATTGTAGCAGAGAATTATATCCTCTGTCAAGCAGATTATTCGTCAGATGATTCTTCTTCAGGCGGTGTTTGCTCAACGCGAACAGCCTCAAGATCCCGGTCTAATTCTTCGCGCTGGTTATCAGTGAAGTCAGAGAGAGCCTTGCCTCGCTTCTGCAAATGCTCATTCAAAACTACAGCCTCTTCACCAGTGAAGACCTGTGCCGGAACTGCATCTCCTGTCTTTTTCATGCTCATAGGTTAATCCTCCTATCTCTTATATGGTCGATCTGGGGCTATATAAAGCGCTCGGGATAGCCTTTTGAATGGAGTCATCTATCTCTTTGAGAGTACCTAAATCGGCTGCATCAGACTTATCACCAGGGACAGGCGGAACCAAATAAAGCTCGACATACTTCCAGAGGAACTTAAAAGCGCGGCCCGCATTTTCTCTACCTGCTGCATCATTATCTGGCCAGAAGTATACCTTTTCAAACGGCCAGAGAAGGCTCCCTTGTTCTGCGTTAAAAGATCCGAACGTCGCTACTACATTGTGAATTCCTTTACTTGCTAGATACAAGGCAGTGAAGGGAGACTCTACCACAAGGATCCAAGATATATTTGCAGCACGGCAATAAGCCATGGCTTGATCATAACCGAAAACAGTGTTTTGCTTCGGGAAGCCCGGAGTGTTCTTGTACTTCGGGATCTTCTTTGCATACTTCGGATCAAGTTCACACTTAGGGCACCAATATTTCCCATCTGCTTCTACAAGATGGCGAGTCTGCCAACCCTTGAGCTTACCTTGGAAGAAATGAGGAATTGTGATTCCAAGGTGCTCTTCATCAAATCCAATCTGATAGTTAGATATAACTTCAGAGGTTATTCCACGTTCTGTTAAATATGGATGAGTCTTATTGAATGGGAATAGAGCATCCTTGGGGTACTCAGGATCGACCTCCGACTCTTCATGCTGAGTTAGGATAGCCTCGATCTGCTCCTGAAACTTATTGTCTTCAGCAGGCTCTAGATCAGAATGAGCGAGCAACCACTTCTCTGCTTCTTCTCGATCAACATTTTCCATCTCTTCAACAAGACGAAAGAGGTTACCCCCACCGCATACAAAGCAATTATACATCAGAGTCTTGGTGTTGAATCCGAAGCTCGGATTGGAATCATCGTTCTTATGATTCCCTCCGAAGTCAGGACAGTGACACATGATCCAGTCACCATCACGGTGAGCCATCTCGATTCCAAGATCAGGCAATAGCTCTTCAGGAACAAGTCGTTCCTTAAAGAAGTCTAGCTCTATGCCCTCATCTTTATCTAGGCGTTGGTTGTTCTTCAGGTTCATATACTCGTTCCTCTCTCACAGCCAATGTTTCTTTGAATGGATATGCCTTGCTACATATTTCGCACCACCATGAATCAGGAGTGTACACCAATAAGTGAAGATAAATACGAGAATGCTTGGGGCAGAATCTATACGCCATCTTGTACCCATTTCGTGTCGTTTGTTGTACCGATCTTAAACACTACCGCCCAACAATTTGCGCGAGATTGATCGAATACATGATTGGGAGCTTTCGTTGCTTCATCGTGAGCAAGGCGAAAATCTTGGTACATACCAAGATGGCCTTGAATAGCTGGTCCTAATACTCGATTGTTTAATCCTAGGATGTATCCATAGCTTTTATCTCGCGCTTTGAATTCTGCTGTACCAGTGAAAGAATTAGTCCAACGACCGCTAAGATTGCCACACTCACATGTTACCCAATCTTCTTGAAGAGCGCGAATGTCTGCACACCTTCCACACACTAAAGCTTTCATGTTCCTACCCTTTCATCAGTTCCATCCCATACAAACTCTCCATCCTCTCCTACAGGAAGATGCATTTTGCAACCTACACAATAAGTAGCTCCATAGAAGTGAGGCTGGCGGGCATAAGTTTCAGACAGAGCTTGACCCATACTAGTTACAACACCACAACCCTTACCGATGTTATCTAGTTGTTCTTGCTTCCAGAATCTACCGATTCTACTAATATCTTCTGGATATTCTTCGAACTTAACGTAGTAATCTCCGTAACGCTCTAGCTCTTCGTCAGTGAGATCTCGTATAGGAAATTTTGGCCCCGCTGCACCGACATGAACATAGCTATACCGAACAGGCCGAACAAATCCCTTTGCTCGTTCTTCCTCACTAAGAACAAGATAAACTTCGTTCATCCCTTCAGGTTCTTTATCTATCCCACGCCCAAGCCGTGGGTCATTAGGATCTGTTGTTAAGTGACTCATCCTCCAACCTCCTCCCAATCTGAATCTGTCCAATCGTCGTAGTTACCTTCCAAAACAATACCAGCGTGAAATGCAAGCTCGTCAATTTCACGCCGTACATCACCAAGATGTTCGGAAGTCATTAACCCTCGAATGATACTGAGATATTTCTCTCTCGAAAGAGTGATATCAGTACTCATTGTAAGCTCAACTCCGTCTTCTCCTTGAATTCGCTATGGATGTACCAACTCGACTTATCACTGTTACGTGCTTCGATGATACCAAATTCGGTAAGATGACTTGCTCTCATGTCTTTGTTCTGATACAGTCCAAACATTAGATCGCAGGCTTGGCCCCACATATCTGTTAGACCAAGCTGTGCAAGATCAGCGTCCATCATTTCTGTCATCGAAGTAGCCTCTCTATTCAACTGAGTTTCTACATAGATCGGTCGTTCACTTCCAGAACGTGTAGCTCCTAACTTCAAGTCTATCACAATGCTGCCCCACTTTTCATGGTCTGCTTTGTAGTAATCCCGCGTTGGCTCAATGTACTTAAACTGTGAGAGGATAACTGAATCTGCCTCTAGCTTGTCAGCTTGAAGCAAAAGAGAAGGGACTGTTCTCTCGCCAATAGGAGGGCGCACGATGAAAAGCTTAGGATCATAAGCACCACGGAATTCTTCTAGCTTATCTTCAAACTGCTTCCAATCAGCAGGCATCATTTCACCCTTCTGCATCCGATCCCAAGGAACTCCGGTAATCATACAGTTCAACCTATTCCAGATTTCCTCTTCAGTGTTCTCTAGTGTAAAGAAAACAGGACGATGACCCTGGATAACTTGTGCAATCAAAGCTTGTAATGCAATAAAGGTTTTCTGTCTCTTTGGTCTAGCAGCAAGCCCGGTAAGATATCCGGGTCTCATTCCTCCGGTGAACTTATCAACTTCGCCAAAGCCTGTTGAAAATCCCTTGTACTGACCATCGAGAATTTTCTGCTGTGCTTTCTGAATGAAGTACTCCGCATCATCCATCGTCCATACAGTCTGAGTAGAAACTGTCTTGCGCTCAAGCTCCATAGCGCGATCTCTAAGGAACATCATTCCTTCTTGAGGATTGCTGCTTAGCTTCGCAAGCTCACGAGTGATCTGCTGTAGCTCATTCTTAGTAAAACGATCTCTAAGTCTCTCTACAACATAGGACGCTGCGACCTCGGGCATATAAAGCTCAAGGGTGGGGAACTCTGACTTGAGTACCTTCGCATTTGGAGCTTCACTGTTCTGCTGATAATAGAATTGAGCGAACTGAAAGACAGCCCGATTTAAAGGTGCATTGAGAAAGTCAGGATTAAATCCCGATCTTACGATGTACTCTAATGATTCCTTATCTGTCAGATGATCTACAAACTCTTGCTCTAGATCAAGCAGAAGGTTAGACTGCCCTTCTTCCATTAGCAAATCGGCCTCCGTTCGTGAAGCCTAGCTAATTCTCTCTTTGTCTCTCTGACCTCATGCTGACGCTTATCTCCACCAATCGTGAGTACACGATCATTGGCAGCAGCGAGCAAAGAAAATGCCTTATCGAATTCAGCCTCTTCCTGCTTTGGCAGCATATTTGTAGTAATGAAGGTGGGCAACAGGTTTGATGTACGCCAGCGGAGTACGTTATCTAGGCCATTGGCTAAAAAGCCACCGGAGTTGCGCGGGTCAGTCCGCCATTCATCCATTCCTAGAAACTCGACACTCTTCAACTTGTCGAGAAGATACTGCGCTTCCTCGTTCGACCACGCTGCTCCCCACACATTGATAAGTTCTTCGAAAGTTATGAAGTAAACACTTCGGCCTTCCTTCACCATCTCTTTTAAGATCGAAGTCATAGCAAAGGTCTTGCCTGTTCCATACGGGCCACTAAAGGAAAGCCCTAGCCCGTAATGAAAATTAGACTCAACATTGTTTAGATAGCGTTCGACTGCATCAGTGACTGCATCTCTGTCATCACCAATGAAATCTTTCAGACAGATATCGTGATATTCACGAGGGATGTTCGCTGCGAAGTAATGCTTCTGCAAAAGCTTTTGATAATCACAATCACAGTCGTAGGTTCGAAAGTGATATGTATACTTCCCTCGGTCGTCACAAGTTGGACACTTATCCGTTATCGGATACGTCCGTTGTATCCTCAGCCAATCCTTGTCTTGAAGACTCTTCCTCGTCAACCTGTAGTAAACTGACTGTTCCTTCTCTGTCCTCTCCACTCCTATCACTTGCGTCAACTTCCGCCTCCTGGTGTAGTCTAATCATTTTAGCACATAAGTCTGCATCCTGCTCATCAGTTCCATTCAAAACTACGTAATCATTTATCCCCAGAAGTTCTAACACGTCAGGGTATAAGGAATCAATTGCACCGTAGTAATCGTCTTCTCTGTCTTTTAGAGGAAGCAAGAAGATCAAATCGGAACTAAACGAATCTTGAATGATCTTAAAGAGTAACTGACATGTAAGCCACCAAGTAAAACTTTCCTGCTCTGTGAGCGCACCAGAAGAAAGCTTCTCATTGTAGTTTACTGTTGCGTACACAAAGTTGTCAATAGGAGAACCTGTGATTAGGAAATTTCTATCGTATGACACCAAGGCTAGCGCACGTTCGAGCGCGAGATGTAACTCTATGCGGTAGTCAGTCAGTGGTCCCAGGGCGTACTTGTCCTGGTAAACCGAAGTCGTCGCGTCCCCGAAGAGCGTCAAGTGGGGTACTCGATCCTGAATCGAGTGAGCTAGTTTCTGCTTCCCTTGACCCGGTACTCCTAGTAATGATACGTTCATCCTCTTCTTCCTTTTGTTCCTCTAGTTGAAGGTGTAATTCTTCATTCTCTTTCCAAAGCTCTTTATTGTTCAATTCAAGTTCTTCGATTCTTGAAGCTTGAGTTTGAATCAGCTTGTCTTGCTCATAGTTCTTGATCCCTCGGGAAGCTTGTACTTCAAGATTGACAGCATATTGGCCGAACGGACTTAGTTTCCCGTAATTTACCCCATAGAGATCTTGAGCAATATCATCTAGCTCACTCATACTCTTCTCTTTAGCTCATCCTCAAGTTTTACTTTGCCATTGTCTAGTTGATAAATCCACTGCTTCGTCATCTTCCCAAATTGGATGGGATATGAAACTTTGCTAGGCTGCCAACGGAACCAATGCTTATAATACACTTTCTCTTCTGCTGCAAATGCGGGTGGATGTTCACTCATTCTTTAACCTCCGATGCTGAAATTCTCTGCTGTGTTGCTCGCTTGCTAAACTGGTGACGCATCAAGATCGAAGGAACCTTAGGGTCTTCTTCGATTGCATCACTGAGAGCTTTTTCATCAAGCTCGACTACCACGACTGGTTTGAATAATCTGCGGTACAAATTAGGATCTTCAGCTTGCAGACTCTCTTGATCTATTTCAGGGGTAGGTTCAACTGAAACCTTACTGACCTTCACTTCATCATCCTCGTAAGTAAAAGGCATATATTCAGGAAGCTTGCGCAAGACTAAAGTTGTGTCGTTGAAAACAGGATCCTCGTGTGAGGCAATTAATTCCCAAGTAGGAAAGCGAGAGTCAACAAAATCATGCACACTAACAAATTCTGTTGTTATCCAAAATGTAGCCGGGATAGTAATCGTGGTTGTAGGGAGAAGATGCTCTCGGCCTAGCCATCCTACTCGTGCATCATCTACAATTGTTTCTCGGATTGAGTCTTCTTGAGATTTTAATTCCTTAAGCTTAGCACGAATCTCCATCAGTCTCTTTACTCTGATACTAAGCCCTAGCGGTTCATATTCAGGCATATTCAGGCTCCATTTCGAAAAGAACAGTGTCGCTTCCACAATAAGGACAATGAAGATCATCGTCTATACGCTCATTCTCACGGTCAGACCAATACTGACAGCGAAGCATTTCAATCCCATCTATGTGACTGCACTTTCCTCCGTGATAGAAGAAACCAGGACAGTCACAGATTGCGTCATTCCATATAGTAGAAGGAACAACGATGTAAGTTTTATCGTCGTGAGTCCTAGATGGAACCACTACCCATCTAGGCTCTACGATTGTTGCACAAACCCTTATTCTCAAATCGGAGGTCCTTGTGTAGTGGCCATGTACCCATCTTTAAGGGTAACACCACGAGCATTGCAAGTCAAGATATCCATTGTAGCCGAGACTTTATCTCCAATCCACGCGGTCGGAATTGTGCGGTATTCAATACAGCGCCAGTCACCTTTACGGTCGGCTTCTGCTTTTCCTCCACACTCTACACATGGAACTTCTTTTCGTGGAATCCGTGCGCCTAATTTCTTACGCTCTTCAGGAGAGGAGAGGAATTTCTTACGTTCCTTCTTACTCACTTGATCCTTCCTGGATCAATGCCGGTAACGATAGCCGTACCTATACGAATATTCTCGTTAAGAGCTTTTATCTCCTTCTTAAGCTCTCGGCGTCGGCGGAAACTAGGAGAGCTATCAAGCTCATCCTGAAGTTCTCTCCGTTGTGCAAGTCTCTTATCAAGAGCTTTGCCTCTTGGGTCTACCTGAAGCTTACCCCCAACCATAATTACTTTAGCCATACGCTTAGTTTAGCACAATTATGTGGCGGACGCAACTCTCTCTTCCCATTGATTGGGAACGTCGCATACTCCACCAACGCAATCTAGAGCCAACATCTCAGAAACGGAAGCTTCGTCATCACCGTACAAGGTACTCCCATTAGTCTGAGCAATCACAACAGCCCACTGCTCTTGAGGGACAGGACTGATCGGTTCGAACTCACGAGTACCCCAACGATAGAAAGTACTACCCTTCATGTAAGGAAGATATTCAAGCCAAAGTTCAGCAAGAGCTTCAATAGGATAATCATTTGGCAAATTAATAGTCTTGCTCACGGCGTTGTCAATATGCTTCTGAACTATTCTCTGCATCTCAAAGTGAGCCTTAACAGGAATATCAGCAGCACCTTGAACAACGTTACGATGTTCATTAAACTCATCCCGAACAACTAGCTCACGCTCGCGCTTGCGACCACCCTTATCATCATGTACAAATCTAGTACGCCAGTATACAGGAGCAGGGATAGGTTCAATACCACTAGACACATCTGCAACCATGCTGGTTGTCCCTGTCGGAGCGATAGTCAACAAAGCACAATTGCGAAGACCAATATTCCGAATGTCATCTCGGATATCTTGGGGCATAGTACGCATGAAGCCGCTCTCGACTAAACGAAAAGCATCCAGAGCAGGGAACGATCCCTTCTCTCTACCTAGACGGATACTTTCACGATATGCTTCCAGCTTAATAAACTCGAATAGCCTATCTACAAGCTCAAAGGATTCAAGATCATCGTAACGTAGTCCGAGATCCATTAACATAGAGTGAAGACCCATAACTCCAAGACCAATGCGGCGAGTCTGCTCACAGTTCTCAGCAATCTCTGGGAGTGGATATTGATTCACACTTAATACATCATCAAGAAAACGTACTCCAAGATGAACTGCTTCCTTGAGCAAATCCCAATCCAACCTGCCATCGAGCACAAATCTAGGGAGGACAAGCGCACCAAGATCGCAGCAGCCATAAGGCTCTAGCCAAATCTCACCACAAGGGTTAGTGCAAATCAACTCGGAATGATACCATATATTATTCATCTCATTTGCAAGGTGACTATTCAATACTCCTGGCTCACCATTTTCCCATGCATTTTGGACAATCTTTGCCCAAATTTCTCGAGCCTTAACCTTTCCACCAATCGAACTGCCTTCCTTGTCGAATGCCCCATCGAATTGTAGCTCGATATCTTCATCGTTTTGGATCTTACTTACGAATTCTTCGTGTGGAATGTTGATAATAACTGAGATGTTTGCATTATTCATCTCATTACGGTCTAGTTTAGCATCAAGGAATTCCATGATATCAGGATGAGTTACCTCTAACGCAAGCATTAAGGCCATACGTCTGCCGCCACCACCAACAATCTCATAGCCCGGAGCGTCGATGATCTTGGCTAGAGAAACTGCGCCTGTGGCAATACCGCCATTTCCCCGTATATATGAGCCTCGGGGTCTGATCGGTGACACATTTGCACCGACACCGCCGAGGCGTCCCGAGATAACCATTACATCACTGACCGCTTTGCCCCATCCTTCGATAGAATCATCAGTTGGAATGACGAAGCAATTTAAAAGTTGAGCTTTGGGTCTGCCTGCACCATACATGATGCGACCACCCGGCATAAAGAGATTAGACGCGATTAGGTTGAAGAACTTTTCTTCCCAATAGTCTCTAGTTTCTTCTGTTTCTGCTTGTGCTACGTGCTTTGAAACTCTACGTGAACCTGCTGTGTAATCCTCTGTTGAATCAAACGCATAACGGTCCTGAAAAATGCTAAGCCCCAAGCCTTGAGGCTGAAAATGTTGCTTATACTCCATGTAAACTCTCTTTTCTGAAAGGTGTTACTCTTTACGGACGTGATGCAGATGTGCTTGTTGTACTCACGAGTGAAGTATTTTCGAAAAGTTCTCAACGTCCGCGAAAAACGCCTCTCGATACTGAGGAGAATATAAAGTTGCGGCAGGATGATATGTTCCGAAGACTTGAAGCTTATCTGAACGAGAAAGATCGACTCCGCGAATTGAATCAATCGTTGGAGTGGGAACAAAGTTGATATCATCGTTGAGATATAGTTCAATTGCTGTACGACCCAACAAAAGAACAACATCAGGACGAACTTCCAGAAACTCATTCAAGAGAATAGGAAGGTGTGCAAGAACTTCTTCAGGATTAGGCTTTCGGTTATTCGGTGGACGAACTTTGACCACATTGGTTATGTACAATTGATCACGTCTCAAATTCGCCGCTTCAAGAGCATCATTCAGCCTCTTGCCCGATCTACCTACAAAGGGTTCACCAAGTTTATCTTCCATAGCTCCGGGAGCCTCGCCAAGAATCATTCCATCAGCCGGTTTTGGTCCGACTCCCATCACTAAGTTGGTCAATTTACTCTGTGATTACTGCATCGCTAATGCGGAGGACGAGATCAAAGTCAGGTGTCAAAGAGACTACACTGACAAACTCGGCATTTTCGTCAAGCTCATAACGAGCGCCACCAATCTCTTCGTTGGTGTCTATATCTACAAGTTCTACATCAAGAACTAAAGTCATGTCTACTCCCTAATAGTGTTTTTATTATCCCATCGAATCGCCACGGCCATATCCACTGTGCGAATCTGCCCAACTTTTAGCTTCAACTGTCTTGCTATAATCATGTTCAGCTTCGAACACAGCATCAGCGATTTCTTTCAAAGCCTCAAAGCGACCTTGATGATAAAGTCTAACGTTCATTGATGGATCCTCACGCATTTTAGTTGCGGAATATTCCATCATATCATCAATGCGATCTGCTATCGGAGTTTCGAGGCCGTAGCCCCAACTTCCATAGTTGCCAGTTCCTCTCTTTTCCGCCATGACTACAGTGTAGCAGATTTACTTGAAAGAGTCAACGTCGCACATTATATTTTTGTGCAAGATCCGCAGGTTCTGTCTCCACCGCATCACCAGAAAAGATTTCACCTAAGTACATCACATTCTGTGCTGCTAATCCAGAACAAACATCTCCACCGGAAAGACCAAGGGTTAATCTGCCTCCAAATAAGGACCAAATTGCAAGACTGAGAATAGTCCAATATCCATATCCTTCTCCCAAGCGTGAGTGTGTAAACCCTACGGCGTTTTCTCTCATCGGAGAATCAGGAGGAAGATCAAAATGAACGGCGGCGTAATCTCGCGCGTCATATTGAGATAAAGAAACTGCTCTAACTTTTTGTCCTCCCTTAGCTTCAATCAACCAATCTTGATCGTAGAACCGAGAAATTTTCTCGTCGTCCGGGTGTGGCCCAATATAAACTGCTGCGTGTGTCCAATACGAAAACTCTGGCTTATGATGTAGCTTCTGCCCAAAGCCAATTAGACGTGGAGCTAACTTTCCAAAAGAATGAACGAGAATAAAATCCCCTGGCTTTAGATCAGAGGCCCGAGAGCCTACAGGGTGGCGGGTAACTTCAAAACTCATCGACCAATTCTCTCATCTTCCCAAGCCATCCCCATTAGGATAGCCCGGAAGAGATAAGTTCCAATGAGATTTATATTGAATTCTTCTCTACGAGAAAACTCAGAGTAAAGTTCGTTTACTCTCTCTCCTACAAATTCTCTGATGTTATCCTTCTCGTCTTCACCGAAATGTAATTCGGAAGGGAAGATTATTTCCTGCGCCTCAATAGGATCATCTAACTGACCTTCTTCCAGGGCTGATTCTAGATGAGCTTGGTACTCATCCCAATGATCTTGAAGTGGTTGCCATTCCATGTCACTTATTATGTACCGCTCTAAGCGCTTTCTTCGCTTCGTCGTGAGTAATCTGTGGATTCTCGGCTAACTTGTTTCCGGGTTGAATACGTACAGGCATATCCGCGATTCGTTGCAGGGCTTCTCGTAGGGATGCCACACAAACCTCGGCGGAAGTGGCTCGGCGTTCCCATGCGTCGATAGCAGCGTTGGCCTTTTCGCTGACGACCAGCGCGGTGTTCTCGGCGTCCTTGTGAAACTTCTCTAGCTCGTCGCAGAGGACAAGCACATCACGGGCCAACGCCAGCGTGTCAGACGCAAACCATTTTCCGGGCGTTGATGCGAGAATCTTCTCCGCTCGTTGTCGTGCGTTATCCATTACTGTTCTCGTTAGGTGAAGAAATATAGACGCGATGCCAGTCAGTGTTATACCCACCATCTAACACTTGTTCCACGGACACGATGGATTCGCCATCAGCTAACTCCACATCGTAATTGGAATCAGTGTCTTTCTTGCCCGGTCGGGCTTCGAAGTAAGCGATACGAATAGTCACGCAGTCTCCCTCTCTAGATACCATTGCTCTTCTTTCTTCTTTAGAATACGTCGAGCTTCAAATCCCGGAGTACCAGGATCAATTTCAGTCTTCTCACAAATCTTGACGTAGGCTGGCCATAAAAGCTTAGGCTTCAGCGGTTTCTTGTTACCGCACATTGGGCACTTAACAGTTAATCCCGAATTAAGACATTCTCCTACTACATCAGGATGGTTCTTAGCAGGACAAATCCAAGTTGCGGGAGTAGGAGGATTAAAGAGTAGACGTTCTTCAGCTTTTGTGAGCTTCATCCACGCTGGCTTGACGACTCTTTTCTTTCGTGTCGTCTGAACCTTCTTTGGCTTTCTTGGCGCTATCTTCTTTGCGCGCTTTCTTCCTTTTGTTACGAGGCGGGTAGTAATCTTCGTCCCTCCATTTCTCTGCTGAATCAAATGGCATGAGAGTGTATTATATCACACATCCCTCTGTCTGTCAAATCGTCCGTACAGTAATCACCTACACATCATAGCATAAATTAGTGAGGAATACTATGCCACAAGACGCACAGAAAGGACAAGTTTATACAGAAGGGCCAGAAGGTCAAACGTCCGCAACTGCTGAAGCGGTTGGTTCAACCGCAGATAGAGTCGTTGAGGCTTACACGGCCACTGTAGCAACTCGTAATTATAAATTTGAAGAAGATGGATGGGACTTTACTAAAGCTCAGACAACAACAACGAGGTACAGATAGATGCCAAATAGACCATTTCAAGATGAAGGTGTAGTCAGAACTGATGAACAGGCAGGACAGCCTGACGCTGAACTCAAGAGAGTTGAGAGAGAGTACGATCCTGCTCATCCTCCTGTAGAAGGTAATGACCCTAGAGATACAAAGGGTGCCGGTGAACCGGCAAAGGTTCGACACGAACAGAGTCAGCTTAGAACAGATGAGCAGACGGACAAGGGTGGAATTGGAGCAGACATTCCACGTTCTGATCCGGTCGATACATAATGCCTCTAACACCTGATGAGCAGAGAATCCTAAACGACTTAGAAGCTGAAGAAGCAGCTAAGTCAGATTTAGCTGATGTTCAGACTGGGCCTGGTGTTCCCGAAGAACCATATGGTAGAGTGATGACAGGAGCAGTTGATCCCACTGAAGCTTCACAGCAAGCAACAGATGCTGCTGGTGCAGATAACAGTAAGCCCATTAATGAAAAGGGCAAAAATATCTAAATGCCTCTCACCAAAGATCAGCAGGCTATTCTTAACAAATATGGACCTCAAGCTCAATCTGTAATCGGATTAAATTTAGCTACTGTTGGCCCAGGAGTATTAGTGAATCCCGAAAATAGAGTTATGACTGGTGCTGTTACCATTGCTCATGGAACAGAACAAGCTACACTGACTAGTGGACAAGATTTTACTCGTCCTGTTTCTGAAGATGGAAAGGCTAAAGGTAGTGGAGGAAGAGTCTTCAGTCCCGGTGGTAAAGGATAGCTTGACATTCTCCTAAAGGTGTGATACCCTTTGGAGGTTGGGTGGGGAAGGAGGATCCTTATAGGGATCTGTTGTTCTTCTTTGTACGTTAAAGATGTTCAGAACACACAGAATACTTATTGAGATACCTCCTACTATCCAATAACGTGATATACTTACAGGAGGTTGTTAGATAACATATGAAAGTAATACTTGAAAAGGCAGGTCTATCCTTCCTTAGAGCAGTAGTTGGTGTTGTACTTGTATTTGCGCCTGGATTACTGAACGCTCCTAATTTCCAAGCAGCTAAGACCGCTTTAGTTGCTGTTATTGTGGCAGCGATTGCAGCAGGACTCAAGGCAGTACAAGTTTACTTCCCTCAGCTATCAGTTCAAGGTGTGTGGCATAGCCCATTTGCTAAGTTCGTTGATTCATTCTTACGAGCTTTCGTGGGAACTCTAGTTACACTCCTAATTGGTGTCCTTTCGGTCCCTGTGTACCATTTCGAGAAGACAGCACTACTCGCTGTTCTCGTTGGTGCCGTTACCGCTGGTATTCGTGCGGTTCAAGCCCTCTTTACTAAGGGTGAGACTCCTGTACCGAAGGCTGGCGCACCGGATCCACCTGCTGTTCCTGCAAAATAGTGAAATTTCTAGCTGTAGTAGTCGCCACTCTAGCCTTAGCTGGTTGTGGCGGCTCTACTCATTCTGAGAATGAACATCGGCTCAAGTCACTAGATACTTGGACTGGTTACTGTGGCACAGAGCGAGCCGCTGTAAAGCATACTGTAGATTCAGCAGCAAGTTCTATCAATACTACCCCTCAGAGGACCACCATTGCTATTCTAAGGGGCTTGCCGGTTCCATCTGAACTAGGAGGTTCTTCTACTCCGAGATTAGCACAAGAGAAGCAGGTTGTTAAGCTAGTCGGTTCTGAACTTGTTTTTGTCAAGACCGAGAGCGATGGAGATTTCCATATGGGGCTTGAGAATCCTACGGACTACGCAAATCATGTTTCTTCTCCTCGTACTGTGATTGCTGAAGCGATTCCTTCAAGTTGTGCAAGTGGATCACCTTTCTTGTCTCAGATTACGGCGGCAAGAGCAGAAGTTCAGAATTTACAGTCTAGATTGCCCTTGCGCGTGACTATTACCGGCGTCAGATATTTTGATTTCAATCATGGACAGACTTTCATAGCTCCCAACGCAATTGAGCTTCATCCTGTACTTTCGATCACACCGTACTTGACAACTCCCTGATCGTTTGCTATACTAAGTTCCATGACTTGGAAAATGAGTTGGAAAGCAAGACTTCATAATAGGTTCCCTTGGTTTCCTCGATGGCTGCCTAAGAAATAGGACTTGACAAGTAGCCTCAGGGCTGCTATAATGGTCTAGCAAGAAAGAATTTCAGGACACTACCCTTATTTTTAGGTAGTGGTAACGCCTAATATATACACACGTCCTTATAGCTCAGTGGATAGAGCAGCGGGTTTCTACCCCGCGAGCGAGGGTTCGATTCCTTCTAGGGATATAGGAGAGATAGTCAGTTCGATTCTGACGCCCTATGGGTTTGGTGTAAAGGCAAACATTCTCCGAGTACGACTTGACAGATAGGTACCACTATGGTATACTGTCTTCAAGAGGGTCATGGCGACGTGAAAGCGTAGACCCCGGTGGGAAATGGCTCTAGGGCAACCCCTAGGACAAGTACTGCTGAACTGACCACATAGTTTTACTTCTGTATTCGCGGCGCGGTCTGACCCGCCTCCAAGATCCGCCGCTAATAGAGCAGTAAGATTGCAAGGTGCCGGATGGGGAGTCATACTTGAATTCCTAGGTACCGGGTAGTTGGTTCCTGTCGGCCCTTAGAGGGTACAGCGAAAGCCGGGTGTGACCAGCCTTGCGGTAAGCTAGACTCGCATACTCATCTGCGCGGTTGACCACCGTTATCGGGTCAACATGGGACGCTAGTGCTAACGGGAACACATCTGTTTTGCAAGCAGAAATTCAGGGTTCGATTCCCTGGCGCTCCACTCTATCTAGGTCATCTTCCCCGGTAAGGGCATACGGCAGAGAACTTGGGGTGTGTCACCATGCCACCTAGATATTCAACATAGTCGCGTAACTCAACGGGAGAGTGCTTGCTTTACACGCAAGAAGTTGTGGGTTCGAATCCCTCCGTGACTACTATTCTCTCTAGGGCGCATCAGGCAGCCCAATATTCGGCCCATGTGCATATTCCTGGCCTGTGTGGAAGTTTCTGCATAATCGACCGTGAGAGAACAGGGGAGTCCGCGCGGCTTCCCCGACTTTGAAAGATAGGGATCGTCTAATCTAGGACACCAGCTTATCCGTTGGAGATAGAGGTCCGAACCCTCTTCCCTTAGTTGTTGCAGCGCCCTCCGCAGGGTTACGCGGCTCTAGTTGAGAAGAGATGGCTCAACAGCCCGTCCGGGCGCTATAGTCCCGGCAGCTTGCGGGTGTGGTGGAATGGCAGACACGCTAGGCTTAGAACCTAGTGAGGAAACTCGTGGAGGTTCGACTCCTCTCATCCGTACTAGTAGGATGCTAGCTCATGGTGAGCGTTGCGGACAAAGTCCGTTTGAATAAGGTTCGATTCCTTGTGACCCTGGCGGGTGATGGGTTCGATTCCCAATATAGGCATCCGAAATTTATTACTGAGTGGCAAGTGTGCTATCTAAGAATGGAGATATATGAGAAGAGTCTTTGCTGAGCAGGCGGATCTAAAGCCGAATGCTACTGATGACGCAATTGAGAGAGAAACTGTGATTACATGGTCTGATGCAGATCAGGCGATTCACATTTCAACATCTCAGCGGACTGTCATTACAGCGTTGACGAATAATCCTTCTGCAAAGTTGATTGAGGCACCAGCGAAGGGTGATAAGGAAGATCGAACACAAGTGTTTGAACTTCCTTTAGGGTTCGTAACCTTTAGAAAGGCGAAGCGTACAGGACGTAAGCAAATGCCCAAGGGTGTTGCTCTCTGTGGTGAGCCTACTAAGAGTGGAGAACCTTGTAAGAGAATTGCAAGCAAAGCGACGGGGAAGTGCCCTAGGCATTCTTCGTAACAGTTCCTAGGCGGGAGGGGCGGCGTTTTTGATTTGCTCCGGGGAGGGTCGCCCCTCCCAATGAGGAATTTAAGTCCGTATGCTGAAATCTGGTAGACAGGCACGGTTGAGATCCGTGTGCCGCGAGGCGTCCGAGTTCGACTCTCGGTATGGACAAAGAAGGTTCATATTCAATACTAGAATATGAACCGAACCGGCGTATAAATAAGTGATGCCTTATACGAACCGGGAACGCCAGCGACAGGCTCAACATGCCTCTTATTTACGTAATAAAGAGAAGCTTGATATCAAGCGTCGTGAGATTCAAGTACGTAATCGAAAATTTGTTCGTGATTATCTAACTAATCATCCTTGTGTAGATTGTGGTGAGACAGACATTGTGGTATTAGAGTTCGACCATATCAATGATGATAAAGTAATGAGTGTATCTGATTTAATGAAGCGAACATATTCATTACAACGTATTCTTCAAGAAATAGAAAAATGCGAAGTAGTATGTGCTAATGATCATAGGCGACGAACTTGTCTACGATCCAATAGTCATCGGACATATGTTTGTACTTGACTTTCAGAGATTACTATGGTAGACTTAGTAGACTTAGTAGACAATCTACTTAAGGAAACTAAATGTCACTTCTCTGGATTATCTTGATCGTGGTTCTAGTTCTAGTTCTTCTAGGATTCGTGGGTCGCGGTCTTTAACAAACTTGCTGCCAAGCTCGATCCTTTAGGGGTTCGGGTGAGGCGGCTCCAAGGTCATGTAGCTCAGCCCGGTAGAGCTTTCGGTTGAAGCCCGAAGAGTCGGCGGTTCAAATCCGTCCGTGACCACTCTAACAAACGCAGGGCACGTCGCAAGGTGGTTCAATTCCACGCCGCTGATCCCGGTTACCTGGATGGTACTGTCCTGTTATTCGCCTCCATAGCTCAATTAGGATAGAGCAAGGGACTCTTAATCCCGAGGTTGTCGGTTCGATTCCGTCTGGGGGTACTTCGGCAGCGGCTCCATATGCTCACAAGCAATGGAGAATTGAGGAATGACAGCGCGTGGAAGGGCTGACACCCCCACGTAAATCATTCGCCTGTGTCAGCAGGAAATCGCTGTGCGTTACTAGCTCCATTAGTCTAGCGGTCAGGACGTTCGCCTCTCACGCGAAAGGTCACCGGTTCGAATCCGGTATGGAGTATTCAGTTAGTAAGGTTCGAATGTAAGCCAACGGTACCGTGGCTTAGTAGATGTAGTTCTGAACGCTGACGGGAGGGTGGCTCGTTATTACACTTATGTTTCACCACTGTTATGCCCCTTCATAACAGTGTATAATCCCTGCTAACTCAATTGGTAGAGTAGCTGGCTGTTAACCAGAAAGTTGCAGGTTCGAGTCCTGCGCGGGGAGCTAAGCAACATGGAGGTAAATGTGGGAGTTGGAGTGTCACTCTTTCTACTCGCAGTAGGTGCTATTCTTGTTTGGGCCGTTAACGCAACGGTTGCAGGAGTAAGCATTGTTACTGTTGGATGGATTCTGATGGCCGTGGGCTTTATCGGACTCCTCCTCTTTCTACTCTTCTGGGGAAGTAACTCTCCCCTTCATAGAAGTAGAGAATCATACTACGATCATTAAGTTTGATACGATAGCTCGTGCCATCGGAGGCGTTCATGTGCAGATGGCAACTTGGATAATTGGCAGAGAGGCCGAATGCGTTGGATTGCTAATCCAAAGTGTGTAACAGCACCACAGGTTCGAATCCTGTATTATCCGCTTACTTGGAAGGAAAGAGCAAACCGTGATCTATGAGTGACGCTAACGGACGAATAAATATGGACTCAGAGTAGCTCTCGGAGAAGCGTCTAAGGGTTATGGATGCCCGATAAATCCAGATCGCGTTGGTCGTCCCTTTGTCGCACCTTCTGAGTATTTTTTTAGGAACATGTCCGGGCGGTGAGGAAGCGGTCTTGAAAACCGTTGGCTGTTAAAGGCTTGCAGGTTCGAATCCTGTGTGTTCCGTTCACATAATAGTCGATGAAGAAGCTCTTGTTTTTTGTCGCTATGATTGTAACTGCATCACTTGTATTTTTTACAGTAAGCACTCATCATACTGTAACTCAAAGTGATATTTACAAGACTAATATTTCGGTAGTTCAACGTGTCTCTAGTTTGCCGCCAACGACAAGATTAATTGCTCTCGCTCGTAAGTGGGCTGGTACTTATTGGCGCGGTACTCGGTGCTTAAGCATCGCTTACAACTATCACTGGCTACCAGGAAGGACAATAGCAAAATCATATTGGAGTTTTGATCCTGCTGCTCCGACAAAGTACCTAACTTGTTCGATCACCTTCAATCCTCAGAGGATTAGAGAAGGTTTTTTCTTGTATTGTGCAGCCGTAGTCCATGAGTTCGGTCATCTATCAGGATTTTATGAAAAAGGTGGCCCGAATAATGGCGCTCATTCAAGTAATCCATACAACATTATGTATCCGATCTTGACTCAGAAAAACATTCCAAAGACATGTAAGAAAAGTAGTGTTTAGGTTACGTCGCATAGTGGACTAGTGCGCTCGCCTGGAAAGCGAGTATGTATAACAGCATCGTAGGTTCGAATCCTATCGTAACCGTAACGTACTCCTGGTGGCCACAAATACATGAACTGTGCAGGGGTGCTAGAGCGAGGATCACTGTAGCCATCGGACGGATAGCCAGTCCTTGCTCGTTTTTAGGAAGCGCCCATAGGCGACGGTTAGCTCATTCGAAATGAGTGAAGGGGTAACACCCATGCAGGTTCGAATCCTGTCGCTTCCGTATGAAAAAGAAAAAGGGTTTTTGTCCAATAAAAAATTGTCCGTTCCCTCTTTGGGAACATTCTAAAGATTGTCCGCGTCACAATTTTAATCAGAAACTATAAGATCAAGTGGAGAGGTTCTCCGTCCTGCTCACAACCACGAGCAGCTTGATGTAACATAGTGGGTGAGAGTCATGGCGACCACGGAGCCTCCAAAACTTCTCGACCGGGTTCGATTCCTGGCACCCGCGCTTAGGATGGTGTGCTGAGTAGCGCTGAAATCGGCCCGTCCTGTTCCCTGGTTCCTGCCCCAGGTTAAATGCGACAGGAGCGCACACGAGGCGTAGCCGGTAGTTACAGGGCGGCTTATATCCGCTCAAAAAGCAGGTTCGACTCCTGACTCGTGTATGACAAATTAAAACGAATGCGCGGAATCGGCGCTTGACTAAAAAGAGACATGACAAGAGTAATCATTAAAGAACCCAGAGAGGTTTTATGAATCGGCAACAATCATGGCAAGAGTATTTTCAAACAGGCAATAAAGAGCCTCTTATCAAGGCATATTGGGATAGTATTCAGTATATAGCTTGGGAGAAATTTCCCAAAGAACAAGAGGATATGTTCCAGTGGGGAATGATTGGATTTCTTAAGGCATTACGTCGTCTTGATCGTACCAGAGTGAAGTCTCTTGACGCTTGGGTATTCTTGAACGTGCGTAGTGTGATGTTGAACGCTTACAAGCGTGACAATACTGAATTTATCTTGATAGACGAAGTTAAACATCAGATTGCAGATAAGCCCGAAGATCTGGATACTGAGATTGCGATCAACGTATGTCTACAGAATCTACCCACACGAGAACGTCAGATTCTTAAGAAGATCTATTGGGATGATTTAAGTCGGATTGAAATAGGTAGACAATTTGGAATAAGCTCTATGCGTGTTGGTCAATTAGAACAACGTGCTTTAGAACGCTTAAGATACAAAGGTTTGAACACTGGTAGCTCAGGGGTTAGAGCACCGCTCTGATAAGGCGGGTGTCGATGGTTCGATTCCATCTCAGTGTACTGCGGTAACTGCTACGGGGTAGCAAGTGCCGCGCATGGGGATGACATGGTTTCGATTGCGAGATCGTCATCTAGTTGCGAGCCGTGGTGAGATAGGCCACGTTAAACCTTCTCAAACACAATAAATGCAGACAATGTATTTACACTTGACTTCGGACGTGCAATGCGCGATTCCGAATTCGCTGTCGCTGCTTAACAGGTCAACAGAAAAGCAGTACTCCGGTTCTTTAGCTGGTGCGTCCGGTTTATCAAAAGGCATTAGCACCTAAAGCTCTACCCTGACAGGGGAAGTCTGTCTATGCTCGTAGACACTAGTTGTTTATCGTCGTAAGACGCGGGTTCGATTCCCGCCATCTCCACTCTGCTCCCGGCCTTTTGCAGGGCATTAAATCGGGGCAGCTTTACAAGCGGATTATCATTCGTGGGAAAACAGTGGTTTCATATGCCACTCTAGGCGCGTTCGACTCGTGCATCCGCTCCCGGCACCTTGACCGAGTGGTTTAGGTAGCGGTCTGCAAAACCGCGTACATCAGTTCGATTCTGATAGGTGCTTCTGAACGGTCTAACCTAAAGGATAACATGCCTTACAAAGACCCTGAACAACAGAAACAATATCTGCACGATCACTATGAAACTCGCAAAGCTTTTGTAATTGCTGCAAAACAGCGTCCATGTGCAGATTGTGGGATTGAATACCCGTATTACGTGATGGATTTTGACCATGTGAGCGGTGAGAAAGAAGCGAATCTGAATCGCTTGAGATGGAGTCGATCCATTCCTAATCTTCAGAAAGAAATTGATAAGTGTGATGTAGTTTGTTCTAATTGTCATCGCATCCGCACTTTCAATCGAGCGGGACTATCCCAATAGGTAGAGGACACCGGTTTAAACCCGGTTCAGTGCGAGTTCGAATCTCGCGTCCCGTACTTCATGCGAGTGTGGTGGAATTGGTATACACGGTAGTCTCAAAAACTACTGCCCAAAAGCATGTCGGTTCGAATCCGACCATTCGTACTATGAGTAAAGAAACCCAAATAGCAAACAAATGTAAGTGTGGCCTTTTCATTGTATGGCAAGAATTTCACGCCCCACATTGTAAAGGCAAATAAAGTTTCGGAAGGAAGGGTTACATAAGATGAGTGAGGCTAGCTCACACCCTCTCCTCTCCGATATGCTATAATAGATAGATGCCTCACAAGAAACGAGAAGAATATAACGCTTATCTAAACGCCTATATGCAACGGCGTTATTACGAGCGCAAAAAGTACGGTCTTGAAAAACTTGGGGGTGTTTGTGTAGAATGCGGTGAAACCGAAAGCTTAGATTTTGATCACATCGACCCCACAACAAAGATTTTGGCTATCGGCAAAATGTGGTCTGTTGCATGGCCTCGTTTCGTAGCAGAACTTGAGAAGTGTCAGTTGTTATGTCAAGAGTGTCATAAGATCAAAACGAAACAAGAAAAACAAGCCTCCATAGCGTAATTGGTAGCGCCCTCGACTTTTAATCGAGCAGGTGCGGGTTCGAGTCCTGCTGGGGGTACTAACGGGAGTTCAGGTTGATACTTCCTCAATAAAAATCAGCCGACTCGCCTCTATAGCTCAGCGGACAGAGCAACGGACTTCGAATCCGTGTGCCGGGGGTTCGATTCCCTCTAGGGGTATGCAGTTTGTCTCAGCAGACAAGGGCCGGTGAAGCCGGTTTGGGTGAGGGAATCCATAAGCCTCACCCACGTAACAGAGTGTAGCTCAGCCTGGTAGAGTCGCGGCTTTGGGAGCCGATGGCCGGGGGTTCAAATCCCTCCACTCTGACTTGTAGATCATAGCCCACGGACATACCCAACGAGTAGCGGATTGAGCGTTCCGGGTGAAGGAAGCGGCCATGCTTGAGCCGTGGATTACCTAGGGTGAGTCGTAGGAACAGGCTTCCGCTGGTCTACTGAATAGTAATAGGTGCTATGCCATTCAATCCTGACGCTTGGATCGACACTCCTAACCCAACTTACTATTGGGAACGAGTTGGCGAAGCCGATGGTCAGCAGAAGCATCCTCGTAGAGTACTTGATGATCCTACATATCAGGTAGATTATGATAGAGGGTATAATGAAGGAATTTACTTCGCTAACACTCTCGATAGAGAAACAATTTAACAGCGTATAGCTCAGTCTGGTAGAGTAAGTGTCTGGGGGACACGAGGCCACAGGTTCAAATCCTGTTACGCTGATAAGATGAAGAATGTACTGAATATCCTGTTCGGAGCTAAAGCTCAAGTTGTCGTTGGCTGTATTTTCATAATAGTCACGATCATCCAAACTATTTATTGGCTTGTGATCACCCCTCCAACAGTGAAAGCTGTTTTCATCGTGTCAATGGAAGCTTTATTTTTCGCAGGCTACGCTGTTGTTGCGACTGGACTTGGTTATCGTGCAACTGAGCGTGTCGAGACAGCGGTAGTAGAGAACATTGAGAATGCAGATAGCGTAACAGTAGATAACTAGCTATAGCTCAGTTTGGTCAGAGTACTCGCTTCGGGAGCGAGGAGTCGAAGGTTCAAATCCTTCTAGCTAGACTAGGGATAGCGCGTGACTCCTAAAGGGATAGCGTGTGAGTCCCTTATAGCCTCCACCTGAAATGGTGGCAGCAGTGTATGGGCCTCTGGCGCATCGCTGTTGTATGGTGGAGTGTCGTCCGTAAAGCCGGATGGAGGCTCTAGAGTTGACGATCTAGAGTCGAAATTATAGGGCGCGGCACAAGAGATACTGTGGAGAGGGCTTTATCTCACCGTCAACTTGCCTCTGGTACACCGCAAGGTGTATCCGAGGCTCCAATCTCCGATAAGTGTAACAGCTTATCGGAGAGCCAATCGGAGATCGTCTAATGGTAGGACGGCAGGCTCTGAACCTGTTAATGGTGGTTCGAATCCATCTCACCGAGCTAAGATAGCAATCACTCGTCCCTACCCTTAGTGGAAGGAAGGAAATTCGCGTAGTTGCCGGGAAGCCCGCAAGCGTTGCCCGGATGAGAGTCGGTATATCACTGTTGCGGCAGGATCGAGCCGAATTTCCCTATAGATTCATGCTATCTTACTAGGAGTCCGGCGATCACTTGTCAAAGGATTCCACCATGGGAATGCGCCGACGTTGGAGAGTCGGAACAGGCTGTAACCCTGTCGCCTCAGGCTTAGTAGGTTCGACTCCTACCATTCTCACTTGTCTTTAAAGTACCGCGCAGGGATGCATCCGGTCGAGCAGCGAGAAACCTTTAAAGACAAACAATCCGGGATCGTCTAATGGAAGGACGACAGACTTTGAATCTGTCTATCTACGTTCGAATCGTAGTCCCGGAGCTTGCCCCGGAGGTCATCGGTGAAATTCCGTTTGTCGATTTCTTCGACATAGCTCAGTATAGAGCACCGGGCATCTCGTCAGAGTCGTCTAATGGAATAGGACACGAGACTTTCAATCTCGGCAATGCGGGTTCGACTCCCGTCTCTGATGCTAGCAGGAGGTCGTTGGTTCAAATCCAACCAGGGAACGGAAACAAGTACCTGTAGCTCAGTCTGGTTAGAGTGCCTGCGTGTTTGGACTATTAGTGTAGCGGTTTGCACACCACCCTGTCAAGGTGGAAGTGGCCAGTTCGAATCTGGTATAGTCCGTAAAGGTATAGTAAGTATAAAGCTACGCCTGTTGGTCGATTGGCTAAGACGCTGCCCTGTCAAGGCAGAGATAACGGGTTCGATCCCCGTACAGGTGGCTTGGGGTAGCTACTCCTATT
>Ga0193751_1000189_pt1 | contig 55493 bp, 45 predicted proteins | sample L1c2metaG_FD_143050 | JGI IMG/M metagenome (GOLD analysis project Ga0193751, IMG submission 143050) | Soil microbial communities from a riparian zone of the East river system, Colorado, United States - L1c2 | ecosystem: Environmental > Terrestrial > Soil > Riparian zone | place: USA: East River...
GAATCGCAGCTCGCTGAAAGCGCCGCCAGCCTTGAGGCTATCAAGCACAAGGCGCGACAAGTTGAGGTCGAGCGCAAAAGGCTGGAGCTCGACGTCGCCACGCGGAACGAGAGTATCGCGCGCTTGAGGACCCAGCAGTATCAGACCCGCAAGAACGACGAATTTCAGGCGATGGGTAACGAGATCCAACGTTACGAGGACGAAATTCGGAAGCTCGAAGACCAGGAACTCGAGCTGATGGAGCAAGGGGACAAGTTGAAGGTTGAAGTTATGGCTGAGGAAAAAAAAGCCAGCGCGACCAAGGACTCGATCTCACGGCAAATGAACGATCTCGGCGAAAAATCGAAAACACTCGAAACGCGCCTGCAGGAGTTATCGAAGGAGCGAAAAGAATTGGCGGAAACGATGGATGAGGACTTGCTGAATCGGTTCGAACGCCTGTTCGCGAGCAAAGGCGACTCAGCCATTGTCGCGGTCGAGCATGGCGTTTGCACCGGTTGCCACATGAAATTGACGACCGCCACGGTGAAAGATGCGGAGGCCGGCAAGGAAATTGTCAACTGCGAACAGTGCGGCCGAATCCTTTACGTCGCGCGATAGCGCTCAGACGTTGAACCGAAACGTCATCACGTCGCCGTCGCGGACTTCGTAATCCTTGCCTTCGATGCGTAGTTTCCCCGCTTCGCGTGCTTTTGCGAAGGAGCCAAGCGCGATCAAATCGTCATAAGCAATCGTTTCCGCTGCAATGAAACCGCGTTCGAAATCGGAATGGATCGCGCCCGCGGCGGCGGGCGCTTTTTCGCCAGCGTGAATAGTCCAGGCGCGCGTTTCTTTTTCACCCGTCGTCAAAAATGTTCGCAAGCCAAGCAAATGATAGGCCGCGCGAATGAGCGCATGAACGCCGCTGTCTTCAACGCCAAGATCGCGCAGATATTCGAGCGCTTCCTCTTCGCTCAGATCGGCAAGTTCGCTTTCGATCCTGGCGCTAATTACGAAAGCTTCCGTTCCAAAATGATGTCGCGCGTAGTCCTGGACAAGATCGACATACTTCGCGGCGGCATTTGTTTGATCGTTCTTTGCCACCGCTGCCAGATCGGTCTCAGCGACGTTGCAGGCGAAAAGAGTCGGCTTTGAAGTCAGGAGAAAGAAATTTCGCGCCACGATTTTTTCCTCGGGCTCAAGCGGCGCGGTAATCGCCGGTTTCCCGGAATCGAGATGCGGCAAAAGTTTTTCGGCGACGGCGTTTTCGATTCTCGCGCTCTTCTCGCCGGCGCGAACTTCTTTTTGCAATCGGTCGGACCGCTTCTGGAGCGACGCAAGATCGGCCAACACCAGCTCAGTGTTAATGACTTCAATGTCTCGAATCGGATCGATCGTGGCGCTGACATGATGGACGTCCGGGTCGGCAAAGCAGCGCACGACCTGCACGATCGCGTCAACTTCGCGGATGTGACTAAGAAATTGGTTACCGAGTCCTTCGCCCGCGCTCGCGCCTTTCACCAGGCCCGCGATATCGACAAATTGGATGGCGGTCGGCACGATCTTTTTCGAATGCGAGAGCTGACCGAGCTTTTCCAGCCGCGGATCAGGCACCGTGACGACGCCGACGTTGGGATCGATCGTGCAAAAAGGATAATTTTCCGCCGGCGCGTTGTGCGTGCGGGTGACGGCATTGAACAGCGTCGATTTCCCGACATTCGGCAGTCCAACTATTCCGGCGCTGAGCATCTATCTCTGTAGCGGCGGTCTGTGACCGTCGCAAAATTTCCTGCAAAATACTTTGGCGGATCCACTAGTAAATTCTAGCTCACAGCACTGGCGATCTTGCCCCTGTTGGTAAATAGTTCCACCTCCGATCGGGCTGTAGTTCAGCTTGGTAGAACGCTTGAATGGGGTTCAAGAGGTCGTGGGTTCAAATCCCGCCAGCCCGAGGCATTTTCTACTGTTTGAATTAGGGTTGAACCGCGCGCCAGTCAGCCTGCACAATCAAAGTGTCCTCCCATGAATCCAAAGCGGTCGCGATTGGCGGCACTCGCCTTAGTCGGAGTAATTCTACTTCCGCTACCGTCCGGCCGGGCCGATGCGCGCAGCAGCAACAACACGGTCCGACTGAACGTCGCCGCATTCGAGCAGGCTCGCCAATTGATCGGCCAAGGACGCTTCATTTCTGACCACAAAGGACTCTGGAAAACGGATCAACCTTCGACCGGCAAGGAAAACGAATTTATTCGCCTCTACGGTTTTGCTGAATACGCGAAATGGCATCTTGGTATTGACGAAAGACACGCCATGAACAGCAAAGCCCGATACAAATTTCCCTACGGCGACTTTGAGAGCATCCATCGCTGCGGTCTACTGGCGGTAAAAAGCAGAGCTCGCGAATATCGCTATGCCGATATCGAAAACGCAGCGGCCGACCTGCTCGGAATGATCAATTCACGAAACCCACGCGGTCAAAAAAGCATCGATTAATTCCGGCAAGTCGTCGCTGTAGCCGCCTTCGAGAATTGCCGCGGCCGGCACATCGATCTCCGCCAGCCACTTTCCAAAAGTGGCAAAGTCCTCCGTTTCCAGGGTCATTTCCGTGAGCGGATCTCCTGAATACGCGTCGAAGCCAGCCGAGACGAGCAACAATCCCGGTTTTGCGAGCAGAAGCTTTTGCAGTGCGCGCTCGATTGCATTGACGTGCTCGGCGCGAGGCGTGCCCGGTGCGACCGGATAATTATCGATGTTCGCGAATGATTGTGCGCCGGTTCCAGGATAGGCCGGAAATTGATGAATCGATGCGAAGCTGAGTCGGGGATTATGCGCAACGACATCCTCCGTCCCGTTCCCGTGATGGGCGTCAAAGTCCCAAATGGCAACGCGCTCGACACCACTGTCGAGGGCGGCAAGGGCCGCGATTGCTATGTTGCTGAAATAACAGAAACCCATCGCTCGATTCCGCGTCGCGTGATGCCCCGGCGGCCGCATGAGGCTAAAGGCGCGCTCCCCGCGGACGCCGGCAAGCGCGGTCTCGATTGCTGCGCCGGCGGACGAGATCGCATGGTGATAGATCCGTGGATAAGCCGGCGTATCCGCATCAAAATCGTGCACTGCAGTTTTTATCTGCTCCACGTGATCACGAGAATGGGCGCGCAACAGATTACGTTCCTTCGCCGCCTGCGGCTCGCGCCATTCCCAGTTTCGATGTCGATCTAGCACTGGGACGGTGCTTGTGATCCGTTGCGGCCGCTCAGGATGGCCGGCGCTTGAAAATTCGCCGCAATGGGGATCGTGAAAAATAATCATCGGGGTTGCAAGATGTCGTTCGTGCGCATATTCGACTACCTCGAATGTTGAACGGCCAGAAAATTGTCGTGGTGATGCCGGCCTATAATGCTGCCCGGACGTTGCAAAGAACCTACGACGAAGTGATGGCGCAGGGGATTATCGATCTTGTCATTGTGGTCGACGACGCGAGTCACGATGAGACGGTAGCGATCGCGCGGACGCTGAAAGACGTGCAAGTGGAGGTGCATCCGGAGAATCGCGGTTACGGCGGCAACCAAAAGACCTGTTATCGTCTCGCTCTCGCCGCCGGCGCTGACATCGTGGTGATGATTCACCCCGATTATCAATACACCCCGCAGCTTCTTCCGGCGATGGCATCGCTGGTCGCGAGCGGCCTTTATCCGTGCGTGCTTGCTTCACGCATTCTCGGCGGCGGCGCGCTCGATGGCGGAATGCCGTGGTGGAAATACATCGCGAACCGCTTTCTCACTTTCGTCGAAAATTTTTTGATCGGCGCCAAGCTTTCCGAATATCACACCGGATATCGCGCATTCGCGCGGAGTTTGCTCGAACGCGTGCCAATTGAACAAAACTCGGACGATTTTGTGTTCGACAACCAGATGCTTGCCCAAATCATTTGGCTGGGTTCGAAAATCGGCGAGGTCACATGCCCGGCGAAATATTTACCGGAAGGGTCGTCGATTAACTTTCGCCGAAGCGTGCGCTACGGCCTCGGTTGTCTCGGGACGGCCTTGCGTTTCCGTCTGGCCCGCTGGCGATTGTTTCCGTCACCAGTTTAACGATGCCGACAGTTCCGGCGCAGGTCAGCTTGCGAGACGATCGCCGAATCACGATCGCCGTCTGCATTTTTCTGACCGCGATCATCTGGCTCGTTTTTGGGCAAACACTCAGCCACGACTTCATCAACTTCGATGACGACCGTTACGTTTACGAAAACAGCGAGGTCAGTCGTGGACTCACTCTCGACGGATTGAAATGGCTTCTCACTCATAGCCACGCGAGCCTCTGGCACCCGCTCACAACGCTCAGTCACATGGCGGACTGTCAAATCTATGGACTGCGGCCTGCCGGCCACCATTTTACGAACGTTGTCTTACACAATCTCGGAGCAGTTCTGCTTTTTTTGGTTTTCCGAGCAATGACCGGCTGCATTTGGCAAAGCGCATTTGTCGCAACAATTTTTGCGATTCATCCAATGCGGGTCGAATCGGTGGCGTGGATCGCCGAGCGCAAGGATGTTCTCAGTGGCGTGTTTTTCATGCTGACGCTCGGCGCGTATCTGCGTTACGTGCGCACGCCGGGCATTTCCCGTTACCTAACTCTGACGATCTTTCTCGCGTGCGGATTGATGTCGAAGGCTACGTTCGTGGCCGTGCCGCTCGTGCTGTTGTTGCTGGATTACTGGCCATTGCAGCGAGCGAATGATTTTCGCGGTTGGCGACGTCTCCTGATGGAGAAAATTCCGTTGCTGGCGCTGTCGGCGGCCGCTTCAGTGGCAACCGTCTTCGCTCAGACAGTCACGATGGCTTCGCTGGAGCAGTTGCCGCTCTTGCCCCGGCTCAAAAACGCCGCTTTCAGTGTGATCGCTTATCTCGGCCAAACATTCTGGCCAACTCACCTGGCGGTATTCTATCCGCATCCGCACGATCAATTACCTGTTTGGGTGGTCTTGGCCTGTGTCGCACTCATTGTCGTCCTTACTTTGCTCGCAACATTCATCAGACAGACACGCCCTTACGTTTTCGTCGGCTGGTTTTGGTATTTAATTTTGCTTGCTCCAGTGTTCGGCATTGTTCAGGTCGGTCTACAAGCGCGGGCCGATCGGTTCACTTATTTGCCGCATATCGGAATCACAATGTTGCTGACATGGGCGTGCGCCGATTTGACGCAACAATGGCGACATCGTCGGATTGTTCTCATTTCAATGGCCACATTCGCGCTCGCTGCCTCAACCGTCGTGGCTTATCAGCAAACAACTTTTTGGCGTAACAGCATTTCACTTTGGGAGCACGCCCTGGCCGTGACCTCGGACAATCAAACTGCGCATCAGAATTTGGCGGCGGCATTGTGGTCGAAAGGTAGAACAGCGGAGGCGAACAAACATTCACGCGCGGCTGCCATCGCGCACGCACGGACCACGCTTAGAGATTATCCGTTCGACGTCGCGACGCATAATGATCTCGGCGTTCTTCTCGTTCAAAATGGAAATGTCCGCGGCGGGATTGAGCAGTGGGAAATTAGTTTGCGACTGAATCCGGATGATGGGAACGCGCTCAATAATCTCGCGTGGGTGGTGGCAACTTATCCCGAGGACACGATCCGTGATGGCAGGCGCGCCGTTGAATTGGCAACGAAAGCGACAACTCTTCCTGGCGGCGGTGTGCCGATTGTACTTCGCACCTTGGCCGCGGCCTACGCCGAGGAGGGCGATTTTTCGAAAGCGATCGAGACAGGGCAACGCGCTTTGGATTTGGCCACCGCCCAAAACAACACTTCGTTACCGTCGACACTACGACATGAGATCGAGCTTTATCAGGCGCGCACGCCGTATCGCGAATCGCCACCGCAGTAGCTTCACGAGATTGTTAGCGGCATTTGCATGAAGGCTCGTGCTCGAAAGATTGAAACGACCCCGCCGTCGTGTTTGGCGCACTTTGCCGTTTGCGGCGTGATCGTTGTTCTAATTTGGATCGCCTTCGGCCAAACGCTTAGCTACGACTTCGTAAACTACGACGATAAGACCTACGTTTACGGAAATCCGCTAGTTTCCGGCGGTCTGAGTCTTCACAGTTTGTTGCGGGCGTTTGTCGACACCCAAACCAACAATTGGCACCCGCTCACGCTCGTTTCGCACATGATCGACTGCCAGCTCTACGATCTCAAAGCCGGCGGCCACCATTTCACAAATGTTTTCCTGCACACGATTGCCGCGGTTTTGCTTTTCTTTTGGTTGCGCAACATCACCGGTAAAGGCCACTCCGGCTCGGACTGGAGCAGCGCTTTTGTTACCGCGCTTTTCGCGATCCATCCGCTCCGGGTTGAATCGGTCGCCTGGATTGCGGAACGCAAAGACGTTTTGAGCGCGGTCTTTTTCTTTCTGACTCTTGGAGCCTACGCCCGCTATGCACGTGCGCCCTCGTTCGCCCGTTATCTCACGATGTCGATCTTGTTTGCGTGCGGATTGATGTCGAAGCCAATGCTGGTGACGACGCCGGTCGTGTTGCTACTCCTTGATTACTGGCCGCTCAAGCGCATTGCCGATCGAAGATCATTCTGGCGGATGACATTCGAAAAACTTCCACTGTTCGCACTTTCAGCCGCTTCATCGATCGTCGCTTTTGCTTTGCAAGTGCACTCGCCCACGTCGGTCGGTCAATTGCCGTTCGGCTGGCGGCTTCAAAACGCGCTGGTGAGTTATGTCACTTACATCTGGCAGATGCTTTGGCCCGCGAACCTCGCCGTGTTTTATCCACATCCCGACGATCGCCTCGCGTTCTGGCAAGTTGCGCTCGCGGCCGCGTTTTTGATTGCGATAACGTGGCTGGTCTTCGGACTACGGCGGACTCGTCCCTATCTCCTCGTTGGCTGGCTTTGGTATTTGATTATGCTCCTGCCAGTAATCGGAATCGTGGAGGTGGGACTTCAAGGCCACGCCGATCGTTACACTTATTTGCCGCACGTTGGCTTGTACATCGCTCTAACCTGGCTGACTGCTGACGTTGCAAGATCGTTAGGCTATCGAAAAGAAATTCTCGCCAGCGTGGGAGGTGTCATCGTCATCATTTTGAGCGCGTGCGCCTGGAAGCAAACGACTTACTGGCGAAACGGCGAAACGCTTTGGACCCGCGCGTTGTCGGTGACAAGCGACAACGACGTCGCTCTGACAAATCTCGGCACGTTGCTAATGGAACGCGGCCAACTGGACGACGCGCTCTCCTATTTTCAAAAGGCGCTCGCAGTCCGCTCTGGCAGCGAGCATCGACACTACAACTTAAGTCTCGCGCTGATTCATGACAGCACCGGCAATGTGCTCGCGCGCAAAGGACGGCTCGACGACGCGATCGTTCATTTCCGCCAAGCGATTCACTTACGGCCCGATTTTCCCGATGCCCACTACAATCTCGGGATCGCGCTCTTTCAAAAGGAAGATTTAGACGGCGCGATTGCGGAATGGCGCACCACGTTGTCGATCCATCCCTACGACGCGGGCGCGCATACGAGTTTGGGCAACGCTCTTGTCCAAAAAGGTCTGTTGCGTGAAGCGGCCGATCATTACGAAAAGGCGCTCCAATCAGAGCCGGACTCGATTCTTCCGCTCAACAATCTCGCCTGGGTAATGTCCGCCGGCCCGGATGATTCTCTGAGAAACAACGAAATCGGGGTGCAGCTTGCGACGAAAGCGAATCAACTTTCCAAAGAAAATAATCCGGTCTTCATTCGCACACTCGCCGCGGCTTACGCGCAAGCCGGCCAATTCGAGAAAGCGATCGAAACTGCGCGACGCGCAGCGGAGCAGGCGAATGCTCAGGGCGTGCACGATCTCGCCATTCAAATCCAGGAAGATGTCGATCTTTATCAACGTCGCACGCCGCTGCGGGATCCCAGTTTGCGAAATGCGCGATAAAATTTCCGAACGCTGGCTCGTCGCCGGCATCTGCGCCGGTCTTGTTGCGCTCGTTTGGTTTGTCTTTGGACAGTCCAGCCATTTTCCCTTCGTGAACTATGATGATCCGACCTACACCTATGAAGCTCCGCAAATAATCGCGGGCTTGAGTTGGGATGGAGTGGTTTGGGCATTTACTCATGCTCATGGAGGTAACTGGCATCCGCTCACTACGCTTTCGCACATGTTCGATTGTGGAGTGTTCGGGCTCCGCGCTGGGGCGCATCATTTCGGGAATGTTTTGCTCCACACCTCGGCTACCATCGCTCTCTTCTTGGTGCTTCGTCGGCTTACCGGTGCGCTTTGGCGAAGCGCATTCGTGGCGGCGGTCTTTGCCATCCATCCATTGCGGGTGGAGTCGGTCGTCTGGATTGCCGAACGCAAAGACGTTTTGAGTGGATTCTTCTTTATGCTCACGCTCGCCGCGTATCTGCATTACACGCGCAAACCATCGATCGGCCGCTACCTGACGATGTCGATCTTGTTTGCTTGCGGACTGATGTCGAAACCGATGTTGGTTTCTCTGCCAGTTGTTCTTTTGCTCCTGGATTACTGGCCGCTGAACAGAGGAGAGAGAACAGAGGACAGGGGACAGAAATTCAAGGCGGAAATCTGGTTGAAGCTGTTCGTGGAAAAGCTTCCGCTCTTTGTCTTGAGCACCGCGTCCGCCGTTGCAACGTTGATTGCACAGAAACGAGCGATTGGTTCCTTTGAACAGCTCCCGCTTTCGTCGCGCATCAGCCAGGCATTGCTTAGCTATCTGACTTACATTCGACAAATGTTCTGGCCGACAAAGCTAGCGGTCTTCTACCCGCACTCCGAGGACGGATCGGTTCTGTGGCAGGTTCTACTGGCCGGGGCAGCTTTGGCCGCGATTACGATTTTGACATTTTTGCTTCGCAACAAGCGACCCTACCTCGTGGTCGGCTGGCTTTGGTATGTGTGCATGTTAATTCCAGTGATCGGGATCGTTCAGGTAGGACTGCAAGGCCATGCTGATAGGTACACTTACCTTCCTCAGATTGGTCTTTATCTTGGCGTGACCTGGTGGATCTCGGAATTATTGTCGCGTTGGCGCAACGCTCCGGTGGCGTTAACGACCGTCGCGATCGTGATCATTGCCAGTTTGGCTGGCGCTTCTCGTGTTCAGGCGAGTTACTGGAAAGATTCTGAGCGGTTGTGGCAGCAAACTATCGCCAACACTTCAGACAATCATCTCGCGCATGCCCATTTGGCAGACCTTCTATTGCGACAGGGACGTATTAACGACGCGATCTGGCATTGTCAGGAAGCGGTCAGGATTCAACCGAACGACACCGACGCACAGAACAATCTTGGACTCGCCTACCTCCAGTTAGGCGACGAAGCCGACGCTCTCATTCATTTCGAGCAAAGTCTCACGAGCAATCCGAGAAACTTAAATGCTCGATGCAATCTCGCGTGGGTCCTGGCAACATCGTCCGATCCTTCCCGGCGAAATGGCGAAAGGGCGGTCGAGCTGGCAACCAGCGTCGCGCAGGGGCCAGGCCGCGGTAACCCAACTGTCCTTCGAACGCTTGCCGTGGCTTACGCGGAAACCGGCCGATTCAGTGAGGCGATTGAAACTGCGCAACAAGCAATCGCAATCGCGAAAGCGACCGGCAACGACGGTCTGGCCGCCGATCTCGAAAGAAATATCGCAGCGTATCGATTAAACCAACCAATCCGCAGCGGGCCTTAATCTAGGAAATCCAGATCGTCTTCGCGTTCATGAACTCGCGAATGCCGGCCGCGCCGAGCTCGCGACCGAACCCGGAGCGCTTCACTCCGCCGAATGGCAATCGCGGATCTGACGCTGACATGGCGTTGATGAAAACCATTCCTGATTCCAATTCGGAAGCGAAAAGTTCCTGTTCGATTGGATCGTTCGTCCACGCGCTGGCGGCCAGCCCGAACTCGCTGTCATTTGCCATCTCGATCGCTTCCGCGGAATCGCGCACGCGAAAAACGGCCGCAACTGGACCAAAAATTTCTTCGCGGTAAGCGGGCGAATCTTTGGGTACATTGACCAGCACCGTTGGTTCGTAAAAAAATCCGCGTCCTGCAATTCGGTTACCGCCTGTTAACAACTTCGCGCCGGCGGCGATCGACTTTTGGACCTGCTCGTGCACGCCGTTCAAAATCTGCTCGGTCGCGAGCGGGCCGATCTCGGTCGCTTCGTCGAATGGGTCGCCCACTTTCAGCGTCCGCATTTCCTCGACGAACTTCTCTAAAAAATCATCGTAGATCTTGTCGGCGATAAAAAATCGTTTGGCCGCTATGCATGACTGTCCGGTGTTGATCGTTCGCGCTTTGACTGCGGTGCTGACGGCGAGCCCGAAATCGGCGCTCGGCATGACGATGAACGGATCGCTGCCGCCGAGCTCGAGTACGCTCTTCTTAATTTCCCGGGCCGCCGTGCTGCCTACCGCGCTGCCGGCTTTTTCGCTGCCAGTCAGAGTCACTGCTTTGATCCGAGGATCGACAATCAATCTTTCGACTCGACCAGACTCGATGAGGAGCGTTTGAAAAACTCCTTCGTCGAATCCGGCGCGACAGAACAATTGCTCAATCGCGAGGGCGCATTGCGGAACGTTGGCGGCATGTTTGAGAAGCCCGACGTTGCCGGCCATTAAAGCGGGCGCGGCAAATCGAAACACCTGCCAGAACGGAAAATTCCAAGGCATGATCGCCAGCACCGGTCCCATCGGCTCGTAATGGAGATAACTGCGGCGCGCGTCGGTTTGCGCGACTTCGTCCTCCAAAAATCGTTCCGCATTCTCGGCGTAATATCGGCACCCGCGCGCGCATTTTTCGATCTCTTCGACAGACGCGCGAAATAATTTTCCCATTTCGAGCGTCATGGTGCGGGCGAGGTCTTTTTTTTCATGTTCCAGCAATGTCGCGACGCTGACGAGTAGTTGCGCGCGCTTTGGAAACGATTCCCGGCGATGTTGCTGAAAGGCGTGTTCCGCGCGCTTCAGTCGCTTCTCGATGTCGGCGTCGTTAAACGGCGCGAATTCTTTGAGCTTCTCGCCCGTGGCCGGATTAGTCGACGCAATCGCCATGTCGATCTTATAAACGCAACCCTTTCGGAATCAAAACGCGATCGAGCAAATCGAACAGGGATTGCACTAGCAACGCCAGCGCCGCAGCCGGAATCGCGCCTTGAAGGATCGTAGCGTGATCGTTCAGATTAAGGCCGCTCAGAATCGGTTCGCCCAGACCGCCGGCGCCGATTAACGCCGCGAGAGTCGCAGTGCCGATATTAATCACCGCGCTCGTCTTGATTCCGGCGAGAATGGAACGCGACGCCATCGGCAAATGGATTTGCCAAAGCCGCGCTCTCGCACTTAGCCCAAGCGCGATCGCCGACTCGCGTAATGCGCGCGGAATGTCCTGTAAACCGGTCGCGGTATTGCGAACAATCGGCAGAAGACCGTAAAGGAAGAGCGCCGCGATCGCGGTCCGGACGCTGATTCCAAAAAATGGCAACGGCACAAGCAGCGCCAGCAAGGCGAGCGACGGAATCGTCTGCACAATTCCGGCAAAACCGAGAATGACGTGTCCAATTGCGCCGCCGCGACTCGCGAAAATCCCAAGTGGAATTCCAACCAGCACTGAAAGCAGCAGTGAAAACGCGGCCAGCTCCAGATGACGCGCCGTCCACCGCCCGAGTTTGTGCGGGAAACTTTCACCAAACGTGTTGATTGCCACGCCGTCGGTCCGAGCCGGACCGGCGGTTTGGCGAAGGCGGGTCGATCCTGAAGAATCTTCAAAATACAGATTCGCCGCCCGCGTGTAATTCTTTGTGCGTTCTGCTTCCGCGTTAAGGCGCGTCATCTTTGCTTCCTCGATCGTTCCTTCCAGCTTGCGCAACGCTTCAATTGCCGGTGTTGGAAGCGCGTACCTGAACAAGAAGACCGCTTTGTATTGCGGGAAAAATTGCCGGTCGTCCTCGAGCACGACCAGATCGTTCTCCGAAATCTTGGCATCGGTTGAGTAGGCGTCTTTCACGTCGATCGAACCCTTGCCGAGCGCCCCGTAACCGAGCGCATGATCGATTCCGATTACGTCTTGTGGATTCAATTGGTAACGCTGCGCCAACGGTCGCCATCCATCTTGTCGGTCCAAAAATTCGTGGGTGAGCCCAAACTTCAATTCCGGATGATTTTTCAAATCGGTGATTGTGTGAAGACCGAGCTTTTCTGCGCGACTTCGCAACATCACGAGCGCGTAGGTATTGTTGAACCCGACCGGTTCGGTCATGCCGATACCGGTTTTGCCGAGCTCGTTCGCGATTTGCTCGAAGGTCAATTCATCCGTGCGTTTCAAAATCTCCTGCGTAATCGTTCCCGTGTACTCCGGGTAAACATCGATCTGGCCGCTGCGGAGCGCCTCCCAGAGAATGATCGTGCCGCCCATTCCCTGGCGATGCTCAGCTGAAACTCCGGCATCAGTTAAAGTGCGCTTCGCGATTTCGCCGAGCACATACGACTCAGTAAATTTCTTGGATCCAATCTGCACCTGCTCACCAGCAGATGCAGAGAAAATCAGGAACCCAGGAACCCAAGAAAAGATCAGAATTCGACCAAACCATTCCTGGACTCCTGGATTCCAAATTCGTCTCATACCACTGCGAGACTTCGTTGGGCGTTGATAAATTCGGACACGAAATTGCTGGCGGGTCTTTCACGGAGATCATTCAGCGAACCTTGTTGGACGATTCGGCCTTCATTCATGAGAACGATTTTGTCCCCGAGATAAGCGGCTTCAGCCAGATCGTGGGTGACCAGAAGCGCTGTTTGCTGGAGGCGGGCGAAAATTTCCTTCAAATCTTTTTGTAACGCTGCGCGCACGAGCGGATCGAGGGCACCCAACGGTTCGTCGAGCAGGAGTAATTCCGGCGAGAGCATCAACGCGCGCATCAAGCTCACGCGCTGGCGTTGTCCGCCTGAGAGCTCGAGCGGGTATCGGCCGAGCAAATTCTCGGGAAATCTTGTCAGTGCGCAGAGTTCGGAAAGTCGCGCGAGCATTTCATTTTCAGGGCGTCCAAGATGGCGCGCCATGAGCAAAATATTTCCCCGCGCAGTCAGATGCGGGAAGAGTCCGCCTTCCTGGATCACGTAGCCGACGCGCCGCCGGACGAGGTCGATCTTGTCAGCGCGCAGTTGCGTGCCATCGAATTGAATTTGGCCGCATTCAGGTTGGAGCAAACCGATGATCAAACGCAGCAGCGTTGATTTGCCGCAACCGCTCGGCCCGATCAGGACTGTGGTTTTGCCGCGCTCAACCGAAAGATCGACCGTATGAACGGCGGCAGCGTCCCCGAATGTTTTTGAAACACCGACCAGTTGAACCAAGACGCTCACCGCGGCTAGTTTGCCACGGTGAAATAGAAAACGCCAAACCAGCGCGCGCCATCAGTCCACACTTGCTCGAAATGAAAGCCAGCCTGGCGCGCGAGCTCGATAAATCCGGCGATGGTGTGTTTGTAGGAGTATTCGGTGAGAATTTCTTCGCCGGCGCGAAATTGAAATTCGCGTGCGCCGATGTGAACCGTTTGTTCGGTCTCGCTGATAAGGTAAATCTCGATTCGGCCCTCAGTTGAATTGTAGATCGCATGATGCTGCCAACGGTTTAGATCGAAGTCTGCCTCCAGTTCGCGATCGATCCGCGCGAGAAGATTTTTGTTGAACTGCGCAGTCAAACCGGCGGCATCGTTGTAGGCGCGCTCGAGAACATCTCGATCTTTCTGGAGATCAACGCCGATCAGCAAACCGCCGCCGTCGCCGGCTAGGTCCACCAGGCGCGCGAGGAACTCGCTCGCGGTTTCGGGCTCGAAATTGCCAATGGTCGACCCGGGAAAGTAAATGACGCTCCGAGAAGAGAGTCGGCGCGGCAATGGCAACTCGAATGGTTCCAGATAATCAACCCAGACCGGCAGGACTTGCAGGGCGGGAAACATTTCCCGAAACCGAGCGGACGATTTTTCAAGCTGCTCTTTCGAAATGTCGATTGGCACGTAAACAGCCGGATCGTGCAACTCTTCGAGCAGGATCCGTGTTTTTGTTCCGGCACCGGTGCCGAGGCCGATCAATTCGATCTGCGGACCGAGCGCCTTTGCCATGTCCGCGCCATGCAAACGTAAAATCTCGATCTCTGTTCGAGTAACGTAGTACTCGGGCAAATCACAAATTTGTTGGAACAACTGGGCGCCGCGCTCGTCGTAGAAAAATTTGTACGGCAGTTGACGGGGCGATTGTGAAAGTCCGGCCAGGACTTCCTCGCGAAAGTTTTCTTTCGTCGCGCCTGCAACAACAGAAGTGATTTTGTTGTTCACGAGAGATCGCGCGCCAAACGGATACCTGTGAATTGCCACCGTTTATCGGGTGGAAAGAAGTTCCGATAGGTTTTGCGAATGTGGGTGCGCGACGTCGCGCAGGAACCGCCGCGCAGCACGTATTGATTGCACATGAACTTGCCATTGTATTCGCCAAGCGCGCCCAGACCCGCTCGATAACCGGGATAGGGTGAGTAAGAGCTGCGGGTCCACTCCCAGGCATCTCCGAATATTTGTTGAAAATCGCCGTTGGAGCTGGCGCGCCGCCGCGCCGGTGCCGGGTGAAACCGCTCGCTTTCGACGAAATTTCCGTCGATGTCGATCTTTGCCGTCGCCCGTTCCCATTCAAATTCTGTCGGCAACCGGGCGCCGGCCCAGTTCGCAAAGGCATCGGCTTCAAAATAACTGAGGTGCGTGACCGGTTCGTTCGGATCGATCTTGCGTAGACCGGATAATGTAAAATTCCACCATTCGCCGTCGCGCTCGATCCAGTAAAGCGGCGCGCGCCAGTTCTGTTCGTTAACGGTGATCCAGCCTAACGACAGCCAAAACTCCGGGCGGGAATAACCATTGTCAGCCATGAATTGGAGATACTCGCGGTTAGTGACCAGTCGATCTGCGAGCGAGAAGGGCAGAACCAGTGCGCGATGGCGTGGTCCTTCATTGTCGTAAGCAAATTCGCTGCCGTCGTGGCCGATCTCAACTGTCGCCTCATCGAATTCGACAAACTTCAGCTGGTCTATATCGACCTTATCGTTTTCGATTTTGTGCTGACGAAACACCGGATAGAGCGGGTTCTGCGCGAAGACATGTTTGATGTCGGTGATGAGCAACTCCTGATGTTGCTGCTCGTGATGGATTCCAAGGGTCAGGATCGGTTCAATCTCGCGAAACAATTTCTCATCGGCATTGGAAACCAGAGTATCAATGTCTGAATCGATCGAGACGCGATATTTCTTCGCTTCTTCAACCGTTGGCCGCGAGATCAATCCACGGAGGTCGCGGCGATGCATCGCGCCGGCGGCGTTGTAGTAAGAGTTGAATAGATACGCGTACTCCGGAACGGCATCGCGATAGCGTGGCACCCATTTTTTTAAGATGAAGGTCTCGAAAAACCAGCTGGTATGCGCGAGGTGCCATTTCGTTGGGCTGACGTCCGGCATTGATTGCACGACGCAATCTTCCGGCGCGAGATTTTCGGCCAACCTGGCGGTGAAATTCCGAACTTCGCGAAAGCGCGCAAGCAGGCTCTTTGCCGGTGAAGAATCCGGCCGCGAGTGCGATTGCGCGGCCGCCGTTCGATTTACTGTCGCGACCGCGGCCTGGATCAAGTGATTCCGCCTTCCTGCTCAAGTTCTTCTCTCCGCGCCTCGAGCATTTGATCGTGGGCTGCTTCCTCCCGGCCATCGCTGACGAGATGTTCACCCACCGTCTCTTCTTCGTCGTCGATCCCGGAACGGGGCACACGATGACCCCGGTCGTCCGGAGTGACTTCCCATTCTCCGGTGACGTTCGAATTGTCCGGCGTTTCTTCGGGCGGCTCGTTATTTTCCGAGCCCATCAATTCCTCGCGTGCCTGGCTCCAATCGGCATCGGTAAATTCTTCCGCATTGCGCTCGTCGATCATTGCAATCTCGCGGGCACGTCGTTCGATGTCTTCGGGAGACGGAACTCCCATTCCGTTGCCGTGAAGCTCGATTTTGCCGCTACTCGGTTTCTTTTCCTTCATACACTTAAATTACGAAAACCGAATCAGGTCTACGTGCAAAAAGTTACAGCCGCAAACTTCGGCAGGAAAGAGGATTTTGCTCAAGGCCCATTTCGGAAATAATGGGAGTTTGATGGACGAGTGCAAAATGCTCCGGCTGAAAAATGGCCGCGAACTCGCTTATGTCGAGTACGGCTGCGCCACGGGCGCGCCCGTTCTATTTTTTCACGGTTGGCCAAGCTCGCGCACGATGGCGCAGTTGACCGACACGGCCGCGTGTGAATTTGGCGTGAAAATTATTTCACCTGATCGCCCCGGCATTCGCGATTCCAGTTTTCAGCCGAATCGCAAATTGGTCGATTGGCCCCAAATCGTTGAGCAGTTGGCGGATCACTTGCGGATTCAACAGTTTCGTATTCTGGCGATCTCGGGCGGAGCGCCTTACGCCTACGCCGTCGCGTGGAAAATTCCGGAGCGAGTGCTGGCAGTCGCGATTGCAAGTGGCGCTCCGCCGATTGTCGATCTTGGCGATCATTCGGGATTGCTTTCGCTTTACCGCCGGTTGCTCTGGCTCTATCGCCGTTCGCCCCAAGCGCTGCGGGGTCTTTTTTATCTGGCGGGCGCCGTTGCGAGGATTCGCCCACCCGTTCGTTTTCGTCCGCTTATGTTGAAGCTTTTGCAATTACAGCCGTGCGACGCGGCGTCCCTGGAAGATTCGGTTGCATTTGAGGCGTGTTTCGAAAGTCAACGCAGCGCCTGGCGAGCATCGGTTAAGGGGCTCACCGTCGACGCGGAGATTTTTGCGGCGCCATGGGGATTTCGCCTGGAAGATGTCGATGTTCCGGTGCGTCTCTGGCACGGAACAAAAGATCGCGCCTTTTCTACTCGCGTGGCCGAGTACGTCGCGGCGCGACTTCCCAACTGCGAGGCGCGCTATGTGGAAGGCGAAGGCCATTATTCGCTCCCGATCCGGCATATGCGCGAAATCCTGGCGGATTTGATCGCGGTGTAGCTGCCTCTCTCCCGTTCACTGAAGTTGCGGCGGGGCAGGCAGAAAAATCCCGTGCGCTCATTAGAGCGCACAGTAAGTGTTTTGACGTGGAAGATTTTACTGCGGGAGCAATTCACGATCAGCCGGCGCGACGACTGTGGACGGTTGATCCGCCGTTCGATGAAAGGGTGAAAGCTCTCGTTCGCGATTGGGGCGCCAACAAGAATCCGGAGTTGATCGAGGAGATGATTGTAACCGCGCTGAAGATGGCGCGGGACGAAATGGGCGTAGCGGATCTCAAACTGATCAATCGCTCCCTCAAAGAAATGCGGTATGCCGCGAAGGTTTTCGCGCGCTACTCGCAGTTCCGCAAAGTTGTTGTGTTCGGTTCAGCTCGCATCACCTCAGACGCTCCCGAATCGAAGGTCGCCGAAAATTTTGCGCGAGTGATGGTGTCGCACGATTACATGGTCATTACCGGCGGCGGGGAGGGGATCATGGGTGCGGCCCAGCGGGGCGCGGGGCGCGAGCATAGTTTCGGGCTCAACATCCGTTTGCCATTTGAACAGCAAGCCAACGAAATAATCGAAGGCGATCCGAAGTTGATCAATTTCAATTACTTTTTTGATCGCAAACTCAACTTTGTGAAGGAATCAGACGCCTTCGCCCTTTTTCCCGGCGGGTTCGGCACGATGGACGAAACTTTCGAGATCCTCACTCTAATGCAGACCGGCAAGGCACGGATTATTCCGATTGTTCTGCTCGACCGGCCAGGTGGCACTTATTGGGAAACGTGGCTGAAGTTTCTCACCGAGCATCTTTTCAAACTTGGCTTGGTTTCATCGGAAGATTTTTTGTTCTTCAAGATTGCGCACGATGTGGATGAAGCGGTGCGTGAGATCCTCCAGTTTTACAAGGTCTATCACTCCGCGCGCTGGGTCGGGGAACAGCTGGTTTTACGCGTCTGCCAGCCGTTATCGAAAAACGCGGTCGCCGATCTTAACAAGAATTTCTCAGATCTTCTTCGGGAGGGCGCGATTGTTCAGGCGAGCGCGTTGCGACAAGAAAAAAACGAGCCGGAAATCTGGAACCTGCCGAGGTTGATCCTGACGCCGTATCGAAACAATTTCGGCCGGCTCCGTCAATTGATCGATGCGATCAATCTCGCGTCAGTCGGGTAGAATCGGCTCCGGGCTTGCGATCGGCGCAAGCGGTGCAGTCTCGGCCCGCCCCTGCACGCGAACACGGCGTTTTCGGCTCGCTTCGACCAGGGCAAGGTCGACATCGAGCTTAGCCCGCATCATCCGGTCAAAACAGAAATGCTCGCGGGCGTAGCGGAGACCGTTCTCGGCGCAGCGCGCGGCCAGATTTTCATCGGAAAGAAAGAGGAGAATGGCGGTGGCGAGCGCGTTGCTATCGTTCGGCTGGACACTGAGACCATTTTCGCCATGAACGATAATTTCCGGAACGTCGCCGACGCGGGTGGCGACGACGGGACGACCGCTCGCAAATGCTTCGCGCAGAACAATTGGCGATGCTTCGGTGTGACGTGAGGCGATCACGACCATGTTCGCCGCTGCCAGAATGTCGGGCGTGTCCCAACGGTATCCCATCATCAGCACGTTGCCGTTGAGACCGGCGCGATCGATAGCCCGGCGGACCCATTTCTCCCGGCTTCGGCCGCCAGTTGCTTCGCCGACAAAAACGAAGCGCGCATCCGGCCGTTGATGAAGGACGATTCGCGCGGCTTCGACCAAATTGAACTGGCCTTTGTCCGGCCGGATCATGCCGATGTTGGCGATGATCGGTGTTTCCGCCGACAGTCCGACTTCGCGCCGGAATTTCATCGGGTCGCGCGTCGGAGAAAATTTTGTTAAATCGACCGCCGACCCGATCACCTCGATTTTTTCAGGGGCGATCCCGTATTGTTCGATGAATTCTTTTTTAATGATTTGAGCATCGGCAACGATTTTTGCGCAACCGTGCCGATAAATGAAGGCGCGGTTTTTTTTGCCGAGCGGATCAGTAATACAGCGAGCGCGCGTCACTGGCCAGCCGCAGAGAAAAAGCGGCAGGCAAAGCCAGTGATCTTTTGAGCTGTAGCTTTTGATCAGGTCGACCCGGTTGCAGCGGCAGAAAAGCCAGATGCGTAAGGAGACAACCGGATTGATCCGATGCTTGAGGGACATCGGAACTACCGGAGTGCCCAACTCGCGCGCCTTGGTGAGCACTTCACTGGTCGGGTCGCAAATGAGCCAGGCGCGGTGGCCGTTTGCATTCAGCCAATTGATTTCAAGACAGGTGCGATATTCCTGTCCGCCCCAACTGCCACTGCTCTCGAGATGAAGTAAATTCACGCGCGATTATCGACCTTTTCGCCAGTTTGACTGATTTCTCCGCGTTTTTCGAGAATATAATCGTGGATCGTATTAACCGTCCGTAGCGCCTTGCCCGCCACCTCAGAGTTCGGCACCCCCACTCCGAATGTCTTTTCCATGCTGACCACCAGCTCAAGAGCATCAATCGAGTCCAATCCGAGGCCATTCGGGCCGAAGAGTGGCAGGTCGTCGCCGATTTGGTCCGGCGTTGTTTGCAGCATCAAATTTTTGACCAGCATCTCCTTAATGCGCACGCGTAGGTTGACATCGGACATAATCAGCGGCGGCGAAATTGTCGTAATCGGCCCTAGAGGTCAACTGCGGTTTGTCATACCGCGCGAAAATGCCATTCGACTCGAACTTCAGACTTGATCGGCCTTGCCGCCGGGTGTGGCACCTTGGTTCGGATCGGGGCGGACGGCGCTGCTTGCTGGGGCGTCCGTTCGGGCAACGGTCGATGCTGGCGGCGGATTACCTTTGGCCGCGTCGTCACTAGGGCCAGCCTTGTGCAGCTCATCCGTGAATTCATCCTTGGCTTTTTGGAATTCTTTGATCGCCTGACCAAGACCGCGAGCGAGCTCAGGCAGTTTCTTGGCGCCAAAGAGAACGAGGATAATGACCAGAATGACGAGCAGGTCTGGGCCGCCAAGATTCATGAAACTGGCGAGGAAACTCATATTCAACTGCAACACTCAGACTCATTGACCCAACTTGCAAGGCAATTTGGGCACGCCCTTCATCGGTGGGCTTGGCTGGGCCGCAGCGTCTTGTGATTTCGCGCAGGGGGCGTAACTTCGTCGGTGCAAAATTATCAGTCGCTTGAACAGACTCGTCCTGGGGCGAGCCGGGCATTTACGTTGATCGAGATCATCATCGCGGTCGCAATTCTGACCGTTATACTTTTGATGGCGGTGCCCAGCTTGGAAGGCGTTTTTGCAGACAGAAAATTGCGCGCATCGCTGGACGGATTTAACAAGCTCGTTCGTCAGGCGCAGGAGCGGAGCGTCTCCGAGCATCGCGCTTACTTAATCGTTTGGGGCGAGAAGGACGTGATTGTGCAACCGGAGGCGTTCGCCAAAGGCGAGGAGAAGAAAGCGGTGGCGACGTTTGCGTTGGAACGCGGAAGCGCGTTGACACTAACTTTGCCGGCTGCACTCACGGCCAAGGTCCCGGGCGAATGGATTTTCTGGCCGACGGGTACCTGCGAGCCTGCGACCGTTCGGTTTGTAGGAAAAGCGGGAACATGGACGGCAGATTATTCGCCGCTTACAGGCTACGGCCAGTTGGCAAACTATGCGGCGAAGTAAAAAAGGTTTCGCGCTTTACGAAGTGCTGATGGGCCTGGCGATTTTCGCTCTCGGCGTGCTTGCACTCGGCCGCGCGGTGCAAAACTGTCTCAACGCCAGTACTCTCAACGCGGAGGAAGACCGTGTCCGGCAAATTTTATCCAATCGAATGGCCGAGGTTCAGGCCACGCCAGGATTTCCCGATCCGGCAAAAGAATTCAACGTCGACACCGGTTACGGAATGGTGAAGCTGATTCAAAAAAGCGTCCCCGCTGAATTGGAAGAAAACAACGGAACGCAACTCGCCGGTGTGAATCGAGTTAGGCTCACAGTAAAGTGGAAGCGCGGCGGCGCCGAGCAATCGCAGCAAATCGAATTTTATGTTTATCGCCCCGGTTAATCGCCGACGCGGATTCACCTTGCTCGAGATCATCATGGCGGTTGCGATTTTGGCCACGATGGCGTTGGCCATCTATCGCTTCGTCCAATCCAATCTGGTGGCGATTCGTCTTTCTTCCGAAGCGCTCGCGGTCGATGCGCGTTACGACGGTTTGCGCGAAGTGCTGGCGGCGCAGTGGCAGAGCTTGCCTCCCGGAAAAGGCGCGTTGCTTGGAGAGGCCTTCAAATTGAATGATCGCGAGCGCGACGAAATCCGATGGATTTGCAGCGCGGGTCCAGGTTTGATGACGCGCTATGCCGCGGCCGATTTTGTAGTGGAGTTGCGGTTGCAATCGGAAAATAAAGATAGCGACCGGCTCGATCTCGGCTTGCTGCGAAAACCGAAAGACGATTCGTCGCTGACCAGCGCGAACGAAAGCTGGATTCCGCTAATTGAAAATGTGCGCAGTTTCCAAGTTCGCTATTTTGACGCGCGCGTGAATGTGTGGGTAGAACGTTGGACGGACGCCGGCACGCTGCCGTACCTAGTGAAATTGACTGTCGGCCGCTCTGATGCCGCCGCGCCATGGGAGGCAATCATTCCGCTTGGCCGGACGCCATTTAGATGATGTCGATGTTAACCAGAGGTCGGGAGTCCCGCCTTCGCCAAGGCTACGGCGGGCAGGCGGAGATCAGAGATCGGAAAACAAAGTCCCGGGGCGCGGCCATCCTGCTCGCACTCTGGGCGATTTTCTTGTTGAGCGCGCTGGTGATTTCGTGGGCGCTCGATATCGATTCGCGTTTGTCGCTTTCTGGTGACGGAACCCGAATGTTAAGGGCCGAAGCGGTGGCCTGTTCCGGAGCGGAAGTGGCGCTCCATCCTGCAGTCCAGCCTGGTTCGCCGAATCTAAGCGGCCAATTGGACAATGGCGCGAGTTACGAAGCGCGGCTTAGTGGTGAAGGCGGCCGTTTGGATCTGAATTGGTTGGTGGCCGGGGAAGATCCTGAAAAGTTGGAAATCTTACGAAGATATTTAGAGAATAAAGGGATCGACCTCAATGAACGCGACACTATGGTGGATTCGTTGCTCGATTGGGTTGAACCAAATACCGGCTTGCACCGTTTGAATGCACCGCCAGAAAGCGACGATTATCACCCGCCGCATACTTTACTTACCCAAATCGACGAATTGAAAAAAGTCGCGGGCTGGGCTGAGTTCACATCAGGACCAGACTGGGATCACGATTTCACAGTTAACACTCGGACCGGTGTGGATATGACGTGGGCGTCGCGGGATGTGTTGCTTGCGTTGCCGGGTCTGACGCCGCAAGCCGTAGATCGTTTTCTTCAGTTGCGGCAAGGTCCGGATGGAATCGATGGCACTGAAGACGACACAGTGTTTAAGAGTAACGAGGAGATCCGAATCGCACTGGGCCTTAATCAGGAACAGTTTAAGCAACTTCAACCAGTCCTCGCGCCCAGCGTACCTGTCCCAATCTTTCGCGTCACCAGTGTCGGAACGGCCGGCAAAGCCAAGCGGACGGTGCAAATAGTGTTTCGTCGTGTCGGCATCGTACCTTCAGTCACTACCTGGAAGGAGTTTTAGTTATCGAGACAACGTCGACACCGGTCTTTATCACGCCGGCCGCGAATGGCTGGAATCTCCTGCGCGCGCGTAAGGACAACGGTTCGTGGAATGTGCGCTTGCTGCGCACGCTCGATGAAGCCGTGCCGCTCATCTCGGCCCAGGACAACGTTGTCTTGAGCTTGCCAATCGCTGCTATCCTCGCGCAGCGATTCCGTCTGCCAACCATCGATCCGACGGAATTTCCGGAGATGGTCCGGATTCAAATCGAGAAAGCGCTTCCGTTTTCGGCAGAGGAAGTCACGACCGATTTCGAATTGATCGAACAAAACGAAACCGAAAGCGTCATTTCCGCCATCGCAGTGAGGAATGAGCGATTAGCTGAAATTGCTGCGCCACTAATCGATAACGGCATCATACCGCGCCAGGTCACAGTTTATGCAGCGCAGCGCGCAACTACCCATGCTCCGGAAGGACGTGCGCTGCTAATTTATCCAGAAGGCGAAAAGCTGGTCTCGGCTGTGACTGAAAATGGAAAGATCAGCCTTACCCGCACACTGGACGGAGCCGCGCCTGAACAACTGCGAATGGAATTGCCGCACCTGGCGTTAAGCGCAGAGCTGCAAGGCATCAATGGTTCCTTTCCAAGCGTCTTGCTCGATGAAAGTTGTTACGATCTGCGCGACATGGTGCAGGGGATTCTCGCGACTCCCACCGAGCTCGTAGGGATCGAGACGCCGCCAGCGTCGGTCAAACTTAATCTCCTGCCCGACAGTTGGCGACAGCGCCGGGCGCAACTCGTTAAGCGCGGCGAATGGCAGAAGCGACTCACCTTGGCCGGTGGCGCTTACGCCGCGATCTTTCTTCTCTTTCTCCTTTACCTTGCTTACAGCCGTTTCGCGATGGCGCGACTTGATCGACTGATTGCGCGCGACGCGCCGCAAACGCAGTTTATTCGCGAGACTGAAGCCAACTGGAAAGCGCTCGCACCGGCGATCGACTCGCGCTTCTACCCGGTCGAAATTCTGTTGCACCTTTACGAAAGTTTGCCGTCGGCTGATGTCCGTATCACGGCCTACAATCAGTCCGCGCGCCAGATCTCGGTCGATGGCGAGTCCAACGCGGCCGCGTTGGCCTATCAATTTGCGGAGAAAATAAAAAAGAACTCCGGCTTGCAGAATTTCCGATTCGATATGGCCGCGCCAAGAATTTTAGCGAACAATCATGCGCAATTTCGTCTGGAGGGAAAACCGCGATGATGGCGAAATTGACAGGGGCTTATCAACGGATGAGTCAACGCGAGCGCATCATGACGCTCGCTGTCGCCGGCATTTTGTTCCTGCTCATCAATCTCTTCATCTGGCGATGGCTTTTGGGAACGATTAACACCTCGCGGAGCGAGCTGGCCTCGCGCAAAGCGACCCGCTCTGAGCAAACCGTTTACATGAAAGAGCGCGATCTCTGGGCGAGGCGCGACCAATGGGTGCAAAAAACGCAGCCTACCCTCAAAGGCGCCGAGGAAGCTTCTACCTTGCTCGATCAACTCAAACAAATCGCCGGCAAGTACAACATTTTAATCGAGAACCCGGCGATCGGGTCAGGCGAAACAACTCCCAACCATCAGGCCGTTTTCGCCTCCATCGAAACGAGCAGCCATTGGCCGGAGCTTGTTCATTTTCTTTATGACGTTCAACAACCGGACGCATTCGTTGTCTTTGAGAGTGTGAACCTGGTGATTGACAGCAATGACGCGACCATGATGCGCGGCAAATTCAAGATCGCGCGCTGGTTTGCGCCGGCTAACCGCAAGAAAGGTTGAGTGTCGATGCGCCCACGAATCTACATCTCGATCTTCGCGATGATCGGAGTCTTTTCCGCGCGCGCCGATGACGATTTGCCGAAGCGATTAAATTTCGATCGCTACAAAGGAATGCTCGATCATTCGCCTTTCGCCGTCGCCAGTGCAGTGGTTGCGCCAGCGGCCACGCCAAATTTCGCGAAGGACCTTTACGTTACCAGCGCCGCAAAGGCGCCCGACTGCGACATGGTTACGATCGCTTCGACCGGCGAAAGAGAATTCAAAAAATTTCTGACGACGTGTGGTGGCCCGGTGGACGGTTACGCCATCGCGAGCATTGAATGGTCCGACAAAGTGGGCGAAACCAAAGTAACGATCAGTAAAGACGGTCAATTCGCGACGCTCACTTTCAACCAGCAACTAATCACTCAACCGCTCCCGAATAGACCGGCGCCGGGCGTTGTCCCGCCGCCGCAACCCGGTGTTCCGAGACCGGGTCCCGGAGTTGTCGCGCCGACTCCGCACGTGCGTGGCACCATTCAACGAAATCCGCAGCCACAAATGCCGCCGCCTCCAACTCCGCCGCCATCCGCTGAGCAATAGTTCGTTGTCGATTTTACGATCGTTTGCCGCGCCGAAAGTCCGAGCCGACCTGGCGTTCAAGCCGGGATAACCCTAAGAATTATTCGCCCCAATCGTCGTCGGCCGTGTCCGGTTGACGATCCGGCCCGGCTGAAAAGAGGTCGTATTTGTCCGGATGTTTAATTCCAGGGCAGCGATAAATGTAAACCGAGCCCCACGGATCTTTCGGAACTTCTTTGAAGAACTGGTACCACCGGCTTGGTCTGGGCTCGCTTTCGGCCTGGGTGACGAGCGCCTGCAAACCTTGCTCGGTGGTCGGATAAAAACCGTTCATCGCTTCATACTGCATCAATTGGGTGCCGATTGATTGGACGTCGGCTCGTACAGCTGTGGTCTTGGCGAACGCTGTTGGATTGCCCATTTTTGAAATCGCGAGACCCAGCAAGATCACGATGATGCTCACCACGATCATGATCTCGAGCAGGGTGAAGCCAGATTGATTCGTTCGTCTAATCATTGGTTGAGCTAACACAGAGACACGCAACGGCGAGTTGCGGTTCAATCAATAGTCGGGAGTTTGGAGCAAATAATCCGATTTTTCCCAAAGATATTTTAGTTGAATCTGCGTTCCGCGAATCGCCGATGCCGAAGTAGCGCTGCCGCTCAGAATAGTCACATCGTTTGTCCCAACTTTCAAGTTGCTGACCGGAATGAGCTTTTGCGCCCGGAGCCAGCCGGTGTATTGAAACCGCATTTCTTTGAGCAACGATTCCATTTGCCCCCGATACGCCGGATCCGCGAGCTCCGGCAACGTAAACGTTGCAGCCCCGACGTCTTCGCCGTTCACATAAACTTCCGGCGGTGAATCGATTCGAGGGCTTGCCACTTCGAATGTGAGCAGCGCGAGCAACGGCTGCGATTCAATTCCAAACTGAAACACTGCGCCGCGTTGGGCATCGGAGCCGACCGGAACCGTGTCGCTGGCCAGCGTGGCAGTCACGGTTCCGAAATGTTCCAGGTCCTGCTCCGGCGCGTGCAACGGAGGCAGCGACGAGAAAGGCTCGGGGATGACATCGCGATGCTCGGCGCTAACCGGATGGACAACTTCGCTGCTCGTCATCCAATCGAGGTAAGCACCGCGGATTGTTTTACCGTCACCCGGCACCTCGACGTCGAGCACGGAGATTCCGTTCATCGGAATCATGACCGAATCCGATGTCGGTAGTCCCATACCCGAGCCAAGTTCGTCGGAGCGCAGGACCTGCGTGCCCAATTCATCCCATGCCACCAGTTCCGGTCGCGCGTTGCTGTTATCATCGAAAAAAAGCCGGAAATAGAGGACCTGGTAGTCTCCTGGCGGGTGTGCGATGCGAATGCGGAAGATGGTTTTCGCAGAGGCGCCGTTTATTTCCACAGTCGGACCCATGCTGACCGCCTCGACCCAACTCGGCGCGCTTTGTGGTCGCGAATTCGCCGATGGATGCTGACGCAAATCAATCCACGCGCTTTCCGCGGTGTTTTGTGTGCTCGCGTCGCTTTCTCTTTTTGGCAAGCGGCCGCTAAATGCTTCTTGAGCGAGTGCAGACGATGTTGCGCCAATCAGCCAAAAAAGCGCAACGGTGCGAACAAGCATTTGGCTGCGAAGAGTACCTTAGTGCGGTCGAAACTGCAAGCTATGTGTCGCCTCAAATACTGCCGAAAGAATGCTGTAAACAACCAGCCCTACGATAAGCGCAATCAAAACGATAATCACCGGCGGGATCAATTGCGAAATGATGGCGACATTGCGGTCCAGCTCGCGCTCATAAACATCGGCAATCGTTTGCATTGTTTCTCCGAAGCGTCCCGTCTGCTCGCCCACCGCCATCATGTCGGTAAACAAATCTGGAAAAATGTGCTGTGAACTCAACGCCGCGGAGAGCGTTGCCCCATCGACCACCGCGCGGCGCGCCTCCGTGACCTTTAATTCCAAATATCGGTTGCCGGCGATCTCGCTCACCAGATCGAGCGCGCGGAGGAGGGGAATTCCGTTTTGGATGAGCGTGCCGAGCGTGCGTGAAAACTGCGCGTAGTAACGATGACGAATCACCCGCCCGTAACCCGGAATCTTCAACCGAAATCGGTCCCAACTGAGCCGTCCTTCTTCGGTGCGGACGAATGCGCGGAAACCAACGCTCGCGCCGATGACAATCAAGATCGCCAACCACCAATACGTAATGATGCCGTGATGAATCTGCATCAGGATCCGTGTCGGCAGCGGAAGGGCGCCGCCGATTTGCGCCATGAACCCGGTCAACTGCGGCACCATGTAAGTGATGAAGATTGTGATCAACCCCGCGCCCGCGACTGCGAGAAACGCCGGATAGATCAGCGCCTGCTGAACGCGGTCGCGCAGATCCTTCGCCTGCATCAAATGTTTTACGAGCCGGTGCAAAATCTCCGGCAACGCCCCGCTTGCTTCGCCCGCCGCAACGAGATTGACAAAGAGCGGTGGAAAAATTCGCGGCATCTCGCGCAAGGCCTGCGAAAAACTTTGGCCATCAACCAGCGCTTGATGCAATGCTCGCGTCATTTCCTGCACTCGCGGCTGTTTGAGCCGCTTTTGTAAGATCGACAATCCTTCGTCCAGCGTCATGCCGGCCTGGAGCAAATGCGCGAGCTGTTCTGTGAAAATGAGCAGCTGGTTGTGTGGAATTTTCAGGCCGTGCGTCGGCGCCTTCGCCGCGACTGATTGCGATTTCTCATCGCGTTCGGGACGCGCATTGACGATCTCGATCCGAATAGGGATGCAACGTTTCTGCTCGATCTGGCGAATGGCTATAGTGCGATCGGCGCAATCCAGTACACCTTCCACCAGTGCGCCCTGCGCGTCGCGGGCTCGATATGTAAACTGTGGCATCGGACGGGAAGTTAATTCGAAATCCAAAATGCGAAAGTCGGCCAGGGCTTACAAAAAACTGGACAACTGGATTTTTGGCAGTAATATCGGCGGCGATTTGAACGTGCTGCGGACTGCTGTTGTTCCTGAAGTGATCGCAGGCGTTGTCTCGAAATCCAAATCGGATGTAGCGATCTTCCGCTGCAGCGCTCGGCCATTTCTCGCCTACCCAATCGGCCGGTGGTTCACCGACTGAGCCGGCGTCGCAGAATTAGGAATTTCTATGCCACGAATGATGCAGAGGAGAACAGCAATATGAGAACGCTCGCCCTCGGCGTCCTGCTCAGTCTTGCGCTTGGAGCGCAAGGCTTCGCGATCATCCGCCCGCCTTATCCGGCGAAGCCGATGCCACCGTATCACGGTCGGTTCATCGTGATCGGTGATGACGCGAAATCGCAGGCCGTCGTTAAACCGCCCAAGTAAGTCGCGAAAGTTAGTGCGAATTCGTGCACCGATTATCGGTGCTCCGGCGGACTTTCACTCCGCGGCCAGATCTCGAATCGGCAATTCTGGTCAAAAAAGCTTGCAGCCCGTAAAGTTTCGCAAAATCCGACCATTATTGCACAACCTGGCGCTGGCCTTGCTGCGTATTCAATTTAATGCGATGAATCTGGCGATTCGTCCAACGTCGGCGGCCTATGGGTTCACTCTTACCGGGTCGAAATTCGCGATCGGTAGGCCCTTTTTTTATCACTCTGATTGATTCGTTATGAAGAAATCTACTCCTGTCTCTATCGTTCGTCCGGCAAACGGCGCGCGTTTTAATGGCGAGAACCAAGTCGAGCTGAAACAATTGCTCAACGCATTGACCGCATTCAAACGGGGCAACTTCTCTGTCCGCTTGCCGGAGGACTGGACCGGACTTGTCGGCAAAGTGGCCGATACTTTTAATGACGTCATTGCGATCAACGAACGGATGAGCCATGAGCTCGAGCGAATTACCAGAGTGGTCGGAAAAGAAGGCCGCATCAGTCAGCGCGTTTCTCTGGGTGCTGTTTCGGAAGGCTGGGCCGATTCGATCGGATGTATCAATGTCCTGATAGGAGATTTAGTTCATCCAACCAGCGAAATGGCGCGCGTGATCGGTGCCGTCGCAAAAGGCGATCTGGCGAAAACGATGGCGACGGAAATCGAAGGACGTCCATTGCAAGGCGAATTCCTGCGCACAGCCAAGACGGTCAATACGATGGTCAACCAGCTCAGTGCGTTTGCCTCGGAAGTGACGCGCGTGGCGCGCGAAGTGGGCACCGAAGGAAAGCTGGGCGGCCAGGCAAAAGTCAAAGGCGTGGCCGGAACGTGGAAAGATCTGACGGAAAACGTAAACCTGATGGCCGGAAATTTGACGGCACAGGTCCGGAACATCGCCACCGTCACGACCGCGGTGGCGAATGGAAACCTGACCAAGAAAATCACGGTCGACGTTAAAGGCGAATTTTTGGAGTTGAAGGACACAGTCAACGTCATGGTGGACCAATTGCGCTCGTTCGCGTCGGAAGTCACGCGTGTCGCGCGCGAAGTGGGTTCGGAAGGAATTCTCGGCGGTCAGGCCCGAGTCGAAGGCGTGTCAGGAACGTGGAAAGACCTGACCGATTCGGTGAACTTCATGGCGCGCAATTTGACCGGGCAAGTGCGCAACATTGCCAACGTCACCACCGCTGTCGCACGTGGCGATCTCTCCAAGAAGATCACGGTCGATGTGAAAGGCGAAATTCTCGAGTTGAAAAACACCATTAACACGATGGTGGACCAACTCAGTTCGTTTGCTTCGGAAGTGACGCGCGTTGCCCGCGAAGTCGGCACGGAAGGAAAACTGGGCGGTCAGGCTGATGTCAAAGGGGTGGCTGGCACCTGGAAAGACTTGACCGATAGCGTGAATTCAATGGCCGGAAACCTGACCGGTCAGGTGCGCAACATCGCAGACGTCACGACCGCTGTCGCCAATGGCGATCTTTCCAAAAAAATCACGGTCGATGTTCGCGGGGAGATTTTGGAATTGAAGGACACCATTAACACGATGGTGGACCAGCTTCGCTCATTCGCATCGGAAGTGACGCGTGTCGCCCGCGAAGTGGGCACGGAAGGAAAGCTCGGCGGCCAGGCGGATGTGAAAGGTGTCGCCGGCACTTGGAAGGATTTGACCGAGAACGTGAACCTCATGGCCGGCAATCTGACCGCGCAGGTCCGCAACATCGCTGAAGTGACGACTGCGATCGCGAATGGCGATCTGTCTCGAAAGATCACCGTCGACGTGAAGGGCGAGATTCTCGAGATGAAGAATACGATCAACACGCTGGTTGACCGTCTCGGTTCGTTTGCGTCCGAAGTAACGCGGGTCGCACGTGAGGTGGGTTCGGAAGGAAAGCTCGGCGGCCAGGCCGAGGTGCGCGATGTCTCCGGTACTTGGAAGGATTTGACCGACTCGGTGAATTTTATGGCCGGAAATCTGACCGGTCAGGTGCGCAACATCGCGGATGTTACGACCGCGGTCGCCCGCGGCGACTTGTCGAAGAAAATCACGGTTGATGTGAAGGGCGAAATTTTGGAACTGAAAAACACGGTCAACACGATGGTGGACCAACTCAGCTCATTTGCGTCGGAGGTGACGCGGGTCGCTCTTGAAGTGGGTTCAGAAGGAATTTTGGGCGGCCAGGCAGAAGTGAGAGGCGTTTCCGGAACGTGGAAGGACTTAACCGATTCGGTGAATTTCATGGCCGGCAACCTCACCGGCCAGGTGCGTAACATTGCCGAGGTAACGACGGCGGTGGCGCGGGGCGATCTCTCTAAGAAGATCACCGTCGATGTTCGCGGAGAAATTTTGGAGCTGAAAAACACCATCAACACGATGGTGGACCAACTCAGTTCATTCGCCGCAGAAGTAACGCGGGTCGCGCGAGAGGTCGGTACCGAAGGAAAACTTGGCGGTCAGGCGGACGTGCGCGGGGTCGCCGGCACCTGGAAGGATTTGACCGATAGCGTGAATTTCATGGCAGGCAATCTGACGGGTCAGGTGCGCAACATCGCCGAAGTCACAACCGCGGTCGCGAACGGCGATCTCTCCAAGAAAATCACGGTGGACGTCAAAGGTGAAATTCTGGAGCTGAAGAACACGATCAACACGATGGTGGACCAGCTCAGCTCGTTCGCCTCGGAAGTAACGCGCGTCGCGCGCGAGGTGGGAACGGATGGACGCCTCGGCGGCCAGGCCAATGTGCGAGGCGTCGCCGGCACTTGGAAGGATCTGACCGATTCAGTGAATTCGATGGCTGGTAACCTCACCGGTCAGGTGCGCAACATTGCCGACGTGACAACTGCGGTCGCGAACGGCGACCTCTCGAAAAAGATCACGGTCGATGTTCGGGGAGAAATTCTGGAACTCAAAGACACGATCAACACGATGGTGGACCAGTTGCGATCGTTCGCGTCGGAAGTAACACGCGTGGCGCGCGAAGTGGGATCGGATGGAGCGCTCGGCGGTCAGGCCCGGGTTGAAGGCGTTTCGGGGACCTGGAAAGACCTGACCGACTCGGTGAATTTCATGGCCAGCAACCTGACCGCACAAGTCCGAAACATTGCCGCGGTCACGACTGCGGTCGCGACGGGAGATCTTTCGAAAAAGATCACGGTGGATGTTAAAGGCGAGATCCTCGAGCTGAAGAATACCGTCAACACGATGGTGGATCAGCTCAACTCGTTCGCGTCGGAAGTGACGCGTGTGGCGCGCGAGGTCGGCACGGAAGGAAAACTTGGTGGACAAGCAGTCGTGCGCGGAGTTGCCGGCACTTGGAAAGACCTGACCGACTCGGTGAATTTCATGGCCACCAACCTGACCAACCAGGTGCGCGGTATCGCCAAGGTGGTGACCGGAGTCGCGAACGGTGACCTGAAGCAAAAGCTGTTACTCGAAGCCAAAGGCGAAATCGCAGCGCTGGCTGACACGATCAATAGCATGATCGACACATTGGCGACGTTCGCCGATCAGGTGACGACGGTGGCGCGCGAGGTGGGAGTCGAAGGAAAACTGGGCGGCCAGGCCAATGTGCCCGGTGCAGCCGGGACCTGGCGCGACTTGACCGACAACGTGAACCAGCTTGCCGGCAACCTTACCTCGCAGCTGCGCGCAATTGCTGATGTGGCGACCGCGGTAACGAAAGGCGACCTGACCCGATCGATTCAAGTCGCAGCCCAGGGCGAAGTCGCGTTCGTCAAAGACAACATCAACGAGATGATCCGTAATCTGCGAGACACGACATCTCGCAACAACGAACAGGACTGGTTGAAGACGAACCTGGCCAAGTTCAGCCGAATGCTGCAAGGGCAACGCGACTTGCTCGCGGTGGCTCGAATGATTCTTTCGGAGCTTGCCCCGGTGGTTTCGGCTCAGCAAGGAGTCTTCTATATTATGAATGGCAAAGAAGGCGAACCGGAGCTGCAGTTGCTTGCCAGCTACGCTTATCGGGATCGGAAAGGTGTTAACAGCCGATTCAAGCTTGGCGAAGGACTTGTCGGACAAGCCGCGCTTGAGAAAGAACGCATTCTTTTAACGAACGTGCCCAGTGATTATGTGCGCATTAGCTCTGGGCTAGGGGGAGCGGCTCCGCGGAACATCGTCGTGCTACCGATCCTCTTCGAAGGTCAAGTTAAAGCGGTGATGGAGCTCTCTTCCGCCGAACAATTCAATCCCACGCACCAGGCATTTCTCGATCAACTGACCGAAAGCATCGGGATCGTCCTCAACACGATTGAAGCGAATACCCGAACGGAAGATCTCCTGAAACAATCGCAATCGCTCGCAGCCGAGTTGCAAAATCGACAGGAGGAATTGCAGCAGACGAACCAGGAGCTTGAAGAAAAAGCACGGCAGCTCTTCGAGCAAAATGCAGAAGTCGAAAGAAAAAATCGCGAGGTCGAGCAAGCCCGACAGGCCCTTGAGGACAAGGCGCAACAACTCTCGCTCACGTCGCGTTACAAGAGCGAGTTTCTCGCGAACATGTCGCACGAATTGCGCACGCCTCTGAATAGTTTGCTCATTTTGGCCGAGCAATTATCGACCAACCCGGAAGGCAACCTGATTCCGAAACAGATCGAGTTTGCCAGCACCATCCGGGATTCAGGTGTCGACTTGCTTAAGTTGATCAACGACATCCTCGATCTTTCCAAGGTCGAGTCCGGAACTGTGACCGTGGACGTGGGCGAAGTTCGGTTTCAAGAGATGCGGCAAAACTTGGAACGAACCTTTGGAATCGTAGCCGAAAACAAAGGGCTCACTTTCAAGATCGACATCGATCCGAAGCTGCCTCCAGCGATTTACACCGACGCGCAACGACTGGATCAGGTTCTGAAAAACCTGTTGTCGAATGCGTTCAAATTTACGGAGCACGGTTATGTCAGGCTGCGGATCGCGCCTGCCCCAATCGGTTGGAGCCCGGATCATTCGTCACTCAAGCGCGCAAAAAACGTTTTCGCGTTCTCGGTCAGCGATACCGGAATTGGAATTCCAGCGGACAAACAGGGGACAATTTTTGATGCGTTCCAACAGGCGGATGGAAGCACGAGTCGCCGCTATGGTGGGACTGGTCTTGGCTTGGCTATCAGTCGTGAGCTTGCGCGTTTCCTTGGGGGCGAAATCAAACTCGAAAGTAATGAAGGCCAGGGCAGCACCTTCACTTTGTTTTTACCAGACTCGTATTCCTCCGTGGAAAAAGAGAAAGGCGAAGCCGTTGCCGTCGACGCCGCGGCGTTAGCCGACCGTGACCCAAGCGAACCTGCGGTTGCTCCATTCACAAACGCCTCGATTCCGGATGATCGCTTCAGCATCGTGCCGTCCGACAAGACAGTCCTCATTGTAGAAGAAGATCGTGATCTGGCACAGTGGCTTTTGGAACAGGCCCATGATGCGAGTTTTAAGGCGATCGTTACTCCGCTAGGACGCACTGCGCTGGCATTGGTGCGCGAATACGCTCCCATCGCGATCACCGTCGATTTGCAACTGCCGGACATTGAAGGCGGCAAACTGCTGGAGCGAATAAAGTCCGACCTTTCTACCCGGCATATTCCCGTGATCGCACTATCGACACAGGATTCGGTTCGCCAAAGCGCACTGAAGTACGGAGCGATCGCCGCGCTTGAGAAACCGATAAGTTCAGCTGCCATTCGGACGGTTTTGGCGAAAGCCGCGAGCATGTCGGCGGCAAAAACGAAGAAGCTTCTGGTCATCGAAGACGACGCCATTCAACGGATAGCGATTCGCGAATTGGTCGAAGACGAAACTGTGGAGATCGTTGAAGCACCAAGCGCCGCCGAGGGTTTGGCCGCACTTCGCAATCAAGATGTCAGTTGCATCATTCTTGACCTTATGTTGCCGGACATGTCCGGCTTCAAATTGATCGAGCAAATTCGCGCCGAGCATCAGCAATTGCCCGTCATCATTTACACGGGGAAAGATTTGTCGCGAAAGGAAGAAGAGCAGCTGAACCGGCTGGCGCAAACCATCATTGTTAAGGACGTCCGCAGCCCGGAAAGGCTTTTCGATCAAACAGCGTTGTGGCTGCATCGGGATGTCTCAAAATTGCCGGCCGACAAACGCGATCTTCTACGGCGTCTGCATGACCCAAATGCAATCCTGGCCGGCAAAAAAATTCTAATCGTGGACGATGATATTCGGAACATCTTCGCAATGACCAGTCTGCTGGAGCGTTATAAAATCAATGTCATCTCTGCCGAAACCGGCAAAGCGGGCATCGAAGCGCTGCATAAGGCTGGAGACATTGATCTCGTCCTGATGGACATCATGCTCCCCGAGATGGACGGCTATGACACGATGCGCGCGATTCGCCGGATGTACAGCTTTAAGCAACTGCCGATCGTGGCCTTGACAGCCAAAGCGATGAAGGGCGACCGTGAAAAATGCATTGACGCCGGCGCGAGCGATTACATCGCCAAACCGGTCGAAACCGAGGAGCTTCTCTCGCTCCTGCGCAATTGGTTGCTGCGGTAATGTCGGAGAACAAGACCAACAACGATTCTTCCGAAGACAAGGTCAGCATCCTGGTTGTGGACGATCGTGTCGACAAGCTCCTCGCTTATGAAGTGATGCTGGCTGAATTGAAGCAGAACATCGTCTGCGTTCGATCAGGCAAAGAAGCGCTGCGGCGTCTGCTCCAGAAGGATTTTGCCGCGATTCTGCTGGACGTGAACATGCCGGGCATGGATGGCTTTGAAACGGCCGCTTTGATCCGGCAACGACAACGTTGCGAGACGACGCCAATTATTTTCGTCAGCGCGATCAACGACACGGTCAATCACATTTCGCGCGGATACTCGCTGGGAGCGGTCGATTACATTCTCACACCGGTTGTTCCGGACATTTTAAGGGCAAAGATCGCGGTCTTTGTCGATCTTTTCAGAAAGACCGAACAGATCAAACGGCAGGCCGAGGAACGCGAAAGCTTGATTCGCGAACAGGCCGTTGCCGAACACGCGCGCGTGGAAGCGGAGCGGGCAAGTGAGGCGAAAGATCGCTTTCTGGCGATGCTGAGTCATGAGCTACGTACTCCTCTCACGCCGGTCTTGGCGTCAGTGTTTATGCTCGAACGTGAGGACAATATTCCAGAGATTATGCATGAGTCGCTTCAACTCATTCGCCGGAACGTCGAGCTGGAAGCGCGCTTGATCGACGACCTTCTCGATCTTACCCGCATCAGCAAAGGCAAGGTGCAACTCAGTTTTGAAACTGTCGATGCCCACACGCTCTTGCGAAATGCGCTCGAAATTTGCCAATCCGAAATCGAACAAAAAAAACTTGAGCTGCGAAGTGAATTCGCCGCCACCAAAGTTTATCTGCAGGCGGATCCGGCGCGGCTGCAACAGATCTTTTGGAATTTAATCAAGAACGCCGTCAAGTTTACACCCGACGGCGGAAAGCTCAGCATTCGAACGACGAATAACGGCGATGGGCAATTTTGCCTGGAAGTGGAAGACTCCGGTTGCGGAATCGATCCCGAAGTTCTGCCTAGAATTTTTCACGCTTTCGAGCAAGCCGGGCGAACGCAATTAGGTGGCCTTGGATTGGGTCTGGCGATTAGCAAAGCATTAGTTGAAGCGCATCAAGGTTCCATCAGGGCCGAAAGTCAGGGGCGCGATCGAGGCGCGAAGTTCACCGCTCTGTTTTCAACTTCCGAGCGGAATGCGATTCCAGAATCGACCGATGCGCCGCGCTCGACTGCGAAACGCAGATCAGTCCGTCTTCTTTTGGTGGAGGACCACGAAGATACGAATCGATCTCTCACCCGGATGCTTCGTCAGCGCGGCTACGAGGTTCATCCGGCTAACGACATGCGTTCCGCGCTCGACATAGCCACCAGCAAGCAATTCGACGTCCTGGTCAGCGATATCGGACTACCCGATGGCAGCGGCATCGATCTGCTAAAAGCGTTGCGCGCGAAAGGTGAAGTTTTTGGCATCGCCTTGTCCGGCTACGGAATGGAAGAAGACATCCGCCGAAGTCACGATGTTGGTTTCTCCCATCACTTGATTAAACCGGTCGACTTGAACAAACTCGACTCGATCATTCAAGCTGCGCCCGTTCCGCCAGTGACGGAGTCAATTGCGCCCGTAGTTTAAATCGGACGTCTGGATCGCGCGCCGACAAGGACCGGTCGCAATTTTAAGGCGGGGCAGGGATGCAGCCAGCGGCGTGCTTTCTCTATGCGACAATCGTTGCGCTTGGTGGCGTTGACACTGTTGAGTCGCGCGTTACCCTCAACTTCCGCTAACGGCGGGGTAGCCAAGTGGTAAGGCTGCGGTCTGCAAAACCGCTATTCGCGGGTTCGATTCCCGCCCCCGCCTCTTTAACAGGCGCGCGCGTATTTCGTGGACAATTGGGCTTTCGCTTCGCGTACCGGTTCGATTGATTCGCTCGCTCCCGCGAGCTCACCCTGACGGGTTTCATCCATGTCGCTCGCCTCCCGCCGGCTCGATTGCGCGCTTTCCCGTCTATCCGTCTCGGCTCCCGCCGGACGTATTCCCGGCCCCGCCTTGAATCGCTCTATAACTTTAACGATTTAGCGATTTAACGAATTAATGACTATCTTCGGCGCGTGACTTCACGCTCGTCCAAACTATTTGCCGCAGCCCAGAAGCGCATTCCTGGAGGTGTGAATTCTCCGGTGCGCGCGTTTCGCAATGTCGGCGGCGAACCTTTCTTCGTCGAGCGCGCTGCGGGCTCAAGAATTTGGGACGTCGATGGAAAGGAATACGTCGATTACGTCGGCAGCTGGGGCCCGGCGATTCTCGGTCACGCGCCGAAAGTTGTGGTTGATGCGGTGCGCGATGCGGCTGCGCGCGGATTGAGTTTCGGAATTCCGAACCCGTTCGAAGTCGAACTGGCTGAACTGATCTGCCAATGGATGCCGTCAATCGAGAAAGTGCGAATGGTCAACAGCGGGACCGAAGCGGCGATGTCTTGCGTTCGCCTGGCGCGGGGATTCACCGGACGAGACAAAATTATTAAATTCGATGGCTGTTATCATGGCCACGCCGATTCACTTCTGGTTAAGGCCGGCAGTGGCGCGCTCACTCATGGACGGCCCGATAGCGCGGGAATTCCGAAAGCATTTGCCGAGCTCACCATTTCTCTGCCGTTCAACGATGTCGATCTTGTCCGAAAAGCGTTCAGCGAAAATAAAGACCAAATCGCGGCGGTCATCCTGGAGCCGATCCCCGCGAACGCGGGGCTTTATTTTTCAAAAGAGAATTTTCTGTCGATCTTGCGCGAGGAATGTTCGAAACACGGCGCGCTTCTGATTTTCGATGAAGTGATAACCGGTTTTCGTGTCGCGCGCGGCGGCGCTCAGGAAATTTATGGAATCAAACCCGATCTGACCGTGCTGGGTAAAGTGATCGGAGGTGGTTTGCCGGTCGGGGCATTCGGAGGACGCGCCGAAATCACGGACCAACTTTCACCGGATGGACCGGTTTATCAGGCGGGGACCCTTTCGGGAAATCCGCTGGCGATGGCGGCTGGAATCGCGCAACTGCGCGAGCTCGATCGGATCGATGGCTGGGAACTCCTGGAAAAACTCGGCGCGCAATTTGAGCGACTCACGCGCGAAGCGATCGCCGGCGCAAAAATCGACATTACCTTTCACAGAACCGGCTCGATGTTTTGTTTGTTTTTTGTGCGCGGGCCGATTGTCGATCTTGCGGATGCGAAGCGAAGTGATTTGAAAATGTTTGCAAGGTTTTTCCACGCCTGTTTAGGCCGCGGCGTTTATTTCGCTCCGTCCCAGTTTGAAACCGGTTTCATTTCCACCGCCCACACGCCGGATGACGTCGAGCGCACTGCGAAAGTTATTGGAGAAACGCTTGGCTCGATATGACAGATTCAGCAAACTCGCGGGTCCGGGCCGTTTCGAAATTCTTTTTCGAAGGCGATCGGAAATTTTTCATCAAGGGGGCCACCTACGGGCCGTTTAAGGCGGACGCAAACGGGAACACTTTTGGCCGGCCCGAACAGGTCGATGTCGATCTTCGCATGATGCGCGAGATCGGTATCAATACCGTTCGGGTTTACCATGCGCCTCCGGACTGGTTCCTCGAAAAATGTTTGGCGGCCGGGATCCGGGTTTTGATTACGCTGCCTTGGGAAAAACACGTCGAATTTTTGCGCCAGAAAAAAGTGCGCGATAAAATTGTGCGGATGGTCCGCAACACCGTCGGGAGATATGTTGGTAACCCGGCCGTGCTCGGTTATTTGGTCGGTAACGAGATCGCGAGCACGATGGCACGGTGGCTCGGTGTGCGCCGCGTGACCGAGTTTGTTGAGCATCTTGTTCGGATCGGACGCGCGGTGGACCCGGATGTTCTTTATTCCTACGCAACCTATCCGCCGACCGAATATTTGCTTCCGCAGAATGTCGATTTCTTCTGTTTCAACGTTTATCTCCATAATCAGCGCGATTTCGAACGTTACCTTTTGCGCCTGCAAAATCTCACCGGCGAGCGTCCGCTCATTCTGGGCGAGTTCGGCATGGACACGATCCGACATTCGCAGGATGAGCAGGCGGAAATGCTCGGCTGGCACATCGAGAGCGTGGCCAAATGCGGATTGGCTGGAACAATCTTGTTTTCCTGGACAGACGAATGGTTTACCGGCGGCAACGAAGTGACGGACTGGGCTTTCGGGATCGTGACGCGCCAGCGCGAACCGAAAAAAGTCTTCTCTTCGTTGCGCGACAAGTTCGGTCAGGACAATTCGACGCTGCCGCATCGCGCCCTCTCCAAAGCGCCGTTGGTTTCAGTGATTGTTTGTTCTTACAACGGCGCGCGAACGGTGACCGCCTGCCTCGATTCGTTAGGCAAACTGAATTATCCAAATTACGAAGTCATCCTGGTGGATGACGGATCGACTGACAACACGGCGGAGATCGCCGCGCAATTTCCAAACGTTCGTTATATTCATCAGAGCAACCACGGTTTGAGCCACGCCCGCAACGCGGGGGCGGCTGCGGCTAACGGCGAAGTGTTCGCCTACACCGATTCCGACTGCATGGCCGATCCCGATTGGCTCTATTATTTAGTAGGCACGCTTTTGAGCGGCGATTACGCCGGAGTCGGCGGACCGAATGTGAGTCCTCCGGCGCAAAATGCGATTCAGGCGTGCGTGGCCGCCGCGCCCGGTGGACCGAGTCACGTTTTGCTTACCGATACCGTGGCCGAGCACATTCCGGGTTGTAACATGGCCTTTTACCGTTGGGCGTTCGAGCAGATTGGCGGTTTCGATCCCGAATATCATAAGGCCGGCGACGATGTCGATTTTTGCTGGCGCCTGCAGCAATCCGGCTGCGTGATCGCTTTCAGTCCGACCGCGATTGTTTGGCATCATCGCCGCTTTAGCTTGCGCGCGTTTTTGAAGCAGCAGGAAGGTTACGGCGAAGCCGAATCGCTTCTTCGTTTCAAACACCTCATTTTCTTCGGCCCAACCGGGAGCGCGAAATGGCGCGGTCAAATTTACGGCGCACCGCGATTCAGTTGGTTCATCGATCGCCCAGTCATTTATCATGGCGTTTTCGGGGAAGGATTTTTCCAATCGATGTACGCCACGCCGCAATCGGATCTGGCCGCGTATCTCAGCAGCATCGAATGGTTCGCGCTTACGCTTTTCCTTTTTGGGCTTGGAATTTTTCTGCCGACACTGCGCATCGTGCCGTATCTGATGTTTGGCGGGACATTGACCGTGGCGCTTTCTTACATGGTGCGTGCACGCATCGAGCCAAGGTTCGACACAGTCCCGGCGCGCTTACTCGTGATGTGTCTGGCTTTTCTCCAACCGCTGGTGCGGGGATTTTCTCGTTACTTCACCTGGCTCCATTTCAAACGCACGCCGCGCAGCGTCATTCGCGCGCACGAACAGTTACCGGCCGACGCCAAATCGGGTCGCGGACTGCGACGCCGGGTTTTTTGGAGCGACGAGGGACGAGATCGCCACCATTTGCTCGGCGCGATTTTCCAATTGCTCGAGGAAGAAGGCTGGCGCTACTCGGTCGATACCGGCTGGAACGCATGGGACATCCAGATTTATGGAAACTTCTGGTGGAGCATTGCGCTTCAGACAGTCACTGAAGATCACACCAGCGCGAAGCGATTGACCCGCGTCCGGCTGCGCAACCGACTCGTCACCACGACCGTAATCATTAGTCTGGTCGCGCTCAGTGTGGTGATCTACCGGCAGCTCCATGCGTCGCACTTCGATCTTTGGTCGATCATTCCGTATTCGCTCTTTCTTGTTTTCCTTGCCTCGCGCGCGCGCGCTTTGAAGTCGCGGGTGGCGGAGGTAGTCGATCTGGCCGCGCACCGGGCGGGTTTGCAGCGAGTCACTCGACGCGGCGCATTTGTGCCGCCGGCAATGCCGGTTCAGGGGGTCGAAGCGATGCACGCCGACTCAGTCCGCTAAACGTGAAGCACGCGCACTTGGTTCGCCTTGGAATTGCGCTCGGCTTGGAGCTCATCTTTTTTGCCGCGCTCAATTTCTTCGACGATTGGACGCTTGAGTCGATGCCGATAAAGTTTGTCGCGTCCGCATTTCTCAGCGGCATAGCTTATCTCGCCGCGGTTTCCAATTTTAGGATCGACATCTCACCGCGAAAACAAGCCGTCCTATTTTGGGGTGTTGCAATAATCTTGCGATTGATCGCACTGCCGCTCGTCCCAAGCGACGAGTTATTCCGTTACCAATGGGAAGGTAAAATTCAGCGAGCCGGATTCAATCCCTATTTGATCGCGCCGGCCGATTCGAAGCTAGATGATTTGCGTCATGATTTTCCTCAGGCCGCAAAAATTAATCATCCCGAACTCCGCGCCGTTAATCCGCCCGGTGCCGAGCTCCTCTTCAAATTTTTCAGCGGTATAACCGATCGGCCGCTGTTCTACAAAATCATCTTTGCCATTGCCGACCTTTTAGCAGCGGCCTTGCTCCTGCGGTTGATCGGAGGTGAGGATCGCTACCGCGGCGCGGCTTGGTACGCCTGGAATCCGCTTGTGGTCTACGGCTTCGCGGGCACGGCCCATTTCGATAGCCTCATGATTCTGGCGATGGTCGGCGGAATTTTCGCTCTGGTTAAATCGACAGCTGCGAAAGAATCCGAAACGAAATGGCTTTGGGCAGTCTTCGTCGCGCTGCTTTTTGGAATTGCGATCTCGCTCAACCTCGTAGCGGCATCGCTCCTATTGCTTTGTGCGGTTGCATTGCGTTGGCGCGCGATTGTTTTGGCCCTGGCCGCGTTTATCCCCACGCTTTTGAGTCTTCCATTCGGCTTTCCGAAGGTTCGAATCTGGGAATCGTTAGGCCAATTCACGCAGCTCTCCCGGTTCAACGATCTCTTTTGGTGGTTGATTGAAGAAACGGTTTGGCCAAATCCACACCAGCGAAATTTTCATTACTATCCGATACTGATCGTCTGCGCAATTGCGGTTTCGCTCCTGTTCGTTGGCAATTGGAAACGAGGAATGCTTTGGGCGCTTGGAATCGTGCTCGTGCTTAGCCCGATTTTGCATCCGTGGTACTGCGTTTGGATTTTGCCGCTCGCCGCGTGGCAAGGCGCGTATGCCTGGGACGTTCTCTCGGTCACACTTTTTTCTTACTATTTATTTTGGGACGAACGGCTTTTTGGTCTGCCCTGGCACGCCGAGCCGTGGATGCGCGCCCTGATCATCGCGCCGGTTCTGGCCGCTTTAGTTATGCTTGGCGCGCAAAAGAAAACGGCGGTGGAAGCGACTTAATCGCATTTTCAAAATCATTCGGTGGCGTTGCCTCGAAATTCTTCCATTCGCCCGTCCGCGGATGTTGGAAGCCCAGTTTCCAAGCGTGCAGCATTTGCCGCGGAAAAGCTTTGGCGTGCTTTTTGCCGTAGATCTTGTCGCCGAGAACTGGATGACCAAGATGCTGCAGGTGAACCCTCACTTGGTGTGTCCGGCCGCTGTGCAACTTGCATTCGACCAGACTCATCTCATTCGACGAACTCAAAACGCGATATTCTGTCTTCGCTGCGCGGCCGCGTCTGGATGCAGTCGACATTCGTTGTCGATCTACCGGATGACGTCCAATTTTCTCTTCAACAGCTCCGGCGCTCTTCCGCAACTTTCCCGCGACGAGCGCGAGATAAATCTTCTCGACCGTGCGCGCAGCGAACTGCCCCGACAATCCACGATGTGCCACGTCGGTTTTTGCGACGACCAGGCAACCGCTCGTTTCTTTGTCCAGCCGATGAACGATTCCCGGTCTTTCTTTACCGCCGATTCCGGACAGTTTCGGAAAGTGATGCAGCAACGCATTGACCAATGTGTGCTCACGTTGACCGGCTCCAGGATGAACGACCAACCCTGATGGTTTGTTGATTACAATCAGGTCTTCATCTTCATAAAGAATGTCGAGCGGAATCGGTTCCGGCTGATGGTCGATCTTTTGTGGCGGCGGTTCGTTTACTTCAATGCGATCGCCGTTCCGAACGGGGTCACGCGGACGGGCAGGGGAGCCATTTAGTGTAACCAATTGTTGGCGAATTAGCTGTTGAAGGCGCGATCGCGAAAACGTCGGCAACGCTCGGGCGAGAAATTGGTCGAGACGTAAGCGCATCGCTTCTTTCGGCACAATGAGATGGATAGAGCTGGATGCTTCGGTCATGGCCTACCAACAGCTTCTCACCCTAGCCTTTTCCTTCGCAAGGGGAGAGGAGAAAGGCAACGGATGAGCTTCATTGCTCTGAAAATTGCCGATGTTAGAATCGGTTCGATGGCGGCTGAATCGAGCGCGTCGACCCTGCAAACATGTCCGGCATGCGGCGTTTCTTTCGACACAAGCGATGCCGAGCCGCTCGCGCGGGTTGAGTGTCCCAACTGCGGCGAGAAAGGGCGGGCCGAGCGCATGTTCGATAATTTCCTGATCGTCGAAACAGTCGGCGTGGGCGGAATGGGAACCGTTTACAAGGCGCGCGACAGTTTGCTCGACCGCTTCGTGGCGTTGAAACTATTGCGCAAGGACCTTGAAGGCGGACTCGATGAGACCGCGCAGTTGCAACAGGAAGCGCGCATGGCCGCGTCCGTCAATCATCCTAACATCGTTCAGGTTTTTTCATCCGGGACCGACCATGGCCAGTTTTATTTGGTAATGGAACTGGTCGAGCGCGGGAGCCTTGACGATTTCATCGAACAGCATACGCGTTTGCCCGAGGAACAAGTGTTGGAGGCCGGGATTCAAACGGCCAAAGGTCTGCGCGCGGCTTATGCCAAGGGCTTGATTCATCGCGATGTAAAGCCGGCCAACATTCTTTTCGCCGACGAACACGTGGCCAAGATCGGCGATTTTGGACTGGCCGGCATCGCAGCCGAAGCGCGCGGAGAAATCTGGGGCACGCCGTACTACGTCGCGCCGGAGCGATTAAACCAACAGCCGGAGGATTTTCGGAGCGACATCTATAGTCTCGGGGCCACTCTTTTTCACGCACTCGCGGGCAAGGCACCGATAGAGGGCGAAACAAACTCGGCAACCCAATTGCGCGCTCTAAAACAACAGCCGCTTTTGCTTTCGGTGGTCGCCCCCGAAGTGTCGCCTGAAACGGCGCGGGTTTTGCAGCGAATGATCGCACCCGAACCGGCGCAACGTTTTTCCTCTTACGACGAGCTCGTTACCGAACTTGAACGCGCTTACAAAAAACTGACCGGCCGCGACTTGATTGATGTCGCGACCGCTAAACGTCGGACGCGACGGATCATAACCGCTGGCGCGGCGGTCTTGTTGATCGTCGGGTTTGGCGTTTTCGTTTTTGTTCGCAACACCCAGAAGCAGATCGCGATCTTCTCGACCGCAATTCCGATCGCCGAACTTGAGAAACAAGCAGCGGAAGCTCGGCATCAGCTCGTCCTTAATCACTACAATGTCGCGGGCACGGCCTTTGGCCGGATCGCCACCGAAGCGCGAAACCGGCAACCGCTTTATGATTGGGCCCGTCTGCAACAAGGCCTTGCGGCCATGATCGGTCGCGACGACGGGCAGGCCCACCAAGCTTTTCAAGCAGTGGAAAAAGCAGGCGTAAAAGGTTTCGCTCGGGGAGATGTCGATCTGGCGAACTTTATGGTCGCGACATCCAGGACACTTCTGGCGCCGGGCTGGGTTCGCTTCGGTCAGCTTTCTGTTAGAGGCCCCGGCTCACCTGACCTCTTCGCGCTTTTTCCTTTTGCCTTGAAAGACATCGGCCAGCTCGACGTGCAAGATGCCGCCCAGTTTCTCGATCAGTTTGTAAAGGCGCAGCCCGCCGGAAAATTCGCGTGGGTTGCAGAGCTCAAACCGATCGCTCAAAAGTACCTCGACGATTGTCGATTTTACGTGAGCTGGAAAAACCAGCCCAAGTCATCGGACATCCCGAACGCCGCAGCGCTAAAGAAGCAGTTGAAAACGCGCAGCGCGATTTCCGATGCGATCCTTGGAAAAGAAAAACAGGTCGCGCCCACGATGAGATCAGAGAAGTCACAACCGCCGCGGCAGCTGACGCAGAAAGAATTGGAGACAGCAGCTCAGAGAAAGACGCAGTGGCTGGCTGCTTGGAAAAAAAGGCTGATTGACGATCTGAACCACGAACAATTCTCCGGTGCGATTATGGACACGAGTGGAGCGGAATACATCGGGGTCACCAGCGCGGATAATCAGACGATCGCGTTAAAGCTTCCCTACGGAATCGCGCGAGTTCCCTGGAGCAAACTCGCGCCAAAAACGCTGCTGATCATTTCCAGTTCATTCATCCAGCCGAACGCGCCCGATGCGGCGGATCGACAATGGCTTTGCGCCGCTTACGCAAATGCGACCGGACAAACGGACACGGCCCGACAGTTGGCCGAAGCCGCTGCCCAATCGAAGCCGGAATATCGGGAGCAGATCGCGCTGCTCGATATTCGGTAGAGCGCGACTCTGTCGAGTCGTCGAGTCCCTCCATTTTGGCTCATCTCTTGCTGCCTAAGATGCATGCGCCGCTGGATTTACCTCGGCTTTTTGCTTCTCGTGCTTACAATGCAGGCTGGGCAGTTGCCGCTCACCGTGAGTGAGATCGGCCTCATGTTGCGCTCCGGTTACTCGAGCAACTCGCTCAAGCAGGAATTATCGACCCGGCACTTTGCCGACACTGTCGATGAAGCCAAAGAAAAGACGCTGGTCAAAGCCGGCGCTTCCGCGGAATTGATCGCCGCTTTGAAGAGCGGAATCTATTCGCTTTCACCAGAAAAAACGGCGGCAATTCAAGAGCAAATCGCCATTGAGGCGCAACATCGCGCCGAGCAAGCCGAAGCCGCCCGAAAATACGAAGCCGCTTATCAAGCCGACCTCCTTCGCAAACGCGCTGCCAAGCCGGCAGCCCCGAACACCGGCGGCACGGCGGCCATTTCGGAGTTTCTCAAAACCGATCTGGTTCAGCTCAAAAACGGCGCGCCTGCGCACGCGGACGAAACGGCATTGGCGAGCAAGAAACTGATCGCGTTCTATTTTTCGGCGGAATGGTGCGGTCCGTGTCGCAAGTTCACGCCCCAGCTTGTAGATTATTACAAACGCGTCGCGCCGGAACATCCGGAGTTTGAGATCGTCTTTTTCAGTATGGACCGCTCGCTTTATGCGATGGAAAAGTACATGCGCGACGAAAACATGCCGTGGCTGGCGATCGATTTTTCCAAGCTTAAAGAAAAAGAAATTTTGAAGAAGAACGCCGGTGACGGAATTCCATCCCTCGTCCTGGTCGATTCAACCGGCAACGTTATCTCCAGTAGTTATTCCGGCGGCCAATATCGCGGGCCGCAGCAAGTGCTCGCCGATCTGGATGCGATCTTCGCTGGCAAAGCGCCGGCCCGAGTGGCCTCTGCTCAATAAAGACAGTTGCTGTTTGCTCGCCAAGCTCGTCTATTTTGTCGAGCAAATGGCAACGAACTCGGACGCGGAGCGGATGGCAAGGCTCGGCATTCGCGAGGTTGATCTTGAAGAAACGTTTGCGCGGTCGGGTGGTCCCGGCGGTCAGAACGTAAACAAAGTCGCCACTGCGGTGACGCTGCGGCATCGACCCAGCGGCATCAGCGTAACGGCTCAGGATTCCCGTTCTCAGGCGATGAATCGCAAGCTCGCGCGACAGCGTTTGCTCGATGCAATCGAAGATCGACAACGCGCGATGCGACGCGCGCAGGTTGCCGCTCGTGAGAAAGAGCGACGCCGCAAATCTCCACGGCCGCCCGCGTTGAAACGAAGAATTCTTGAGTCAAAACGAAAACGTAGCGCATTGAAAAAACTTCGGAGCCAAATCAACGACTAGAATTCTTACCAGATCAATTCTTGCAGAACTTTGATTCTCGCTTCCACGTCGCGTCGCCTCCGCTACTTGCGGGATCATGTAACTGTTTGGCAATGGCGGCCTTGAGCGACTTGTCAATCTGTTTGCCGATGTCTGTTTGAAGGAAACCCGAACCTTTCAGTTCCAGAATTGAAATGGTGTCGAATCCAAATCGGCCATCATATTCCACAATGCACCAAGTCGAGTCGGGCGCCCAGGTGACTTGCAACCCGCGATGGTTCTGGCGTTCAAAGTAATCTGCTCCGCGAATCTTTCCCGTGAGCTGATGGGCCTTCAAATCGGCCAGATAGTTTGTCTCCTCAAGGGACTCGTCCTTTTCCCAAGCATCCATCGAAGGAAGGAGAATACCGTATCGCTCGTTGGGTGATTGGGTGTTTTCGTAAACGACATATCCATCCGGCCAATCTCCGGTTGCGGCCTTCGTCGCTGAGAGAAAAACGAAGCATCCAAGGGCGCAGAGCAAGCGGGACACGTCCATGATCGAAGTCATCGGGCCGATTCTTTGCCCAAGTTCGACGCCTGGCAAGATCGACATCGAGACGGACCTGGCGCAATCAGCCCACTTCGCTCAATTAATTTACATCTGCCGAAGAGGCTTGGGGCGAACTAATTATGTAACGATATTCCCATTATGAAAAGACTTCTTATTCCTTTGTTTTCGGTTCTGATCGCGGTCTTCCTGAGCTCCTGTGCTCACGAGCCGACGTCGACTACGACCTCGACTACTACTCGTGAGACGACGGTACAGCAGCCGACGACGACGCAGCAGACGACAACGACGCGCTACTAATTCGAGGTTTTCTTCCCGAGACGAGAAAAGGGCACGCGACCGCGTGCCCTTACTTTCTTTAGGCCTTTTCCGGGGTCGGCGCTTCTGCAGTCTGGGCTTCTTCTTCAGCCTGACTGACAACTGGCGCAATCGCCTGTAATTTTTCGCCTTTCCGTAAATCCATTAATTTTACGCCCATCGTATTGCGTCCGGTCTCGCGGATTTCTTTTACCCGGGTTCGCACCATTTGGCCCTTGGTCGTGATCAGCATCATCTCGTCGCTGTCGCGCACGGTCAGAGCGCCGACCACGTCACCGGTCTTGGCGCCGGTTTTCATCGTGATGATGCCTTTGCCACCGCGTTTTTGTTTGCGGTAATCATCGAACGGCGTGCGCTTGCCGATCCCGTTTTCACCGGCAACCAGAAGCATCGCGTTTGGGTCGACAAGAGCGATGCCGACCACTTGATCTTTTTTGTCTGGGCGAATTCCCCAGACGCCGACTGTGTTCCGGCCCTGATCGCGCAATTGTTCCTCGTGAAATCGAAGACTCATTCCTTCCTTGGTAATCAGAACAATCTCGTTATTGCCGCTAGTCAGCTTGGCGTCGATCAGGCGATCGCCTTTTTCAATTTGGATGGCGATGATCCCGCCTTTGCGAACGTTCCGATAATCGGAAAGGTTCGATTTCTTGACGATGCCGGACTGTGTCGCGAAGACGATGTGAAGATTTTCGTCCCAGGTTTGATCGACCGCATTCGGGCCAACGCCCGATTTCTTTGATTGGATTCGAATCGTCGCGGCGATTTTCTCATCCGGCCGCAACTCGAGAATGTTCGCGATCGAACGTCCTTTCGCGGCGCGACCCATTTCCGGGATTTCGTAAACTTTTTCGACATAGGCGCGTCCCGACTCCGTGAAAAACATCAGGTAGTCGTGCGTGGTCGCGGTGAAGAGATGCTCGATGAAATCGCCCTCTTCTTCTTCCGTTGCCCCCTCGCGCGTCGTCATCCCGATCACGCCTTTGCCGCCGCGCCGCTGCGCCCGGAACGCGCTCACCGCCGTGCGTTTGATGAAACCGCCGTGGGTGATGCTGATGATGCAGCCTTCGTTGGCGATGAGATCTTCCATGTTGATCTCGCCTTCATCGACCGCGAACTGAGTCAAACGCGGCGATCCATGTTTATCCCGCAATTCGCGCAGCTCTTTTTTGATAATGGTGAAAACGCGCTGCTCCTTGGCGAGAATGTCGCGCAGGTCCTGGATCGTCTTGATCAGCTCCTTGTATTCGTTGTCGATCTTGTCCCGCTCGAGGCCGGTCAATTGATACAAGCGAAGATCGAGAATCTGGTTGGCCTGGTGCTCACTGAAGGCGTAACGCCCATCCGTCAGGCGCGCGGGATTGCGAATGAGAATGCCGATCTGTTCGACCTGCTTTTTGGTGAACTCGAACGCGAGCAATTTGATACGCGCCTCTTCGCGATTGGCTGATCCGCGAATGATGCGAATGAATTCGTCCAGATTCGCGAGCGCGATGAGATACCCTTCGAGGGTCTCGGCCCGTTCCTCCGCCTTGCGCAGTTCGAAGCGTGTCCGCCGTAAAACAACTTCGCGCCGATGTTCGATGTAAGCCGCGTTTGCTTCCTTAAGCGAGAGCAGCTTTGGCCGACCGTGATCGATCGCCAGCATGATGACCGCGAACGAACTCTCCATCGCGGTGTGCTTATAAAGATTGTTAATGACGATCTTCGGATTGGCGTCGCGCTTTAGCTCGATCACCACGCGCGTGTTTTCGTCCGACTCGTCGCGGACCGCCGTGATCTCGCTCAGAACTTTCTCGTTCACCAAGTCGGCGATGCGCTCGACCAGCGTCGCGCGGTTCACGTTGAACGGAATTTCGGTGATGACGATTTGCTCTTTCCCGCCCTTGATTTCTTCGACGCCGGCTTTGCCGCGCACTTTCATGCTGCCCCGGCCGGTCTCGAGATATTGACGAACACCGGCCGTTCCCAAAATCGCGCAGCCGGTCGGGAAATCCGGCCCCTTCACGTGCTTCATCAACTCATCGAGCGTGACGTCGGGATCGTCGATTTGCGCGCAGATGCCGTCGATCACTTCGACCAAATTGTGCGGCGGAATGTTCGTCGCCATGCCAACCGCGATGCCGGTGCCGCCGTTGACGAGAAGATTCGGAAACGCCGCCGGGAAAACGGTCGGCTCGGTTCGCGTCTCGTCGTAGTTCGGGACGAAGTCGACCGTGTCCTTGTCCATGTCGACCATGAGCGCGGCGCCGAGATGGGTCATGCGCGCCTCGGTGTAACGCATGGCCGCGGGTGGATCACCTTCGACCGATCCGAAATTGCCCTGACCGTCCACCAACCGCTCGCGCATCGCCCAAGCCTGCGCCATGTGGACGAGGGTGGGGTAGATCACCGCTTCGCCGTGGGGGTGATAGTTACCGCTCGTGTCACCGCAAATTTTAGCGCATTTCCGATGCTGCCGCCCAGGGAAGAGCGACAAATCATGCATCGCGTAGAGAATTCTGCGCTGCGACGGTTTCAGCCCGTCGCGCGCGTCCGGCAATGCGCGCGAAATGATGACCGACATCGAGTAATCGAGGAACGACCTCGACACTTCTTCAGCAACGTTGATCGGCTCTACTTTTTCGTTCGCGTTATACACAAAGTCTAATGGCGAATGACGAAGTAATGAGCAGGCGCTTGGCCTAACAACTGTTCCTTCGACATTCGTGCTTCGTCATTTTAAACGTCCAGGTTTCGGACGTTTAATGCGTTGTCTTCGATGAATTGGCGGCGCGGCTCGACTACGTCGCCCATCAGGATCGTAAACATTTTATCGGCATCGACCGCGTTGTCATCATTCAAGTCGACCTTGAGCAGCTTGCGTTTCTCGGGATTCATCGTCGTCTCGAACAATTCTTTGGCGTTCATTTCGCCGAGACCCTTGAATCGTTTGATTTGCACGCCACGGCGGCCGATTTCCAAAATCTTTTCGAGAATTTCCGGGATCGAAAAGAGCGGATGGGTGATTGCTTTTTCGCCTTCGCCTTCGATCAATTCGAAGATCGGACGATCGCTGGCCGCGTAGTGATCGACCTTCAAACCTTTGCGCGCGAGCTCGGCGATAATTTTTTGGATCGCAGCCGATTCGTGGAGCTCGACCAGCTTGGCGCGGCGACGGACGCCGTTGGTTTTCGCCGCCGGCGCCTGAGCATCGCCCAGTGGCAACAATTCCTGTTCCATCTGGGTGTCGAACAAATTGAGATCGAGGTTCGTCTCGTGAAATTTCCGGACTGCCTTCTCGTCGTGAAAATAATGAACGGCCTCGTCGTTACCCTCGCGCACTTTCACCAGATATGTCGGCAGCTTGCCGGACTTGGCATTTCGCTGCTCGAGGTAAGCTTCGAAATCGCCGCCATGCCGGCGAACGACTTCGCTTAGCTTCGCCAATTTCTCGAGCGATTCGAGAATGTCTTTCAGCTGCGCTGCCGTGATTTCTTTGTTGTCGGCGAGATTTTTCAGCTTCACGTCTTCCGCGCCGAGCGAGATCAGAATCTTGTTCAACTGCACGTCGTCGTCGACATACTCTTCGCGTTTCTTGCGTTTGATTTGGTAAAGAGGTGGCTGCGCGATGTAGATTTTGCCGGCCCGAACGAGATCGGTCATTTGCCGGAAGAAAAATGTGAGGAGCAAAGTGCGAATGTGCGAACCGTCCACGTCGGCATCAGTCATGATAATGATCCGGCCGTAACGCAACTTCGACATGTCGAAGCGGCCTTCATCTTTGCCGTTGCCATCTTCTTTCGGTTTGCCGATTCCAGTGCCAATCGCGGTGATCATCGATTGGATCTCGGTGTTCTTGAGAAATTGGTCTTCCCGCGCCTTCTCGACGTTAATCAGCTTGCCGCGGATCGGCAGAATCGCCTGGTAACGCCGGTCGCGCCCTTGTTTGGCGGAACCGCCGGCTGAATCGCCCTCGACAATGTAAAGCTCGGTCAATTCCGGATCGCGTTCCGAGCAATCGGCCAGTTTTCCGGGCAAACCGCCGCCGGTGAGCGCGCCTTTACGGATCGTCTCGCGCGCTTTCCGGGCAGCTTCGCGAGCTCGCGCCGCGGTCAGAATCTTTTCGAAGATACGCCGCGCGATCGGCGGGGTCTTGTCGAAAAACGTCATCAAACCCTCGTAAACCGCCGAGTTGACGATCCCGTCGATCTCGGTGTTCACCAGCTTCACTTTGGTTTGCGATTCGAAGCGAGGGTTCGGAAGTTTGATGCTGAGCACGCAAATCAAACCTTCGCGAACATCATCGCCCGAGATCGATGGGTCCTTTTCTTTCAAGAGCTGATTCTGCTTTGCGTATTGGTTGACCGCCTTGGTCAGTGCCGTCCGGAACCCGGTGAGATGCGTGCCGCCGTCTGGATTCGGAATCGAGTTGGCGAACGGCAAAATCTGGTCGTTGTAGCTATCGTTGTATTGCAAGACAACATCGACAAATACTTCGTCGCGTTGCCGCGAAATGACGATCGGCTTCGGGTGCAGCACTTGTTTGTTTTCGCCCAGCTGCTTTACGAATTCTTCGATGCCGTGTTTGTAGAGAAATGTTTCCTTTCTTGGCGACTCGGCGCGTTCGTCGGTCAGATTGATCTCGAGCCCAGGATTTAGAAACGCCAGTTCGCGCAGCCGCGTCGCCAACCGCTCAAATTTGAACTCGGTCGTGATCGTGAAGATCGTCGGATCGGGCAGGAACGTGATCAGGGTGCCGGTGGTCTTTTTGCCTTTGACCTCACCGATGACTTCCAGCTTTTTCGTCGTTTTTCCCTGGGCAAAGGCCATGTGATAGACCTTGCCGTCGCGCGAAACCTCCACCTTGAACCATTCCGAAAGCGCGTTGGTGCACTTTGCACCGACACCGTGCAGACCGCCGGAATATTTGTAAGCGCCTTGCCCGAACTTTCCGCCCGCGTGCAGGTTCGTTAGGACCAGCTCGACGGCCGGCATCTTCCATTTCGGATGAATATCGACCGGAATACCACGGCCATTGTCGCGAACCGAAACGCTCCCATCGACGTGAACGTCTACATCAATCTTGTCGCAGTATCCGGCGAGATGTTCGTCGATCGAATTGTCGAGAACTTCGAAGACCAGGTGATGCAAACCGCGCTCATCCGGGTCTCCGATGTACATGCCCGGCCGCTTCCGGACCGCCTCCAACCCCTCGAGCTTGTCGATTTGAGCCGCGTCGTATTTCTGCGATTTGTTGACGCCGGAAAGCTCGCGCTGACGATTTCTTTCGATCGATTTTTCGTCGTCTGGATCGACGGAGACGGCGGCTCGAGCTGGCATCGTAAGAAGCTAGCGAAAACGTCTCGAAAAACAACTAATAATCTCGTGTTGCCACGAGACTTATTTCCGCTACCGGTTGGAGGCTGGCGGCGGCCAAAGCCCACGATATTGTGGTCGGCCGCCCCAACTTATTCACAGCCTTTTTTGCCCTCTTGACCAGCCTCTTTTGTACCCCGAAAATGTGCGCTCTCCATGCGCCTTCAAACCCTTGCCGAAGCTCGCTGGATTCTTGCGGCTTTATTCTTTCTCGCACTGGTGAGCTGGTTTTTTAGTGCTTGGTTGTCTCTGCTTTTTTTCGTCCTGATTCTCTACACGCTTTTCTTTTTTCGGGATCCGGATCGAAATATTCCGGCGGATCGGAACGCGGTCCTCGCTGCTGCGGACGGGACCGTGACGGATATTTCCGAAGTCGAAGAAACCGAAGTTTTGAAAACCAGGATGCGTCGGGTGGGGATTTTCTTGTCGATTTTCGACGTGCACACCAATCGCGCGCCAATTGACGGCCGAATCACTTACCGTCGACACCACGAAGGACTCTGTCTCGATGCGCGCAGTCAGGATTGCTCGGAGAAAAACGAAGCGATGACTTGGGGAATTGAAAATCCGCGCGTGACTGTCGTGGTTAGGCAACTCACAGGCGCTATCGCGCGAAGAATTGTTGCCTGGGCGGAGGTCGGGGACCAATTGGCCAGGGGCGAGCGCTTTGGAATGATTCGCTTTGGCTCCCGAACGGAAGTATACTTACCGCTCACCGCCAGCGTGCTGGTGAAAGCGGGCGAATACGTGGCTGGTGGTTCGACAATCATCGCACGGCTCTCCGATTCATGAACGAGCAACCGTCCAAGATTTATCTTATCCCGAATTTAATGACCGCGGGGAACTTGTTCTGCGGTTTCACGGCGACGCTCAAGATTTTGGAGGGCGCGCTTTTGCAAAGCACAAACGCGGATGCTGCCGCCGATCTTTTTCATGCCGCCATCTGGTTCATTCTCGGCGCTTTCGTTTTTGATTTTTTGGATGGACGACTGGCACGTCTGGGCGGACACGAAAGCGCGTTCGGTCGCGAATTCGATTCGCTCGCCGACATTGTTTCCTTCGGGCTCGCACCGGCGCTGATGGTTTATCGGGTCGTCCTCAACGAATTTCCGAATGCGTGTTGGATCATTGCTTTCGTTTACCTGTCTTGTGGCGCGCTGCGGCTGGCCCGTTTCAACACGGCATCGGCCAATCACGAAAGAGAAGCCGTCGCTGACGGCCCGAAAAACTTCACTGGTTTTCCGATTCCCGCCGCCGCCGGGTTGATCGCGTCGATCACACTGTTTTTGCTTTGGCTCGCCGAAGGCGAACACCATCTCGGCCGATGGAAATTCGTTTTGCCACCGCTGCTGCTTTTCCTTTCCTTCATGATGTTTAGTCGGTTCGAATATCCCAGTTTCAAAGCGATCAACTGGAAAACGAAGAAATCGATCCCGCGCTTTCTCGTTATTTTCGTCGTCCTCGTTTTTACCGCGATCAATTACGAATGGATGCCGGCGATCTTGTTTCTGGCCTACCTGCTCTACGGTTTTCTGCGGCCGTGGCTCTCGCGGGAATGGCGCCGCGAGATCGAGGAAGAGATCGGTGAAGAAGGATCGGATGAGCCGACCGAGCAGCCCTCGTAAGACATCCTGCAGCGGCCGCCGTCCCCGGCGGCAGGCGCGTCAAATCCCGCTGAGGACAGCGGCCTCTACAGTCTGTTCAGCTTCGCCAAGGTTTCAGGATCGCGCACATCCGCCCACCCGCCGGTGAGCTCGAGCGCCTGCACTTTCCTGCCCGATTGCGCGAGCTCGCGGATCGCGTCGGTGAGTTCGTATTCGCCGCGCGGTGAGGGTTTCAATTTGGCGGTGAAATTGAAAATGCTCGGTCGAAACGCGTAAAGACCGGCGTTGTACCACGGGCTCGTTGCTTCGCCCGGTTTCGATTTTTCACGAAGATCGACCAGCTCGAATTTGTTGTTCAGAAAAACTGCGCCGCCTTTGCTCACGTCCTCGCCACGGATCACACTGATGAGAGCTTCGACATCATCCACAAGCTCGACAACGCGTTCGTAGTTTGCCGGGTCGATCAAAATGTCGCCGTAGGCGAGAACAAATGCAGAATCGCTCACGAAATTCCGCGCCAGATCGACCACGCGACCGGTCCCGTCTTGCGCAACTTGCGTCGCATATTGGATGTCGATCCGGTAGCGAGAGCCGTCTCCGAAGAAATTCCGCACCGCGTCTGCGCGATAACCGACGACGACAAGAAAGTTTCGAACACCGGCGTCGCGCAAACCTTCAACGATGTGTTGCAAAACCGGTTTGCCGCGTACTTCGAGCATCGGTTTCGGGAGCTCGGCCGTCATCTCGCGCATGCGCGTCCCCCGACCCGCCGCGAGCAAGACCGCCTTGTCGATCTTTGTCATAACGAACTATGAATTGAAATTCCGATGCGACTCAACCACAGTTCGCGCCAATGGCTGTATTGCAATTTCTAAGCAGGTATCGCGAGACT
>Ga0193751_1000190_pt1 | contig 55062 bp, 50 predicted proteins | sample L1c2metaG_FD_143050 | JGI IMG/M metagenome (GOLD analysis project Ga0193751, IMG submission 143050) | Soil microbial communities from a riparian zone of the East river system, Colorado, United States - L1c2 | ecosystem: Environmental > Terrestrial > Soil > Riparian zone | place: USA: East River...
CGAATGTCCTCAGAATAGGGTTGTGTCATCCATGCCGGCCCCCAATTCCCAGCATGAAGCTTGAATCAGAAACCCGCCGATTTGGGAATCCCGATTCCGACAAAAAACATCATGCTCTAGTGGTCCGATTCTAACATTCGCATCCCGTTTCGGCAGGCATTTTTGCGAATGCCTGGAATCAAAGGACCACTAGCAAATATAGGTTTGTAGTGGAGTTTTGGATTTGACATTCGCTTTGCGAGCCCGCGGCCTACTGGGTAGCGAATGTCAAATCCACTCCACTAGCCTTGATCCTGCATGACCTTCAGTCTGCGGGCGAGCCATTCGGTGGTGGGCGCCTGAATCAGGATCGTCATCAGAATGGCGATGAAGGTGACCGACGCGATCATTTGAGCGCCGGGGGCTTTCATGCCCAAAAGCAGGCCCGCCAGCGCACCGGGGATCACGCCGGTCTCGCGCGTCCAGCACATGAACAGCATCTCGCGGACGCTCCAGCGTGCGCGGCGGTCGGGCAGTGCGCAGGCGAAAACGGTGACCGGCCGGGCGACCAGCATCAAAACCGTCACCACAGCCACGCCACCCCACAGATTTCGGCTCATCAGACCGAAATCGACCTGCGCACCAACCAGCATGAAGATGAAAAGCCGCATGATGAAAGCCGTGGTCGAGACATATTCGTCGAGCTTTCGGGCCTCGTCGGCCTCCATCGCAAACCCGAGCGATTCTTTGTTTCCCAGCACCATGCCGAACACGAAAACCGCCATGAAGCCGCTGGCCTGCAGGCCGTCGGCCGCGAAATAGGCGCCGATCACGGCCACCAATGTCACAACCGGCGCATATTCCGCGAGGAATGCCAGCCGCTCATGCGCGATCAAGAGCGCGGCCAGGTATCCCAGCGCAACGCCGGCGACGATGCCGATAGCGGATTGCTTGAGCAGATCGAACAGCGAAGATAACAGCGAGAATTCATCGCTCCCCATTGCCACCGCCAGCACGCCGAACGTCATGATCGCGCCCATGGCGTCATTGAACGCCGACTCGCTCATCACGGTTTGCGCGACGCGGTCACGAACCTGAATCTGCCGGAAAATCGGCACCAAGGTCGCCGGATCGGTCGAGGCCAAGGTCGCGCCCAGCAACAACGCCACGATCAGGGGCGCGCCGAGAATGAAATGGGCAGCCACCGCCGTAATGACGGCGGTGATGATCACGCCGACGGTCGCAATCACGACGATGGTGATCCAGACCTGCCTCAATACGTTCAGGCGCAGCGACGCGCCGCCATCGAACAGAATATAGCTGGCGCCGAACAGCAGAATGATCTGGTTGAGCGCCGAATCCGCCTTGATGTCGATGAGGCCGAGCGCTGCCGGTCCGATCGCCATCCCCACCGCCAGGAACACCGCGACGTCGGGAACCCTGACCTTTTGCGCCAGCATGCCGGTGAGGGTGCCAATGGCCAGAATGAGACCACACGAAAGCAGCGTATGCTTGGCTATTTCAATCGAGGCTGAAGCTTCCACGTGGTCGCCGATAAGTCCGGTAAGTAGATGTGAAGGCCCCCATGCGTCGGGGTGGATCGTCTCCAGATCATCCCAAGGTTTGGAGCACGTCAATGACGGGGGAGCAAATCACCGGCATTCAAGGTCATATCGACTTCTCAGAATCTACGGTTTAGGCGATCCGCCTCACGGCTCGCGTTAACCAATAATTAACGACTGGGGCAGGCAGGGTTGCGCGTTTGTTCTGACGCTCTTATGGTCCAAAATGGGGATTGTGGCAGTTAGCCGCACCAGGGTACGGATTGATTATGCGTCGTGTCATCGTGGTTGCCGTAACAGGGCTAGGTTTGGCCGGTTGCTCGTCGTTTTCGCTGGACTATTTCAAGTCGGCCCCGCCAACTCTGCAGATTCAGCTTGAGTCGACCCCACCGGGAGCCGATGCGCGTACTTCCCTTGGGCCGGGCTGCAAGACCCCCTGCGCCGTCACCGTGCCGCTTCCCGAGACCGGCTTTTCGGTCAGTTACACATTGAACAACTTCCAGCCGGTCACGGTCCCCGTGCAGGTCAGCGGCAGCCCCGGCAACCTGCTCACGTCGGCGACGACCAAACTCGATCCCAATCCGGTGGTCGCCCAACTGCAACCGATTGTGCCGCCGAAGCCGGAACACAAGCCGATGCGGCCGAAAAGGCCGAAGAAACCCAAGGACACCGCCGCGGCGCCGCCGGCCGGAGGATCGGCGTTTCCGGATCCCGGGCAAGCGCCCCCGCCACCCGCCCCACCCCGCTGATAGCTTGCATCGCAGCAAGCAAACGGCGGATTGTGCGGCGATGACAACGTGCCTAGATTGGGTTGGCGCACCGTTTCCTGTTGATACGGCGCCCGCGCCCAAGGCACATCCGAAATGACCGCATCCGCATCCAGTGTTCCATCCCTGTCGCGTCCGATGACCGACCCGTTCGGTCGGACCATCAGCTATTTGCGGGTATCGGTCACCGATCGCTGCGATCTGCGCTGCTTTTATTGCATGTCCGAGGACATGACCTTCCTGCCGAAGGCCGATTTGCTGACGCTCGAGGAACTCGACCGGCTGTGCACGGCGTTCATTGCCAAGGGTGTGCGAAAATTGCGGCTCACCGGTGGCGAGCCGCTGGTGCGGCGCAACGTGATGTCGCTTGTACGCACGCTTTCGCGGCACCTCAAAACGGGCGCGCTCAATGAACTGACGCTGACGACCAATGGCTCACAGCTCGCCCGCTTTGCCAACGAATTGAGCGACTGTGGCGTACGCCGCGTCAACGTTTCGCTGGACACGCTCGATCCGGCAAAATTCCGCGGCATCACCCGCTGGGGCGATCTTGACAAGGTTCTGGCCGGCATCGAGGCCGCCCGCGCGGCGGGTCTTGCCGTGAAGATCAATGCGGTGGCGCTGAAGGGTCTGAACGAGGAGGAGATCCCCGCCCTGATGGAATGGGCGCACGGCAAGGCCATGGCGCTGACCCTGATCGAGGTGATGCCGATGGGCGACATCGGCGAAGGACGCATCGATCAATACGTGCCGCTATCGCTGCTGCGCGCGCGCCTTGCCAAACAATATACGCTGACCGACCTCGCCGACAACACCGGCGGTCCAGCGCGCTACGTCCGCGTCGAGGAGACCGGCGGCAAGCTCGGCTTCATCACGCCGATGACGCATAATTTCTGCGAATCCTGCAACCGTGTGCGGATTACCTGCACCGGCACGCTGCACACCTGCCTCGGCCACGAGGATGCCTCCGATTTACGCAAACCGCTGCGGGCCTCTGCCGACAATGAGCTCTTGAGCGCGGCGATCGACCGCGCGATCGGCCTGAAACCAAAGGGCCATGACTTCATCATCGATCGCAGGCATAACCGCCCCAGCGTCAACCGGCATATGAGCGTTACCGGCGGTTGAAATCCCGCTGCCGCCGACTTGGCTCGCAACCGTTTGATCTCGCGTGAATTTGGCCATTTTTCCAATTGACGCCGCCATAGCGCGCTGAGATGGTGCGCTTGCTTTGATGCCTGCGGGGCTGGATAGGCCGCTGCGCCGGATCGGCGCGGTCAAGACGGCAAAAGCGTAATTTGGGGGAGGACTATTGGTGCAATCGCTCCTGAAAATGAGTCGTGGTATCGACGCGTTCACGAGATGGACGGGCAAGCGCCTGGCGTGGCTGATCCTGGCGGCGGTGATCGTGTCTGCGCTCAACGCGGTCGTGCGCAAGAGCTTCGACACCTCTTCCAACTCCTGGCTCGAGCTGCAGTGGGTGCTGTTCAGTATCGTCTTCCTATTGTGCTCGTCCTGGACCCTGCTCGACAACGAACATATCCGGATCGATATCATCAATAATTTGCTGCCGAAGCGCGTACGAGACAGCATCGACGTCATGGGGCACGTGTTTTTCCTGATGCCGCTGACGGTCGTCATGATCATCACCGGCGTTCCCTTCTTTCTGCGTTCGGTCGATATCAACGAGCAATCGGGCAACGCCGGTGGACTGCCGCAATGGCCCGCCAAATCGCTGATCATGATCGGGTTCGCTTTCCTGCTGTTCCAGGGCATCTCCGAACTGATCAAGCGTATCGCCGTGATGCGCGGGCTGATCCCGGATCCACACGCATCACAGGTAAATCCGATCGAGGCTGAGGTCGAACACCTCGTCGAGGCGATGGAAAAGCACTGATTGCCGGACGCGGTCGCAAGGGGGAATGGGGAATAATGTCTGCGTTTCTTATCGCCAATATGGCGCCGATCATGTTCGCGTCGCTGGTCGTCGTGCTGCTGCTCGGCTATCCGGCGGCGTTCTCGCTCGGCGCGGTCGGATTGATCTACGCCCTGGTCGGTATCCAGCTCGGGGAATTCCACCCCGACTTCCTGCAGGCGCTTCCCGAGCGCGTCTACGGCGTGATGAACAACGACACGCTGCTGGCGATCCCGTTCTTCACCTTCATGGGACTGGTGCTCGAACGATCCGGCATGGCCGAAGACCTGCTCGACACCATCGGGCAATTGTTCGGCACCATCCGTGGCGGTCTCGCCTACGCCGTCGTCTTCGTCGGCGCCTTGCTGGCGGCCACCACCGGCGTGGTGGCCGCTTCCGTGATCTCGATGGGTCTGATCTCGCTGCCGATCATGCTGCGCTACGGCTACGACCGGCGCATGGCCACCGGCATCATCGCCGCTTCCGGCACCCTGGCGCAGATCATTCCGCCCTCGCTGGTGCTGATCGTGATGGCTGACCAGCTCGGCAAGTCCGTCGGCGACATGTACGAGGGCGCGTTTATTCCGGGATTAGTGCTGGCCGGCCTGTACGCCCTGTACGCGTTCTTCGTCACGCTGATTTTTCCAAAGGCGGCTCCTGGCCTGCCACTAGAGGCGGTCGGCTTTCGCGAGAAGGACGGCAGCCGCGGACTGTGGTCGCTGTTGGCGCTGTTCATCGCCAGTTGCTTCTTCGGCTGGTTCGTGATGCGCAACTCGGAAACGCACGGCGCCGATTTCGTCGTGCTCACCATGTTCTTCGGCATCCTGTTCGCGTTCTTCGTCACGGTTCTGAACTGGATCCTCGACAAGCTCACCGGCTTCCGCTTCCTGTCCGCGATGGCACAGCAGACGACTTTCGTGATGGTGCCGCCGCTGTTCCTGATCTTCCTGGTGCTGGGCACGATCTTCATCGGGATTGCCACGCCGACCGAGGGCGGCGCGATGGGCGCCGCCGGCGCCATCATTCTCGGCGCCGCCAAGCGACGACTGAGCTGGGACCTGATCCGGCAGGCTACGGAATCGACCGCCAAGCTGTCGGCCTTTGTGGTCTTCATCCTGGTCGGCGCGCGCGTGTTCTCGCTGACCTTCTACGGCGTCAACGGCCATGTCTGGGTCGAACACCTGCTGACCTCGCTGCCCGGCGGCCAGATTGGCTTCCTGATTTTCGTCAACGCCTTCGTGTTCGTGTTGGCCTTCTTCCTCGATTTCTTCGAGCTCGCCTTCATCGTGATCCCGCTGCTGGGGCCGGCCGCCGAGCACCTCGGCATCGACCTGATCTGGTTCGGCGTGATCCTCGGCGTCAACATGCAAACCTCGTTCATGCATCCGCCGTTCGGGTTCGCGCTGTTCTATTTGCGCTCGGTGGCGCCGAAGGAGCCCTATCTCGACCGTGTCACCGGCAAGCGCATGGATGCCGTCACGACCGGCCAGATCTATTGGGGCGCGGTGCCGTTCGTGGTTATTCAGGTCATCATGGTGCTGTTGGTCATCTTGTTCCCGTCGATGGTGATGCATTACAAGGGCGCTTTGTCGACGATCGACCCCAACACCATCAGGATCGAGATTCCGCAACAGGAGGCGCCGCCGCTGGATTTCGGTCCGCCGTCTAAACCGTAGCGATCCGACTTGCCCAACAAAGAACCCCGGAGTTATCGCTCCGGGGTTCTTGCGTTGGTCCGAATGTTCCAGCGCAATCAGCTCTGCGAGTGACGCGCCATGAAGTTGTCGAAGCCGACTTCGGCGACCTGGAACCATTGGTAGCCGTTGTTCGAAAAAGCGGTCAGCGAGTCGTAAACCTTCTTGAAATTCGCGTTGGCCGCAGCGACCTCGCTGTGCAGCTCCTTCGCCGCCTTGAAGGAAGCTTCCATGATCGCCGGCGAGAAGGCGTGCAGCTTGGCGCCGTTGGCGAGCAGCCTGCGCAGCGCCTGCGGATTGGACTGGTCGTACTTCGCCATCATCCAGTTGTTGCCGTAGTGACCGGCCTGCTCGAGAACGCTCTGATAGTATTTCGGCAGCGCATTCCATTTATCAAGATTGACAAAGGCCAGCAGCATCGGGCCGCCTTCCCACCAGCCGGGATAGTAATAATGCGGCGCGACCTTGTAGAAGCCGAGCTTTTCGTCGTCGTAGGGACCAACCCACTCCGCGCCGTCGATCGTGCCTTTTTCCAGCGCGGGATAGATGTCGCCACCGGCGATCTGCTGCGGCACCGCGCCGAGCTTCTGCAACACGCGGCCGGCAAAACCTCCGATGCGGAATTTGAGACCCTTGAGGTCGTCGACGCTGGTGACCTCCTTGCGGAACCAGCCGCCCATCTGACAGCCGGTGTTGCCCGCGAGTAGCGATGTGACGTTGTAGCTCTTAAAGAATTCGTTGAGGACTTCCTTGCCGCCACCGAGCATGTACCAGGCCTGGTTGAGACGCATGTTGGGGCCGAATGGCACCGACGAGCCGAAGGTGAAGGTCGGGTCCTTGCCGAAGTAGTAATACGCTGCAGTGTGCCCGATTTCGCATGTGCCGTTCTGCACTGCGTCCAGAACCTGCAGTCCCGGCACGATTTCACCGGCTGCGAACGTCTGGATTTGAAACTTGTTGTCGGTGGCTTCCGCCACGACCTTGGCCATCACCTCGGCGGCGCCGTAAAGCGTGTCGAGCGATTTCGGCCAGCTCGTCGGCATGCGCCATTTAATCTCCGGCATCGACTGCGCGATCGCCGGAGCGGCAATGGTCGCCGCGCCTGCAACGCCGATTCCGGTGACCTTCAGAAACTCTCGCCGCTTCATTGAAATTCCTTCCCTCGGTGATGTGATGCTTGTCGGTCAACCTTCGTGTCGAGGCCTTGGCCCAGCATGGAACAAACAGCTTGAGATTTCCACGCCGAACCGAGATACCGCAACGCAAAAAAACCCGGCCTCCACCGAGGCGGGGCTTGCGATCGATTGGTTAAACCGCGATCAGCCGCGGGTCCGCGAACGGATCATGAAGCTGTCGAAGGTGTATTCCGCGACCTGCCACCACAGATACTGGTCGGAGCGATAGGCCTGCATCGCATCGATGGATTTCTTGAAGTCGGGATTCTTTGCCGAAATTTCAGCCCACAATTCGTTGGTCGCCTTCAGGCAGGCCTCCAGAACTTCGTTGGTGAAGGGACGAAGCTGCGTCCCGCCCGCGACCAGGCGTTTGAGCGCCGACGGGTTCTGCATGTCGTAGCGCGCAGCCATCCAGCTATTGGCGTTGGCCGACGCATTGGAGATGACCGCCTGATAATTCTTGGGCAGGGAATTCCACTTCTCGAGATTGCAGAACGCGTGAACCGCCGTTCCCCCTTCCCAGAAACCGGGATAATAATAATATTTCGCGACTTTCTGAAAACCGAGCTTCTCGTCGTCATACGGCCCGACCCACTCGGCCGCGTCGATGGTGCCCTTCTCAAGTGACGGATAGATGTCGCCACCGGCAAGCTGTTGCGGCACGACGCCGACCTTTTGCAGCACCTGGCCGGCAATTCCTCCGATGCGGAACTTCAATCCGGAGAGATCGGCAACGGTCTTGATTTCCTTGCGGAACCAGCCGCCCATCTGACAGCCGGTGTTGCCGCAGTGAAATCCGATCACGCCAAATTTCTGAAAAAACTCGTTTCCGAGCTCCATGCCGCCGCCCTGATACCACCAGGAGTTCTGCTGCCGCGCATTGAGGCCAAACGGCACCGAGGCATAGATGGCAAACGTCGGATCCTTGCCGACGTAATAATACGACGCGGTGTGGCACATCTCGACGGTGCTCTTGGAGGTCGCGTCGAGCGCCTGCAATCCCGGAACGAGTTCGCCCGCCTGGAAAACCTGAATCTGAAACTTGTTGTCCGTCATGTCGGCAACCTGTTTGGCGAAGTATTCGGCGCCGCCGTAGATGGTGTCGAGCGACTTCGGGAAACTTGACGTCATGCGCCACTTGATCTCGGGGGAGGATTGCGCAATCGCCGGCGAGGCGACGGCTGTTGCCGCGGCACCCGCGGCTGAAACTTTCAAAAAATCACGACGCTTCATAACGGCATCTCCTTGCAGGGGACGTTTCCCATCTTTACCGGAGCTTTTCGTTCGGCGAGGCGATTTCCGTGTCAACCGAAGGGCTCTGGCGGGCTTTAACACGGAAGCGAGGCCAGCGAAAACGCGACAAAGGCATGACAGCCCCGATTAAACGAAAGTCGCATAGGCCTTGCCGGCCCTTTCAGGCCGCAGCGATGGCGCCTTTGAGCTGATCGTGGACCTTGGCGCCGATCGCCCGGTAGATCGCCGCATGCGACCCATTCGGCTCGCTCTCGACCACGGGTGTCCCCGAATCCGAGGTGGTCCGGATCGACATGTGCAGCGGAATTTCACCCAAAAACGGCACGCCAAGACGCTCGGCCTCATGCCGCGCCCCGCCATGACCGAAAATGTCCGATTGGGTACCGCAATGCGGACACTGGAAATAGCTCATGTTCTCGACAATGCCGAGAACCGGCACATTGACCTTCTTGAACATCGCTAGTCCCCGCCGCGCGTCGATTAGCGAGAGATCCTGCGGTGTGGAGATAATGACCGCACCCTTAAGCGGCACATTCTGCGCCAGCGTCAGCTGCGCATCGCCGGTGCCGGGAGGCATATCGACCACCAGAACGTCAAGCGTGCCCCATGCCACGTCCCGCAGCATCTGGGTGATGGCCGACATCACCATCGGGCCGCGCCAGATCATCGCGGTATCCTCTTCGACCAGAAAACCGATCGACATGATCGCCAGGCCAAAACGCGTGATCGGAATCATCTTCCGCTCATCGTTCAGCTGCGGCTTCTCGCGGATGCCGGTCAACCTCGGCACCGACGGCCCATAGATATCCGCGTCAAGCAGGCCGACGCGCAAGCCGAGGTCGCGCAGGCCAAGCGCCAGATTGAGCGCCGTCGTCGACTTTCCAACCCCACCCTTGCCGGAAGCCACCGCAATGACGGCGGCGATGCCGGGAATGTCCGACTGCTTCGACATCGGTGACGCCGGACTCTGCGGCGGCCGATGCGATGCGACCGGCGGCACGCCCGCCGCATGGCGATGCGGCGGCGCAGATGCCGTGGGGCCCGGCTTTCGCTCGGCCGTCAGCGCGATCATGGCAGCGCTAACGCCGGGAATGGCGCGCACGGCCGCCTCGGCCGCGGCGCGGACACTTTCCCAGGCGCGGGCTTCGTTGGCCTCGACATTGATCGAGAAGAATACCTTGCCGTCGTTGACCGTGACCGGCGACAACACGCCGGCGTCGGTCAAGGCCACGCCGCGCGGCGATGCCACCTTGGCGAGAGCATCGAGAACCTGTTGCTGCGTCACACTCACGGCGCATCTCCCTTGGCGTTTTCGAGCGAAAGCCGGCCCGCGTGCTTGATACGGGGTGGCCGCTGGTTCGCATAGCAATCAAGTTTACGCAGATTGCGTAGACTTATCTGCGGTAGAAAACGCCTCAAACCAAGAATATAGAGCCTCGGTTCTGGTTTCAGCAGAACCGAGGCTCTGGCTCTTTTTCGGATGCGACCCTTACCGCATGATCCGGAAAAGTGGAAACCGGTTTTCCGAAAAGATCATGCTCAAACAAAGACATGAGATCGTGATGCGATTCAACTTAATCGCATCATGATCTCAGGGGTCGCAGCCCAAAAGGCTACCTCCTGCCGACATCATCCGCCCGCTCGGAGGGCGCTGATGCCCCATCCTGCTCCTTGGCGGCCTCGTAATTCAGTTCGATCATGACGCCGTTGGGGTCATTGACGAAGATCTGCCACAGATCGCCGCCCGGCACCTGGCGTGAGTCGAACGCCATCCCCTTGGACTGCAGCCGCGCTTTCATGGCGGCAAAGCCCCGGCTCGCGAAAGCGACATGGTGGACCACGCCGGAATCGGGCTTCTGCGCCTCCGCCGTCGGCGAAATATCGACCAGATGGACCACCGCCTTGCCCTCGCTGTACATCCAGGCCCCCGGAAAGGCAAAGTTGGGCCGCTCGCCCTTCTGCAACCCCAGAATGTCCTCATAGAACCGCACGGTCTCGGCGAGCCTTCGGGTCCGGATGTTGAAATGATCAAGCATGCCTACGCTCATGCCCATTGGTCTCACTCCCTTTTCTCTTGAAATCTCGACTATCGTCTCATCCTATCATAAAACCACGCCCGCCCGCCAAACGGGGCGTTGCCGCATCTGCGGCACGGTCTATTGTGCGGGTTCCTGCGGAGCTGTTTCGAGCACCGAACCAGTCCACCGTCCCCTCTCCATCATATGGTCCGGCCAACCCACCGCGCCGGCGAAACCTCAGGGTCGTACACATGGCTAAAGTCGCTTTCCTCGGTCTCGGCGTTATGGGTTTCCCCATGGCAGGACATCTCGTCAAAAAAGGCGGCCACGATGTCACGGTATTCAACAGGACGCCGGCCAAAGCCAAAGCCTGGGCAGAGAAATTCGGCGGCAAAACCGCCGCGACGCCAAAGGCCGCCGCGGAAGGCCAGGACTTTGTCATCGCCTGTGTCGGCAACGACAACGACCTGCGTGCGATCACGCTTGGCGCAGATGGCGCCTTCGCGGGCATGAAGAAAGGGGCGACCTTCGTCGACCACACCTCGGCGTCCGCCGAGGTCGCGCGCGAACTCGACGCGGAAGCAAAAAAATTGGGCTTCAAATTCGTCGATGCGCCGGTATCCGGTGGTCAGGCCGGCGCCGAAAACGGCGTGTTGACGGTGATGTGCGGCGGCAGCGAAGACGCCTATGCTGCCGCCGAGCCGGTAATTTCAGCCTATGCCAGGATGTGCAAGCGGCTCGGTCCGGCGGGCTCGGGCCAGCTGACCAAGATGGTCAACCAGATCTGCATCGCAGGACTGGTCGAGGGGCTGTCGGAAGCAATCCATTTTGCCAAGAAGTCCGGGCTCGACATTGCCGCCGTGATCGACACCATCTCGAAGGGTGCCGCCCAGTCCTGGCAGATGGAGAACCGCTACAAGACCATGAACGACGGCAAATACGATTTCGGCTTTGCGGTCGAATGGATGCGCAAGGACCTCACGAATTGCCTCACTGAGGCCCGCCGCAACGGCGCGAGCCTTCCGGTAACCGCGCTGGTCGATAACTTCTATGCGGAAGTCGAGAAGATGGGCGGCAAGCGCTGGGACACCTCGAGCCTGCTCGCGCGGCTGGAACGCTAGGGCTCCTGGATGGCCGGCGTCTCCGTTAGATTTGGCCCTTGCTGCTTTTGCGGTCGCGACATCGAAGAGACCGGGGCTGACCCGTGCCGCGTGACGGTCGAGACGGCGGGCGGCAAATGGCAGGTATGGACGTGCCACGGCGCATGCTTCCGGCAGAACCTTGCCGATCCGCCGGAAGCGCCGGGGCTATTCGAGCCAGCCCATTTCTGACTTTAAAAAAAACAATGCCGATCTCAAAAGCCGACAGAGAATGAACCAGCAAGAACCTCGGCAGCCAGCAGTTAATTTAACCCCCCGTTAAGGTAATTCTTTAGCTCTCTAAGTCAGCTCTTAATGATTTAGCGCCAGAGATAGACAATGCGAAAGCTCGCCCTGTCGGCGGGCAGGATTTGTGTTGTTTGATGAGTAATCCCGCCGAAAAGCCCGAAGTCGTGCAGCTTCCGGCTGAAGCGCCCGCCGTGGCGCCGATTGGCAACCGCCGGGCCGCCGCGCTGCGGGTGCGCGAGGCGCGAGACCGGTTAACGTCGACCAGCGGGACCCGCCCCGCCTTCGATCGCGAGTTGCTTCGTCAATATGCCCAGACGCGCCTGTCGGCGTCCTACGTCGTCATGCTGCTGGTGGTGGCAACCGGCCTGTTGTTCAGCTTCTGGATGCCGCCGGTCTCGGCCACGGCATGGACCTGCGGGCTACTCTGTATTCACGCCGCCATCATCCGCAGCTGCGGCCAATTTCTCGCCGAGCCGCCCTCGCTGACCGCGACCCGCAAATGGCGGACGCGTTTTGTCCTGCTCGATCTGCTTTACGGCCTGTGCTGGACCACCATCCTGATCCATCCCACAAGCTTCGACGCGGTCTCCAACACATTGACCATGTTCTTGATGCTGCTGGTGATCGCGGTATCGAGCATGCTCGCGGCAAGCCTGCCGATTGCGGCGCTTGCGGCCACGGCGCCGGTGACGACGGCGATAGCGGTCAACCTCGTGCTGAGCGGCACCTTCGACAATTACGTGCTGGCGTTGCTTGCGCTCGCCGCCGAAGGATATTTTGCGCTGCTAGCCCACCGCCTGCATTCGACGACGCTGGCGACGCTCGAGGCGCGCGCCGAAAAGGACGCGTTGATCGGCGAACTCGAGCAGGCGAAATCGATCTCGGACGAGGCGCGCCACCGCGCGGAGGCCGCCAACGTCGCCAAATCGCGCTTCCTCGCGCAAATGAGCCACGAATTGCGCACACCCCTGAACGCGATCCTTGGCTTTTCCGAAGTGATGAAAAGCGAAATCTTCGGCACGCATGCCGTTCCCGTCTACAAGGAATATTCTGCCGACATTCACAATTCGGGCGTGCATCTCTTGAATCTCATCAATGAAATCCTCGACCTGTCGCGGATCGAGGCCGGCAGGTACGAGCTCAACGAAGAGGCGGTTGCGCTCGTGCATGTCGTCGCCGACTGTCATCATCTCTTAAAACTGCGCGCCTCCAGCCGCGGCATCACCATCTATGAGGTGTTCGAGCAGGACATGCCGAAAATCTGGGGCGACGAGCGCGCGATACGGCAGATCGTGCTCAACCTGTTGTCGAACTCCATCAAGTTCACCCCGCAAGGCGGGGAGATCTGGCTGAAGGTGGGATGGACCGCCTCGGGCGGACAATATCTCAGCGTCAAGGATACCGGCTCCGGCATTGCCGAGGACGAAATCCCGATCGTGCTCGCCTCATTCGGCCAGGGCTCCAATTCGATCAAATCCGCCGAACAGGGCGCCGGCCTTGGCCTGCCGATCGCCAAGAGCCTGATCGACATGCATGGCGGCACATTCACGCTGAAATCAAAGCTTCGCATCGGCACCGAAGTTGTCGTCACCTTCCCGCCGGAGCGGGTGATGTCGGCGCTGGCGCCGATGTCGGAGGAAGCTCCGCCACTGCAACCCGACCCCGTCGGCCCAGCTACGTCAGATGAAAAACCCACCACCCGTCACAAACCAATCATGAGCGCCGGAACCGGATTGTAGATGGCGCGCTTGGCAAGTCACCGAAACCGATTCACTATCCAACGATGAGCGAAGAAACACCGTGTATCGCAGTTTGCATGATGGATCCCAAGACCAACCTCTGTTTCGGCTGCGGACGTACGCTGCCGGAGATCGCGCGCTGGCACCGCATGGAGAGCGCGGAGCGTCGAGAAGTGATGGCGCTATTGCCGGCGCGAATGGCGGAAGCAGGCTTGCCGCGGCCGCCGGTGGCGTCGGGTTCAAAGACCGACTGACGCAAGAACAGCGAGGCCCGTTATGAGCCGCATTCTGCTAGTCGTAGCGGTATTGCTGGCCACGGCCGGCGCCGTGGTCGCCTATGGCGAACCTGGTCAAATCGCGCGCGCCAAGAACATGCTTGCGGAGTTGCTGCAGAGGCGGGCCTCGGCGCGCGCCGTGCAGATCTCGCGCGGGCAGGCCGGCGAGTTCGCGCTACGCGCCAAAATCAACGGCGTCGGCGCGCCGATGGTGATCGACACCGGCGCGACCTCGGTGGTGCTGACCTATGAGACGGCGAAAGCGGTCGGCCTGCCGCTGGAATTGCTCGAATATGACGTCGATGTCGAGACCGCGGGCGGACACACCAAGGCGGCGCGGCTGACGCTCGACCGCCTGGCCATCGGCCATCTCGTCGAGCGTTCGGTGCCGGCGCTGGTGGTGCCGCACGGCCAGATGAAAACCAACCTGCTCGGCATGAGTTTCCTGGACCGGCTGGAAAGCTGGGAGGTGCGCGCCGACAGTTTGATGCTGCGCGGCTATCCGTAGAGCGGGACGAGATTACCCCCTGCCGGCCTTGCTCGCCGGGCTGCAAAAAGCAATCAACCAAGTGCTAACGGGCTTCCATTGTTCTACCTTAAGACGTATTGTTGAACAATATGCAGCTAGGAGAATGCCTATGCCGGTAGAACTTGGAGCGGGACTTTCAGAGCTCTTGGGCCTGCGGCTTGTGAGCGCGTTCCACAACCTCGAATCCGACTGGGAACGTCTTCGGGTCGTTGAATACGTCGAAGCCCTGAACCATAAAGCCGAAGCCAAGATTGGACCCGTCGTCCGTTTGGTTGAATCGAACATCGAGCGAGACCAACAAGATGGCCTCGCCTCGGGCGAGACCGTCTAGATTGAACCTGATGAGATAGCTACTACCAATCCGGGCCTGCGTTGGCGTCCGCCGATGCGGAATTTCAAAACGCGACGAAAAAACTTGCATGTATCGTTCAACATGATCCTTTGGAAATGACCACATCATGTCTACAACTTCTGCGCAGGGGTACATCGTCAACCGCGATACGCGGTCTCGCTACGAGCGTGCCTCCTTCGATATTTCCACCAAAAGTGCCTGCGGTCGTTACTTGACGATTGACGATCAAACGACCGCTAGTAAACTTGTCTTGAGCTTTACAAAAAACCAAAAAAAATTGGCACGAACATTTTCCAATTCAACTAATTGGAGAAACACGAGGGATCCCCATGTCTGCCATAGAATATGGCCGGGAGGCGCTTGATTTCATTGAAGGATTGAACGGATACACCGAGGTTCCCGCCGCAATGGACGCGCTTGAGCGGACGTTTTGCCGCTTCGGCTTCGAAACCATTATCGTGACAGGGCTGCCCAATCCGGATCAGAAATTCTCCCAGATGGTGTTAGCAAAGCGTTGGCCCGTGGAGTGGTTCAAGCTTTATACCGAAAACAACTTTGATCGTGTCGATCCAGTCGTCCGCCACTGCCGACGCTCTGTCCATCCCTTTGAATGGGCGGAAGCGCCCTACGATGCGGAAAGGGAACTAGGCGCCGCGGAGGTTATGCGCCGCGCAACCGATTTTCGGATGGTACGAGGGTTCATCGTGCCGATTCACGGGCTCACCGGCTACGAAGCCGCGGTTTCGCTCGGCGGGGTCGATCTTGATCTCAACGCGCGTAGTAAACCCGCACTACACCTGATGGCTATGTACGGTTTTGACCGTATTCGCCATTTGCTTGATCCGACGCCCGATCCGCCATCGCGGCTTACGCGGCGGGAACGTGAGGTGGTTGCTTGGGCATCGCAAGGCAAATCGGCTTGGGAGATCGGAGAGATTTTGCACATTACGCAGCGAACTGCTGAACAACATCTCGCAAACGCGGCTAGCAAGCTCGGCGCAGTAAATCGAACTCACGCCGTAGCAATCGCAATCCGCAACAAGATAATTAATCCCTAAAGCCCAAATACTGGGAAAAATCCCAATATCCGACTCTTGAATTTAAGAACAAGTTTCCGTGAGCCGCACAGGCCAGGGGGACTTGAATGATTCACATCATTTCCGCCGCGAACCATCACCTTTACGAAGACGTCCTCGAAGAGCATTTTCGCATTCGGCACGACATCTTCGTTGAGGAGCGGCGATGGGAAACGCTTCGCAAGCCCGATAAGCGCGAAGTCGACAGTTTCGACAACGAAGATACGATCTATCTGCTGGCGCTTGAGGGACGCCGGGTCATCGGCGGTCACCGGCTTTACCCGACCACCAAGCCGTCGATGATGAGCGAGATATTTCCTCATCTGGCTGAGGTCAGGGGATGTCCTTCAGACCCGTTAATTTGGGAATGGTCACGATATTTCATCGTTCGTGACCGACGAGATGGCAACCTCAATTTACAATTGATGGCCGCGGTTCAAGAGTTTTGCCTGGCCGAGGGCATCGCGAAGATCAGCGCGATCATGGAAACCTGGTGGTTGCCACGATTTCAGGAAGCTGGCTTCGTCGTCGCTCCCCTTGGATTACCTGCGCTGGTGGAAAATGCCTGGACAATGGCCGCTCTCATCGATGTTAGCCGTGATACGCTACGGGCTATCAACGAGCGAACGGGCCTATCTTCTGTCATTCAGCGGCAAGGACCTCATTTGGACGCCGTGGCGCGGGCGAATCTCTATCGGGAGCGAAACGAAATGACCAGGAAGATTGCGTGACTCGGCCAAGTTGTTTCGGAGGTTCGCGGAGTGCCTGACATGGAACCAGCCAACGAGAAATTGCTGTACATATCGGAAATGACGGGCCAGCTGCTTCAGTTATCCGACGAATTGAACCTATTCACGCTTTCCTACCTGCTTCGCATGGTGAGGCTGGAAGCGGAAACTGCTGAGTTGACTGCGCCGCCTGCTTCGCAAGATCGCCGTCCACCGAAGCGAAAGACACATTAAGCATTCCTTGAGAGCGATGCGCCTCTCCAGTTCGAAGGGGGGCTCTTATTTTTTGAAAACTGTACCCCGTCGCTGATCATCAGTCTCGCCGATAGAAGGTGTGCGGCCAAAACGGTGCTAGCACCACCGCGACGGGTTATGCGGCGATCGGGGCCTTTGCGCGGTCCTCGACCAACGCGATCGCATCGCGCAGGACGCTGACGCCAGCGCCCGGCTTGACGCCGTTCTCGGCAAGGTGGCGGCGAAAGGCGCGCGCGCCGGGCACCGCGTGAAACGCCCCGACGAAATGCCGCGTGATCGAATGCAGCCGCGTGCCGCGGGCAAGTTCGCGTTCGATATAAGGCATCATCGCCGCGAGCACGTCCTTCATGGTCGCGTGCGGCGCAGCTTCAGCGAACAGTTCCGGATCGACCGCCAAAAGCCGCCACGGCTCCTGGTAGGCGGCGCGTCCGAGCATGACGCCATCGACATGGGCGAGGTGCTGCTTTGCCTCGGCGAGTCCAGCGATGCCGCCATTGATGATGATGGGGACATCGGGAATCGAGGCCTTCAGCCGATAGACCCGCTCGTAATCGAGCGGCGGGATGTCGCGATTTTCCTTCGGCGACAATCCGTTGAGCCAGGCCTTGCGGGCATGGACGATCAGCGCATCGGCCCCGGCGGCGATGACACCGCGCGCCAGCGCGTCCAGCGCGATGTCCGGATCCTGATCGTCAATACCGATCCGGCATTTCACGGTGACCGGAATCTTCACCTCGCGCTTCATCGCCTCGACGCCGGCGGCAACCAGCGCAGGCTCCGCCATCAGGCAGGCGCCAAAGCGGCCGTCCTTGACCCGGTCCGACGGGCAGCCGACATTGAGGTTGATTTCGTCGTAGCCAAACTCCTCGCCAATTTTTGCGGCCGTGGAGAGATCGCGCGGGTCCGAGCCGCCAAGCTGCAGCGCCACCGGATGTTCGCTTGGATCGAAGCCGAGTAGCCGCGGCCGATCGCCATGAAGGATGGCCCCCGTCGTCAGCATCTCCGTGTACAGCCACGCCCGCCGGGTCATCAGACGATGGAGCACCCGGCAATGCCGGTCGGTCCAATCCATCATCGGGGCGATGGCGAACCTATGTGATTGATATTTCATCGTTTTTTTTAGCAACTCAAGCTGTGAGATCGCGTCGTGTGCACTCTTTTTTACGCCATGATGCGAGGTTTTTTCCGGGTTTTCGACGCCTCAGTGCACACGGAGCGCACACGCGTGGCAACCATCACCAAGCTCAAATCAGGCTCTTGGAGAGTCCAAGTCCGACGAAAAGGAAAATATGTCAATGAGACAATCCTCCGTCGGAAGGACGCGGAGGGAATAGGCGATTGATATTGAGCGGCGGATCGATCGCCAGGACCCCCCACAACCCGTAAATCCCGCGCACGACAAAGGGCGGCCCGCTTGAAGGATCGACCACTTTAGGGATCGCTAGGCCCGCTATAACCGTTTCTAACATGCAATTTAGTGGTGTTGGCGAAATGCGATCCTATGTCAGTTGCACAACAATCAACATGTCGGCGTTCGGTCACGCGAAGTATCGTTCATAACGAATACTCTCACCGTCCCTTCGCCCGGTGAAGAAGGAGAATGTGTTATGAAGAACTTCAGATTGATTGGAGCAGCCGCCCTTTCGCTTTTGCTGGCGTCTCCGGCGATGGCTATGCATCACGCTTATCACCACCACTACGGTCAAGTCGTTCACAGCGACTTGCCGGTCCAGGACGCGCTGAGATTGGGTTACGGCACGGGTTACAAAACCTACCATTCAGGTTACGGAGGCCTGTATGGGGATGGCGAGTTCCCCAGGGAACGTCTACTAGAACGACCATCTCGACCTCCCTCCCATCGGCACCTTTAACTGACTCTCGCTCGCCTCACATATCCACGAGCGATCTCGCGGGCGGCTGCGGTCGAACACAGAACGGACTTGCGTTGAAGAAGTGCGCAGATCGCTTCCGAGCTTCAACGCACCCTTGCCAGTCAGCAAACCGATTTGATGGTCAGATCTGCTGAGCCGCGATCGTGGGAAAGCGAGAAGCGAAGGCAAGTCGTCGGTTGCGGGATTGCTGGGCACCATAGTAAAGACAGCAGACGAGGTTACCGACGGCGTTGGATCGACCGGAACAGCAAGAGGGAAACGCCGAGCGATGTCGCTCGGCACTTTTGCTGCCGTCATCTGCCTTGTCGCGTGTCTGCATCTCGCATACAGGGCGTTGAGAAATCCGCATGCGACTGCGCCATCGTTCGATGGAAGGTTGCCGAGCGTTTCATACACCGGTTTCCCGAACCATCTCCGGACATTCTATAGGGACTTAGTCGCGCATTCTGGACGGTTACGATTGCAACCTTCCGAAATCGTAGAGTATTGCCTGCTAAACTGGACAACGTCCGCTCGGAGCTCGACTGGTCGTTTTCAGCTCGCGCGGTGAATTGAGGGGCGCAAGACTCCGATATCCGAAACGAAAATCAGTGCTTTGTTGACAGGGATCAGCGCTTTGGGGCTGAATAGCACCGGACAATGTGCTGTCTTTCTGGGTTTTCCAGGGCGGCAACGCGAAAGACGTGGTGCGAAGGCGTCAAGAGAATTGCCGCGCGCCCCGGGGAGGGAAACAAATGCTGGACTTTGTTCAGCAACTGGTGAGTGGCATTGCGCTCGGCTGCGTCTACGGCCTGATCGCGCTTGGTTTCGTCCTTGTCTACAAGGCTACCGAGGTCGTCAATTTTGCCCAGGGCGACCTGATGATGTTGGGTGGCTTCTTCGCCTTCACTTTCATCGGCATTCTCGGGCTCAATTACTGGATCGGTTTTGCCGCCGCGGTCCTCACAATGGCGCTGTTCGGCGTGCTGGCGGAGCGGCTGGTGGTACGTCCGATCCTCGGCTATCCGCAATTCTCCATCATCATGGCGACGATCGGGCTTGGATATTTCCTGCGCTCGATCGCCGGCATGATCTGGGGCACCGACGACCTAAAGATCGAAACGCCGTTCAGCGAGGGCGTGGTGCGGTTAGGCAGCCTCGTGCTGGCCTACGACAAGCTCTCCGTGATCGCCGCAACTATCATCCTTTGCGCGTTGCTTTATTTCTTTTTCAACAAGACCACGCTTGGGACCGCCATGCGTGCCAGCTCCGAGAACATGCTGGCCGCCTATTACATGGGCATTCCGGTCAAGCGCGTGGTGTCGATCGTCTGGGCGATCAGCGCGGCGGTCGCGACTTGCGCCGGCGTCCTGCTCGCGCCGATCACCTTCATCCACTCCAATGTCGGACTGGTGCTGGGGCTGAAAGCGTTTCCGGCCGCCGTGCTCGGCGGCTTCGGCTCGATTCCCGGCGCCGTGGTAGGCGGCGTCCTGATCGGTGTGATCGAGAGCATGGCAGGATTCTACCTGCCGGAGGGGTGGAAGGACGTCGCGCCCTATCTCGTTCTTCTGTTGGTGCTGTTGATCAAGCCGGAGGGTCTGCTCGGCCTTCCCATGCGCAAGAAGGTCTGAGGGCGCACCGATGCGATTTTTATTCAAGACCGACTACGAAGACGACATCCGGTTGTTCCCGCACTCAGGTCACGTGTTGTCCTACGGCGCGCTGCTGATCCTGCTGGCGATCGCGCCGTTCGTTCTTTCAAGCTACATGGTCAGCCAGCTGGTCTTCGTCTGCATCTACGCCACCGTCGGCGTGGGGCTGTTGATCCTCACCGGCTTTACGGGGCAGGCCTCGCTCGGCCACGCCGCATTTCTCGCCATCGGCGCCTATACCGCTGCCTATCTGCAGCAATTCAACGTCCCCTTTCCGGTGTATTTTCTTGCCGCCGGGCTACTGACCGGTGTCGTCGGCGCGATCGTCGGATTTCCGGCGCTCCGGTTGCAGGGCATTTATCTTGTCATCGCCACGATTTCTTTTGCCTTCATCGTCGAGGAAATCCTGGCGCGGTGGGAAAGCGTCACCCATGGCAACGAAGGCATTCGGATTAAGACCATCGAGTGGCTCGGCACGCAGGTGCCGCGCGACAGTCCCACATTCTATTTCCTCTGCCTTGCCGTCTTGATCCTGACCGTCGTCGGCACGCTGAACCTGTTGCGCTCGCCGACGGGTCGCGCATTCATCGCGATCCGCGACAGCGAGACAGCGGCGCGCAGCATGGGAATCAACGTCTCCCTCTACAAGGTGAAGTCGTTTGCCATCAGTGCCGCCATCACCGGCTTTGCCGGCTGCCTGTTCGCCCACAAGCTCTCCTTCATCAGCCCGGAAATGTTCACCCTGCAGCTCTCGATCGAGTTCATCATCGTGATCCTGATCGGAGGCACGTCCAGCCTGCACGGCGCGGTGCTGGGAGCGATCTTCATTATCATGATCGATCCGTTCCTGACCTATCTGAAGGACGACATGCCCGGCCTGATCGGAGGCCTTGCCGCGGCGCTTGGCGCGGGAGGTTCGCGCGCTGCGCGTATTCAGGACAGCGTCGCGGCCTTTGCCTCCGCCAATGGCCTGAAGGGCGCGATCTACGGCGTCATTATCGTGCTGTTCGTGCTCTTTGAGCCGCTCGGCCTGTACGGCCGCTGGCTTAAGATAAGATTGTTTTTCCAGCTGTTCCCGCTCTACAAGCGCGCCACCTTCAAGCGGCAAAAGATCTATGTGAAATCGGAGCGGAACCGATGAGCTATTTCCGCGCCGAAAACCTCTCCCTGCGTTTCGGCGGCCTGAAAGCCGTTGATGCCGTCTCCTTCGCGGTGGAGAAAGGCGAGATACTCTCAATCATCGGGCCCAATGGTGCCGGCAAGAGCTCGATCTTCAACCTGATTTCGCGCATCTACACCGCGACCTCAGGCAGGATCGTCTTTGAGGACCAAGACATCACCAACGAGCCGGCTTATGGCATCGCCAAGCTCGGCATCGCCCGCACATTTCAGAATATCGAACTGTTCGAGAATGCGACCGTGCTCAACAACCTCCTGGTCGGCCGGCACCGGCATTGCACCACTCGGCTCTGGCAGGAACTGTTGTTTCTGCCGAGCGTGCGCGCGAATGAAAAAGCCCATCGCCGCCGCGTCGAGCACGTCATCGAATTTCTCGATCTGGAACCTTATCGCGACAAGCTGATCTCAGGGCTGCCTTACGGCGTTCGGAAGGTCATCGAGTTGGCTCGCGCACTCTGTACCGAACCAAAACTGATCCTGCTCGACGAACCGTCCTCTGGGCTGAACGTCGAGGAGACCGACGACATGTCGTTCTGGATAAGGGATGTGAAGTCCGAGCTCGGCATCACCGTTGTCATGGTCGAGCACGACATGACGCTGGTGAATCGCATTTCCGACCGGGTGATTGCGCTGAACTATGGTCGCGTGCTGGCAATGGGAACCCCTGCCGAAGTGCAGCACCATCCCGACGTCGTTGCCGCCTATCTCGGCGCTTGAGAGGAAGCTATGACCGCGCCCGACATCATCCTCAAGCTCAGCAACATTGAGAGCTATTATGGGCCGATCATAGCGATCAGGGGCATCAGCCTCGAGGTGCCGCGCGGACGGATCGTAACGCTGCTCGGCGCCAACGGCGCCGGCAAGACCACGGTGCTCAAGACGATTTCCGGCATTATCGATCCGCAGAAGGGCTCGATCGAGTTTATGGGCAGGCCGATCCAGCGGATGGAGGCCGACAAGATCGTGCGGATGGGCCTAAGCCATGTGCCGGAAGGGCGCGAGGTGTTTCCGTTCCTCTCCGTGCGCGAGAATTTGATGATGGGCGCCTATCCGCGCCGGGATCGTGACGCGGTCGCTAACGATCTTCAAGGCGTCTACGGCTATTTCCCACGCCTGATGGAGCGGCTCGATCAGCCGGCCGGCCAGCTCTCCGGCGGCGAACAGCAGATGCTGGTAATTGGGCGGGCGTTGATGAACCGGCCGACGCTACTATTGTTGGATGAACCCTCGCTTGGCCTGTCGCCGATACTGGTGAAGGAGATTTTTGCCATTATCCGGCGGGTCAACGAAGAGCAGGGCATGTCAATTCTTTTGGTCGAGCAGAATGCGAAAGTCGCGCTTCAGACCGCGCATTATGGTTATGTGCTTGAAATCGGCCGGGTGGTCATGAACGACACATGCGAGCGGCTGATGCATTCCAAGGACATCCAGGAGTTCTATCTCGGCGCCAAGGAGGCAGGCGCGAGGGGTGAACGGCGCTGGAAAAAGAAGAAAACATGGCGTTAGATACGCGCCGCTTCGGCAAAGATTAAACCGGTCGTCAGAGCCGGCGCCGAAGCAGGCCAAACAGAGGAGGGAACCGGGCATGGCCGGACCGGCGGTGCTGACAGTCGCTGACACGATCGCGAAGAGCTTTTTGCTCGCGGTTCGGACTCGAGGCGATAGCCCCGCGATCCGCGAGAAAAAATTCGGAATCTGGCAACCGACCAGCTGGCGCGAGTGGCTGCAGATTTCGAGAGAAATCGCGTATGCGCTGGACGCGGTCGGCTTCCGGCCCGGCGACGTCGCTTCCATCATGGCCAACGCGGTGCCGGAATGGGTGTTCGCCGATATGGGCATTCTATGCGCCGGCGGCGTTTCATCCGGCATCTATCCAACCGATTCAGCCGTGCAGGTGGAATACCTCATCAAGGATTCCCGAACCAAGGTCCTCTTCGCGGAGGATGAGGAGCAACTCGACAAGATCCTGACCTGCAGGTCGCGTTGCCCGATCTTGCAGCGCATCGTGGTGTTTGACATGGAGGGCCTGAGCGGCTTTTCCGATCCTATGGTGATGTCGCTTGCGGAGTTCATGGCGTTGGGGCGCAACCACATTCAGGGCCGCGAAGCGCAGTGGGACGAAATGGTTGCAAGCCGCGGCGCGAACGACCTCGCGATACTGGTCTATACGTCAGGCACGACCGGCCCGCCCAAGGGCGCGATGCATGCGAACCGCAGTGTCGTGCACCAGATGCGCCACGCTAACGACCTATTTCCCTCGACCGATGCCGAGGAACGGCTGGTGTTCCTGCCGCTCTGCCATGTCGCAGAGCGGGTCGGCGGCTATTATCTGTCGCTCGCTTTGGGATCGGTGATGAATTTCGCCGAAAGCCCGGAAACCGTCCCAGACAATCTGCGCGAGGTGCAGCCCACGCTGTTTCTCGCGGTGCCGCGCATCTGGGAGAAATTCTATTCCGGCACCACCATTGCATTGAAGGATGCAACCGCGTTGCAGAACTGGGCATATCGCCATGCGATCGCGATCGGTTATCGAATGACCGACTGCAAGCTTCAGGGCGAGACGCCGTCATTGTCGCTGCGGCTTGCTAACCAGGTCGCCTATTGGCTGGTGTTCCGCAACATCCGCCGCATGCTCGGGCTCGACCGCTGCCGCCTCGCATTCACCGGGGCGGCGCCGATCTCGCCGGATTTGATCCGCTGGTATCTCGCGCTTGGCATCGAAATGCGCGAGGTCTACGGCCAAACCGAAAATTGCGGCGTGGCGACGCTGATGCCGATCGACCGGATCAAGCTCGGCTCGGTCGGCAAGGCCGTGCCATGGGGCGAGGTGGCGCTCTCGCCGGAAGGCGAAATTCTGATTCGAGGCGAGTTCCTGTTCATGGGTTACCTGAACCAGCCGGAAAAAACCGCCGAGACCGTTGACACCAAGGGATGGCTGCATACCGGCGACGTCGGAACGATGGACAATGAAGGTTTTGTCAAGATCACCGACCGGATGAAGGACATCATCATCACCTCCGGCGGCAAGAACATCACGCCGTCCGAGATCGAAAACCAGCTCAAATTCTCACCTTACGTTTCCGACGCTGTCGTGATCGGCGACAAGCGGCCCTACCTCACCTGCCTTGTGATGATCGATCAGGAGAATGTCGAGAAATACGCCCAGGACCACGACATTCCCTTCACGAACTATGCAAGCCTTTGCCGCGCGCCGGAAATCCAGAACCTGATCCAGCGCGAGATCGAGGTCGTGAACGCCAACTTCGCACGCGTGGAGACGATCAAGAAATTCTTCCTGATCGAACGTCAATTGACACCGGAGGACGAGGAATTGACGCCGACCATGAAGCTGAAGCGGAATTTTGTGAACAAGCGTTACGCCGGTGAAATCGACGCCATGTATGGCGACCGGGCGGTGGCGTGAAAATAGCGAAAACGGAAACAGCGAAGGATTGAAGGGCCCAACCCTTCGCTCAACACGGGCCAAGGAAGAGGAGACTACAATGTCGAAATCGTTCAAGGCGCTGGGCCTTGCGGTCGGCGCCCTCGCGCTGACCCAAATGCCGGCCGCAGCCCAAACCAAGGTCACCAACGAAGGGATCTCGGCGAACGAGATCGTGATCGGCACCCATCAGGATTTGTCGGGCCCGATCAAGGTGTGGGGCGTGCCGGTTTCCAACGGCATGAAGATGGCGGTCGAGGAAATCAACGCAGCCGGCGGCATCAACGGTCGCAAGCTTCGCATGATCCTTGAGGACAATGGTTACGACCCGAAGAAGGCGGTGCTGGCTTCGCAAAAGATGGTGGAGCGCGACAAGATCTTCGCCATGATCGGGCCGATGGGATCGCCGACCGTTCTCGCCGCGCAGGATGTGCTGTTTGACGCCGGCGTGCTACAGCTGTTTCCGCTCACAGCCGCCGAATTCACCTTCAAGTTCGATCCGGCGAAGCCCCAGGAACGGCTGAAGTTCAACAACCTCCTGCCGTATGTCGAGAGCACGCGCGCCGCACTCAAATACATGATGGATTGGAAGGCTTTTAAAAAGCCCTGCATCATGCACCAGGACGACGAGTACGGCAAAAACGTGCTTGATGGGTTCAACCAGCAGCTCGTAGCCATGAAGGTGCAGCCGGCCTCGATCACAAGCTACAAGCGCGGCGCCTCCGATTTCAGCGCGCAGGTCGCCAAGATGAAATCTGACGGCTGTGACCTCGTCGTGCTCGGCACCGTGATCCGCGAGACCATCGGTGCGATGAATGAGGCGAAGAAGCTTGGCTGGGACGTGACCTTCCTCGGAGCTACGCCGACCAACGTGCTCGACGTGCCAACGCTCGGCAAGGATGTGGTCGAGGGACTCTATGCCGCGTCAGGCTTCGAGATTCCCTATGAGGACACCGCCAGGGGCAAGGTGAAGGATTGGCTGGTCAACTATAAAAAGATGTTCGGCACCGATGCAAATACGCAGGCGATTATAGGTTATAATGCGATCGAAACCTTTGCCTTTTACGCGGCGAAGGCTGGTAAAGACTTGACCGGCCAGAAGATGCTCGATTCGCTGGAGTCAAACGAGAAATTCAACGACATCTTCAGTTCCCCGCCGACCAAATTCTCCAAGACTGATCATCTCGCCAACACCATCACGCAGGTGCAGCAGATCCAGCACGGCCGCTGGGTGCTGGTGAAGGACAATTTGATGTTCTGACGTACTGGCGGACGATCGCTTGGTCGACCATGCGGTGTAGATCGAACCTAAAGGGCTAAGCCAGTCAGAGGCGGCGAAGCTGCTTGGGGTGACACAGCCGCGTGTCTCTGACCTCATGCGCGGCAAGATCGATACGTTGGTCAATATGATCGGAGCAGCGGGCTTGCACGTTGAAATGCGTGTCTCAACCGCAGCCTGATGCCCGCGAGCCCTGTCCGTACGGCATAAAGACTGAACCAGCGCGAAGCACCCGGGAAGAGACGCGGACCGGCAATTCGTCAAAACCGCTGGGCAGCACCGATATACACCTGTACCGCAGGGGTTTCACGGTTGAGGCCAAAATTTGCACCCACGTCGACCTGGAAGTTTGGTTTGACGGTCCAAGCGAGCGCCGTGTCGAGGCTATATTGTGTCACTTTAGCGGTCGGGTCGTTGTTCACGTCGGACCAGAGTTCGACGTAGAGCGTCACGTCCTTGACGATCGGCCTGCTCAGATTCACGAGGTTGATGAAGTTGGCGTGGTACCCAGAACCGGTGCTGTCCTTCAGGGCATCGACTTCGGAGTTGAACAGCAACGTGAAATCATTGGGCAAGCTGAAGGAGAGCGGCGCGATCACGCCGCCCTCAGTGGCGCCATTGCCGATGCCCACTGGGGCAGTTGGGGCCTTGACGTATGGAATGAGCGCGAACGCGCTCGTCCCCCCGTCGTTTCCCCACAGATTTATCTTCATTCGCGCAAACAGGTCACTGCTGCCGCGGATCGTACTCGATATTCCGGTCGCTAAGTCGAAGCTATGCACACTGGCGAACGGTGCGAGATTGACCTCAAGGTCGATGTTGTTGGTGAGCCCGACCTTGAGCATTGGATTGGGAACTAGCCACGTGGAGGTCCGCACCGTTCCGGTTTTCATGTAGGCGAAGTTGAAGAGGTCCATCTCATACTGAAAGTGTCCGGCATCAACCGTATAGGGAACGTTCGATTTCGTTGGCCGGTCCGTGCTGAAGCTACGCATTAGATTGTCGGGCACCGGATTCAGCAACCAATACTGGCTCTTGTCCGGCGCCGGCTTGGCGTCGGTCTGCGCCAGCGCGGGCTCAAGGACGCTCGACGCCGCATAGAAACCCAACGATCCAGCAACGCCCAGGATAAGTTTTCGCATGCCCGCCCCCGCAAGGTCGGGATCGTAAGCCGAATGCGCATAGGAATTCGAGGTGGATTGTGCTCGGCTGGCATAAGTTTCATGTGCAATCTGTGCGTCTCGCGCTATGCAGCGACCAAGAGCCCACGGTTCCAACGACCTGGCGTCCGGCGGCCGTGAAGGAGCGAACCGCTCTTATGAAATTCCTATAACTTTGCCATCGCTGTCGTCTCGAAAATCTATGCGTGGAGTGGCACCTGACCGCCATTGTAGGGCAAGGCACGGAATCGCGACGTTGATCCATTGTTGATTTATCGCAAGTTGCCTTGCCGAAATCCGACACTGGTTATCGCTTCGATAACCATCGCAACAGGAGCGCTCCATGATGGACGTGCTTATGCTGGCCCTCGGGCTCGGCTTCTTCGCGGCGGGCATAGGCTACGTCTATGTCTGCGAACGGCTTTGAGGAGACAATCATGGTCTTCGATTATTCGCTCGCCGGTATCGTCTCGCTCGGCCTGTTGTTCTACCTGACCTACGCGCTGCTGCGGCCCGAGCGGTTCTGATCGCATTTCGGTAACTCCCCGCGCGAATCTGAAGGCATACGATCGCGAATCTGAAGGCACACGATCATGAGCTCCATCGGCTGGATCCAAATCATTCTGTACTGTGTCATCATCGTCGCGCTGGTCAAACCGCTCGGCTGGTACATGACGCGCGTGTTCAACGGCGAGCGCACATTTCTCTCCCCGATCCTGCAACCGGTGGAAGCCGCGCTTTACCGGATCGGCGGCGTCGACGAGAAACGCGAGCAGCATTGGCTGACCTATACGGTCGCCATGCTGTTCTTTCATGTCGGCGGCTTCCTTCTCCTGTATGCGGTGATGCGGCTGCAGGCCGCCCTCCCGTTCAACCCGGCGGAGCAATCCGCCGTCGCGGAGGACCTGTCATTCAACACGGCGATCAGCTTCATCACCAACACCAACTGGCAGAATTACGGTGGTGAAAGCACGATGTCCTATCTGGTGCAGATGCTGGGCCTGACCCATCAAAATTTCCTCTCGGCCGCAACCGGCATCGCGCTGGCGGTGACGCTGATCCGCGGCTTTTCCCGCTCCTCGATGCGCACCATCGGCAATTTCTGGGTCGATGTGACGCGGACCACGCTCTATATCCTTTTGCCGATTTGCGTCGTCTATACGTTGTTCCTGGTTTGGCAGGGCATACCGCAGACGCTTGGCGCTTATGTCGATGCCACGACGCTGGAAGGCGCCAAACAAACCATTGCGGTGGGTCCGGTGGCCTCCCAGGTTGCCATCAAAATGCTCGGTACCAATGGCGGCGGCTTCTTCAATGCCAACGCCTCCCATCCGTTCGAAAACCCGACGGCGCTGTCCAACTTCGTCCAGATGCTCTCGATCTTCCTGATCGGCGCCGCGCTAACCAACGTGTTCGGCCGCATGGTCGGCAATCAGCGTCAGGGCTGGGCGATCCTGGCCGTGATGGGGGTGTTGTTCGTCTCCGGCGTCGCCGTCACCTACTGGGCCGAAGCCCATGGCACCGCCGCGCTCGATGCGTTCGGGCTTGCGGGCGGCAACATGGAAGGCAAGGAGGTCCGCTTCGGCATTGTGGCCTCCAGCCTGTTTGCGGTCATCACCACGGCGGCATCCTGCGGCGCCGTCAATGCCATGCATGACAGCTTCACCGCGCTTGGCGGCATGATCCCGCTGATCAACATGCAACTCGGCGAAATCATCGTCGGCGGCGTCGGCGCAGGCCTCTACGGCATGTTGCTGTTCGTCGTGCTCGCGATTTTCGTCGCGGGCCTGATGGTCGGCCGCACCCCGGAATATGTCGGCAAGAAGATCGAAGCGCGCGAGGTCAAGATGGCGATGCTTGCCATTCTCGTGCTGCCGCTAATGTATCTGGGCTGGACCGCCGTCGCGGTGGTGCTGCCGCCCGCCGCCGCCTCAATGGCCAATGCCGGCCCGCATGGCTTCACCGAAGTGCTGTACGCCTTCACCTCGGCAACCGGAAATAATGGATCGGCCTTCGCCGGCCTAAACGGCAACACCTTCTTCTACAATCTCACGCTGGCGAGTTCGATGTTTGTCGGCCGCTTCTTCATGATCATTCCGGCCATGGCGATGGCCGGTTCGCTCGCCGGCAAGAAATCGATTCCGCCGTCGGCCGGCACGCTACCGACCACGGGCGGCCTGTTCGTCGGCCTGGTCGTTGGCGTGATTTTGATTATCGGCGGTCTCACCTTTTTCCCGGCGCTCGCGCTCGGCCCGATCGTCGAGCATCTGGCGATGACGGCCGGCGCCCAGTTCTGATCGATCGGAGTGACCTTGATGGAAACCATGAAACTGCAAAAGCGGGTGCCAGTCTCGGCGATGCTCGATCCGAAGATCGTCTTGCCGGCGATCGGTTCGGCGCTGGCAAAACTCGACCCGCGGCTGATGGTCAGGAATCCCGTGATGTTTGTGGTGGAAGTCGTCGCCGCGCTGACGACCGTGATTTTTCTGCGCGACCTGGCGACCGGGGGGGCGAGCCTCGGATTCACCTTCCAGATCATCCTGTGGCTGTGGTTCACGGTGCTGTTTGCCAATTTCGCCGAGGCGGTCGCCGAAGGCCGCGGCAAGGCGCAAGCCGAATCGCTGCGGAAAACCCGCACCGAGAGCCAGGCCAAGCTGTGGACGGGTTCCGACAAGGCCCTTCGGCTGGTGCCGGGCACGAGCCTTAAGGTCGGCGACATCGTTCTGGTCGAGGCCGGCGACAACATTCCCTCCGATGGTGAAGTGATCGAGGGCGTCGCCTCCATCAACGAGGCCGCGATAACCGGCGAATCCGCCCCCGTGATCCGGGAGTCCGGTGGCGACCGCTCGGCGGTGACCGGCGGCACCCAGGTGTTGTCGGACTGGATTCGCGTTCGCATCACCGCAGCGCAGGGCTCGACCTTCATCGACCGCATGATCAAGCTGGTGGAGGGCGCCGAGCGGCAGAAGACGCCGAACGAGATCGCGTTGAACATCCTGCTCGCGGGCCTGACCATTATCTTCGTGTTCGCGACCGTGACCATTCCGAGCTATGCGGCTTACGCCGGCGGCCAGATCTCGGTCGTCATCCTGGTGGCACTGTTCGTCACGCTGATTCCGACCACTATCGGCGCGCTTTTGTCGGCGATCGGCATCGCCGGCATGGACCGGCTGGTGCGCTTCAACGTGCTGGCGATGTCGGGACGCGCGGTCGAGGCTGCTGGCGACGTCGACACGCTACTGCTCGACAAGACCGGCACCATTACGCTTGGCAACCGGCAGGCGACGGCTTTTCGTCCCATCCGCGGGGTGAGCGAGCAGGACCTGGCGGACGCGGCGCAACTGGCATCGCTGGCCGATGAGACCCCCGAGGGACGGTCGATCGTGGTGCTGGCCAAGGAAAAATACGGCATCCGCGGCCGCGACATGGGGGAACTGGCCGCGACCTTCATCCCGTTTACCGCGCAGACCCGCATGAGCGGCGTTGATGCCGGGGCATCGTCGGTCCGCAAGGGTGCGGTCGATGCGATCCTGAATTATGTCGATGGCGGCCCGTCGCGAATCGTCGCGTCGGGAAACACCGCGCGTGTGCTGCAGGCCAGCGTGTCGGAGGCCTCACGCGAAATTCAGGCAATCTCCGACGAAATCTCCAAGGCTGGCGGCACCCCGCTTGCGGTCGCCAGGGACGGCCGCTTGCTCGGCGTCGTCCATCTCAAGGACATCGTCAAGGGCGGTATCCGCGAACGCTTCGCCGAACTGCGCCGCATGGGCATCCGCACCGTGATGATCACCGGCGATAACCCGATGACGGCCGCCGCGATCGCCGCGGAAGCCGGCGTCGATGATTTTCTCGCCCAGGCGACGCCCGAAGACAAACTGAAGCTCATTCGCGACGAGCAGGCCAAGGGCAAGCTGGTTGCGATGTGCGGCGACGGCACCAACGACGCGCCGGCGCTGGCACAGGCCGATGTCGGCGTCGCCATGAACACCGGCACCCAGGCAGCGCGCGAGGCCGGCAATATGGTCGATCTCGACTCCAACCCGACCAAGCTGATCGAGGTGGTCGAGATCGGCAAACAGCTTTTGATGACCCGTGGCGCGCTGACCACCTTCTCGATCGCCAACGACGTCGCAAAATACTTCGCCATTATCCCGGCGATGTTCCTGGCCTTCTATCCGCAACTCGCCGTGCTCAACGTCATGCATCTGGCGAGCCCGCAGAGCGCGATCCTGTCGGCGATCATCTTCAACGCGCTGATCATCGTTGGGCTGATTCCGCTGGCGCTGAAAGGCGTGGCGTACCGCGCCATCGGGGCCGGCGCGCTGCTCCGCCGCAACCTGATGATCTATGGCGTTGGCGGCATCATCGTTCCCTTTATCGGCATCAAGACGATCGACCTTGTCGTTGCTGCCTTACACCTGACTTAACAGTCATTGCGAGGAGCCAACGGGTCGCGCGAATGCGCGCCCGATGACAGGCTCCGCGAAGCAATCCATGGGACCGCAAAAGAAGCTGGATTGCTTCGTCGCTTCGCTCCTCGCAATGACGAACCTATTGGAGATTCATATGCTTCGTGAAATTCGCCCCGCCATTCTGATCCTCGTTCTGCTGACGCTGATCACGGGGCTTGCCTATCCGCTTGCCATGACCGCAATCGCAGGCGCGATCTTTCCGAAGCAGGCGCAGGGAAGCCTGATCGAACGCGACGGCAAGGTCGTCGGTTCCGCCTTGATCGGACAGGAGTTCAAGGGCGAGCAATACTTCCATGGCCGGCCGTCGGCGACGACGGCGCCGGACCCGGCCGATTCCAGCAAGACCGTGCCTGCGCCGTATAATGCAGCCAATTCGGGTGGATCCAACCTTGGTCCGACCAGCAAGGCCCTCAACGACCGGATCAAGGACGACGTCGACAGATGGAGGGCCGAGAATTCGAACGCCGCTTCCGTTCCCGTCGATCTCGTCACGGCATCCGGCAGCGGTCTCGATCCCGACATCTCGCCGGAGGGGGCGCTATTCCAGGTGCCGCGCGTCGCGAAAACGCGGAATATGCCGGAGGATCGGGTGCGCCAGCTGGTGGCGGAAAACACGACGGGTCGTCTCGTGGGGCTGCTCGGCGAACCCAAGGTTAATGTATTGGCGCTCAATCTGGCGCTGGACGCGGCTGCGAAGCGGTAGGACCGTCTAGGCCCGACGCGGCCAGAGGATTATATTGCCCCTATGGCCCAGCAGCAGCGCCGCGATTCCGAACAACGTCCCTCGCCGGAAGCCCTGCTGGAAGCGGCCCGGCGTGAAAACAGTCAGGCCGGCCGGCTCAAGATTTTCGTCGGCGCCGCTCCCGGCGTCGGCAAGACCTACGAGATGCTTCTAAGCGCGCACGCCCGGCAAAAAGCCGGTATCGATGTGGTCGTCGGGGTTGTCGAGACGCACGGGCGGGCAGAAACCGAAGCGTTGCTGCAGGGGCTCGAAGTCATCCCGCGCAAACGCATTGTCTACAGGGATCAGACCATCGAGGAGATGGACCTCGATGCGCTGATCGCGCGCCGTCCGCAGCTCGCGCTGGTCGATGAACTCGCCCACACCAATGCGCCTGGAAGCCGCCATCCTAAACGTTATCTTGACGTCGAGGAGCTGCTTTCGCGCGGCATCGACGTCTACACCGCGGTCAATATCCAGCATATCGAGAGCCTCAACGACGTGGTCGCGCAGATCACGCATGTGCGGGTGCGTGAGACGGTACCGGATAGAGTGTTCGACCGCGCCGACGGCATCGAGTTGATCGACCTTACCCCGGATGACCTCATCCAGCGACTGAAGGAAGGCAAGGTCTACGTCCCAAAGCAGGCGGAACGGGCGCTGGAGCATTATTTCTCGCCGGGGAATCTGACCGCGCTGCGCGAATTGGCTTTGCGGCGGACCGCCGAGCGCGTCGACGAACAGCTGCTCACGCATATGCAGGCCAACGCCATCGCCGGTCCCTGGGCGGCCAGCGAACGCATCCTGGTTTGTATCAGCGAGGATCCGCGGGCGGCCGGGCTCGTGCGCTACACCAAGCGGCTGGCGGACCGCCTGCACGCGCCATGGACCGCCCTCTGCATCGAGACGCGGCGCAGCCTGCAATTGACCGACGAGGAGCGCGACCGCCTTGCCGACACGCTGCGGCTGGCAGAAGCGCTGGGCGGCGAGGCGCTCACCATTCCCGGCGTCGGACGCCGCATTGCCGACGATCTGATCAGCTTCGCGCAAGCCAATAACGTCACCCAAATCATCATCGGGAAATCGACGCGCTCCTGGTGGTTCGAACTCACGCGCGGCTCTGTGGTGCACGATCTGGTGCGGCGCGCCGGCAATATCAGCGTCAATGTCATCGCCGGCGAGGAACTCGCAACCGATCCTGTGCCGAGGAAGACGGTGCGCGCCGCGGAGCGGCCCGACCCCTTCAATCCCAGGCCCTATCTGATGGCGCTCTTGATCGTGGCCATTGGCCTTGCCGCCGGCGAACTGATTCAACCGCTGTTCGGCATCGAAAACGTCGATCTGGTGTTTCTCACGGCGGTGGTGGGTGTTGCGGTTCGCTACGGCCTGTGGCCGTCATTGCTGGCCAGCGTCGCGGCGTCGCTTTGCTACAACTTCTTCTTCCTGCCGCCGATCTATACCTTCACGATCACCGACCCGACCAATGTCGTGGCCTTCTTCTTCTTCATGCTGATCGCGATCCTGGTCTCCAACGTCGCGGCGCGGGTGCGGACCCAGGCGGACTCAGCCATCGGCAGGGTGCGAACCACGGAATCGCTTTATGCCTTCAGCCGCAAGCTCGCGGGCACCGCGACCCTCGACGATGTCCTGTGGGCGACAGCCTACCAGACGGCGCTGATGCTCAAGGTGCGGGTGGTATTGCTGTTGCCCGAGAATGGCGTGCTGACCGTGAAGGCGGGCTATCCGCCGGAGGACCAGCTCGACAAGGCCGACCTCGCCGCCGCCAATTGGGCCTGGGATAACGACCGGCCGGCCGGACGCGGCTCCGATACGCTGCCCGGCGCCAAGCGCCTGTTCCTGCCGATGCGAACCGGCCGCGGACCGATCGGCGTCATCGGGATCGACGACGACCGGACCGGGCCGCTGCTGACGCCGGATCAACGCCGGCTACTCGATGCCCTGGTCGATCAGGGCGCGCTCGCGATCGAGCGGGTGCTGCTGGTGGAAGACATGGACCGCGTCAAGCGCACCATCGAATCGGATCGACTTCGTTCGGCGTTGTTGACCTCGATCTCGCACGACCTGAAGACGCCATTGGCTTCGGTACTCGGCGCGGCGTCCACGATGCGCGACCTTGCCGGCGGCCTGACGGACGCGGAAAAGCGCGATCTGCTTGCGACCGTCATCGACGAGTCCGAACGGCTCAACCGCTTCATCGCCAACCTGCTCGATATGACCAAACTGGAATCCGGCGCCATCAAGCCGAACACCGCGCGGCATGATATTGGCGAGATCGTCGGCAGCGCATTGCGCCGCGCCAGCAAGATTCTGGTGCATCACAAAATATCCCTTGAACTCGACGCCGAGCTGCCGATGCTGGATCTCGACGCGGTCCTGTTCGAGCAGGCGCTTTTCAACCTGCTGGACAACGCCGCCAAATACGCGCCCGTTGACTCCACGATCTCGATCAGGGGCTGGCTGGAGGGAGACCGGGTGTGCCTGCAAATCATCGACGAAGGTGAGGGCATTCCGCAGTCCGAACTGGAGAGCGTATTCGACAAGTTCTATCGCGCACAAAAAGGCGACCATGTCCGCCCCGGCACCGGCCTCGGGCTCGCGATCTCCCGCGGCTTTGTCGAGGCGATGCATGGCACGATCACCGCCGACAACCGCGCCGACCGGAGCGGTGCGGTGCTCACCATCCGATTGCCGATCCTGGCGGATAACGCGGCGCTTGCGAGCGAAGTGGATACGGCCGCATGACCGCCATGCCGATCAAGGTTCTTGTCATCGACGATGAGCCGCCGATCCGCAAACTCTTGCGAATGGGGCTCAGCACGCAAGGTTACGAAATCCTGGAAGCCTCCAACGGCAAGATTGGGCTCGAATTGCTGGCACAGGATCCGGCCCTGATCATTCTCGATCTCGGCCTGCCGGACATCCAAGGCCATGAATTGCTGCGTATGATCCGCGGCCGCAACGACAGCGTTCCGATCGTCGTGCTGTCGAGCCGCGGCGACGAGGCCGGTAAAGTCCAGGCGCTCGATCTGGGCGCCGACGACTATCTGACAAAACCATTCGGCATGGACGAGCTGCTCGCCCGCATGCGCGCGGCGCTGCGGCATCAATTGCAGGTCCATGGCGAGCGTCCCGTATTTCGATCGGGCGATCTCTCGGTTGACCTGGTGCGTCGGATCGTGAAAGTCGGCGAGCGAGATGTAAAACTGTCGCCCAAGGAATACGAATTACTGCGCGTGCTGGTCCAACATGCCGGAAAGGTCCTGACCCACAGGTTTCTCTTAAAGGAGCTGTGGGACGAACTGACGGATGCGCAGTATTTAAGGGTCTATGTGCGGCAGCTCCGACAGAAGATCGAGGCCGATCCGGAGCGCCCGCACTTCGTGCTGACTGAAACCGGAATCGGCTATCGGTTGCGTGCGGGAGATTAGCGACGGTTTCGGCCACAAATGACCGTTCCCGGCACTTTCCGGAAGTGCCGCGACGTCCGTTATACTTCGGCTATTGGGTGAAAAACGGAAGTGGAACCGACATCCGCAGACCGGGTAAATGATGCGGTGCCGGCGTCCCCAATGCGTCCATTTGTCATCCGCAGCTGACCGGTGCGCGAATCGGCGGGCGCGCCGCCGGTTGCCGGCGGGTCACGAAGCCAGTTTATCTGTTTCAATTCTGGAACCAAGCCAACCGGCTTCACGTTGGCTCTCATCAGCCAAGGCTGGATGGCGTACGTACATGATGACTGCTTCTGGACACTCTGTCTTGGCCTTCAGTGCGGCTACGAGCGCGTCTTGCGCAATTGCGATGACCTGGTCCGCCCTTCCTTTTAGCTAAAACCCAACGGTAAGTCGCGTCTACGACCCTCCAGGCCTTGCGCCGCTACTGCGCCTTCGCGAGCTTTTTTCCGGCTGGGACAATCCCCGCCCCCTGCTTTTTTCCCGTAGAGTTGAACTGTTTGAGATAGGCGACGATATCGTCAATTTGCTTCGGATCTTTCAAGCCTGGAAAAGTCATCTTGGTACCGGGTATCTTGGCCTTCGGATCCTTGATGTATTCGCGGAAAGTTGCTTCGTCCCAGGTGATTCCGGAATTCTTGTTCGCGGGAGAATAGCTGTAGCCTTCAATCATCCCGGCCTTTCGCCCAAACAGCCCGTTGAGCACCGGGCCAACGGCGTTCTTTGCGTTCTCCCCAATTTGGTGACACGCCTTGCATTGGACGAAAATCTTCTCGCCCGAAGCTGCGTCCTGGGCATACCCAGGGACGATCGCGAAAATTCCGGCTCCGAGCACGACAACGAAACTGCGCATCAGACTATCTCCATGGCCGATAAGGAATATGCTCGCGCAAACCGCAGCGACGATTTCGCCTTCGAAGCAATAGTAGCTAGGTCGTTGGCACGAAAAATATGACCCGGAGGAGATGCGTGTAGTCGGATTCGAACACCATGATCGCCACGAATACCAACACCAGCACTGGCGGCAGCAGGATGGCGTAGGCCAAGGCCAGCCGCTCCCAGGCCATGTGCATGAAGACAGCGACGATCAGACCGGCCTTCAACACCATGAACAGCAGGATCAGCGACCATCTGAGATGGCCATGGAGGCCAAAATAGTCGACGAGATAGGAGCAGGTGCTGAGCACGAACAACCATCCCCAGACCACGAGATAGAGCTTGATCGGATGTTGCTGACCCTTTGCGTGCGTGGCGCCTGATGCGAGTGCGTCATGCACATGAGCGTGTAGCGAATGTTGTTGTCCTTCTATCCGGACCACTGCGTCTGTCATGCGCCGACCTCACCAAAGATAAAAAAAGGCAAAGATGAACACCCACACAAGATCGACGAAGTGCCAGTACAGGCCGGTGATTTCGACGATCTCGTAATGCCCCTTCCGGCTCGTGAAAAAACCGCGACTTTCGACATCGAAGTCTCCCCGCAAAACCTTTCGCGCGATAGCGATCAGGAAAATCACACCGATTGTCACGTGGGTGCCGTGGAAGCCGGTGATCATGAAAAAGCATGAACCAAACTGCGCCGCACCCCATGGATTGCCCCAGGGCCGGACGCCCTCCATGATCAGCTTGGTCCATTCGAAAGCCTGCATTCCGACGAACGTTGCGCCAAACGCCGCTGTGGCCAGCATCAAGGCTGCGGTTTTGGCGCGATCGCGGCGATAACCGAAATTGACGGCCATCGCCATCGTCCCGCTGCTGCTGATCAAGACGAAGGTCATGATGGCGATCAGGATGAGCGGGATTTTCTTGTCTCCGATCGTGAGGGCGAAGACTTCGCTAGGGTTGGGCCACGGCACGGTCGTGGACATTCGCGCCGTCATGTACGACAGCAGAAAACAGCTGAAGATAAAGGTGTCGCTAAGGAGGAAGATCCACATCATGGCCTTCCCCCAGGAAACATTCTTGAAGGCGCGCTGATCCGAGGACCAGTCGGCAGCAATGCCTCGCAAGCCCGCGATCGGCGAAGGCGATTCTTTGGGGTTTGCCAGTGCAGTCTCTGCCATCTAGTCCTTCTCCCTAGGTGAGCAACTGACGACAGATGTCGACGAAATCGTCCGCCCAGCCCGTCAGCAGAGCAAGCAAGACCAGCCAGACCAACAGCAGGAAATGCCAGTAGATTGCGCAGAGTTCCACGCTCAGGCGCACCTGGGTCATCTCAGCGCCACGCCACACCTTGGCGGTCGTTCTGCCAAGAGCCACCAGACCGCCCATCAGATGCAGCCCGTGGACCGCGGTGAACAGGTAGAAGAAGGAATTGGCTGGATTGGAGGCCAGAAAATACCCCGCGACACGTAGCTGTTGCCACGCCAGGAGCTGCCCAACCAGGAATGTAACGGCGGATGCTCCCCCCGCGCACAGGCCGATGATTGCACCTTCCATGTCGTTCCGGCGCGCGGCCACGTGCGCCCATTGCAACGCGACACTGCTCAAGACCAGGACGCCCGTGTTAAACCACAGCAGCCTCGGCACCGGCAGCGCCCGCCAGTCCACCATGCTCATGCGCATGGAGTAAGCGCTGATGAAGAGAGCGAATAACGAGCCGACGACCGCGAGAAATACGCCCAATCCGATTTTTGCCGGCGGCAGGGACGCAGCACTCTCTTCGCGGAAATCGAAAGTAACTCCCTCCTCCAGCCAGGGTTTGGCTCCCAGCCGTTGATGGGAGAGCCACCACCCCGCAATTGCCGCTATTCCAGCCATGAACAGGATAATGGAGCTCATGGGTGGGCCACATGCGCCATCGATCCGGCCGGCGGTTCATTTTGCGGCACGAAATCCCTGACGGCGCCGGGTACGCTGTAATCGTAGGCCCAGCGATAGACGATAGGGAGTTCCTTGCCCCAGTTGCCATGTCCCGGCGGGGTCTGCGGGGTCTGCCATTCCAGCGAGGCGGCTCCCCAGGGATTGCCGCCCGACTCTTTTCCTTTGAACAGGCTCCAGATCAAATTGAATAGGAACACAAGCTGGGCGAAGCCGACGATCAACGCCGCCACGCTCATGAACGCGTTGAGGTCATGGGCGGAGGCCGGGATGAAGGACGTTTCGCCAATGTCGTGATAGCGGCGAGGCATGCCCAAAAGACCGAGATAGTGCATGGGGAAGAAGACCGCATAAGCGCCGAGGAACGAGACCCAGAAGTGGAATTTTCCAAGCGCGTCATCGAGCATTCGTCCGGTCATTTTCGGATACCAATGATAGATCCCGCCGAACACGGCCATGATCGGCGCGATGCCCATCACCATATGAAAATGGGCGACAACGAACATCGTGTCGGACAGCGGTACGTCCACAACCACGTTGCCGAGAAACAGGCCGGTCAGGCCGCCGTTTACGAAGGTGATGATGAACGCCAGCGCAAACAGCATCGGGACGGTGAGATGAATGTCGCCGCGCCACAGGGTCAGCACCCAATTGTAAACCTTGATCGCGGTTGGGATCGCGATGATAAGCGTCGTGGTGGCGAAGAAGAACCCGAAATACGGGTTCATGCCGCTCACATACATGTGGTGTGCCCACACCACGAAGCTCAGCGCACCGATCCCGACGATGGCCCAAACCATCATGCGGTAGCCGAAGATGTTCTTCCGCGCGTGGACACTGATCAGATCCGAAATGATGCCGAAGGCCGGCAAGGCGACGATGTAGACTTCGGGATGGCCGAAGAACCAGAAAAGGTGCTGGAACAGGATCGGGCTGCCACCCCCATACTGCGACAGTTGGCCCATCTCGACGAGCGCGGGCATGAAGAAGCTAGTTCCCAAAATGCGATCGAGCAGCAGCATCACCGAGGCGACGAACAAGGCAGGAAAAGCGAGCAGCGCCATCACAGTCGCCGTAAAAATGCCCCACACCGTGAGCGGCATTCTCATCAGGGTCATCCCGCGGGTGCGCGCCTGCAGCACCGTCACCACGTAATTCAGCCCGCCCATGGTGAAGCCGATGATGAACAGGATCAGGGAGGCCAGCATGAGAATGATGCCCCAATCCTGCCCGGGCGTGCCGGAGAGAATCGCCTGAGGTGGGTAAAGCGTCCAGCCGGCGCCAGTGGGCCCGCCAGGCACGAAGAAGGTCGCGGTCAGTACGACGACTGCGAGCAGGTAGACCCAGTAGCTCAGCATATTCACATACGGGAAAACCATGTCCCGGGCACCGACCATCAGCGGGATGAGGTAGTTTCCGAAACCTCCCAGAAACAGCGCGGTGAGAAGATAGATCACCATGATCATGCCGTGCATGGTGATAAACTGAAGATATTGGTTCGGATCGATAAACGAAAACGTGCCGGGGAATCCGAGTTGCAGCCGCATCAGCCATGACAGCACCAGCGCGACCATTCCGATCGACATCGCCGTGATCGAGTACTGGCTGGCGATGACCTTGGCGTCTTGCGAAAAGACGTACCTCGTCCACCAGCTTCTCGGATGATAAAGATCGACCTCGGCCACCTCGGCCGGCGGAATACCTGCAACTACGTCATACGGGACATCGACCATCGGAATTCCCTCCTTGGTCTTCCTTTATTAAGCTCACGATATGCGGCGTCTCCTCGCCGGTATTTTCATTCGCTGCCTGTCTTATAAGCCGCCTTCGCGACGTTGCGATGCCCGGACAACTCGGCGAATGTCTTCTGCTTCTCCAACCACGCGTGATAATCTTTCGCTTCCTCTACGATGACCTTGCTCCGCATCTGCGCATGCGCGGCACCGCACAGTTCCGCACAGAGGACCTCGAATGTCCCGGTGCGGGTGGGCGTGAGCCAGAAATATGTGACTGAGCCCGGTATCATATCCATTTTCGCCCGGAACTCGGGCACATAGAAATCATGCAAGACGTCAATTGAGCGGAGCAACACCTTCACCGGTTTCCCAATCGGCAGGTGTAAATCGTCGTTTTGAACGACGATATCGTCCTTTCCGTTTGGATCGTCGGGATTCAACCCCAGCGGATTATCGGAACTGACGTTCCGGGCATCGGTGGTCCCAAGGCGGCCGTCCTTTCCGGGAAGCCGATAGCTCCACTGCCACTGCTGGCCCATGACCTCGACCTCGGTCGCGTCCGCCGGGACTGTGACGAACTGGTGCCAGACAACCAAACCGGGCGCCAACATGGCGGCAACGCCGATCGCCGTCACAATGGTAAGCCACCATTCGAGCTTTTTGTTCTCGGGCTCGTAGGCTGCCTGCCTTCCCTCCTTGTGCCGAAAGCGGAAAACGCAATAGGCCATGAACGCGACGATCGCAAAGAAAACCGCCCCGGTGATCCAGAACGTCAGGGTGATCGTGTCGTCGATGTAGCTCCAGTTCGAGGCGATCGGCGTCCACCACCATGGGCTGAAGACGTGAAACGCCACCGATGCGACCGCGACCAAAAGTAGTAAGATTGCGACAGCCATCCCTCGTTCATCCTTGCCGTTGAAGGCTACGGAAGCGAATTAAAGGGCGGAGCCGAGGCCTGTCTCGATGGCCGGTTTCACCCTCGCCATCGTCGTGCCCCTTGCCTCGCCCATTCAATAGGTCGCGAAGTCAAAACATACGCAGAGTACACGTTACGGCCACTGATCTGAGTCAGTAGCCTTCGAAATTTATAATGGTACCCGTCGAGCCTAGCGTCAATAGACCAGTGGACAACTACGCCACGCCCCCGTCCTGCGTATTTCATCGCCGATATGCCGCGAGCCGGCCCGCATCGGTCGGCATCAATGGCAATGACGCAACGCAACAAATGATTTGTGCAGTTGCACAATTCACCCAACAGTGAGTGCTATCCTGCTTTAATCGAGCTAAGGTCGCCGGCGCGTCGTGACAGGCTTGGTCCGGCAAGACTCTTTTTTCGTGAACTCGGTTTGCCGTATTCGGCCGACTTCGATTTTCGCACATGAGGTGAATGCGCGGCGCGATGGTGCGCCGTTTTCACCGCCGCGACCACGAGCAAGGAGAGACTGGGCCATGGCCACGCAGTATTTCGCAAGACCCAAACTACAATTGTTCGGCGTCTCTACCGCCTTTGTCGTCCGCAAAATCGGCCTTTCCGACTTGAGCGACGCGCTGCGCATGGGCTGGGAAGACTTCAAGGCCATACCGACTCACGCCATCGTCCTGTGCGTGATTTATCCCGTTCTCGGTCTTATTCTGTTCAGACTGGCCGTTGGTTATTCCGTGCTGCCGCTGCTCTTTCCGCTGGCAGCCGGTTTTGCGTTGATCGGTCCGTTTGCCGCGCTCGGCCTCTACGAGCTCAGCCGCCGTCGCGAGCGCGGCGAGGAAGCCGCAGCGTGGAACGCCGTGCAGGTGCTGCGTGCGCCATCCTTCGGCGCCATTCTCGAGCTAGGTATACTACTGCTCGTTCTGTTCGGGACCTGGATCGCCGCCGCGGACGCGATCTACATTGCAACCTTCGGCCATACTCCGGCTGCCAACGTCCCTGATTTCGCAAGGCGGGTGTTGACGACGCCGGAAGGTTGGTCGCTCATTATCGTCGGCTGCGGCGTCGGCCTCCTGTTCGCCGTCATGGCCCTGTGCGTCAGTGTTGTGTCGTTTCCGTTGATGCTCGACCGGCATGCGACGGCGATAGACGCGATCCGGACGTCGCTGCGGGCCGTGAGGGAGGATCTATTTGTGATGGCCGCATGGGGGCTGATTGTTGCGTTACTGCTGGTGATCGGTTCGCTACCGTTCTTTGTCGGTCTCGCTGTCGTTCTACCGGTGCTCGGTCACGCCACTTGGCATCTTTATCGGAGGATGGTGGAGCCTGACCCAAATCCCCCACAAGAAGAGCCCCGCGCGCCGATAGGTCACCGTTATGCGGCAGATTTCCCGGCCTCACTCTTCCCGTGGAGTCGCGAGCGCTAGCCGTCGTCGGCTTCTGGCGGAACAAGACCGGGCGGCAGCCCGGGTCAGGCGGCGCGGATGTTGGCAAGGAAGCGATCGACGTCGGCGCGCAGCGTGGCCGCCTGGCCGCTCAGTTGCTCCGAGGAGGAAAGCACCTTGCTGGCCGCCGATCCCGTCTTGTCGGCCGCCTGGTTGACGGCCGCGATGTTGCTCGAGACCTCACCGGTGCCTTGGGCTGTTTCCTGAACGTTGCGGGCGATCTCCAATGTCGCGGAGCCCTGCTGTTCGACGGCGGCCGAAATCGCCGAGGTGATCTCGTTGATGGAACCGATGGTGCGGCCGATACCCTCGATGGCCTGCACGGCTTCCGCGGTCGCATCCTGCATCGCACCCACTTGCGCCGAAATTTCGTCGGTCGCCTTGGCGGTCTGGCTGGCGAGCGATTTCACCTCGTTGGCGACCACCGCAAAACCCCTGCCCGCTTCGCCGGCACGGGCCGCCTCGATCGTTGCGTTCAAAGCCAACAGATTGGTTTGGCTGGCAATGTCGCTGATGAGTTTGACAACGTCGCCGATTTTCTGCGCCGCGGCCGACAAACCTTGCACCGTGACGTTGGTGCGGTTGGCCTCGGCGACCGCCTGACCCGCGATCTCGGTTGATTGCATGACTTGACGTCCGATTTCCGAAACCGATGAAGACAGTTCCTCGGTCGCAGCCGCCACCGTCTGCACATTGGCGGAAGCCTGCTCGGCCACAGCGGCCACGGTGGTCGCCTGGTGGCTGGCCTGGCTGGCGGTTGCCGACATGCTCTTGGATGTCGTCTGCATATCCGTCGCGGCGCCAGCCAAGGTGTCGAGCGACGCCCGCACGCCGCGCTCGAACTCGTCGGCCATTCTGGCGAGCAAGAGCTTCCGCTCGGCGTCGGCTTGCGTCTTCAGCACGTCTTGCTCGCCACGCAGCCTCGTCGCCTCGATCATATTGTCCTTGAAGATCTGCACCGACTGCGCCATGGCGCCGACTTCATCGCCGCGTTCCAGTGCCGGGATATCGGTCGAAGTCTCGCCCGCGGCGATCTTTCGCATCGAAGCCGTCATGGCATTGATCGGGTTGACGATGCTGCGGCCGAGCAGCAGGAACAGGCCGGCGACCAGCAGCAGCCCCAACCCGACCAACCAACCGATCTGACGCACCTGGGCCCAAAAGATCGCATGGACGTCGTCGAGGTAGACACCCCCACCGATCACCCAGCCGTGCGGCTTGAATTCCGTGGCATAGGCGATTTTCGGAATCGCCTCACCCCCTGCGGCGCGAGCAAAGCGATAAGCTGCGAAGCCTCCGCCATTGGCGGCCAGCTCAAGTTGCTTGCGCACGAAGAAGACGCCATCGGAGTCCGGCGTATCGTACAAATTCTTGCCTTCGACTTTCGGGTTTGGGTTGGCTACCACAACGCCCTGCGCATTCAGGGCATAGAAATAGTCGTCCTTGCCGAAGCGAAATGTGCGCAGCATCGCCTTGCCGCGTTCGGCGGCTTCGGCGTCGGAGAGCCCGGCCTGATGGGAGGCCTGATAACTAAGGTCGACCGCCTGTCGCGCGAGCAAGACGACATCCTGCAACTTGGCCTTGCGATCCTCCAGCAGATTGTTCCACAGCGCGGAGAGGCCGACGCCGGCCACGGCGGCGATGCCGAAGACCGAAAGGCCAACCATCATCAAAAGTTTGTAGGAGATTCGCAGATTGCCGAGCATTGCCCACCTTATCGCTGAGGGACCCTCGCCGGAGCGGCGTAAAGAGCTCCTTTTTGGTTAGCCCAAATTAATGAAACAGCCCCTAACGCGGATCGAAATCGTGTTGGCCTCGCCCCGCTTACGCCGATAGCGTGTCCGCCGCATCTTCGATCGCGGCGTAGATCTCGCCGAGATCACCCGCCGTGACGCAATAAGGCGGCATCACGTAAATGGTGTTGCCGACCGGACGCAGCAGCAGGTTCCGGCTGCCAAAGAAGGCCTGGAGCTTTGGGCCGATCCCGGCGAGGTAGCCGCCGTCGGGCGCTTCCAGTTCCATTGCGGTGATCGTGCCGGTGCGGCGGACATCCCTAAATCGCGCATCGCCACGAAAGGGCGCGATCGCCTGTTCCTGCATCGCCGCGACAGAAGCGACACCCGTCATAGTGGCCGGGTCGCGCCACAAATCGAGATTGGCTTTGGCGGCGGCGCAGGCCACCGGATTGGCGGTATAAGAACTCGAATGAAAGAAGGTGCGGGTACGATCGTGTGAAAAATGCGCATCGAAAATCTCAGGCCGGCACAGCGTCACCGCGAGCGGCAGCGATCCTCCTGTGAGACCTTTTGAATAACAGGCGATGTCCGGCGACACGTCGGCCTGCTCGCAGGCGAACAGGGTCCCGGTCCGGCCCCAGCCGGTCATGACCTCATCGGCAATGAACAGGACACTAGCGGCTTCGCAGATCCGCTTCATCTCCTTCAGCACCCAGGCGGAATACATCAGCATCCCGCCAGCGCCGAGGATCAGCGGCTCGACAATGAACGCCGCCGGCTTTTGGTCGCAAACCGCGGCCTCGAGTGCATCGAGGGTGGCCTGCTCGTGACCGGCCGCCGGAAACGGCACGGCGGTCACGTCGAACAAGAGCGGCCCGTAGCAAGCGTTGAAGACGCCGCGTGCGCCCACCGACATCGCCCCGATGGTGTCGCCATGATAGGAATGCTGCATCACGACGATGCGCGATCGCGGCTCGCCGATATGATACCAATAGCCGAGCGCCATTTTCAGTGCCACCTCCACGCTGGTCGAGCCGCTGTCGGAGAAGAAGACGTAATCGAGGCCGCGGGGCGCAAGCTTCAAGACGGCCGCCGCAACCTCCTCGGCCGGCTCGTGGGTGTGGCCGGCAAAGATGATCTGGTTGAGCCGCTCAGCCTGTTTCTGAATGGCACCGACGATGTAGGGATGGCAATGGCCGTGGGTCACCACCCACCAGGACGCGATCGCGTCGATGATGCGGCGGTCGTCTGCGGTAAAGAGATAGGCGCCCTTCCCGCGCACCACCTTTGTCATCTCGTCCTGCAGCGCGTGCTGGGTGAACGGATGCCAAATCGGTGATTTCCCGGCGCGGGTCATAGGCCGAAATCACGGGGATTGAAGGCCGCCTCGAATGCGCTACGCAGCGTGCTTCCGTTTAGCGGAGAAAGCCGCGGCAGTCGTCCAAGCCGCCGCACCTGCCACATTTCGCAGATGACGCCCTCGCTTGCCGGATTGCTGTCGCCGATGAAAGCGATGCCGAGAAGTTCGAGCTTGCGAAGACGCAACGCTTCGATCGACAACAGCGAATGATTGATGGTGCCGAGCGTCGTGCGCGCGCAAAGCACAACCGGAATGCGCCAGCGGGCCAGGACGTCGATGTAAAGCGTGGTGTGATCGAGCGGAACCATGAGCCCGCCGCTGCCCTCGATCACCAGCGGCCGCTCGCCGCTCTCGGGCACGACAAGCTCGTCGGCGGCGATGCGGAGGCCGTCGATCGCTGCGGCATGATGTGGCGAAGCCGGCGTCCGCAGGCGGTAGCGCTCCGGCACGATGCGATCATCGGCAAGCCGCGCCAGGCGCGCGACGATTTGGGAATCGGTTTCATCTTCGAGACCCGCCTGGATCGGTTTCCAGTATTTCGCGCCGAGCAAATCGGCGAGGCCTGCGGCAAATACCGTCTTTCCGATTCCGGTGTCGGTGCCAGCCACCACCACGCGCCGGCTCATCTGCCCTCGTCTCCGGTTACTTCGATCAGGGCATCGAGCATGGCGCTCACCTCTTCTTCCCCGACATTGTTGGTGAGGGAAATTCGCAGCCGCGCGGTGCCCGATGGCACCGTCGGCGGCCGTATTCCGCGAATATCGAAGCCGCGCGCCTGTAGCGCCGAGGCCAGCGCCATCGCCTGCGTGTTATCGCCGACGATGTAGGGCATGATCTGCGAACCGGAGAGCCGAAAGCCGCGACGCGCACCGATCTCTCGATGCGCAAACGCGATCAGGTTCGTCAGGCGCTGCTGCCGTTCCGGCTCCTCTCGCAGAATCGACAATGCCTCCCGCACCGCCACCGCCATCAGCGGCGACGGCGCGGTGGAGAAAATAAAGGGACGGCAGCGATTGACGATGAAGTCGCGCAAGACGCGCGTCGTGGTGACGAGTGCACCGGCCGCTCCCAGCGCCTTGCCGCAGGTGTGAACCGCGACCAGGTTCTCGCGCCCTTCGTAGCGCGCGGTCCGTCCGCGTCCCTGCTCCCCGAAGACACCGGTGGCATGGGCTTCGTCCACCATCAGGAAGGCGTCATGTCGCTCCGCGATCGCTGCGAGTTCTGCAAGCGGCGCGAAATCGCCATCCATGCTGTAGAGGCTCTCGACCACGATCCACACCCGCCCGGTGCCGCCTCGCTTTCGCCAGTCGCGGATCATGGCTTCGACCGACTGGGGATCGTTGTGCCAGCTTTCGCGAAATTCAGCCCTTCCGGCGCGTGCGCCTTCGTGAATGCTCGCATGCACGAGGGAATCGAGGACCAGCAAATCGCCCCGCTGCGGCAGCGTCGTCAAAACGGCGAAATTGGCGACGTATCCGCTGCCGAAAAAAGTCGCAGTTTCTGCGCCGAAGAACCTCGCTGCCTCGGCCTCGAGGCTTTCGTGCTCCTCGCAATTGCCGCGCAGAAGCCGCGATCCGCCTGACCCAATCGGGGTGCCGGCCTCGATCGCCGCCGATACCGCCCTCCTCATGCGCAGCGCGCCCGCCAACGCGAGATAATCGTTCGAGGAAAAATCGATGCCGGCGCGCGGCTTGAGGCTGCGCAGCCGGTCGTCGTCTTTCAGCGCATGCAGGGCCGCGACGTAGCTTGAAACCCCGTCGGCAACAATTTCGCTCATGGTCCGCTTTCAGGCAGGCGTCAGTCGTGCGCGGAGTGCGGCTTGCTCGATTGCACCTGGTTGAGGCGGGATTTGACGCCGAGACGGTTCAGCAAGTTCGCATCGCGAGCGGCTTGCGGGTTCCTGGTGGTCAGGAGCACATCGCCAATGAAGATCGAATTCGCGCCGGCCAGAAAACATAGCGCCTGAAGTTCATCGGTCATATATTGTCGTCCGGCCGACAGCCGCACTACGCTGCGCGGCATCAATAGGCGGGCCACCGCGACCAGCCGGGCGAGCGCGATCGGATCGGGCCGCTCCGCCGTGTCGTTGACCGGCACGCCCTTGACCTCGTTCCACAGGTTGATCGGCACGCTCTCCGGATGACTCGGCAGATTGGCGAGCAGCACCAGCATGCCGAGGCGGTCCGCAACCTGCTCGCCCATGCCGACAATGCCACCGCAGCAGACCTTGATGCCGGCGTCACGCACATGCGCGAGCGTATCGATGCGGTCCTGCAGCGTGCGCGTAGTGATGATCTTGTCGTAGAATTCGGACGAGGTGTCGACATTGTGGTTATAGAAGTCGAGGCCGGCGTCACGCAGCCGCACGGCCTGCGCCGGCGTCAGCATGCCGAGCGTCGCGCAGGTTTCCATGCCGAGGTCCTTGACCGCGCTCACCATGCCGCAGACCTCATCGAGATCGCGGTCTTTCGGACTGCGCCAGGCGGCCGCCATGCAGAAGCGGCTCGCGCCGGCATCCCGGGCGCGTCGCGCGGCGGCGACGACGTCGGTCTGCGCCATCAGCTTCGTCGCCTTCAACCCGGTGTCGTAATGCGCGCTCTGCGAGCAGTAGCCGCAATCCTCAGGGCACCCGCCGGTCTTGATGCTGAGCAGGCTCGCGGTCTCGACATGGTTGGGATCGAAATGGCCGCGATGGACGCTTTGCGCCCGGAACATCAGGTCCGCGAAAGGCAGGTCATACAGCGCTTCGGCTTCCGCACGGTCCCAGTCATGGCGAATGGGCGCGAGGTCGGGTCTGGCGTTCTGTTCCGCGCCCACGGCATGAATCATCGCGTCGGCCTCCCGGTTTTGTAGATAAGGATAGATATTATCTACAGATTGTGCGACATGGGTAAGCCTATCCGACATGATCGATAAGCGCACTCGGTTTCATGATAGATAATCTATGATCGTTGCCGACGAAAATACTACCATGGCAGCACGCATCGCCGCCGCCATCGGCGAACGGATTATCTCCGGCGCGCTCCCACCCGATGCGCCGCTGCGGCAGGATCATGTCGCGCGGGAATTCAGTTCAAGCCATGTCCCCGTGCGTGAGGCCTTCCGGCAGTTGGAGGCCCAACACCTCGTCGTCGGCGTGCCGCGGCGTGGCGTGCGGGTGGCGCCGCTCGATGCCAATTCGGTGAAGGAGATCGCCGAGATGCGCGCCGCGCTGGAAGTGGTCGCGCTGCGCAACGCCGCACCAAGGCTGACGTCGGCGCATCTGGCCAGGATCGAATTGGCGCTGATCGAGGGAGATAATGCCGAGACGCTTCAGGAATTTGAAGCCGCCAATCGCGCCTTTCACCATGCGCTGGTGGAGTCCTGCGCCATGCCACGGCTGCTCGCCAGTCTCGACGGATTGCAGCTTGCGAATTCGCGTCTGGTGTTCGCGATGGCGCGGCATGCCGGCTGGCGACCACGCTCCAATCAGGACCACCGCGTGATTCTCCAGGCGCTGCGAAGTCGCAACATCGATCAGGCCAGCAGCCTGCTCGCCCGCCACATTCAGACCATCGAGCGCCTTACTGTCCCCCCGACATGATGGCGGTTAGAGCATGATCCGGACCCGAAGGGCCGCGTTAGCGCAAAGTGGAAACCGGTTTTCCCTCGTGACAAACGCGAAGCGCTTGCGCCGAGATCATGCTCAAACGAAGAGATGAGATCATGATGCGATACAACTCAATCGAATCATGATCTAGCCGCTCAGGATGGAAAATCGGCGGGCCTGACCTGGATCCGGTCGGCATGAAGCGACCAGTCGCACAGCGACTGCGTTTCGCAGAATTTTCTCTTGGCCAATTCCTGGGCGTCGCCCTCATTCACGGCATCGATTTCAAGGGAACTCTGACAAATTTCCCTCTCCCGGCCGTTCTCGCCAAGCACATCCTTCATAAACCGAACGACAAAGCGTGACATGGGACCTCCTGCTGCGCCACTAGCGCGTTTGGGCCCATGTAATGGGATTGGGCGAAGGTCGCTTTGAGGGATATCAAACGCCGGTGGTTGGCGGGAAATTACGAAAGAGCCGCCGGCGGCGGTGCTTGCGCAAGAAACCTAATGTGGTGGTTCAGAAGTTCTCATCATCAGCTGGGGAGTGCGAACTTCGGATTCGGGACACTAGGCGCCGGCGGCCGGCAGGCTCGCCGCCGCAATGGCCACGATCTCGGCAAGACGGCGGCCGGGATCGGGCCGAGCGCAGCATCGAACTGAAGGGGCGCATGTCGAAAATTCCTGGCGCGGCGGCGAAACGTTGGTTTGCGGAAATACGGCGTGAAGCCGAGTAATGGGCGCCGCCGGCGGGCGGTGTCGAGGCCGCCGCAAAAATAGCAACGCCTCCATCGTCCGATCCGGATATGGCAGTAGATTTATTGCTGCGATCCGATCGGCAATGGAGAAAATTTTCTCCACGAAAATCCGAAAAGTATTCAGTGCTTCACGGCCGATCCGGCTTGCGGCTATCCCGGCGCAAATCCAAAGGCACGCGCAAAGCGCTTGACGTAAGCAGGCCACGCTTCGGGATTGACGACGCGCGGCGGCCGCTTGCCGTCGAGCGCATCCAACATCTGCTCGGCCGCGATCCTTGCCATATTCTCCCGCGCTTCCCTGGTCACTCCCGCGGTGTGCGGGCTTGCCAGCACGTTGTCGAACTGTAGCAGCGGGTGATCGGGCGGCGGCGGCTCCTTGGCCCAGACGTCAAGTCCTGCACCGGCGATGCGCTTGTCGCGCAGCGCCTCGACCAGCGCCGCCTCGTCGTGAATGAAACCGCGCGCCGTGGTGATGAAGTAGGCGTGGCTCTGCATCGCGGCGAATTCGCGCGCGCCGATCATGCCGCGGCTTTCCTTGGTCAGCGGGCACGAGATCGAGACGTAGTCCGAACGGCGCAGCAACTCCTCCAGCGTGACCTTCTCCCCGCCCCGCTCGGCCATCTCGGTGGCCGAAAGGTAGGGATCATAGGCCAGCACGTTCATACCGAGCAGACCTTTGCAGAGCGCGGCGATGCGGCGACCGACATTGCCGAGCCCGACAATGCCGACCGTCTTGCCCTGCACCTCCGTACCCATCAGTGCATTGCGGTTGACATTGGTCTCGCGGCGCAGCGTGCGGTCGGCCTGAATGATGCGCTTCGACAGCGTAAGCATCATTGCGAGCGCGTGTTCGGCGACCGAATGGGCATTGCCGCCGGACTGATTGACCACCAGCACGCCGGCCGCGCTGCAGGCCTCGACATCGACCGGGTCATAGCCCGCGCCATTGCTGGAGACGATCAGCAGGTTTGGCGCACGGGCCAGCAAATCTTGATCAACATGGAAATGCCTTGCCAGCTCATCGCGCGCCGCGCCAACTTGATAGGCATGCGCCGCGGCCAGGATCGGCGCCGAGATTGCTTCCGGGCTGTCATTCTCGAGCCGGTCGAGCCGCACATCCGGCCGGGCCCGCAAGATTTCGGCATAGATCTCGTTGGGAAGATATTTGACGTAGAACACGCGCTTGTTGTTGACGGACACCATCGACTTAACTTTCAGTTCGGAAAACCATAGAGCCTGGCGGGATTGGTCACGAGGATGCGCTGCCGGGTCGGAAGATCCGGCGTCCACAGCCGAAACAACTCGAACAGGTGTCCGGCGTCGGGCATTTCGCCTTCGACGCGCGGATGCGGCCAGTCGCCGCCCCATACCAGCCGCTCCGGATTGGCCCGCACCAAGGCTTCATGAAACGGCCGCGCATCGGGATAATCTGGTGCGGCACGGCTAATACGATGCGCGCCTGAGAGCTTCGCCCAGCACCAGCCCTCGCCCAGCGCGCGCAGGAGGCATTGAAAGCCCGGCGTGGCCGTCCCCGCGCGCGCGTCGGTGCGGCCCATGTGATCGATCACGACCGGCAGGCCCAGCGATTTCAGATGCGGGGGGATCTCGGGCAAATCCTTCACGTCGATCCAGAGCTGGAGATGCCATCCGAGTTCGGCCATCACGGGCGCCAACCGCTCCGCCGCCGACAGCGGCACGCCGCCACGATAATGCAATTGGCCGTCGCGGAAGAAATGATTGAAGCGCAATCCGCGGACGCCCTGGCTGTTCCACCCGCGCAGATCAGCCGATGCGATTTCCGCATCGGCCACGGCGATACCGCGCAGGCGATCGGGGCAACGAGCCAGTGCGTCGAGCATCGCGGAATTGTCGCGGCCGTGCGCGCTGCCCTGAACCAGCACGCCGCGGGCAAACCCGATTTGGTCGAGCATGGCCAGATACTTTTCGAGCGGCGCGTCGGGCGGCGTGTAGCTGCGGTCATCGGCGTAAGCAAACCGGGCCGAGGGCCCAAAGACATGGGCGTGCGTGTCGCAAGCATTCGGCGGTGGCGGCAGGTTCGGCCGGCTCACCTCGCGCGGCGGAAGACAGGCGGGAATCATCGGCGCTTCCAATTCATTCGGCTTTCAGGCCGGCAGCCTTGATGATCGGCCCCCATTTCTCGTAGTCGGCGCGAATCTTGTCACCGAATTGCTGCGCCGAGCTGCCGATCGTCGATGCGCCGAGTTTTGACAGGCGCTCCCTCACCGGTTCGGTTTTCAAAGCGGCGACGAAATCTTGCGAGAGTTTTGTGACCAGCTCAGGCGCCATGCCGGCAGGTCCAAGCAGGCCCCACCAGACTTCCGTATCATAGCCGGGCACGGTCTCGGCAATCGCAGGCACGTCGGGCAGGAACGGCGTTCGCGATGCGGGCGTGACGGCGAGCGCGCGCAGCGTGCCCGCCTCCAATTGTCCGGAGGCTTCCGGCGCATTGTTGAACGACATCGGAATCTGCCCGCCCAGGAGATCATTGATCGCCGGCGCACCGCCCTTGTACGAAATCGCTTCGACGTCGATCCTGGCGAGACGCTTGAGAAGCTCGCCGGCAAGATGCGTCGAGGTGCCATTCCCCGCATGGCCAAAGGAGAGGCTTCCCGGCTTCGCCCGCGCTTGCGCAATCATGTCATTGAGCGACTTGAACGGAGAATCGGCGCGCACCAAAAGGATATTGGCGGAGGAGGCCAAGAGCGAAATCGGCGTGAAATCCTTGAAAGTATCGTAGGGAATTTTCGGGTACAGAAACGGATTGGTGGCATGGCCGCTTGCCACCACGATGAGGGTGTAGCCGTCGGGCGCCGACGCCACGAGGGCCTGCGAGGCGACGAGACCGCCCGCGCCTGGCCGATTTTCCACGACGACGGACTGTCCCCATTGCCGGGAGACCGCTTCACCGAGCGTGCGCGCGAGAATATCCACCCCGCCGCCGGCGGAATACGGCACGAAAACATGCACGGGGCGGGACGGAAACGGCGCCTGCGCCAACGCAATGCCGCCGACAGCGAACGTCGCTGCCGCCGCGGCAGCCATCCCCAGCAACAAGCTGCCCAGGAACCAGCTTCGCAAGGCGCCCTCCCGATACTTTTCGTTACTTCTTTTATGGCGCGCGCTGACGATCTTCGGCATCGCAGCAGCGCAGATCACGGCAACGATTGCGACATGTTGACAATCCCGCCGATCGCGTCAAGTTTCGGCGCCTCAAGCAGGACAGACGCGGTTGCGCTGCGCGCCAGGATCCTTGCGAGGTTGAAGGAGATTTCCATGGCCGCTGCCGACGGACAAACGTCGCCGATGGGCCTCGGTGAGAAGGCGTGGCACGAGGTGGTGCTGCAAACCCTCAAGCGCAACGACATCCGGCTCGTGCCCTACGTTCCCGACCGTGTGCTGACCAGGCTGATCAAGGAAATTCACGCCGATCCGTTCTTCACCACATTCCCGACCGCGCGCGAAGAGGAAGCGGTCGGCATCGTCGCCGGCGCGTGGATGGGGGGATTGCGCGGCGCGGTGCTGATGCAGACATCCGGTTTTGCGACGCTCGCCAATGTGCTGGCTTCGCTCGCGATCCCCTACCAGATTCCACTGATCATGTTCGTGTCGGAACGCGGAACGCTCGGCGAATTCAACTATGGGCAGTCGCTGGTCTGCCGCACCATGCGGCCCGTGCTCGACTCGCTCGCCATGGAGCATCATACCGCGACCCGGCTCGACGAATTCGAGTTCATCGTCGATCGATCGATCAAGCAGGCCATCACGACGCAGGCGCCGGTCGCGCTGATCCTGTCGCCGCTTCTGACCGGCGGCAAAGTGTTCGACAAGTGAGCGATCGCATGAGCAAGCAAGAAGGCACGCTGGAGCGCAACACCAAGGTGATGAACCGGTTCGATCTGACCTCGCGGTTGGTTGCGAAGCTGAAGAACGAGGAAGCCGTCGTCGGCGGCATCGGGAATACCAATTTCGATCTGTGGGCCGCCGGCCGCCGCCCGCAAAATTTTTACATGCTGGGCAGCATGGGCCTTGCCTTTCCGATCGCGCTCGGCGTCGCGCTGGCCCAGCCGCAGCGGCGGGTCTTTGCGCTAGAGGGCGACGGTTCGCTGCTGATGCAGTTGGGTTGCCTGTCGACGATCGCGGCACTGAGGCCTGCAAATCTCTGCATGATCGTGATGGATAACGGCATCTACCAGATCACCGGCGCTCAACCGACGCCGGCGGCAGCCGTGTCCGATCTCGTCGCCGTCGCCATCGGCTGCGGTCTCGCCAACAGCGCCTGGGCGGCGGACGAAGCGGATTTCGAGCGTCTGGTCGATCGATCCCTGGCAGCATCCGGACCGACGCTGATCGGCGTGCGCATCGACGACCAGCCGGGGACCGGCACCACCCGTCGCGACCCCGTGCAGATCAGGGAGCGCTTTATGCTCGGCCTTGGCGTGCGGGAAGCGCTTTGAAACCGCTGGCTGATCCGCTTGCGGCTGCGCCGATTGCCGACTTAGATCATGATGCGATTAAGTTGAAACGCATCACGATCTCATCTCTTTGTTTGCGCATGATCTTTCGGAAAACCGGTTCCCACTTTTCCGGATCATGCTTCTAGAGCATGATGTTTTTTGTCGGAATCGGGATTCCCAAATCGGCGGGTTTCTGATTCAAGCTTCATGCTGGGAATTGGGGGCCGGCATGGATGACACAACCCTATTCTGAGGACATTCGGGACCGTG
>Ga0193751_1000191_pt1 | contig 54904 bp, 53 predicted proteins | sample L1c2metaG_FD_143050 | JGI IMG/M metagenome (GOLD analysis project Ga0193751, IMG submission 143050) | Soil microbial communities from a riparian zone of the East river system, Colorado, United States - L1c2 | ecosystem: Environmental > Terrestrial > Soil > Riparian zone | place: USA: East River...
GCGACATCCCATGAAAGCGCCGAACGGTTTCCAGAAATTCCGCGCGAACAATTTGAGCGTTCGGTGATTTATATCGAGACCGACGGGAGTGTCTTTTTCGGAGCTGAAGCCGTCTTTGGATCGTTACGATGTCGATCTTCCAAAAAGTGGCTGGCCTGGAGTTACGAACACGTTCCGGGTTTTGCGGCCGTTTCGGAAAACTTTTACAGAATCATCGCTTCTAATCGCCGGTTTGCTTCGGCGATCACGCGACTTCTCTGGGGCAATGACGTTCGCCCGCCGGCTTATTTTGCCGCACAACGCTGGTATCTTCGTGCGGTTGGTTTGATTTTTCTGATCGCGTTCGTCTCGCTCTGGGTGCAGATCGACGGACTTATTGGGTCCAGCGGAATCATACCGGTCAGCGAATTTCTTCCCGGCGCCCGCGCGCAACTCGGCGACCGCGCATTGTCGATCTTGCCGACCCTGTGCTGGCTCAATTCGAGCGACGCGTTTCTCCATTTTCTCTGTGGCGGCGGAGTTGTGTTGTCGCTGCTTCTGATTTTTCGCATCGCGCCCGCACTGTCACTGGTCGGGCTTGTTGTTTTCTATCTGTCGCTCGCAATCGCTGGCCAAACATTTCTCAGCTTCCAGTGGGACATTCTCCTCCTCGAGACCGGCTTTTTGTCGATCTTTCTCGCGCCTTGGCGACTTTGGCCGAAACGAGGAACTGATCCGCCGATTTCCCGCGTCGCGCTTTTTCTGCTCAAACTGCTGCTCTTCAAACTCATGATCATGTCAGGGGTGGTGAAGCTGACCAGCGGCGACGATTCGTGGTGGGACCTGAGCGCGCTCGATTACCATTACTGGTCGCAACCGTTACCGACCGTGGTCGGGTGGTGGGCCGATCAAAGTCCTGAATGGTTCAAGAAATTTTCGGTCGCGTTCTGTCTTGTCGTCGAAATTATCGTTCCATTTTTTATTTGGGCGCCGCGGCGATTGCGGTTGCTTGCATGTGGGCTTCTCGTTTTTCTGCAGATCACGATTGCGGCGACGGGCAATTATTGTTTCTTCAATTTGCTCACGATCGCGCTCTGTTTGTTGTTGATCGATGACTCAATCTGGCGCCGTCAAAATGCGACGGTGATAGACCGCCGCTACAAATATTCAGATCGATTATCGATTTACGCTGCGGCGATTGTCATCGTTCTCACCTTACCGCTCAATGCGCGGCTGATTTACGGCGCGTTCAAGCCGGAAACGGAATGGTCGCCAATGCTCGGCCGGATTTATGCGCGAGTGGAAGCATTTCGAATCGTAAACGGCTACGGCCTCTTCCGCGTGATGACGAAAGATCGGCGCGAGATTGTCATTGAAGGGAGCGCCGACGGAATCGATTGGAAGCCGTACGAGTTCAAATGGAAACCGGGCGACGTGATGCGGGCGCCGGGCTGGTGTGCGCCGCATCAACCGCGTCTCGATTGGCAAATGTGGTTCGCTGCGCTCGGGTCCTACCGACAGAATCCGTGGTTTGTTCAGACCGTAATTTCTTTATTGGACGGCAAGCCGAAAGTCGCGGTGCTGTTCGAGCGGAATCCGTTTCCACAAAGTCCGCCCCGGTATGTTCGCGCAACGCTTTACCGCTACCGTTTCACGACCGCGCAGGAGCATCGACAAACTGGCGCCTGGTGGAAACGCCAGGAACTTGGCGAGTATCTGCCGGGCGTTTCACTCGAAGATCTGCATTAAGAACGACGAGGTGGAACGCGTTCTCCGAAACGCGTTGGTAAGAATGGCGGCGAGGCCGCATATGTTTGGGATCGTCTTCGGAAAAGCCGATCGACCTTGAGCCGGACTGCGGCGCGAATATATTCCGGCGCCATGCCGAAGGAAGAACAGATCGTGATGGAAGGCACGGTGACCCAGGTTTTGCCTGGAACGATGTTCCGGGTCGATCTCGCGGGTCAGCGCAACGTGCTCGCGCATATTTCCGGCAAAATGCGCAAGCATTTCATTCGCATCGTCCCGGGCGACAAAGTGTCGGTCGAGCTTTCCCCTTACGATCTCACGAAGGCGCGCATCATTTTCCGCGAGCAGTAAGTGTAAGATCGACAATCGGCGTGCGATTTGCTCAAGATCGCAAGCGCGCGGATAGTTCCGGTAACGAAATTTAAATGGAGAACATCATGGCTGAAGAAAACAAATCACATCGGGCGTCCGCTCCGGCGGATGCGCAGGACAAATTCGAGAGCAGCAAAATGCACGCACGCCAAGCGGCTGAGGATTTGCGGGACGCAGCCGGCGCGATTGCCGGCGAATATCGCGGCAAAGCCGAGCAAGCTTGGAACGACGCTCGCGGCAAAGCCGAGCAAGCCTGGACGGATGCCCGCGGCAAAGCCGAGCATGCGATCGGCGATGCGCGGACGCGCGCGCGGACGCTTCAAGACGATGCGGAAGAGTACGTTCGCGAAAATCCGACCAAGGCAATCTTCACCGCGCTCGGCGTGGGATTTGTCCTTGGACTGATTTTCCGGCGCTGATCACGGTTCGCTGAATGGCTGGCGAAAATTCGCCGTCGCGGAGTCGACCGCACCAGGCGGGTTTCATTGGAAGTTTGGTCGCGCTTGCGAGCGCGCTGGCCGATTTCTTCGAGAGTCGCGCCGCGCTTTTTGCGACGGAATCAAAAGCGGCGCTCGTTCAGTTTGTTTTGGTCGCACTGTGCCTGGTCGCGGCGCTTTTGTTTTTCGCGTTTGGGTACGTCTTTCTGCTGGCGACGGTGGTTGTTGCCGTCGCTCATTTCGCAAAAGTGTCATGGCTCTGGACCGCCCTGGCCGCCGCCGGCCTGCATATTTTGATCGCGCTTATTTTTTTATTGGTGGCTCGGAGCGGAATCAAACGGCCGGTCTTTCGCGCGACCTCAGCCGAACTTAAAAAGGATCGTGAATGGCTAAAAAATCTGGAAACAACAAATCAGAGGCGGAGCTGAAAGAAGAGATTGCGCAATCGCGCGAAGAGCTCGCGCTCAGGCTGGATCGCGTCCGGGAGGAAGTTGATTTGCCGCGGAAGATTCGGCGTTCGGTCCGGCGGGAGCCAGTGCCGTGGATCGTGGGAGCGATTGCGGTCGGTTTGCTGGTCACGGCTGTCGTGACGCGGAAGAAAAAAGTTTATGTCGATGCCAAAGGCGGCACCAAATCCAAACACGCCCTTTTGGAGGCGGGATTTGTTTTGGGCGCGCTGCGGATTGCCGCCGGTCTGCTCAAACCCGTGGTCATGAATTTTGTCGAAAAGAAACTGGGAAGTTACAGTTCGCGCGGCCGTCCCGGGCCGAAAGCCTTTTGAGTTTACGCGCGCGGTCGCGCTGCATAAGAATCGCGGCGCGCCATGTCCCCAACATCGACATCTCCCAAGTCGCACCCGCTGTCGCATGTCGATGAATACCTGGCGGTCGGACAAAGCGCCGGGGCGTCGGATGTTCATCTTGGTGTAAACGCGCCGCCGATCTGGCGGTTGCACGGGACTCTACAACCAATCTGGCCCGACGCGCCGCGTTTGACCTCGGACCAGACGCTCGCGCTCGCGGATGGCTTTCTTTCGAATTTCCAAAAAACGCAGTTGAACGAGCGCGGCGACGCCGACTTCGCCTATGCGAATAATTTCGCCCGGTATCGCACGAGCGTGGTGCGCCAGCGGCTAGGGGTCGATCTCGTTTTTCGCATCATCAACACAAAGGTGCGCACGATGGACGAGCTCGGTTTGCCGGAGCATCTCAAACTTCTGACCCGTTATCAAAACGGACTGATTCTCGTCACCGGCTCGGTCGGGAGCGGGAAATCTACCACGCTCGCGGCTTTGGTCGACCAGGTAAACATTGAGCGGCGCGAGCACATCATCACGCTTGAAGATCCAATCGAGTATGTCTTGGAGCCGAAAGGCTGCCACATCACCCAACGCGAAGTGCACACGCACACGCGCTCATTCGCGGCCGCGTTGCGCGGCGCGCTCCGCGAAGATCCGGACGTCATCATGGTCGGTGAGATGCGGGATTTGGAAACAATCTCGCTCGCGATCACCGCCGCGGAGACCGGCCATTTGGTATTGGGAACGCTCCACACCAGCAACGCTTCACGCACGCTCGATCGATTGCTCGATGTCTTTCCTCCCGATCAACAGGAACAAGTCCGGATCATGGTGAGCGAATCGCTCCGCGGCGTCATCAGTGAGCAGCTAATCCCGCGGGCGGATGGGCAAGGACGCGTCCTGGCTTTGGAAATACTGACCAACACACCGGCTGTCGCCAACGTCATCCGCGAAGCAAGGACGTTCATGCTCCCGGGAATTATTCAGACCGGAAAAAAGCAAGGCATGCAGCTGATGGACGACGCTCTGATCGACCTTCAGAGTCGCGGTCTGATCACGGCCGACGAAGCTTTAGCTCGCGCCGAACAAAAACAGGAAATGAGAACACGTCTGAAAATTTGACCACGGATTACACGGATTTAAACGGATGAAACAAAAATTGACTCACCAGGCGCTGAAACAGATTTGACCGCGGATTACACGGATAAGACGGATGCGGAAAATAATTCATGCGGAACTCGAAGAGATTTAACCGCGGATTACACGGATAGAACGGATGAGAGAAATTATTCATGAAGAACTCGAACAGACTTAACCGCGGGTGATGCGGATAACCGGCATGAGAAGATAATTCATGAAGAGCTAAGCGGAATAATCATCGGGATCGCTATGGAAGTCCTTAATGAATTAAAGCCGGGACTTGATGAAAAGCTGTTTGAATCTGTGACATCCGTGTAATCCGTGGTTCTCAAATGGCTATTCTGGATCAGCTCTTAAAAGTGATTGTGACCGAGGGCGGCTCGGACCTTCACATTGGCGAAGGTCAGCCGCCAAAAATGCGTAAGCACGGCGATATCACACCGATTCGGGAGAAGCCGCTCGTGCGCGATGAGACGATGTCGATGTTGCGCGAAGTCTGCGGCGAGCGGAACTGGAAAATCTTTGAGGAGCGCGGCGATCTCGATTTCGCCTACGAAATGGACGCGGCGTCCCGGTTTCGCTGCAATTATTTGAAACAAGCGCACGGCTACGGAGCGGTGTTTCGATTGATTCCAACGAAGATCGCAACGCTCGAGGAACTCGGCATTCCAATCGTCGCCAAGGAATTCGCCCATCTCCGCGGCGGATTGGTCCTCGTTACCGGTCCGACCGGTTCCGGTAAATCAACGACGCTGGCGTCGTTGATCGATTACATAAACGAGAATTTCTCGCGGCACATCGTCACGATTGAAGAGCCGATCGAGTATGTGCATGACAACAAGCGCAGCATTATCACCCAACGTGAAGTTCCGGGCGATTCCGAATCATTCCCAGTCGCGTTGAAAGCGGCGCTGCGCGAAGACGGCGACATCGTCTTGGTCGGTGAGATGCGCGATTTGGAAACGATTTCGCTCGCGCTGACCGCGGCCGAGACGGGGTTGCTCGTTTTCGGAACTCTCCACACCAACAACTCACGCAAAACGGTCGACCGAATGGTCGACGTTTTCCCAGCGCCGCGACAGCCGCAGGCGCGGACGATGCTGGCCAATTCGTTGCGCGGCGTCCTCGCGCAATTGCTTTTGAAAAAAGCGGACGGTTCAGGCCGCGTCGCGGTAACTGAGGTCCTGGTCGCGAACGCTGCTGTGTCCGCAATCATTCGGGAAGGCGCGACTCAAAAACTTCAAGACGTGATTGTTTCCGGCAGAGGGCAGGGGATGCAGTTCATGGACGACGCGATCTGGGCGCTGTTGAAAAGCGGCACGGTGACACCACACGAAGCGTTCATGAAAGCAATCGATAAAAACCGGTTCAAACAATTTCTGCCGGCGGAGGAAGCACATCTCGGCGATGCTGCCGGCGCAGTTCCGGACGACCAGAAACGTCTGCCCGGCAATTTTGTGAAGCGGGCCGCGAGCCGCAGCTCAGCCAGGCCGACGCGACGATAATGATCGTTAGCTACGCGCGGTGTCGGCAGAATGAGTGTGCGTGATCTGGTAAACGCAGCCAACAGCAACGTCACCGACGCGGCAACCACCAGGAGGAAACCGACAACGAAGAGCGGCGCGTCGAAATAACGCAAGCCCATCAGCGCAAGCAGTGTCAGAGGGAGTGTTGCAACCGTGAGAGCCGTCGTCCGAACGATCACCTGGCCAACGATCCGAATATGGCGCTGCATAAAAGGTCAGAAAGCCGAGAGGAAGCAGTAACACGCCGACCAAAATATGAGTCAGAAGCATCGGCGGAATGAGATTGTCGGCCGCACCCTGAGAAACGCTGTGTCGAATGAGGGCCGCGATGTGAGGCGTCGCCACCAAATGCACAATGCCGAGCAACAAGAGCAGCAACCCGCTTCCTCTAAGCAATCGAACGCGAGTAGATGCGAACATTGTTAACCTAACGAGAATCGAGCCCGCGGGAGCGGTGCGAGATAGATGGGGAAAGCCTTCATGGCCGAGTGAATGGGAGTGATCGAGTCAATCAAGCCACTGGAGTCGCAAAACCGTTATGCTCTGATTATCCGCGAAATTTGCTCGCGACGCGTCGGACGGGGGCCTTGTGAGCATGTTGCTTGCGCTGCTTCGCAGATGCGTCTTCCAGTCGCGATGTATCACGCTTCGGCTTTCCGAGCGAGGTCCTGCTAGTGAAGTCATGTTTGCGTGGTTTGTGCATGGCTGAACGTCGGTGAGTTGCCGCGATTTGACAATCAGCCATAACACTTAGCCGCATTGTTCCTACATTTAGTTGATCTTGTGCGCCGGGGAACTCGACCGCGAAGATAGGATCTCGCATACCGCGACGATAGTTATCGTTACCTACGCTTACGACCGACTCCGTGCATCGAATGTCAAATGTTTAGATTTGACCCCTTGCCCCTTCCCGAGCTGCGAGCCGCAGCTCAGCCAAGCCGCCGCGACGATAGCTTTCGTCAACTAGCTTTCGTTTGTCAGCTGGAGCGATTGGTTAAAGCACGCAGTGAGTTCAGTCTACGCGGGAGAAAGTGTTGGTTCGTGTTATGGCTGTACCGTCAACGGCGGTCGTGTGCAGTTGGATAATGAGTTCATTGTCCACCACACGCGCGTCTCTAACATATGTGCTGCCGACGTTGGCAGGACAAATTGATCCTTCAAGATGCGTCGTCAGAGTGCCTGCGACTTCGTCTATGTTATAAGTGCCGAAGTAAGCATCGTATCCATTAGCCGCGACAGTATTATTTTTGGCTTGGACTCGCTGTGGCTCATTCTCCTGACGGGATCGATCGCGTTTCATGAACTGGGCTGCAAAATGATTTGGCCCAAAGCAAAGTATGCCAAGCGGATCTCGGCCGAGAAACGGATCGATCTGGATTTGTCCCGTGTCGTCTATGTCCTCTCGTGACTTAAGTTTCCAAATACCGAGAATCTTCGCCGCAAGATTGGCGGTTAGCGGTGGAAGAGAAGCTTGCTTCATACGACCTCCTAAGAATGCGCAACCTAACGAAAACAAGATGAGCTACCGGGTGCGAGTTTTTTCATCTCAACAGCTCAACACAAATCTACATCTCAACGTCCCCTATGGCTGTATCGCTTGGTTAGGCAGTCGGTTTGCCAACGACGATGTCACCATAGGTGCTCTGAACAATCTCCCTCAACTCCGCCTGCTCGGCCGCAGGAACCTTGAATTTGTCGAGCGTCTGTTGCAAGTCATCCATGAAGGCATCCCACTCTTTCGGCGTGATGTTCAAGTGCTGATGAGAGTCGCGCATCGAGCGCCCTGTGTATTTCTGCGGGCCACCGGCGGCCCAGCAAACCATTTCGGTGACGTGATACTTGAAGCCGGCTGGCGACACCTTGTGGTGGGCTTCGTCCACGGCGGGGTTCGCGTTGAGGCGGGCATCGGTCATGACGCGGTCGATGAGTTCATCAACGACCGTGGCGATGCTGAAGGAGCCGCCGAGGCGCTCGTAGAGAGTGGGTTGAGGTTGTTGCTGGTTTGACATGTGTATTTCCTTTCTTGTGTTGGAGTATTTCGGTTACGAATGCTTCGTATGCGGCCAAACGAGACCAAGCTCAGCCACCGCTGGCGGCGGCGGGTAAACTAAAGCGAGCATTGCTTTCATCTCATCCTTCATAATTCATCCTTCCGCCTTTTAGAAGCAGTTGGCTTCATCGGCTGGTTAGATGCCTGTATCTTTGGGCGGATTTTCGGCAAACCACTGCGCGATGCCCGGCATGTGCGACTCGAACGAGCCGGGTATGCACAGGTTGAGCACTCCCGCTCGTATATCGCCGCGGTTCTCGAAGTCGTGGGTGACGCCACCAGGGACAAGGATGAACGAACCTCGAGTGGCATGCGTCCACGCGTCGCCCACCAGGACACTCATGGTGCCTTCGATGACGTAGAAAACGTCGTCTTTAGGATGCGAGTGAGCGCCAGGACCTTGGGTGTGGGGCTGAAGCCACCATTCCGAGATGGAGTAGCGCGATTCGGTTTCGAATTCGTCGGCCTTAAAAAGAGCAGCAATGCGGCCCATTGGATAGGAACGACCCTCCCCGGGACCGAGGATTACAGGTTTACGAGAGGAAAAGCGCGTCTTAGACATCTAAGAATTAGACGTCAAAAAGGCGCAATATATTACGCCTTTTTGCAGCCTAATCCGGAACTTTACTGGGAGGGAGGGGGAGAAACACCGCATTCGAGCGCGATCATGTCAGGTTCCTGGGGTTCCTGCAAGCAGGCGGCGAGATGTCCGCCTTCGTTGACAAGGCAAAACGCGGGTGATACTTTCGCCGCACTTTGGCGGAAATGTCGTCAAAGACCACTTACCGAGGGTATTAATTTGCACTCGTTGTTAAATAGTCAGGTTTTGGTGCTGAACCGCCTTTGGCAGGCGGTGAACATCTGCTCTGCGCGCCGCGCTTTTTCGCTCGTTTACGCGGGTCATGCTCAGGTCGTTTCAGCCGACGACGCGAATAATTTTCTGACCCACGATTTTGAAAGCTGGCGTGATTTTTCAACCGACGCGCCCGATCACGAGCTGGTCCAGACGATTTCGTGGAAGATCCGGGTCCCGCGCGTGATCGTGCTGCTCTTTTTCGATCGGCTGCCGAAGAAGGAAGTGAAGTTTACCCGGCACAATGTTTTCGAGCGCGATAAGAACACCTGCCAGTACTGCGGTCACTCTTTGGATCGCAATGATTTGAATCTTGATCACGTGGTGCCGCGGGATCGCGGCGGAACTACGACCTGGGAAAACGTGGTTTGCTCGTGCATTCCGTGTAACACCCGCAAAGGCAACCGCCTCCCTCAAGAAGCTCAGATGACGCTGATTCGCAAACCGAAGCGGCCGAAATGGCGGCCGTTCTTGCACGTCACATTCACCGCGCCCCAGCACGAGAGCTGGCGGCACTTTGTCGATCTTGCTTACTGGAACGTCGAATTAAGCGACTGACCAGAATTGTTTAATAAGGAAAGCAGGAACGCAGGAATTCGGGACGGTCTCTTCCTTTTTCCTGTTTTCCCGATTCATCGTGCCTCAACCTCTCAACAACTCAACAACTCAACGTCTCAACGCCTCCAGGATCGGCTGCGGATAGACGCCGAAGACGATCGTGGCGATGATCAGCAGAATCATTATCGCTCGTGAAAGAACGCTGACCGAAATCGCATTGTTGTTTGTGCTGGGTTGCCAATACATCGCGCGGACGACTTTCAGGTAATAATAAAACCCGCACGCCACGGTCACGACTCCGACCGCGACCAGCGCGGTTTGTTTTTGCGCGACCGCGCTTACGAAGATGAAGAACTTGCCGAAGAAGCCGGCCGTAAATGGAAGACCGGCGAGCGACGCCATCGCCACCAGCATCGCGAAAGCAAGGAAGGGCGCGCGTTTCGCCAGGCCGTCAAAGCCGGAGATTTCGTCGCCGGATTGTTGCGCGACAATAATCAAGATCGCAAAGCTTAAAAGTGTCATCAGCAGATAGGCCACCAGATAAAAAGTGACCGCGCGACCGTCGAAGCAGGCCACGCCGATCAGCAAATAACCCGCGTGCGCGATGCTGGAGTAGCCGAGCAGACGTTTGAGATTATTTTGCGGAAGCGCTGCGAGATTGCCGTAAACGACGGTGAGCAGCGCGATCAACACGACAAGGCGTTGCATGTTCGGCAGCATCAGAAACGGCTGGAGCACGCGTAAAAGAACAACGAAACCAGCCGCTTTCGAGCCGACCGAGAGAAAGGCGGTGATCGGCGTCGGGGCACCTTGATAAACATCCGGCACCCACATTTGAAACGGGACCGCCGCAATCTTAAAGCCGAGACCAACTAGCACCAACACCGCCCCGAAGGTGGCGGCGTGATGGTCGATCTTGCCGCTGGAAAACGCCGCGGTGATTCGCGCCAGATTGGTTTCGCCGGTGACGCCGAAAATCCAGGTGATTCCGTAAACAAGAAATGCGGTCGAGAGCGCGCCGAGGATGAGATATTTCACGCCCGCTTCGAGCGCGATCGGATTTCTTCTCGGAAAACTAACGAGCACGAAGAACGAAATGGTCACCAGCTCGAGCGAAACGAAGATAAAAATAAAATCGATCGCCGAAACCAGATACATCAAGCCGGCGCAGGTCAGAAGCGGCAGCGAAAAAAATTCACCGAGATTCGCGGAGGTGCTTTCGTCAGCTTTGCGCAAGGCCGGCGCGTAATCGACCATCATGGCCAGCACGATGATCGTGGTGACGAGCATGAATCGCTTGAAGAAGATCGCCAACGCGTCGGCGCTGTAAAAATTCCAGAAGCCGCTCGTCTGCTGTGTCGAAGGTTCCAAAAAAAAACTCGCGACGAGCACAGCCGCCAGTCCGACAATGCCGGCGTAAGCAAAAGTTTTCTTTGCGATCTTCGCGGCAAATGTCTCCAGGAGCAGGATGGTGACGCCGAGGACAAGCACCGCGATCTCGAGATATGGGGCGCGGATCGCGATCATTTCGTTGCGGTGAAATAAGTTCGAAACGTTGGCGTAACCATTCGGACGAGCGTTTGCGGAAAGAACCCGAACCAGATCAAACCCGCGATCAGCAACGCGACGGGGATTCGAAGGCCGGCGTCAAGATCGGCAAGCTTTGTCCAACGCTCAGCGATTGTCCCCATGAACGCCGAGCGGTAAGCGCGCAGCATGTAAACGGTAGAGATGACGACGCCCCAAAGCGCGAGCACCGTCGCGATTTGGAAAATGTGAAAGCGTTGCATTTCCCACCCGTTTCGAATCGCACCGAAGAAAATCATGATTTCGGACGCGAAATTCGCTAAACCGGGCAGACCAATTGCGGCGAAGGTTGCAAAGCCGAATGCCAGGCCGGCGAACGGCATCACTTTGGCAAGACCGCCGAGGTCGTCGAAGAGCAACGTGCCGGTGCGGTTTCGAATTTGACCGGCGATGGCGAAAAGCAGCGCAATTGAAAGTCCGTGCGCGAACATGAGCGCGGCGGCGCCGGTTGTTCCAAGAATATTGGAGCTCGCGATCCCAAGAAAAATGTAGCCCATGTGCATCACGCTTGAATAACCAAGCATCCAATCGAGCTGCTTCTGCGCGATGGTGACGAGCCCGATGTAGATGATGTTGCCGAGCAAAAGAATAACCAGCAGATACATCCAATAATGAGCGCCATCCGGCAGCATCGGGATCGCCAATCGCAGCAAACCATAGAGCCCGAATTTTTTTAAGACGCCGGCATGGAGCATTGCCACTGGTGCCGGCGCTGAGGCGTAAGCTTCAGGCGCCCACGAATGGAACGGAAACAGGGAGATGAGAACGCCGAAGCCGATCAGTAGCAAAAGATAAATGTGCCGCTGCGCCGGAGCCGCGATTGGGTTCGCGGTAACTGCGGCCTGCAATTCGCGAATGTCGAACGTTCGCGCCGTCGCCGGCAAACTTTGATAAAGCAGAATCAGTCCGATCAGCAGAACAAAACTGCCGAGCGTAAGATAAATTGTGATTTTCCACGCGGCCGCACTTCGATTGCCCGTTCCCCAAATTCCGATGAGGAGAAACGTTGGAATCAGCGCGAGCTCGTGAAAGGCGTAAAAGAAAAATAAATCGATCGACGCGAAAGCGCCGATTGCGCCGGCAGAAATAAAAAGGAGGGAGGCGTAAAACGCGCGCTCGTAATTTTCGATCTTACCCGCGAACCAAACCGCGGCGACGCTGACACTGGTTGCGAGGAGAAGCATGAGCAGGCTCAAGCCGTCGACCCCGAATGCGAAATGAATGCGCCAGTCTGCAGAGACAAGGAGCGAGCTGACAAATTGAAAACCCGCTGCGACTTGATCGAAGCGGCTGAGAAGAATGAGGGTGACAAAGAGATTCGAAATTGCCGCGACCAGCGCGGTCAATCGCGCGGGTGTGCCGGCGATGATCAGAACCGCAGCCGCGATTGGGCAGAGGACAAGAAAGAGAAGCATTACGGATTAGAATGACGAAGCACGAATGTCGAATGACGAAGGAATAACGAAGCTCGAATGACCAATTTTCCCAGCAGCGCAGTGACCGCTTTTTCGTCATTCATCATTTGGTCATTCGTCATTGCTTTGGCGTGTGTTTCGTGGGCTGCTATCTGAAAAGGGTGAAGTAAATGAGCGCCACGATCCCCAACCCAAAAAGAAATGCGTAGGCCTGAAGATTGCCGACCTGAAACAATCGCAGGAGCGCGCCAATTCCGAAGGTGCCGCCGCTTGTACCGCGGACTGCGCCGGTGTCAATGATCCAGCGATCGATAAAAGCGGCGATGCGCGCCAGGAGTTCCTGAGTTCGGTTGATCAGCCACTCGTAAAATTCGTCGAAGTAAAAGCGGCGAAGGATAAGATCGACATGCAGCGGATCGCGCTCACGGTTGCGATAAAGCAAAACTCCGATGCCAACGCCTAGAATCAGCGCGATCAACGCGAGTGCCGGCACGGTAAAGACCGTTTCCTTTTCATGCGGCACGATGAGGAAATTTTTGGCGACCGTCCCGAACCCGGCGATGAGCGCAAACAGGGCGAGGATGAGCAGTGGAATAGTCATCACCAGCGGTGATTCCTTGCCCGCACGGGCGACGTCGCTGCGCGGTTTTCCAAGAAAAACCACGACTACCGCGCGCGCGACATAGAACGCGGTCAGAAATGCAGTCGTTAGGCCGATGACAAAGATCGGCATGTTGCGTTGGTAGGCGAGCGCGAGGATCGCGTCTTTGCTAAAAAATCCGCTGAATGGCGGACAACCGATCAATGCGAGTGCGCCGGCGGCGAACGTGACGAATGTAATTTTCAGTTTTGGTGCGAGGCCGCCCATTTTCCAAATGTCTTGTTCGTGGTGCAGGCTGACGAGGATAGAGCCGGCGGCAAGGAACAGGAGCGCTTTGAAAAAGGCGTGGGTGAAAAGGTGAAACATCGCCGCCTCGTTTGAGGTGAGTCCGACTGCCGTCACCATGTAACCGAGTTGGGAAATCGTTGAGTAGGCGAGAATTCGTTTGATGTCGCATTGCTGTGTCGCCATCAACGCGCCGAGCAACGCAGTGATCGTTCCAATCCAGGCGATAACGAGGAGCGCGGCTTGCGACGCCTGAATGAGGAACGCAACGCGGACAAGCAGGTAAACTCCGGCTGCAACCATCGTCGCAGCGTGGATCAATGCCGACACCGGAGTTGGGCCTTCCATCGCGTCGGGCAACCAAACGTGAAGCGGGAATTGCGCGGATTTGCCGACCGCGCCGCAAAAAATCAAAAGAGCGGCGATGGTGAGATAGCCGGGGTTGCTCGTGATTTTCGAGAGATGCGCAATGATGTCGTCGAACACGACCGAGCCGGTGGCCATCCAGACCATCAGGATTCCAATCATGAATCCGAAATCGCCGACGCGCGTGGTAAGAAACGCTTTCTTTGCCGCTTCGGCGGCGGAATCGCGTTCGAACCAGTGGCCGATCAGCACGTAGGAAGTGAAGCCGACCAGTTCCCAGAAGATAAACAGCATCACGAAATTGTTCGCGAGAACGATCCCGAGCATTGCGAACATGAAGAGGGAGAGGGCGGCGAAGTAGCGCGATTTGCCTTCGTCGTCGCGCATATAACCTAACGAGTAGATGTGGATCAGCGCTCCGACACCGGAAACGACGAGCAGCATCAATCTGCTCAGATCATCAATGATAAACGCGAGCGGAACAGTGAACACCCCGCGAATGTCGATCCAGGTGAACTCGGCCGCCGAGATGTCGACCTTGCCGAAGATCGCGCAACTGCAGACAAAACTTCCGATAACGGCCGCGACGGAAATCGCGCTGCTGATATTCTTCCAGCGCCGCGTGAACAAACTGATGACACCAGCCGAACCGAGCGGCAGGAGCAACGCTAACCACGGAAGCAAGCTATTAGTGGTGAAGGTCATCGGTTCAACCGCCAAACACGCGAAACAACGCTAAAGCTTTACAGGTAAAGCGGTTCATTGGATCGAAGTTTGGCCTGAGTATTGGCCAGTCGTTCGTATTGCAACTTTGGGTAGTGGCCAAAGTTAACTAGCAGCCCGAGCTGAAAGCCGCTCGCTTTCAAGTAATTCAGGACCTGGGCACGGTGATCGTCGGTTAATTCCGCAACTGCCTTGAGCTCGACAACGATCTTTCCGTAGCAGACAAAATCTGGAAAATATCTTTGCTGAAGAATTCTACCTCGATATTCGAGAGACAATGCCGGCAGTGCGATAGCTGGAATGCGGCAATGCTCAAATTCGATCCCAAGACATTCCTGATAAACCGGTTCGTGAAAACCGCATCCTTTGTCCTTATAGACTTCGAAGCATGCGCCAACGATCGAGTAGCATTCATCTTTGAAGATCAAATCCGACACTAGGTTTTTCGGTGTCATTTCGCGTGTTTGGCGGATCATCAAAACTTCAAAGTGTTAATATCTTCAACATTCGTGGTCTGCCTTAGACGAAAGAGCGCGACCACGATTGCGAGTCCGACCGCGACCTCAGCCGCGGCCACGGTGATAATGAAGAAGACAAAAACCTGCGCGTTGTAATTCGGCACGCCGCTTGGATCGACATGAAAGCGCGAGAACGCGACGAGCGACAAATTGGCGGCGTTCAACATCAATTCGAGCGCCATCAAAATGATGATGATGTTGCGCCGCAGCATCACGCCGGCGAACCCAATCGCGAACAAAATACCGCTGACAATGAGGTAATCGCCAAGCGTGATCATGTTAGCGAGTTTCGCGTCGGCTCAACATCACGACGCCGATGGTTGCTACCAAAATGACGATGCCAATGATTTGAAAAGGCAGATTGTAGTTTCCGAAGAGCAAAAGCCCGATCCGATGAACGTCGTCCGATGTCGATCCTTCGGCCCCGCTCAGGACATGCCTTGCCAGCGGCGGAAAAGCCTGCTTAGCGGCCTGGAAACTACCGACGACCGAAAAAATTTGGATGATTAACGCGAGCGCAACTGCCAGACCGCCGGCGGACGCGATCCAATTAATTTTTCTCAGTTCTTCGGCGCGTAAATCGAGCAACATGATGATGAAAAGAAACAGCACCATGATCGCGCCGGCATAAACGAGCACTTGAATGATCCCGATGAAATAGGCATCGAGTGAGATAAACAGTGCCGCTAGTGCTAAAAACGAAACAACCAGACTGAGCACGCTCGCCACCGGATTGCGGTTAATGATGACGGCCCCGCCGAATACCAGCATCATCAACGCGAAAATCCAAAATAAAAACGGAGACATTCTTTTAAGCCACGGATGAACACAGATAAAACACAGATGTAAGACCGGAATCTGAAAAATCTGTGATCATCTGCGTCAATCTGTGGCTTTTACTTCTTTTCGTTCCATTTCAAAACGACTCCGTGCATCACCCCGCCGATCTCGAGCAGTTTGTCTTTGTGATGCATCATGTCTTCGCGAGTGAATCCGGTGATGACGTAATCTTTTCGCAAATAAATCGCCTGTTCGGGGCAGACTTCCTCGCACATGCCGCAAAAAATGCAGCGCACCATATCGATATCGAACTCTTCCGGGTATTTTTCCACCTTGGCGAAACGATCGTTCTTTGAAATTTCGCCTGGAATAATTTTGATCGCGCGGGGCGGGCAAATGAATTCGCATAGCTGGCAGGCAACACAGCGGACGCGACCGTCGGTGTCCCGCACGAGTGCGGGTGCGCCGCGGTAATGCTCCGGTAAGTTGGAGTCCCACTTTTCCTCCGGATATTCCATGGTCACCTTTGTCCGGCGGAAAATCATGTTCTTGAAGTGTTTCAGAGTAATCAAGAGGCCGGCCGCGATTGCGGGCAGAAACATGCGCTCGCGCCAATTCAGGTTCGGTCGTGGAACGGTGATCGCCATATTCAGAGTTGTCCGCCAAACACGCCAAACAACGCGAAAGATTCAGAGACGAATGGTTTAATCGGAGACAAATTTTTTGGTGTCATTTGGCGTGTTTAGCGGATGAAAGCCAAGATTGCCGCGACGATGAAGATATTAACGAGCGCAATTTCGAAGAAAAAGAGCCAGCCGAGACGCATTAACTGGTCCCAGCGAAAGCGCGGCAGGGTCCAGCGCACCCACATCATGAAAAGAATCAGAGCGGCAACTTTGGCGAAGAAAACCGCGATGTTGATCAAACCGAAGATCCAGCCGTGCGATCCATCGGGAATTCCGGGGAAATGCCAGCCGCCGAGGAATAATGTAACCACAATCGCAGAGCCGCTGATCATTGCTGCGTACTCCCCGAGGAAAAAGAGGGCGAACTTCATCGACGAATATTCAGTGTGATAGCCGCCGGCGAGTTCCTGCTCGGCTTCGGGCAAATCGAACGGAAGGCGATTCGTCTCAGCGAATACCGCAACCATGAAGACGACGAAAGAGACGATCATTGGAATGGTAAGCAGCCATTTCCCAGGATTCGTCCAATCGCCGATAAACGGCGCGATCAACCAGCCGTGCTCGATTTGATATTGGACGACACTCGTTAGGCGAAGATTTCCGACGAGCAGGAAAACCGGAATGACAGCGAGACCGAGCGAAAGTTCGTAAGAAATCATTTGCGAACTCGAGCGGACGCCGCCGAGAAAAGAATATTTGGAATTGGAAGCCCACCCGCCGAGGACGATTCCGTAAACGCCTAACGAAGCAATAGCGAAGACGTAGAGGATTCCGACGTTGATGTCGGCAATCACCATTGGCACGCCGAACAAGGTGCTGCCAAATGGAACGACCGCGATTGTGAGGATCGCCGGAATCATCGCCAGACATGGCGCCAGCCAGTAGTAAAAAGTGTTTACGGTCGCGGGCGTAAAATCTTCCTTCAGCAAAAATTTTGCGGCATCGGCGATCGGTTGAAAAAGGCCGGCCGGGCCGACACGATTTGGTCCGAGCCGATCCTGAATGAGTGCGCTGACGCGGCGCTCAGCGTAAACCGCGTAGGAGACCATCGGCAAAATCACTATGAAAATCATTCCGATGATTTTCAGGAGCGATGTGCCGATAAAAAAATAATCCATTGTCGATCTTACGTTATCGGCCGGGTGGGCGGCTCTTCTCCGCCTTTTCGATGTCGTTGGCCTCGGGATCAATCGGCGGCCGAGGCGATTCGTCTACCTTCGTTACGTCCACGCCCAAGTCGCCGATCCTGCTCAAAATCAATCCGGCGAGGTTCGGAACTTCCGCGCTCATTTGCCGGAACACATCTTCGATCGCGTAAATACCATTGCTTCCGCCGAGCGCCTGAAGCAAGTCGCGTAAAATTTCCCAATCGTCGCGCGCGTTTCCGGGTGGGCGCACCGCGCGATTCAACCGTTGCAAGCGGCCTTCGCCATTGATCATCGAGCCGCGTTTTTCGGCAAACCCTGAACCGGGCAGGAGAACAGTCGCGTGTTCGTTGGCGGCGTTCGATAAAATGTCCATCGCAACGAACACTGGCATGTTTGTTAACTCTTCGGCTGAAATTCCGAGCGTGATCGGATTTTCGCCGAACACGAGCAGTATTCTGATTTCTCCGGATTCCACGGCCTTGGCGACGGCAGAAAGTTTCGCCCCTGGTTCTCCATCCAATCTTAGAATCAAGCGCGCGCCGGTTGTGTTTGGATTGCGGTCTTCGCTCAGCAAAATATCGTCGCCCTCGCCGAAGCGCGGCACGATGTCGATGTAACGAACGCCGAGCACGTCCGCGATTTTACGTGTGAGCCAAAGCTCTTCGTTGGTCATGCGGCCGGAGGCGATGATCGCGATGTTTTCTCCGCTGAATTGTCTGAGCTGAAGCGCCGCGTGCGCGATCGCGCTCTTCCAATCGCTCGGCACGAGTTCTTTTCCATTGGAAATCTGCGGCTCGAGCAACCGACTGTCCGATTCGAGATATTTAAAGTTGAGCCGGCCGTAATCGCACATCCAGCAGGAGTTCACGTGATCGTTCTCGCGCGGTGTTTGTCGATAAACAATGTCCTCGCGCGTGCCGACGAGTGTGTTGCAGCCGGTCGCGCAGCTGGTGCAGATGCTTTTGGTCTCCTTTAAAAACCAAACGCGCATCTTAAAACGGAAATCGGTGGAAGTAAGCGCGCCGACCGGACAAAGATCGACCGTGTTGAGTGAGTAGTTATTTTCGAGCCGCTTGCCCGGATGCGCTGTGAGCACGGTGTGACTGCCGCGGTCGATGAATCCGAGCACATCGTCCTTGGCAATTTCGTTGCAAAATCGAATGCAACGCGAGCAAAGAATGCAGCGTTCATCATCGAGCGTGACCCGCGGTCCGAGTTGCACCGCCTTCGGCTTTTTGACCTTGTTTTCGAGAAAGCGCGAGCCGCCCGCGCCGTACTCAACGCTGAACTCCTGGAGTTCGCACTCGCCCGCTTGGTCGCAGATCGGGCAATCGAGCGGATGATTGATGAGGAGGAATTCCATCACTCCCTTGCGACATTCCTCAACCATCGGCGAGTTTGTGCGCACGCCCATTCCTTCAGCGACATCCTGCGCACAACAGATTTGCGGGCGCGGCATCCAGTTGATGATCGGTTTGCCGTCGACACCGAGCTCCGGTTTGCGTTCGGGACCCATCCGCGGCATTCCCATCTCGATCAAACACATCCGGCAATTCCCCGGCGAGCTGAGTTTTTTGTGATAGCAATAGCGCGGCACATAAACGCCGGCTTGTGCGCAAGCTTCGATCACGCGGGTGCCTTTCGGAAATTGATGCCACACGCCGTCGATCTGGACGTCGAACATCGGTGGAGTCGATTCGCTAGGCATAAACTAATCTGGAAACCAGGAAGCCAAGAGGTTGAAAATTCACTTCTTCGCTTTCGAGCTGGGGATGATACTCACGTCCAACTCGCTTTACGGTCAGGCGCGTGCTTGCGAAATTTAACAGTAGGGCATCGCTCAGATTCGCCGCCTTTAAGTAAGAGCGGACGATCGCGAAATGAACATCTTCTAGAGCTGACATTGCTTTCAGTTCGAGAATAACTCGTCCTTCCACGAGCAAATCGAGCCGATGTTCCCCAATGAGGTGCTCGCGATAAAAATTGGCAGAAGCTTTTGTCGCTCAAAGGTGATTCCCGCTGCGGCGAGCTCGATCGCCAACGCTTCTTCGTACATGATCTCAAGAAATCCAGGCCCGAGTTCCTTGTGCACTCGAATTGCCGCCGCGATGATGTGATCCGTCAGTTCTCCGTTCCCTAATTCGTTTCCTGGTTTCCTGGCTTCCAGATTCATAGTCAAATTACTGCATCAGCGCCGGCTTTTTCCCAGCCGGGATCGTGGGCGAGGGGGCTTGTTGGGATTTGCTCGCGCTCAATTAATTCTCGAGGCGTGTCTTCTGGCGGCAGCGGGGGCGGGATTGATTTGCGCGCCTGAGCGGCAAATTCCTCCGGAAATTTTTCGACGAAACTTTGGGTCGGCCAGGCGCACGCTTCGCCGAACGCGCAGATGGTCCGCCCGGCGATATTATCGCCGATTGTCTTCAGTGTGCGCGGATCTTCCGTGACCCCGCCGCCATTGAGCATGCGTTCGGTAATTTTTTTCATCCAAAGCGAGCCCTCGCGGCAGGGGGTGCACTGACCGCACGACTCATGCGCATAAAATTCGTTGATGTTGTTGAGCACCCAAACCATGTCGCGCGAATCGTCGAGCACGATCACGCCGCCGGATCCCGCCATCGATCCAGCCGCGGCGAGTGAATCAAAATCCATTGGCAGGTCGTAGATCGACATCTCGACGTCGATTGTCGATCCATCCGGCTGTTTTTGTTTGAGTTTGAAGCGTTCGTCGGCGCGCAAAACTTTCGCCGAGCTGCCACCAGGGATTACCGCTTTCAATCGCCGCCCCCATTTCACTCCGCCCGCCATTTCGTAGATCAATTGCCCCATTGTCACTTTGCCGACTTCGATTTCGAAATAGCCGGGACGTTCGACGTCGCCGCTCACGCAAACGATGCGTGTGCCGGTATTGTTCGGTCGTCCAAATTGCGCGTATTTCGCTCCGCCCATGGCAATGATGTGTTTCACCGCGCAAAGGGTCTCAACGTTGTTCACGATGGTCGGACACATGTAGAGCCCGAGCACGGCCGGAAAGTAAGGCGGCTTGATCCGGGGATAGGCGCGTTTGCCCTCCAGCGATTCGATCAACCCCGTTTCTTCGCCGCAAATGTAAGCGCCGGCCCCGCGGTGAATGAGAACATCGACATCGAACCCGGAGTCGAGAATGTTTTTGCCGAGAAACTTGTGCTCGCGTGCCTCTTCGATCGCGCGCTCGAGGATCTTCGCGCCCTCCGGGAATTCGCCTCTTATATATATGTACGCCGTTCGGGCGTTGAGGGCGAAACAGGAGATGGCGATCCCTTCCAGCAACTGGTGCGGATCTTCATGGATGATGTAGCGGTCCTTGAACGTCCCCGGCTCCGATTCGTCGGCATTACATATCAAGTAAACCGGCTTCTTTTCGTCCGGTTTGATGAAACTCCATTTCACACCGCACGGAAATCCGGCCCCGCCGCGGCCGCGCAGGCCGGACGTTTTCACTTCGTTGACGATCTCGGCACGCGACATCTGGAGAGCTTTGCGCAAATCGTCGTAACCGCCGTCGCCTAAGTAAGTCTTAACGTCGGTCTTCCAATTGCTACGTCCGATGTTTTTGAAAATGATCCGCTGCTCGAGCGGGTGCGGCGAATGCACGACCGGTTTTTCCGCAGGTTGCGATACGATCGACATCGCGTTGTCGGGCTGCACGTTTTCGTGCAGATCATCGTTCACCATGCAAACTGGCGCGGTGCCGCAACTCGCCAGACATTCGACAAATTCGATGCTGTAATTCCTGTCAGGGCTGACCGAAATCGGCGTGTGTCCCGTGGCCGCGGGATCGGTCTTGCGCTGGATGCCGGTGGCGGCACAAAGGTTCTCCATTACCTGATAACTTCCAGCCATCGCGCAACTGAGCGTGCGGCAAACGCGGATGTGTGTTTTGCCCGCGCGTTTCTCGCGCAGCATCGGATAAAACGTGACCAGTTCGAAGATGTTGATCGGCTGAAGCCCGAGCTTCGCCGCGATCCACGTCACCGCATCGTCGTTAATTAATCCGAAATGTTCCTGCCAAAGATGCAGCAGCGGCAGCGCTGCGCTTCGTTTTTGATCGGGCGGATAATGCCCGATGGTTTCATCTATTTTTCGCTCCAACTCGGCGGGAACGCGGGAGTCCACGGGCGAAAAGGTTAGTCGGTTAACGTGCTCTGCTTTTCGGTGACCTTGTCATCCTTGAAAACGATCGTCACCGTGTCTTTGCCCTGCCGGTAGATGTAAGTCGTCTTCTTCATGATGACGAAATCCTTGTTATCGAGCTCGGTCGGCGGTCCAAGAATCGATTCCACCTGTTTCTTCGACATTCCTTCGGCGACTTCATCGACGTTGGCTTTGGTGATGCGCCGGCCGACGCAGGAAATCGAGAGCAAGACCACGACTACGAGGAGAAGACGGGAAAACTTTCGCAAGATCGACATATTCATCTGTCGCATTCGCCCATGACAAAGTCCAGACTTCCGAGCACTGCGGGAACGTCGCTCACCATGTGGCCCGGAAGCAATTCCGGCAAGATGCTCAGATTCACGAAGGACGGCGCGCGGATCTTAAGGCGATGCGGAACGCCGCCGCCTTTGCTGTTGATGTAGAAACCGAGCTCGCCTTTTGGATTCTCAGCCGCGAAATAAATTTCTCCGGGCGGCGCGTCGAGGCCTTCGGTCACGACGATGAAGTGGTGAATCAGTTCCTCCATTTTCGTCATCACGTGCGATTTCGGCGGCGTCATATTTTTCCAATCGGCCACGTTAATCGGGCCGCCCGGCAATCTGTCGATCACTTGCCGCAAGATTTTGACGCTCTGCCGCATTTCCTCGACCCGTACCAGATAGCGATCGTAACAGTCGCCCGCGCTCCCGATCACGACTTCGAAATCGTACTGTTCATAATCGAGATAGGGATGTTTGCGCCGCAAATCGTGTTCGACGCCGCTGCCGCGCAGATTCGGACCCGACAACGCGTAGGCAATCGCGCGTTCTTTTGAAATGACCCCGACATCTTTGGTTCGATCGACAAAGATGCGATTTCGCGTCAGCAATTTATCCATCTCGTCCAGAGCGGGGCCGAATTGATCGAGAAAGTCGCGCAACATCGGTATGAATTTTTCGGGGAGATCCCGGATTTGGCCGCCGACGCGTGTGTAGGAAGTCGTAAAGCGTGCCCCGCTGAGAAGCTCGCTCAAGTCGTAAATTTTTTCGCGTTGCGTGAACGAATAGAGAAACACCGTCATTGCTCCAAGATCGAGGGCCATCGCGCCGAGCCCCATCAGATGCGATGAGATCCGGGAAAGCTCGCAGCAAATTACGCGAATCGCTTTTCCGCGCGGCGGAATTTCCCAGTGCATTAATTTTTCCACTGCCAGCGCATAGGCCACGTTGTTCGCCAGCGGCGCGAGGTAATCGAGCCGGTCGGTATAAGGCACGAACTGGTTGTATTGCATGTTCTCGGCGATTTTTTCGTCGCCGCGATGCAAAAAACCGACGTCCGGCATGGCTTTGGTAATAACCTCGCCGTCGAGCTCGAGCACGAGCCGCAACACGCCGTGCGTTGCCGGATGCGACGGCCCCATGTTGAGAATCATCTTCTCGCCGACGTCGTGATCGGTTTGGCGCAGCTTCGCGTCGTCCGCGGCAACTCGCGTTACCGGATCGGGCGATTCAATTTCGCGCACCGTAAATGCCATACGCTTGTTTATGCTCGCGAGTGAATCATCACGTGCAAGCGTAAAGTGACCCTGCGAAAATGAGCGCTCGCGCTAAGTTCGCGACGCGATTAACAAGAGAAACGAAATGAAAAAGATCGCGCTTTTATTTGCCGGACAAGGCGCGCAGGTCGTCGGGATGGGAAAAGATCTGGCCGGCGAGTTCCCAGCCGCGGCGGATTTATTTCGGCGAGCCGACGAAATCCTCGGCCGCAAATTAAGCAACATCGCGTGGAACGGTCCGATCGAGGAACTGACGAAGACCTCGAATTGTCAGCCGGCTCTTTTTGTTCACGGCCTGGCGTGTTTCCAGATCTTGCGCGAGTTGGCCGGCGATTTTCCAGTCGGCGGCGCGGCCGGATTGTCGTTAGGCGAAATGACCGCGCATGCCGCTGCTGGCACGTTCGATTTCGAGAGCGGGCTCAAACTCGTGCAAAAGCGCGGCGAGTTCATGGATGAAGCTTGTGCTGCGACGATTGGCGGAATGGCGGCAATGATCGGCGGATTGGAGAACGACGTTCGCCAGCTCGCAGCCGATGAGGATGTCGATGTTGCCAATATCAACGCGCCGGGACAGATCGTTATTTCCGGTGAGCGGGCGAAAGTGGAAGCAGCGGTCGGGATTGCGAAGGAATATGGGATTCGCCGCGCCACGATGCTGAATGTAGCCGGCGCGTATCATTCGCGATTGATGGAAAGCGCTTATGAAAAACTCGGCGAAGCGCTGACCAATGTTGCAATCCACACGCCACGATTCCCGGTGATTAGCAATGTGACTGGCCAGGAAGTGAAAACGCCGGGAGAAATTCGCCAGACTTTGCAAGATCAAGTCACCAGCACGGTCCGCTGGGTCGATTGCATGGAACGACTTGTCGATCTTGGCTGCGATCTGTTCATCGAGTTCGGGCCAGGTGGTGTGCTTGCCGGTCTGTTCAAGCGCACGCGCAAAGATATCGATGTTTTGTCCGTCAGTGACGTCGAATCGGTGCGCAACGCCGCCGTCCGACTGAAGTAGTCCCGCATCCGACGCCGGTTTAGGGTTGCGCACGACCCGTTGTTCGCACCTGTTGCGTCGGTGCCGATTACTACTGCTTCGTTGCCGACGCCGGCGCCCTTCGCGTTGCGCTCAAGTCGGAGGTCTTTGATCCGAGTTGCCGAAGATTATTTTGAAATCTCGCGATCTGAAGTCGTCGCCGTCGCCTTGTTGCTGGCAATCCTGGCGGCGACCGATGCTGTTGGCCTCTTGCATCACAGATTCGACAGCGACGAGCCGCAGCATTTGCACGTCATCTGGGGTTGGACGCACGGGCTTGTTCAATATCGCGATCTTTTCGATAACCACATGCCACTCTTTCACATCCTGTTCGCTCCTGTCCTCGCCGCGATTGGCGACCGCGCGACGGTTCTTTATTGGATGCGATTGGCCCTTTTTCCGGCCTGCTTCGTGGCAGCCTGGTGCACTTTTCGCATCGGGGCGCTGCTTTTTTCGCGTCGCGTCGGTTTGGCGGCGGCAATGCTGGTCGCGTTCTATCCAACGTATCATCGGACGTTACTCGAGTTTCGAGCAGACAATCTTTGGGCACCGCTTTGGTTGCTGTGCCTTGTCGTCCTGATCAATGGGCGGCTCACGCCGCGACGTGCTGCGTTTGCCGGTCTTCTTCTCGGCTGCGCCTTCGGGATCTCAATGAAGACGAGCCTGCTGTTCTTATCGTTAATCGGCGCCGCCGTCGCGTTGTTGCTTTTAGTTCGCGGTAAGAATTTCTCCTTGTCGCGGAGTGATTGTTTCCGCTGCGCCGTCGCGCTCGCCATCGGCACCGCGCTCGTTCCCGCAGTCATAATGCTGGGTTTCGCAATCGGTGGTGTCTGGCACGACTTCCGATATTGCGTTTTCGATCACAATATTCTGTCGCACTTCCGCAGTCGCCCGGATTGGCGGTTCATGATCTTTCCGATTGCGTTTCCGCTCCTACTCTACGCTGGAAGAGTTTTGATGCAGAACAGTCCGCGTCCCGAGCTCGCGATTCGTCGCGGATTTATTTTTCTCGTCTGCGGATTTTACCTTTCCACGCTCATCAGCTTTTGGAGCCAGATTACGAGGCAGGATTTTCTTCCCTCGCATCCGCTCGTGGGAGTTTTTTGCGCGGCCGGCCTCGGCTATGTCGATCGGTTCCGTCCGGCCTTCACTGGTTTCTTTCGTCGCGTTCCGTTACCGGCTTTCGTCATCGCGGCGGAGCTTCTCGTCGGCGTGGCGATCGAACCGTTTTGGATCGATGAAACTAAAAGTGAGACGGCCTTGCTTCGGGACGTGCTCGCCGTGAGCGATCCCGGCGACTACGTTTTTGATAACAAAGGCGAAACGGTTTTTCGCCGCCGCTGCTTTCGGCCGGTGTTGGAAACTCTCACGCTCGAACGGATCCGGCGCGGCTTGTTACTGGATGACGCAGCCCGGACGTGCGTCGAAAAACGAGTGTGCGTGGCGGTGCTGCCGCGTCATGCCTGGCTGCCTTCTTATGCGTTTATCGAACAGAATTATCTGCCGGTGACGGATCGACTGCGTATCGCGGGCACAATCCTCAAACCGCCGACCGCGAATTCTAAGCGATGCGATTTCGACGTCGCGATTCCGGCCTCGTACGAGATCGTCGCCGCGGACAACGTTGTTTCAGGCGAACTCGACGGCACGCCCTACACCGGCGCGCGCTTTCTCTTACCCGGCCGGCATTGGTTTGAATCGGCGTCACCAGTAACTCGGGTTGCTTTGCTTTGGGCACAGGCGGCGGATCGAAACTTCACACCCTTCGCGCATCATGCTATGTGAATCGTTTTACCGGCGTTTCATTTTCAATTAATCCATTTTTCGCATGAGCATTCCAGTTTTTGATTCTGACTCGCGTTTATTGCTGGTTGCGCCGCATCCCGATGATGAATCGCTGGCTTGCGCGATTGCTTTGCAACGAGCGGTTCGGGCCGGCGCGGCCATTCGCGTGATTTATGTCACCGACGGCGACAACAATCCGTGGCCGCAGTGCATCAGTGAACGGAAGTGGCGATTGAACACGGCTGATCGTGATCGCTGGGGACAGACCCGACAGGCTGAGGCGCTGGCGGCGCTTCGTGCCTTGGGCGTTGAACCGGCCGCAGCGCGTTTCATCGGTTTACCCGATCAAAAGTTGACCGCGCTATTGATCCGCGATTGTCGTTTCGCGCTCAAACGGCTCGGGTCGATGATCAGTCAATGGGGCCCGACACATCTCGTCTTTCCCTCACATTTCGATCGGCATCCTGATCACAGCGCGGTGTCGATCATGATCCAGCTCATTTTGCCCGACCTTCTCGAGAACGGTATTACGACATCGGCCTGGACCTACTCAATCCACGGGAACAGCGTCGCCTTTTCTGAGCAAGCGGAGCCGATGCCGGCGTCGGATCTGGAACAATTGATGAAACTGCAAGCGATTCGATGTCACGCGACCCAGTTAAGACTCTCCAGGAACCGATTTCTCGGATATGTCAGTCGACCGGAATTGTTCACCCGCTGGCGGGCGGGGAAAGCAGCCCTGGATGATTGTTTCATTCAGTCAATCACAAGAATGTCGAATTCTCTTCAACTCAAAATTCGGATCCCGATCGTGAGTCGCGCCCTGCTCGCACCGGTGCTTTTGCTCGTCGGCCGGGATGACTCCGGCGAATTGCGCTCGGCCCGCTTCCAGCTGCCCACGAATGTTGGCGAATTGAGGATGCCGCTCTTTTCGCCGGTTCGGCCGATTTTTCTGAAGCTGCAGCGTCGCTCATTATTCTTCGATCAAGCAGGCTGGGTCGAAGTCCCTGCGCCTCGATCCGAGCCGGAGCCGCCGAGCAGGGATTGGCTTGAAGAGGCGGCAGTTGCTGTTCGTTAGCTCGCTCCTCCTTTCTCTCGCGCGCGTAGCTAAGATCGACAATTAGGTTTCGGCATCGTAATTTTCTCACGTGAATTTGTCCGAGCGCGTTGATTCAGAGTTGAAAACAGCGATGCGCGAGAAAAACGCGATCAAGCTGGGCGTTCTGCGCATGCTTAAAGCCGCTCTCACGAACGCGACAATCGAAAAAGGTGGCGCGGATTCAAAGTTAACCGATGCCGAAGCGGCCCAGGTGATTCGTAAACAGGTGAAGCAGCGTCAGGATTCGATCGAAAGTTTTGAGAAAGGCGGGCGCGCCGAGCTGGCGGCGAAAGAAAAAGAGGAGCTGTCGATCTTGCAATCGTATTTGCCGCAAGGAATGAGCGCCGACGAAATTTCGAAAGTTGTGCGGGAGACGATTGCCGAAGTCGGCGCCAGTTCGAAAGCGCAAATGGGCGCGGTCATGAAAGCGTTGCAAGCGAAAGTGGCCGGCCGCGCCGACGGCAAGACGCTGAGCGCGGAAGTGCAGAAGCAACTCTCCTAGTTCCATGCTAAGCGCGATCATCGTCGCCGCCGGAAGCAGCGAACGAATGGGCTTCGACAAATTGTTTGCGCTGGTGAGCGGAAAACCGGTAATCGCGCACACGATCGCCGCATTCGAGCGGACCGATTGCGTCGACGAAATTATTTTGGTCGGCCGCGCCGATAGCTTGGGCGAATTGCGAAAGATTGCTGGCGAGTCGACAAAATTGAAACAGATCGTCGCCGGCGGAGCAGAACGGAGCGATTCGGTGCGCGCTGGCCTCGACCACTTAAGTTCCAAATCCGATTTCGTTGCCGTGCACGACGCCGCGCGCCCGTTGGTAACTTCTGAAAAAATCACGCGCGTATTCGAAGTGTGCCGGACGAGCGGTGGAGCGGCGACATTGGCAGAGCCAATCAACGACACGCTGAAACGCGCCGATGTCGATCTCGCCGTCAAGGAATCGGTCGATCGCAACGGCATTTACGGGATGCAAACACCGCAGATTTTTTCGAGAAAAATGCTGGAAGAAGCTTACCAGGTGATTGCACAGAAGAAGGTGTCGGTTACCGACGAAGTTTCCGCGGTCGAGCTTCTCGGCCGCAAAGTCGTCCTCGTTCCGAATCACGATTTCAATTTCAAGATCACTTACCCGCGCGATCTGCCGATGGCCGAATTCGTTCTGAAACAGCGAGCGGCGAATAAATAATCCAAGGGCTTCCAAGAATCGTGCGATGAGAGACGAGCAGTTTATAGAATCGCGCGCGATTTTGCATCGTTGGGTCGCCTTCATCGTATTCTGTGTCTCCGGTTTCGCGGCCTTGCTCTATCAGGTCATTTGGCAGCGCTTGCTGGTCTTCTTCTCGGGTGCAGACGTTTACGCGGTCACACTGATCGTGACGACATTCATGGCGGGACTCGGCCTCGGGAATCTCGTCGGCGGTTACGTGGCCGACCGAGTTTCAAGGCGAACCAATCTGGTCATGTTTATCGCGGCCGAGCTGGCGATTATGATTTTCGGCCTTTTGAGCAAAGGATTTTTTTACGATTTTCTCTACACGCGGCATCCGGAACTGGGACAATCGAGTTGGTTACTGTGGATTGTTTTGTTTTGCAGCTTGTTATGGCCGACGTTTTTTATGGGCGTCTCGCTACCATTGCTGGCCAAAGCGCTTACCCGCGATGTCGAGGACGCGGCGCCAACAATCGGACGGCTTTACGGGATCAATACTTTGGGCGCGGCCATTGGCGCGTTGGTCACGACATGGATCTTGCTGCCACAACTCGGTCTTGAACAGTCGCTCAAGGTAGGAGCCGCGCTCAATTTCGCCTGTGCAGGCGTATTCGCTCTGTTCATCATCTCAATGCATAAGCAACCGGAGGCGGGTTCGGTGACGACAGACCTTCGTCAGCAGGAACGGAATCCGTCACTTCCACAGACCGCGGAGTCTACCGGATTCACATTCGGCACATGGCTTTTGCTCTACGTCCTTTCGGGATTCATCGCACTCTCTCTGGAAATTTTGTGGCTCAGGTTGCTCACCGTAATGCTGAAGTGCACTGCGTTTGCATTTGGCACAATGCTCACGATTTACCTCGGAGGGTTGGGCCTGGGAGCGATTGCCGGAACAAAGTTTGTGCAGAGAAGCCGTCGGCCGGTATCGGTATTTTTGGCGCTGCAAACGTTAGTGGCTTTATCAGCCGGGATTGCGATAGTTCTTTTGGTCTCGCCCACCGCCGAATCTCTCATTCCAAATTTGTCGACCTACTTTGGAGTTCGCGATCCGCTGAACGTGAGCCTCGCGCTCAATGGCATTTTGACATGGTGGCGAAATCAAGCGCTGTCGCCCGAGACATTAGCAGAGACCGGACGTTTTGTGTTGTTCCTGGTAGTTGTGCCTTTGGTTTTGATCCTGCCGGCTACGACCTTGATGGGCTTAAGTTTTCCTTATCTACAGAAGGCAGTTCAGCACGACATCCACACAATCGGCAGGCGAGTCGGCGCGCTGCAGGTTGCCAACATTGTCGGCGGTATGGCGGGAGCCTCCCTGACTGGTTTGACTTTGTTAAACCAATTCGGAACGGCCGTAACTCTGAAGATCGTGATCGGCTTGGCGTCAATCTTCGCGGCTTTGTGGCTGCGCAACATTTTTAAGACGCGCGTCGCTTCGGTCGCATTAGCACTGGCGTTAATAACCATTGCCTGTGTTGCTTTGCCGTCAGCGCCAACACTCTGGTCGAGGTTGCACGGGGCTGCGCCAAGCCGCGTGGTCTTTGCCGAAGATGGATCGGGGTTGTCATTGATGAGGGACGACGGGACTGAATCGAATCCATACATCACCGTTTTTGTTAATGGGCTTGGTTACAGTTGGATTCCCTATGGCGATATTCACACGGTTTTAGGCGCGTTGCCGTTACTGGTTCATCCCGACCCGCGGGATATTGCGGTAATTGGACTTGGGTCGGGTGATACGTTGTTCAGCATCGGCGGACGTCCGGAAGTGCGATCGCTTCGTTGTATCGAAATCCTTCGACCTCAGCTCGCAAACCTGCGCCAACTTGTTCAAACCCATCCCGATCCCGGTCTTCTAAAGTTGCTCGAAGATAAGCGGGTGCAGCATCTTCCCGGCGACGGCCGTGCGCATCTTATGCGCAGTGAGTTGCGCTTCGATATCATTGAGGCCGATGCGCAGTGGCCTACCACCGCCTATGCCGGCAACTTTTATTCGCGTGAGTATTTCGAACTGGTAAAGAACCGTCTCAAGGTTGGGGGCTTTGCAGTTACCTGGGCGCCGACGGAGCGGACCCACCGAACGTTTCTTAGCGTTTTTCCGTACGTTCTTCGGTTCGGCGACAATGTTGATGTTGGCAGTTCGCAACCGATCTCATTTGATCCCGCGAGGGTTTCTGCCGAGGGGCAGGAAAAATTCGTTCACGATTATTTTGCTGAGGCCGGAATTGATGTCGAAGCGATGATCAAAGATTATCTGCAGCCGGGTAAAGTTACTGCTTATGGCCCCGACGCGACACGTCCGGGTCCCACCGTCATTAACACTGATCTCTTTCCGCGAGACGAATTTGATTACCACCGGCCGCGGAAGTGATTCTCTAAGCGCAAAAATTACTTACCCGCGCGATTCTCCGCTCTCTGAATTCGTTCTTCGGCAAAGGGGGCGAACGCATAATAATATCCGCCAGTGGCAAAGAAGATCGACAAGTTGCTTGAACGCGCTGCGACGGCTGATCTCGCCGGATTAATGTCAATGTGGCGGTCGCGCGCACCGGAAGAAAGCGCGGGTTCGCCGGCGTTATTTCGCTGTCTTGGTGAACGCATTCTTGCGCAAGGCGAACCTTTGCTGGCCTACGATGTTGTTACCGCTGGGCCTTGCGACGTGGCCGAAAGACATCTAACGACGGGAGCAGGCGCCATCTACTTCGGACTCAGTGCGAATGTCTGTGCATCGGTGTGTCCGAAAATGATCGGCGGCCTTGGTGGACGATGTCTTGCTGTAGCAGGATGTATAGCAGCCGCCAGCTACTGGAAGCGAATCTTCCCGGCCGTACGAGATTGCGATCATTGGAGGGCTACTTTTATTGTAAGAAGTCAGCGGTGAACTTGTAAAGAATTCGGTAGGCTCGGGAGTAACGGCCTACTCGATCGCCGCGATCTCGAAAACAGATCTTCGCTGAATCGAGATAGCCGTGCCGCTAAGCGAGCATTGGATCGATCGGGACCAGCGGCCGGACGAGTTCGACAATGTCGGGAATGTCTTTGGTTTTGAATGGGCGGCCGTGGCGTATGAGTTTTGTTTTGTCCAGGGCGCTGACCCGCAGAATTTTCCCGTGCTTCCAAATCCAGGCGTCGGTGTTGTAGGGACCAACGCGGCGCGGATTGGTCCTGGTGTGGATCGACAAGAGGCGGCCGTTGACGGCGGCGGCGATGTGCATCGGGCCGCTGTCGACGCTGATGACAAAACGCGCCACCCGGATGAGCCGAACGAGTTGCAAAAGCGAAGTTTGATTAGTGAGCTCGACACAATTTTCGGCGACGTCGATGTTGCGGTTTGTTTTTCCAACAACGACCACGCGCGTCGGCGCAAACGCGAGACAAATGTCCTCGATCACGCGGTTGGTCAATGATTTGCCGCCTCCCCGCGCGAACGGGTGCAGCAAAATAAACGGCGGAAATTCGTCGAACCGCGGCAACGGATCGCCGGTTGGCAGCGGACATCGCAACGCGTCGCCGATTTGCGCGCCGGCAAGTTCGGCCAGTTTGAGGTAGCGTTCGACCGCGTGTTCGTGCCGATTCACTTTGACGCTGCGGCTGTAAAAGAAACGCGAGCCTTCGCGGCCATCGCTCATTCCATAAACTTGTTTCGCGCCGCTGACCCGCGCGATGAATGCGCTCCGGAGGAGTCCTTGAAAATCAAGCGCGAGATCGGGCCGCAGCTTTCTGGTTTCTTTGAGCCATGGCATCATGCTGAGCGGCGCGCCGAGTCCGCTAAATTCACGACGCGGAAAAACATGGACGTGATTGACGTCGGAATTTCCCCGCAGCAGCGGCGTGAATTCCGGATTCATCACCCAGGTAATTGTCGCGTTCGGATGGGCATCACGAATCGCCGCTACCGCCGGCAAGGTGTGAACGATGTCGCCGAGCGAACTTGGCTTGATGATCAAAATCGATTCCATTTCCGCTTTTCAGAATCTCAGCTTTCAGCGTTTGATCTTATCTTCCAATGGCGAGGCGTTCCGCTAACAAACTGGGCAGGCCGGCGTCGATGATCTTTTTCTGCGCCGTGGCGAGGTCGTATTTTACCCGGCGCTGTTCGACCACCGCGCCCTCGATGTGATAAATGCAATATGCTGCGCGCCAATCACTGTCCCGGGGCTGCCCGACGCTGCCGGTGTTGATAAAATATTTTTTGCTCGGATCAATCCGCAGCTTGTCGATCCGTTGACGTTGGACGCCGTCGTCGCGCACAAATGCCATCGGCACGTGAGTGTGCCCGAAGAAGCAAACAGTGGTGTGCTGATAAGTGAAGCTCGCGGCCGCGTCGAGGTTGTTGAAGACGTAGCCCCATTGCTCGGGCGTATCGAGGGTCGCGTGGACGATGGTGAAATCGCGCACTTGCCGCTGCAATTTCAGCGCCCGCAGCCACTCTTTGTCCGCGTCGCTCAGATGATCGCGTGTCCATTGAATTGCGGCCTCGGCCATCTCGTTGAAGTCACGGGACGATTCGACCAGCGAAGCCTGCTCATCGTGATTGCCTTTGACGATCTGGCAATCCATTTCGCGGACGCGCGCGACGCACTCATGCGGGTTGGCGTTGTAACCGACCACGTCGCCGAGACAAACGAAGTCGGTGCACTTGTTCTCGCGCGCGTCGGCGAGCACGGCCTCGAGGGCTTCAAGGTTGCCATGAATGTCACTGAAAATTGCGAAGCGCATCGGGTGTTAACGAAGGTTTTCCACTGTAGCGGCCGCTGTCCTCAGCGGCAATCGATCTCCTTCTTTCCGCCGGGGACGGCGGACTCTACAGAAATCAACGTTCCTTGTCCGGAATGCGCTGCTCCGGTGGGACGTTCAGTTTCTCTTCCAGAAATTTCAGTCGCTTGATCAAAGTCGGCAGGCGTTCCTTTTCGCTTTTAGCGTAAAGCCCGTGCAAACACTCGTAGGCTTCGCGTTCACGTCCTTCGCAATACGAGAGCTCGTAGGCCGAAAAGCGTTGGTCGTAACTCGCCGCTCCGGGTAAGGCTGATGCCTTTGCGAAATATTCGGACGCGCGAGCGTGATCGTTGTATTTGTCGCGATAAAGCCGGGCGAGCGCTTCATGAAGCTGCGGTTTGTCGGGATTATTTTTGACCCCGCGTTCGAGGAAATCTTTGCCCAGCGCGAAATATTCGCGTTGCGCTTTCACCCGCAGCGCGAGCCGTGGCTGCGCTGGATCGTTCATCGCCGCCGCGCTCGCGTTCCAAGCCATATGCCACGCGGCCATGTCCCAAAACAGCGGGACGTGCGGCTGTAAGGTGGTGACTTGTCGAAACAAAAACAGAACGCGTCCCCATTCGGTCCGTTCCCATGCGACGTGCGCCTGGATAAAAAGAAAATCCGCCAGCATCGCACGAAAGCCGCTCAGCGCGGCGACGAACCCGAGCTGTCCGATTTTTTCACGCAGGTCAAGATTCGCGATATCGTCAGACTGCCCGCCTGAGGCGGATCGATGTTGAAGCGAGAGCGCGTGCTCGGCCGGAAGTTTCATCACCCCAAAAGCGAGAAGCATCGCAAACGCGAAGAGAACGCGGCTCATAGTTCTTTGCCGTAAAAAACGAACGTTGCTGCCAATGTGTAGATGGCAGTGTAAAAAATTCCGAGCAACGCCGTTTTGGCGAGGAGGGCGAGCGGAATCGCGACGCCGGCTACAATCTCATCGACCAGATTGAAGGCCTGAAGATCGGGAAAGATCAGTGCAACGATCGCGAGAAACGTGCGCGCGACCCAGCCGGCACTTTGTTCCTCCAGCCAATATTCGCGCGCGGTCGCCTGGAGATGGCCGATGAAATACACGAACACCGTCACGACGACTGTGAAAATGTTTGTGGTCGCAAACGTTGAAACAAAAAGCGTCAAAGCGGCGAGCAGACACGCTTTTAGATAAATGACCGCGACGCCGGTGAGGATATCGATGTTGAGTCCGGCGGCGCGAATAGCACTTACGGCAGCGTCTAACTGTTCGCCCGGCGCGCGGCTCATCTGACGCAGCGTTTCGTTGAGCACAGTCTGTTCGCGCACGTAAAGAACAACCACGAACAGCGCGCTCATCAGAGCGATGCTGATCGCGAGCAGTAGCAAGACGCCAAAAAGTTTGCCGAGCAAATATTCGAAGCGCGGGACCGGCTTTGCCAAAATCGTGTAAACGGTCCGGTCATCGATGTCTTGCGGGATGAGACGCGCCGTCGCAACGATTGCCAACAGTGAACTGAAGATCGACATCGCGCCGAGCGAAATATCTTTTAGGATTTGGAATTCCTGCTGAAAGGTGAATCGCGCCATGAAAACGGAGGAGCCGATGAGGAGCAGCGCGAAAATCAGAAGGACGTAAAAGACTTTTTGGCGGGTGAGTTCGATCAGCGTGTTGATGCTGATCGCGAAAATCCGTGCCGGCGAAAATCCGCGATGCAGTCGCTCGCTCATTTCAACAAAAGAGGAGTCCGCCAAATAGACGAAATGACATCAGAGGTTCAGAGCCCCATAAAATATTTAGCGTCATTTGGCGTGTTGAGCGGATGATTCTGATTCTTGGGTCGCCTCCAGAAACAAACGCTCGAGCGTGGTGGTCGATTTTCGACGGTCGATGAGTCTTGCATTTGAATTGGCGGCGAGCTTTTCGATTTCCTTCACCAGCGCTTCGGACGCATTTTCCAGGACGAGCTCACTCCGGCTCTCAATCGCGATCAATTCCTCGAGGTGGCCTTCACGAACCAGCACGCCACGCGCGAGAATTCCGACACGGTCGCAGATCTCCTGCACTTGCGTGAGCAGATGCGAAGACAAGAGGACGGTGATGCCGCGCTGTTTAAGATCGACAATGAGATTGCGAATGTCGCGTGAGCCGGCGGGATCGACGCCGGCAGTAGGCTCGTCAAGCACGACCAGCTTTGGCTCGTTGATCAGCGCCTGAGCGAGACCAATCCGTTGCAGCATTCCTTTCGAGTAAGTGCTCAATCGTTGGTCGCGCGCATTCGTTAGGCCGACGAGCTCGAGCAGTTCGCGGACGCGGCTTTTCAGCCGGGAACCGTTCACCCGGCAAAGTTTGCCAAAAAATCGGAGCGTCTCTTCGCCGGTGAGAAATTTATAGAAATAAGGATTTTCCGGCAGGAATCCAACGGCCTGGCGGCTTTCCACCAGCGAACTGTCGCGTCCAAAGATTTTTGTTCGTCCGCGCGTCGGCGCAGCGAGACCAAGAATAATTTTCAATGTCGTGCTTTTGCCCGAGCCGTTCGGTCCGAGCAGTCCGTAAACTTCGCCTGCTTCGACGCGCAGATTGAGATCGCGTACGGCCGTGATCGATTTTCGACGAAAGGGGACTGGAAAAACTTTCGTCAGTCCTTCAACTGCGACGGCTGCGCCCGCCTCCGCGCCGCTACGTCGTGGCAGGTCATTCATGGTGAATGTCGAAGCCGCGCGCCTTCACCGGTTCGGCCAGCGCCGAGCGCGTTTGCTTATCGATGTGCGAACGCAATTCGCTCTCCATGATCGAATCGAGGAACGCAAAAACTTCGCTTTCCGCGCCGCCGACCTGAAGTTCGACGCGGCCGTCCGGTAAGTTTCGCACCCAACCGATCACATCGAAACCCTTGGCGATCTGCCGGATGGTCCAACGGAATCCGACGCCCTGCACATTGCCTTCGTAAAAAACCTGAAGCGAGATCATGCCGGTAGCAAATCATCCTAAACAAAATGACGTGCGCGCGAAAAGTCTAATGCTGGGCGCGGCCCGGCCGAGTCATTTGTAAGAATAGACGAGGCAAACGCTGCTCTCACCGCCTTCGACCAGGTCAACCAGGACGTAATATTGACCGCTGCTGGTCGGCGAAAATCCGGCAGCCGCTTTTTCGCCTTCGCTATAACTCTCAGTCTGAACGAGCTTGCCGGTTTCGTCGTAAAGATTGACTGAGATTTTTTTGGCCGGCTCAGTCGCTCCGACCGAGAACCAATATTGATTGCCGGCATAGAGATTGACCGCGATCAGCGCATGTTCTTTCGGTTTGATCGTGCCCGACCAATGTCCGTCGCGCATTTTGAAACCTTCATTTGAAAACGCGCCCGCCAGATCGAGCGCGGCTTTGCGCGCCGCGACTTCGGTGTCGCTCTCGGGTGCCGAGACCGCTGTCGTTATCGCCAGGCCAATTGCCCCGAAGATCGACATCGAAGTTTTCATTTCGGTTCTTTCGCCTGGATTTGGCTCATGATCTTGCCGACCGCTTCGTTCACTTTGCGCACTTCATCGGCAGTCGGCGCTTTGCTAGCGGGAAACGTTACCAGTTTTTCGAGGCCGGGAAGCTGTCCGCTAACTTCTTTGATCAGCGGCTCATCACGAATGTCGGGCGAGATATCGTTCATCTTTGATTCAATGAAATTCACCAGCGCCGGTTGTCGCAGCACTTTTGCGGCGCGCTCGTCGTAATTTTGCATCACGGCCGCGCTGACAACCTGAGTGCCGCGGATCCAACCACCCACGCTCACCAAAATGATCAAGTCCTGGTCGCGGTGCGATAGCATCGACGATTTCACTTCGTTCTGCGTTGCTTCCAATTCTTCCTGAAGCGCGTCCCACTCATCGTTTTCGGCGAACTCGTTGATGCTGTTGCCGCGGCTGAGCACGTTCTCGCTTACGCCCAGCGCCTTGGCCATTTTGATAATGTCGGTGCCGATGTTTTTAACTTGCTGGCTGTCTTTGGCTTCAACCGCGATGAATCCGTCGGCGATCAAACTGCCAAGATTGAGCGCGATCTGGGCGCGGTTTTTGTAGCCGGTCGAGATTGGTCCGCGCATTTGGCCGACCCAATTCGGTTTCCCTGGCTTTTCCAGCGCCGCAAAAAGTTCGCCCGGAGTCGGAATGGTGATTGAATCGTTGCGGACCGCTTTGGCCAGTTGATCGGCTGGAAGTCGCGCCGGTTCAGCGCCGATCACAGCGCAACAGCCCAACAAAAATGCGAGCGCGACAAATCGCCTGACACGCTTCATGACCGCCCACCGTACGCACGCCGAGCGAGATTGCCAGCAGGAATGCAACTCAAGCGTCATTGCGGGTGGATGTCGTAGAAGCCTTCTGCGCGCAGAAGGAGAAATGTTGTCGGGCTGTAGACGTTTCCGACTACAAAGATTTGGTAGAACTGCCAGGCGTCGGTCATGACGAGAAGTCCGATCGCGAGATAGAAGATCCGCCGCGACCACTTTTCGATGGATTGCGCGGCGAAGTATATAATTGCGACAGCGGCTCCGAGCCGAAGAAACATGTCGACGAAAAGAACGAGTCGCACATTGACGATCGGCATTTGACCGAAGAGCAGAACGCCGCTCGCGAAATAAATGAGGGCTAAATTGCGACCCGGCCGGACGGATTCCTCAGATTGTGCGAAGAAGCCGATGATGGCAGCGATAAAGACGACCGGCGCGATCGCCAGGAAGTCCAACAGATAACGAAACCACGGGCCTTTTTCATAATGGACGGTGTAGTCGAGCTTCTGTTGGAGCGACGCGTAAGTGCGGTAGGTGTCGACGAAGTTGCCGATGCCGCCGCAGATGCCGATTTCGATTAAGAGATAAATCAATGGCGCCGCGACCAACGGCAGGACCAGCCACTGCGACGGACGCAATTTCATTGCACGGTAATAATATGCCGCCGCGATTGCCATCATCGGATAGAGAAGCAGCGCCGATTCTTTTGTCAGGAGCGCGAGGCAAAGGCAGATGCCGAGCGAAACCTGAGCGAGCACACTGCGCCGGCGCCAGCATTGATCGAAAAAATAAAGGCAGGCTAAAAAAACGAGTGCGGCAAACGTGTCTTGCATTGCGCGGCGCGAAAGTCCGGCGGCAAGGGGCGATGTGATCAGAAGAATCCCGCACAAGATCGACATCCTGCGGCCGGAGAGATTCTCGGCGAATTGCGCGCCGAGAAGAACCAACGCAACGCCGCAGACGAACGAAAGCCAGGCCAGGTTATCGGCGTTAAAGCCGCCCAGGATTTTGCAGGTGAACATCGCCGGCACGATGAATCCAACTCGCAACAGGAGCGGGGATTTCTGCAGACTTTCATTCGTCGGGTAATCGTGCATCCATTGTCGGATTCCAGAGACGCCGCCTGTGTCCAGCGTCTGAGCGAAGACGACGTAGGCGCGTTCATCCCAGCCGGTCCGCTTCACACCGAACATCGTTGGCAAACGCACTGCGACCGTGATGATGAGCAGCCAAAGCATCCATCTTTTCGAACTCATCGCGGCAGGAGATTAATTCAGCTGGAAGCGCGGTGACGATGAGAATTTCGAAAAGTTAATTGTCGGAGCGCTGGAACTGCACTAATCGAATATTCGCCATGGCAAAGACGACGATCGCTGCAGTTCATGGGCGCGAGATTTTGGATTCGCGCGGCAATCCAACGGTCGAAGTGGATGTGCGCCTGGAAAATGGGGCGCTCGGGCGCGCCGCAGTTCCGAGTGGAGCGAGCACCGGCGAACACGAAGCGTGGGAGTTGCGCGATGGCGACAAGAAACGCTACGGCGGCAAGGGCGTAACCAAAGCGGTCGCGAACGTGAACGAGAAAATTGCGGCCGCCATCAAAGGCTGGGACGCGCGCGACCAGGCCAAGATCGACAACCGCCTGATCGAGCTCGACGGATCGCCCAACAAGAAAAATCTCGGAGCGAACGCGTTGCTCGGCGTTTCACTGGCGGTCGCGCATGCCGCGAGTGCGGCAGAAAATCTGCCCCTCTTCCGCTATCTCGGCGGCGCTGAAGCCCGTGTTCTCCCCATTCCGATGATGAACATCTTGAACGGCGGCGCGCATTCTGACGCGCCGATCGATTTTCAGGAGTTCATGATCATGCCGCGCGGCGCGCCGAATTTTCCGGAAGCGCTGCGCTACGGCGCGGAAGTTTTCCATGCATTGAAGAACGTTTTAAAAGATCGACATCTTTCCACCGCGGTCGGTGACGAAGGCGGATTCGCGCCGAATCTGAAATCGGCCGAGGACGCGCTCGAAACGATCGCGGCCGCGGTCAAGCGGGCCGGCTATTCGTTAGGCCAGGAAATCTTCATCGCGCTCGATCCGGCTTCGTCCGAATTTTTTGACAGTGACAAAAACGCCTACGTCTTCAAAAAATCAGACGGCTCGCAAAAATCAGCCGCGGAGCTGGTCGATTACTATGCCGAACTCTGCGCGCGTTTTCCGATCGTCTCGATCGAAGACGGCTGCGCGGAGGACGATTGGGACGGATGGAAAAAATTGACGAAGCGTCTTGGCCAGAAGATACAACTTGTCGGGGACGATCTGTTCGTGACGAATGTGAAATTCCTTAAAAAAGGGATCGCCGAACACGTCGCCAATTCAATTTTAATCAAAGTCAATCAGATCGGCACGCTCACTGAAACTTTGGCCACGATCGATCTCGCCAAGAAAAATAATTACACTTCGGTCATCAGTCATCGTTCCGGCGAAACTGAAGACACGACCATTGCCGACATCGCGGTCGCGACCAACGCCGGCCAAATCAAAACCGGTTCGCTTTGCCGGACGGATCGAGTCGCGAAATACAATCAGCTGCTGCGAATCGCCGAAGAACTTGGTGACAAAGCGATTTACGGCGGTAATGTCCGCTGAAGTGGATCATAGTTACGGCGATTTCCGCGCGCGTCGCGAAGCTACCGTCTGGCAACGATGGAACCGGGTCCTCCTTCTCTTGTTGTTGCTCGCGGTCTGGCTCGTGATCGTGAGCATGTTTGTCCCACCTTACAAAAAACTGAAGATCGGTCACGCCGAGATCGATAATCTTCAAGCCCAACGCGATGAGCAGCAGGTATTGCTTTCCCGCCAAACCCGTGAAGTGAATCTGCTCAAGACCGATCCGGCTTATTTGGAAACGATCGCCCGCGACCGGCTCGATTTGATGAAGGATGGCGAAACGATTTTCCGAGTCGAATCGGCTGCGGCCCAAGCCGACAAGCGCAAAGATTCCGCGCGCAGGTGACACCCATTCCGGGCGTGGCCCGCGAATCACGCTAATTAACGCGAATAGTATTTCTGTTCTGCATTCGTGTGATTCGCGGGCGAGTATTTTCTTAATCGCATGCGGACGATGTCGGCCGAGTTGTAGAGGCGCTTGTGCCAAGCGCCTTTCTATTTAGTTCGGTGCTTGAGAACAAGCACCGCTACAACGCGTTGCGTGACGTTCACGTTCAGTTAGTGTTCCCTATGCCAACCGAGACCTCGACCGTTGACGCCGAAGATTTGAAATCGCGCGTGCGCGAGCTGCGGAGGTTTCTTTGACCTGCCCAAACTGCGGGAAAAACTAACCGTGCTCGAAGCGCGGATGGCCGCCCCCGATTTTTGGAACAACCGCGAGCGCGCCCAAGGCGATGTCGATGAAGTCTCGCGGCTTCGCTCGCTGATCAATCCGTTTCACGAACTGGAACGCGAGATCGAAGATTTCGACGCGTTGCATCAGCTCGCGTCGGAAGAGAAGAACGAATCGCATCGCGCGCAGGCCGAGCGCGAAGTTTTATCGGAACACGATCGTCTCATGCACAAGCTCGAAGAGTTCGAGCTGCGCCAGTTTCTCTCCGGCGAAAGCGATCGCTCTAACGCGTTCATAACAATTCACTCCGGCGCCGGCGGCACCGAATCGTGCGACTGGGCCGACATGCTTTTGCGCATGTATCAGCGCTGGATCGAGCGGGGCGGTCTCAAATCGCAGATTGTCGATGTTCAAACCGGCGAAGAAGTCGGAATCAAATCGGTCACGCTGCTGGTGAGCGGCGAATATGCCTACGGCTATCTTCAAACCGAGCGCGGCGTCCATCGCCTCGTTCGGATTTCGCCGTTCGACGCAAACAAACGCCGGCACACTTCCTTTGCCAGTGTCGATGTTGTTCCTGAGATCGCGGACACCGCGCCGATCGAAATCAATCCGGCCGATCTTGAGATCGATACCTTCCGCAGCGGCGGCAAAGGCGGACAGAACGTGAACAAAGTCGAAACGGCCGTGCGAATTTTGCACAAACCGACTGGAATCGTTGTCGCTTGTCAGGCGGAACGCAGCCAGGGTCGCAACCGCGATCTCGCGCTCAAAATGTTGAAAGCGAAACTTTATCAGATCGAACAGGACAAGAAACGCGCCGAGATCGATCGGCAATATGGCGAAAAAGGCGAGATTGCGTGGGGCAATCAAATTCGGTCTTACGTTTTCCAGCCGTATCAAATGGTCAAAGACCACCGCACCGGCGCGGAGACGAGCAACGTCCAGGAAGTCATGGACGGCAAGATCGACACCTTCATCCAGGCAAAACTGCGCGGACAAAAAGCGGCGAATAGGGAGAAGAGTGATGAAGTTTAAGTCACAGACGATTTTTGCTTTGGCCATGCTGGTCGTGACGTAATTTGCCTCCGCCGATCAGGAATTTCGTCAGGAACCTGCGACCGACGTCATCGTCGAGCATCGTGATCTGAGCCTTTATGCTGACGGTGGTGAGCTGAAAAGCGGCCCTGGGACGCATGGCAAAGTAGATCGTATTGATCAGTTCCGAGAATTCATCTGGAAACATTGGAAAGAGAAGACGCGCGTCTATGCGCGACTTTCAATGAGCGGCATTGATAGTACGACGACAACTTATTTCTTTGTTGAGCCCGACACAGCTGGTAGGTGGCGAATTGCATGCCGTCAATTAGACGAAGGCTATCCATGTCCCACTTGTCACAGATGGTTTCTTCGAGGCACGCTTTACGCGACTTCTGTGCAGTGGAGTGCCCGAAGAGATGGGAAGAAGCTCGTTCTAAAGGATGGTCGCAGAAAGAAAATCGTAGAGCTGTGATTCACTCCGCATATGTCATGTCGAGCGAAGTCGAGACATCTCAAGATATTTCCGTCCTGACTAGCCGAGGCCGACAGAAATAGTAAGAGATTCCTCCACTTCGGTCGGAATGACAGAATTGGTAGGGGCGATTGGTAGTGTATCAGTTGATACACTACCGGGGCGATTGACCCCAATCGCCCGCGGGCCGTTGGGGCAACGGCCCCTACCTCATCGCGTTGGGAGAGCGCGATCCACCAGTTTGAGCCGAAAGCGCGGATCGAAGTCGCCGCCGTTGTGTTTTCGGCAACAGGCGAGACAAGCGATCGCGCGGCGGATACGGCGCACGCGTGGAAATTCCTGTCGGCAATTCGGACAACGATAGACAAAACGCGCCGGATAAACTTTTGTCGCGAACGGCAGATTATGACAACGTGCTTCGTCTGCGATTCCTAAATCACGGCAAGCATCGCGCCATTCCGGGCCGTGCGGCGCAATTCGTCGTCGACCAACCCGAAATTGTGCGAGCAAGTGCGCCAGCTCGTGTCTAAGAGTCCGATCAATCTCCTCCCTGTTAAAGGCCGGTCCGGCTCGGACATCACGCAGTAGGGGATTCAGCGAAATTAATTTTTGCCGAAAGTCCGCGCGGCCGGCTGCGGTTCTCAATCGCGGATTCCATTCCACGCGAACTTCGCGCGCGAGTTTCACGGCGCCGAGTTCGCGCAACAGTTTGCGCGCTTTCGATTCAAGATCGACATCGCGCGTTCGTCGAAGAATTTTCGAAGCGCCCTCACCCCAACCCTCTCCCTCAGGGAGAGGGAGGCGCTGCAAGCGACGGGTGATGGAGTCCGCATCGCGAAAAATCAACTCAAGCTGCTTAAACAACCGCATCGCTCGCCGATTTGTTTACTGCCAGTCCGGCTCGGACCTAAGAAGCAACCGCATGCGCACTCTTCCGCTTGATCAGACGTTCGACGATTTCGGCGACAATTTTCCCGGCGGCATCGATTTCTTCGGCAGTTGTTTGTTTGCCTAACGAAAAGCGAACGGCTGAACGCGCGCGTTCCACCGGTAAACCCATCGCGAGCAAAACGTGCGAAGCCGAGACCGAGCCGACCATGCAGGCGGAGCCGCTCGACGCGCAAACGCCTTTCAGATCGAGCGCGATGAGAAGCATTTCGGAATCGAGCCCGAGGAGACTGACATTCAGCGTATTCGCGAGGCGAGGGGCCTCTTCGCCGTTGAGTTTTGCTTCTGGAACATTTTGCGCGATTCGGTCCCAGAACTCGTCGCGCAACTTCGACTGTCGATCTTGTTCCGTCTGACGGTTGGTGAGGGCAAATTCGGCGGCGGCAGCCATTCCGGCGATGGTCGGGACATTTTCGGTTCCCGGCCGGCGCTGATTTTCGTGCGCCCCTCCGAACAGCACCGGTTGAAGCGAAAGGCCGCTCCGCAGAAAAAGAAATCCGCCGCCTTTCGGTCCGTAGAATTTGTGTGCGGCGAAACTGGCCGCGTCGACGAGGGAAATGTCGATGTCGATCTTGCCGAACGATTGGACCATGTCGCTGTGCAAAAGCACGCCGTGCTCGCGACAGATTTTCGAAATCTCGCGCATTGGCTGAATCACGCCGGTCTCGTTGTTCGCGGTCATCACCGAAACCAATCGCGTTTCCGGCCGAATCGATTTGGCGAGCTGATCAAGATCGACAATTCCGTCGTTGGAAGTGTCGAGCCAGGTCACTTCAAAATTTTCGTGCTTCTCCAAGTGCTCCACCGCGTGCAGGACGGCGTGATGCTCGGTCTTGTTTGAGATGATGTGACCGCCGCCGTCCATCTTGCAGCGCGCGAGCCCGAGCACGGCTAGATTGCAAGATTCCGTTGCTCCGCTGGTGAAAATGATCTCGTTCGACTTGGCTTTGATAAGCCCGGCGATTTTATCGCGCGCGTTGTCGACCGCCGCGCGAGCATTGCGGCCGGCCCGATGAATACTCGATGGATTCCCGAAATGCTGACTGAAGTACGGCAGCATCGCTTCGCGGGCGGCATCGCAAAGCGGCGTGGTCGCATTGTAATCGAGATAAATCATTCGGTGAATCCGTCGGTGTCCGCCCCGATTTTTCTCGACCGTTTCTGCACGATCGCAACTTCCTTCTCTTCGTAATAGACGAGCGAGTTCGGCGGAACGCTTTTGGTCAGAAAAACATTCGCGCCGATGGTCGAGTTGGCGCCGATCACCGTGTCGCCGCCCATGATCGTCGTTCCGGCATAGATGCAAACGGCGTCTTCAATCGTCGGATGGCGCTTTTTCCCGCGCAACGCCTGCCCGGCCGCAAGCGACCGCGCGATGAACGACACGCCCTGATAAAGTTTCACGTGCGAACCAATCTTGGTTGTCTCGCCAACGACCACCCCGGTCCCGTGGTCGATGAAAAAGTGCGAGCCGATCTCCGCGCCGGGATGAATGTCAATTCCGGTGCGGCTGTGCGCCCATTCGGTCATGATGCGCGGAATCAACGGCACTTTGTTGTAGAGCAGATGCGCCATTCGATAAATCGTGATCGCTTCGAGCGACGGGTAGGCGAGGATGATTTCCTCGTAACTTTTCGCCGCGGGATCGCCTTCGTAAGAGGCGTCGATGTCGGTCCATAAAATTTTCCGGACTTCGGGAAGCTGTGAGACGAAGAAGTCGAGAATCTCGTCCGCTTTTCGTTTCGTTTCGTCGTTCGCCGGATAATCGCCAAAGCTTTTGCAAATCTCCGGCTTCAGGCGGATCCGCAGACTTCTGATCCGACTCTTCGTGATGTCGGGCAAATCTTCGGAGTCTGCCAGCGCTTCGCCTCGAAAGCCGGGAAACATCAGACTCATGAGATCGGAACACGCCTCTTCGATCACTTCGCGAGAGGGCAAAGTCGCGGCGGCAGCGAGGTAATTGATCCCGCCGGTCTCACCGTAAGTCGCGAGAAGATCGTTGACCGCGTCTCTACCGTTCTTGTCCATCCAGAGAAGTATGCATCACAGCCCATTGAAAAGCCACGCGCGAACTCTAGGTTGAATAGTCATGAAACCTTTCGCCGTCGCCGGGTTACCCCCGGATGAGCTGAACAGTTTTCTTTCCGGCACCCATTCCGATCCGTTCCGTATTTTGGGGCCGCATCGGATGGGGGACGATCTTGCCATTCGCGCGTTTCGTCCGGACGCGCGCAAGATCGACATCGTGCAAAACGGTCAGGCGCCGGTCGAGGCGGAGAAGATCCATCGCGACGGTTTCTTTCAGGCGAAAATTCCAAACGCGACTCGCGAGCTCGATTACCATCTGCGCGTCACCAACTGGGACGGGTCGCAATACGCGATGCGCGATCCGTATCAATACGGCCCGATCATGGGTGAGGTCGATCTGCACTTGTTCAGCGAAGGCCAGCATTGGCAGCTCTATGAGAAGTTCGGCGCGCACATGCGAAAAATCGGCGATGCAGCCGGCGTTTATTTCGCAGTTTGGGCGCCGAACGCGCAGCGCGTGAGCGTGGCCGGCGATTTCAACGGCTGGGACGGACGTGTCAATCCGATGCGAAAACTTCTTGGCAGCGGGGTGTGGGAATTATTTTTGCCCGGCGTCAAAGAAGGTGCCCATTACAAATTCGAAATTCGCGCGCAATCCGGCGCGCTTTTGCTCAAGAGCGATCCGTTCGCGTTTTTTAATCAGCACGGAACATCGACATCGTCGCTGGTTTACAATTTGGAGCGATATCAGTGGAGCGATGCGGATTGGATGACGCACCGCCGCTCGAAGGAATGGCCGAGGAGTCCGATCAGTATTTACGAAGTTCACCTCGGTTCGTGGCAGCGGAAGGCGGAAGAAGGGAATCGGCCACTGAGTTATCTCGAACTGGCTGAGACGTTGTTGCCGTATGTGCTGGAGATGGGCTACACCCATATCGAGTTGCTGCCGATCGCAGAGCATCCATTTGAAGGCTCCTGGGGGTATCAGGTCACAAATTATTATGCGCCGACCAGCCGCCACGGACCCCCGGACGAACTGCGCCATTTCATCGACAAATGTCACCAGGCGGGAATCGCAGTCATCATGGATTGGGTGCCGGCGCATTTTCCGAAAGACGCGCACGCCCTGGCCGAGTTCGACGGCACCGATCTCTACGAGCACATGGATCCGCGCCAGGGCGAGCAACAGGATTGGGGCACGCTTATTTTCAATTACGGACGCAACGAGGTGCGCAATTTCCTGATCGCGAACGCGCTCTTCTGGCTCGACAAATATCACATCGACGGGCTGCGGGTCGATGCGGTCGCGTCCATGCTCTATCTCGATTATTCGCGCAAGGAAGGGCAGTGGATCCCGAATGTTTTCGGCGGCCGTGAGAATTTGGACGCGATTTATTTTCTGAAGCGGTGCAACGAAGTTTGCTACGAGCGCTTTCCAGGAATCGTCACCATCGCGGAGGAATCAACTACCTGGCCCGGCGTCTCGCGGCCGGTTTATCTGGGCGGACTCGGTTTCGGATTCAAATGGAACATGGGTTGGATGCACGACTTTCTGGAATACATGTCGCTCGATCCTATTTACCGGCGATTTCATCACGGCAACATCACGTTCTCGTTGCTCTACGCGTTCACCGAACATTTCGTTTTGGTGTTGAGCCACGATGAAGTCGTGCACGGCAAACGTTCGTTGCTATCGAAGATGCCGGGCGACGAATGGCAGAAATTCGCCAACCTCCGGCTGTTTTACGCATGGATGTACGGTCACCCGGGAAAGAAATTGCTCTTCATGGGCGGAGAATTCGGCCAGTGGCACGAATGGAACCACGACACGAGTCTCGACTGGCATCTGCTCGATCTTCCGAAACACGACGGTTTACGGCGGCTGGTCCAGCATTTGAATTATATATATAAGAGCGAACCGGCTCTCTGGCAGCAGGACGATTCTTACGACGGATTCGAATGGATCGATTTCCACGACGCCGACAACAGCGTTGTGTCATTCGTGAGGAAATCGCGCGAAGGCGAGATGATCGTTTTTATCGTGAACGCCACACCGATTGTGCGTCACAATTATCGACTCGGCGTACCGCGGGCCGGCTTCTATCGCGAGGTCATTAACACTGACGCCGAAACTTACGGCGGCAGCAACATCGGCAATCTCGGCGGCGTGCGCAGCGAAGATCGCCAATGGATGGGCCGCGAACACTCGGTCCTGATCCAACTACCTCCGCTGGCGACGGTGGCTTTCAAGTTGGAAGCGTAGCGACGCCTCACCCTCGCCCTCTCCTCGGACGAGGACGAGAGGGAATTCTAAGAACTCTGTCCATAGAGCTTTTGCGAGCTGGGAGTCCTGTGAAAAGTGTTGCCGTTTTCGGCCAAATTTGCCCCAATCTCCGCCGGATAACGCTTAACAAAGCAACGTGTTTTCAGGCCAGACGTCGCGATGTTAATTTTATGAAGAGTCGGATTTATTGGCTGTCGCGAGTCGCGGTTCTCGCGGCCGTGGTGCTTACCAGCGCTAGCATCTTCGCCGGAACACTCGTCCCGATTTCACCGCGTGACCCAGGTAACAATATTCGGCCAATTGGTCCAGTCAGCGGCGGCGGCGGAAACGGGTCCGTGAGAGTTTCGAAAACTATCGTCGCCGTCCCGGAGGGCCAACGACTTTGGCAATGGTGGCCCTAGGGGCGGGTCTGCTCGTCGGCGTGCAGTGATTTGATCGAAAACTGCGCTAAGTTCCTCAACGGACTGTGGTTAGGTGTCTGGGGCTGTCTGCTTTTGGGCGGCGAGGCCTTGTTTTAGCGCTGGCCCGCAAATGAACTATTTACGCAACGACCATTGATCTGGCTTGACTGTCGGCCCGATTTTTTCTAAAACCTTAGTCACTATGAATAAAAAGAACCCCTCCGCCTTCACCCTGATCGAACTATTAGTTGTCATGGCGATTATTGCCGTTCTTGCTGCCTTCGCCGTGCCAGCGATTACCAGTGCCCTGACCAAAGGGCAATTGGTAGGAACTGTGAACAACGCGCGGCAATACTATCTGGCGGGTTACCAGATGGCGCTCGATGGCAACACCAATGCGGACGTAAATTACAACTGGCCGGGAGACTATAATCCCGCCATCACTTCGCTTGAAGTCTACTCCAGCAAATTGGTGACAAACCAGTACCTGAAAACCGGAGACCTGGGCAAGCTCTTGAGCGGGCCTGGCGCAATTGTCGGGGCGACTTCAACGACCGACGCCAATGGCGTGACAACGGTCACCCTTACCGGCACCCCCGGCCTCAAAGTCTACGAGATTAAGGATTCCGACTCTGCCAACGCTATCTTCGCCGTTAGCGCCAACTACACCTACAACACGGCACTCCCCGCCACTGTTTCACCCTTCGGCGACAAAGGATTCGTGGTGATGCGTAAAGGCGGCGATGCGCTTTCACTCCGAAAGAACAACGCCCTGGCCGCTAGCTACCCCAACGCGTCAGCATTTCAATCAGCAGTCGGAAAGCTCACCGGCGACGTCGATGGAACGCTCGGCACAGAAGGCGCCGCCTCGTTTTTGGCATTTCCGTAATACGGAATTTTTTCGCGCAAGGCGCGTCTAATTTGCTCAGCTAATTCGCCGTTGATTCGAATTCGCCGTCGCTGACGCGCGTCCTGATTTTCATTTTCGGGTGAACTGCCGCGATTGTGCGAATTAATTCGCCGCGTTCGTTACTGGTAATGCTGTAGCCGCGGCGCAAGGTCGCGTCAGGTCCGAGCACGCGCAGAATTCCTTCGATTCTCTGAAATCGGTGACGCGCATGTTCCAAAGTGCGCAGGGGTAGTTCGGTGAATCGGCGTTGCAGGTCGCCAAAGCGATTTCGTCGCAACATGAGTTCGTGCACTGGACTACGAGCCTGGAGGGTCGCAAGAGCATGTGTAAGGCCTCGCCGATAATTTTCGATCTTATGGGCGAGGCAACGGCCTAATGTTTCGCGAGCGTGATCGAGTCTCTGTTGCGCATCGCGCATTCGATTGATCAACTCCCGGCCGAGTCCGCGCGCGCAGGCGTCCATGTGCCGGCGAAGATCGACAATGTCCGGGACAATGAGTTCGGCGGCGGCGCTCGGAGTGGGCGCACGCAAGTCGGCCACGAAATCGGCGATGGTGAAATCGATTTCGTGACCGATCGCGGAGACGATCGGCACGGTCACGTCAGTAATCGTGCGCGCCACGATCTCTTCATTGAACTCCCACAAGTCTTCCATGCTTCCGCCGCCGCGCGTGACGACGATGAGGTCGACCGGCGCGAAATTTTCGTTCGGCGTCGCCAGCTCGCGAATCGCGACCGCGATTTCCTGGGCCGCGCCCGTTCCCTGGACGCGCACGGGATTGATTAAGATCTGCAGCCACGGTGCGCGCCGGCGCAGCACATTGAGCATGTCGCGAATGGCGGCTCCGCTTGGGGAGGTGACGATTCCAATTCTTTTCGGAAACCTTGGCAACGTGCGTTTACGCGCGGCATCGAAAAGTCCTTCGGCATCGAGCTTACGTTTGAGCGCTTCGAACTTCGCCTGTAAAACGCCCAGGCCGCGCGGCTGAAGAATTTGAACGCTGAGCTGATATTGTCCGCGTGCTTCGAATACCGACACATTTCCATAAACCTGCACCTGCGCACCATCGGCCAATGGTTGCCGTAACGGCGCCATCGTGTTGCGAAAAATCACGCAAGCGATCTGGGCGCGCGCATCTTTCAGGGTGAAGTATTGGTGTCCGTTTGGATGCAATTTGTAATTCGAGACTTCACCCTGGACCCAGACCGCGCCGAATTTAGTTTCGAGCGTACCGCGAATGCTGCGCGTCAGTTCGGAGACGGTGAGGACTTTTGTCGATGTTTGAAAAAAATCCGCGGTCAATTCCATGGATTTGATTCAACCACGAAGGACACGAAGAACACGAAGATAATTAGAAATTCTTTGTTCCTCTTCGTGACCTTCGTACTCTTCGTGGTGAAAGCTAAAGCAATTCTCCCTGCATTCCCGCCGGCGGTTTTAGCCCAAGTTTTTTGTAAGCGTTCGCGGTCGCAACCCGGCCTTGCGGCGTACGCTTGATGTAGCCTTCCATGATCAAATAGGGCTCGTTTACTTCTTCGAGGGTACCGGCTTCTTCGCCGACGGCGACCGCGAGCGAATTAAGACCGACCGGTCCGCCGTTGAATTTGTGAATTAACGTTTCGATGATGCGCTTGTCCCATTGATCGAAGCCGTCGCGGTCGATCTCGAGCATGGCGAGCGCTTTATCAGCCAGGTCGCCGGTGATACTTCCCTGCGCCTTGACTTGAACGTAATCGCGGACCCATCGAAGCAAATTATTCGCGGTACGCGGCGTCCCGCGCGCGCGCGCAGCGATTTCGACCGCGCCAGCAGCGTCGATTTCCACGCCGAGGAGACGCGCACTGCGGGTGATGATTTTTTGCATCTCATCGGCGGCGTAGTAATCGAGGCGCGCTGTCATCCCGAAGCGTGAGCGCAGCGGCGCGCTCACCATTCCGGCCCGCGTGGTCGCGCCGACCAACGTGAACTTCGGCAGTTGCAATCGCAGACTCCGGGCTTGTGGGCCCTGATCGATGATGATGTCGAGCCGGTAATCTTCCATCGCCGGATAAAGATATTCTTCGATTGTCGGTTGGAGCCGATGGATCTCGTCGATGAAAAGGACGTCGCCTTTTTCCAGGCTGGTGAGCAATCCCGCCAGCTCGCCCGCTTTTTCGATGACCGGTCCGCTCGTGTTTTTAACATTCACGCCCATCGCGTTCGCGATGATGTAGGCGAGGGTGGTTTTGCCGAGACCGGATGGACCGCTCAACAAAATATGTTCGAGGACATCGCCGCGCTTTTTCGCCGCTTCCACCATCAATTCCAAACGCTCCCGCACTTTCACCTGCCCGGTGAACTCGCTGAACATCGGTGGCCGGAGCGAGATCTCGAAAGCGGCGTCTGGTTCCGGCGGTTTCATTTTAGCGGCATTCATTTTCTGTAGGGGAAGCTGTCAGCTTCCCCATCAACAATCGTTTAATCCAGGTTTTTCGTAAGCACGAGCTCGGTGCCTCGCGGTTTCAAAATGTAATCGACCTTATCGAACGCGTTGCGAATTAAATGCAAGCCGAGACCGCCGGGCTTCACTTGATTGTGCGCGCGTCCGCGCATTTGATCCGCCGGAGTTTGCTCGCCGTAATCGCGCAGCCGCATTCGCACACACGTGCTTAGCGCCTCGACCGAGAGCGCGATCGGTTGATCGTCCCGCAAATCGTAAGCGTAACGAATAACGTTCGTGCAAGCTTCATCGACCCCGAGCACCATCAGGGTTCGCTGTTTTTCCGAGAAAGGATGGGGGGACAGAAATTTGCGCACGAAGTTGCGCATCAAGGCGAGGTTCGCGGTGTGGCTGGTGAACTCGAGCTTTCCTCTTTTCATTGGCCCAAATAAACGCAGAGCACACCTCGGCGCTCAATCAAGTGCCGATCCGAAACTGATTGGACATTGCGCGAAAGCGGTTGTTCAGTCTCGCGCATGTGGAGAACATTGGCCGCGCTCGCACTTTTCGCCGCGCCCGCCCTGGCGCAGGAACGGTTGAGCGCTTACGACGCGCTTCGTATCGTGGGCGTACACATCAACCGTGACGCTGTTAATCATGTCGTCTCTGTCACCGGAACGCATGGCGATCCGCAACCGGCAATGTGGCAAATTCTGATCGCCGATCGGGGCGGGGTCCGCGAAATTCAAGTTAAGAATGGCCAGGTGGCCTCCGATCGCCCCAGCTCGGTCGTCGGCTCGAGCGAAGGCGCGACCATTAAGACTTCGCGGTTGAATCTCGATTCGAGCGGTGCGTTTCAAGTGGCCAGTCATATTGCCGACAAATCCGGAACGCGTTTCGACAGCGCGAGCTACACTTTGCGAAACGATCAACATGGCGATCCAGTTTGGATCGTGACGCTGCATGCGGTCAATGGCCAGCCCGTTGGCACAATCCACATCGGCGCGAATCGCGGAACCGTGACGCGCACCGAAGGAATGTTTGCCGGCGCGACGATGCAAGACGTGGAAACAGAGCGCGTCGTAACGCGTGAGAGTCGTCACGACGAACGCGAGGAAGGAGTCAGCGACGAAGGCGACGAAGAACACGGACCGCTTCACGGGGTGCGACAGCGACTGCGCCCCTATTTTCAGCGCGCGCAGGATGAGGCGAGTGGAATGTTCGACCGCGTGCGGCGTTCGTTTTCTGAATACATCAGCCGCTAGTCCAACAAAGATCGACCGCCTACGCTTAGCTACGGCGTGGCAAGCAATGGCAAGATGGGCATATTTGAGCAATGAAATCGGACACATCCGCTGACGTTTGGCCGGAGCTGAATTACGCGGATTGGAAAGAAACCTGCGCCACGCTCCATATGTGGACGCAAATTGTCGGTAAGATTCGACTGACTCTCACGCCGTGGACCAACCATTCCTGGCACGTCACGCTTTACGTCACTTCCCGCGGCCTGACGACTTCGCCGATTCCGCACGGAACTGACACGTTTGAGATCCGTTTTGATTTCATCGATCATCAGCTTCGGATTCTGAAAAGCGACGGCGCGCGGCGATCGATCGAACTGAAACCGCGCAGCGTGGCGGATTTCTACAAGGCGGTCATGGGCGCGCTGGACGAGCTCGATCTCGCCGTCAAGATCGATATACTGCCGAACGAGATTCCGAATCCGATTCCGTTCGATCGCGACGAGCAGCATCGCTCGTACGACCCGAAATATGCCAGTCGATTCTGGCGCGTTCTGGTCCAGACCGACCGCGTCTTCAAAGAATTTCGATCGCGCTTCTGCGGGAAATGCAGTCCGGTCCATTTTTTCTGGGGCGCGCCGGATCTCGCCGTCACGCGTTTTTCCGGCCGGGCCGCGCCGAAGCATCCCGGCGGCATTCCGCATTTGCCGGATGCGGTCACGCGGGAAGCGTATTCGCAGGAAGTGAGCAGTCTCGGCTTTTGGCCCGGCGCCGATGCAATGCCGATGGCGATCTTTTATTCCTACGCTTACCCGGAGCCGAAGGGATTTTCGGAAGCGAAGGTGAAACCGGACGCGCCCTCCTATAATGCGCAGTTCCGCGAGTTCGTTTTGCCCTATGACGCAGTGCGCACTGCAAAATCTCCCAACGATGCGATTCTCGATTTTGCTCAAAGCACGTATGATGCGGCCTCGCAGCTGGGCAACTGGGACTGGGCGGCCTTGGAGGAAAAGAAACCTTCCTTGCATTCCGCGCGGCAACATTCGTAATTTGGACACGATGAGTTCTCAATGCGTTGCCGAACAGGACGCCTGGCGCGAAGTGAAAGACGGTTGGCGTCCGCTTTACGGCGATGTCGATTCGATGGGAGTGGCCGTCGAATGGCACGATTTTCGGACCGCGCGCAATTTCAACTGGGGCCGCACCTTTCATCCGCACAGCCTCGAATTTTGTTTAAATCTTCAAGGTCACGGGGAAGTGGGCGGCCCGCGGAAAACCGATTATGCGCCGGGAAACTCAGGCTATTACGCGATCGGGGACGAACCGCTTCCAGCCTCGCGCCGCGCGCACGATCATCACCAATTCGTGACGCTCGAATTTTCGCGAAAACATTTGCAAAAGCAGTTCGTCCAAAACGAAGCCGATCTCGAGCCGCAGATCCGGCGTGTGATTTTTGGCGACAAAGACGAGGCGGTGGTCGCGCCGACCCGGCCGATGTCGATTCAACAGCGCGGGGTCGTGAGCAGCCTGGGCGAGCCACCGGTTTCCAAAGCGGCGCAAATTCTTTGGTATCAGAGCAAAGCGCTCGAATTGATGGCGCACTTTCTTTTCGAACCGAAGGATGCCGAATTTTTCTGCATGCGACAAAAACGGGTGGCGCGCGAGCGGGTCGAGCGCGCGAAAGAACTGCTGTCGCACAGTTTGGCGAATCCACTTACGCTCGAAGCCCTCGGTCAGGAGGTTGGTTGCAGTCCGTTTTATCTCAGCCGGATTTTTTCGCGCGAAATGGGCCTGACCATTCCACAATATTTGCGCAAGCTCCGGATGGAACGCGCGGCCGAGTTGTTGCGCACGGGTCGCTACAACGTGACCGAAGCCGCAACCGAAGTCGGTTATTCCAGTCTGAGTCATTTCAGCAAAGCGTTTTGCGAAACGATCGGCTGCTGTCCGGTGTTGTATCCGGCAGCGAAGAACGTGATTCTCGACCGTTAAGGATCTAAACCACGGATGACACGGATTTAACGGATGGCTTTCCGGACCAGGCTGAGGCAGCCATTCAAAATCTTATCAGTGTTATCTGTAATCCGCGGTTAATTCTGTTTTTTAATGAAAATCACCCGCGCGCTTATTTCCGTTTCGGAGAAGGCCGGCATTGCCAAATTCGCGCGCACGCTCGAGCGGCAGGGCGTCGACATCATTTCAACGGGTGGCACGGCCGAGTTGCTGCGAAAAGAGAAAATCCCCGTCCGCGAAATCTCCAGTTTCACCGCGTTTCCCGAGGTGCTGGAAGGCCGGGTCAAGACTTTGCATCCGCGCGTCCACGGCGGCCTGCTTTACAAACGCGGCAACGCCAAACACGAAGCCGAAGCGCGGGAATGCGGCTTCGAGCC
>Ga0193751_1000192_pt1 | contig 54563 bp, 44 predicted proteins | sample L1c2metaG_FD_143050 | JGI IMG/M metagenome (GOLD analysis project Ga0193751, IMG submission 143050) | Soil microbial communities from a riparian zone of the East river system, Colorado, United States - L1c2 | ecosystem: Environmental > Terrestrial > Soil > Riparian zone | place: USA: East River...
CGTGTTTAAACATGCGCCCAAGCGCCTCTAGAATTCCGCCTTCGAGATTGAGGTAATATTTTTCGTCAAGAATCTCGATCAAACTCGGGACGCCCATGACCAGACCGATCATGCGGTTGGTGTAGCGAGAAAGATAACCGGCCAGGCGATAATATTCGCCGAACTTGGAGATCAACACCGTTCGGCCGAGCGCGCCGAGAATGTCCACTCGCGCCAAAAAATCGGCGTGATTGAGCTGACCTTCCGAAAGCAGATTTTCCAGCGTCATCTCCATTAGCACGACGGTATCCTTTTCCGAGCAACCGGCTTCCTTCTGGAATTGGCCGCGCGCGCCTTCGAGCATGTCATTGGTTGCGTAGGTAACGGGCCGAAAACTGCCGCGTTCGATCAGAATCGCTTTCTTATGCAGAATCTCCGAGGGCTGGACCATTTCGCCGTCGGCCGTAAACATGACCGCGTCGGTCAGACCCTGGCTGACGAGCTGCAGATTGATCAGCCGATTGTCGATTTTGGCGAAACATGGGCCGGAAAATTTGATCAGATCAACCTGAATCCTTCCGGGCGCGAGATTTTCCTGGAGCGAGGAGATCAACCGTTCCGGTTGGGAATGGTAAAACGCTCCGTAAAGCAAATTCACTCCGATCACGCCGAGAGCTTCTTGTTGATCGGCGTTCGACTCATCGAGCATGCGCACATGAATGATGATTTGACTCGGTTCTCCGCGCGGCTCGGTCTGAAAACGAACGCCCAGCCAACCGTGCGATTCATTGTGCTGTTTGAAGCTTCGGGCCGCTACGGTATCGGCAAAAACGAAAAAGGTGCGATCGCCGCCGAGTTTGGCATCAAGGCGCTTCACCAGCAGGTCGTATTCGTGATCGAGCATTGTCCAGAGACGCTTGCGGCTGACGTAGCGATCGGTCGGTCCGTAGATCGCGTCGCTAAAGGTCACGTCGTAGGCCGACATTGTTTTGGCGATCGTGCCAGCGGCGCCGCCTACGGTGAAAAAGCGACGCGCCACTTCTTGACCAGCCCCGATTTCGGCGAATGTCCCGTACTTTTTCGCATCCAGATTGATCTGAAGCGCTTTTCGGTTTGTCCCGACGTCCATTTCCGCCTTCATACGAATTCTGTAGCGGCGATGCTCAACGACCGCAAATGTTGCAGCTGCTGCGTCTTTGGGGGCAATGCTGCCGATGGAGACATCGGCAGTTGGAACCTAGAAGCGCACTTGCTCTGCGCTATTTGACGGGATCCACCCGCGTAGGTTGTTCGGTAAGACCGCGTAAACCCAATCCCCGCGCTGGCTGACAATTTTAATTTCACTGCCGGCCGGCAAGGTCAGGACGCGATTAGCATTGTCGGCGGTGGCAAGGCGCGCTTCGACCTTGTCGCCGGTGACAATGGCCAGTCCGCGACCATTTTTCCCACGGCTGAGTTCGTAGGAAGCGCCAATCGCTATCACGAAGATCGACAACGACAAGATCGACAATGCAACCGCGCCGCGACCGCGCCGGCGGCCCAAAACCCAGTCCGCGACCGAGAAAATTCCGATCCAAAACGAGATCGAGGCAGCGAGGGCGTATTGGTTTTCATCAGCGAACGCGAAAATGCGTTCCCATCGGTTCGGAACCAATTCGAGCGCGCGAGCTTCATCACGCACGATCCGCAGATTGGCCTCGGCTTCGGGATGATGTGGATCGAGTGCGAGCGCGCGTTCGTAGTTAAGGATGGCGCGGCCAAAATCGGTTTTTCGAAAATAAGCGTTGCCCAAATTGTAAAAAAGATTTGGGGTGTCCTGTCCGGAACGGACCAATTCCTCGTAGTCGTCGATCGCCGCCTTGAAATCAGCGGCGGCGTATTCCTGATTGGATTTGGCGAACTGCGCGCTCGGTTCCGCCGCCAGGATCGAAGCGCAAAGTAACCACAGACCTGCGCAGCTAATAATTATTCGGGTTTTCATGCGCGCAAACTTTCCAGTAATCTCAAAACTTCTTCCTGTTCGTCGCTCGAGATCGTCTTCGCACCGTTTCCGCTTCCGCTGAAGCGCAATTCGTCGCTCCGGTCGAAGAGGGTGCGCAATTGTGCCCGTTCGTGTTCACCCAAATCGAATGCCTTCGCCGCCGTTTCGGCGTCCACTGCGTTTGGATTGATATTTTTGACAAGCGCCGTCTTTACCCGCACGACCCGGGATGCGTTTGAGAAATATTCCTGCGGCGACAATTCAGCTCGCCGTAATTTCCGCAGAAGTTCGCCGGATTCCTGTTGCAACGCCCCTGTGCGTTGCGCCTCGAGATTGTCGATCTTTGCCTGCCGAATTTTCCAGCCAACAAATCCCAACAACAGAATGAACGGCGCCAATTGCGCGATCCAAAAAATCGGACGCGCGTAAATTGGCGTGAAGGATCGGACGCGCCCGAGGTCGGTCAGCTGATATAAAATGTCCTGTGGCTTTGCTGTTGGCGCAGGTGTAACGCCCACCGTTGCTGCCAGCGGCGCCGATGTTGTCGGAGCTGTTGCGACACTCGGGGCCAGGGCCGCCCCGCCTTCGACCTGGATCGGGACGGCAGTGCTCCGCAACGTGACGTAATTTTCTTTCACCGGATCGAAGTAGGCGAAAACCAGCGGCGGCACGGCCGGTTTCTTTTCGTTAGGCGCGATAACCATCTCGAAAGTTTTCTCTCCGCTCATACCGACGTCGTCGTCCTGTTTAAATTTCGAAGAGGGCGGATATTTGTGCCAACCTCGTTCGTCCTCGAGTGCGGGCCCGTTCATCCGATCAAAATTTCCGCGGCCGGTGATTGTCGATGTTACGGTGATCGGATCTCCTACTTGGACGGTTTTCGGTTTTGCATCGGCGGTCATGGTGAAATTGCCAATCGCTCCGGAGAAATTCGGCGGCGCATTCGGCGGAAGCGGTTTTACGTTGAGTGTGGCCGTTTCGCTTTGAATCGGCAGCTCGGTTCGCTCGCCCATGCTTCCAAACGGGTCGCTGAAAAACGGATCGGAGAACGGATCATCTAAATTAAATAGATCGAATGGCGATCGCGGACGCGTTGTTCGCGGGGCGCTCGGTCGTCGCGGAAGGACGACAACGGCTTTGGCCGTTACCGGTCCGATTTCAAATTTTCCAGGTCGCGCAGCGGCAATCGCAGTTTTGAAGGTGTAAACTTGATAAGTTCTGCCGCCGATCGTCTCCAGATTTTCGCGCGGTTGCTGCAACTTTTGGGTCGTGAAACCCTGACCAGAAAGCTCGGGTCCATCTTGAAGCCGCCCACGCGCGCGGGGATCGAATCCCAATCGAATTTCGGCCGGAACCATCTCGCCGACATACGCGTCTTTTTTGGCGACAACTAATTCCGCGAAAGCAAGCTTACTCGCGCCCTGAGTTTGGCCGCTTTGGCTCGAGCCCGCCGCGCTGTGCGATCCTTGCGCCACGTTCAAGACCAGCTCTGGCGTGCGCAGCGAATCGCTTCCGACGCGTACCGTCTGCGGCGGAATGTTGAACTGACCGGCTTTCAACGGTAGGACACTGTAGGTGTAGGTGACCGACGACGAACCTTCGTTTCCACCGAAGCCGAAACTCAGACTTGATTCGTACATTTGGCCAGTTTGATGAATTTCAAGGCCATCGACCGAAATCGATTCCGGAACCTTCGCCTTGTTTGCGCCGCTGATTTTGATTTCCAACTGGACGATCTGTCCAACCGCCGGCTGGGAGTTACTCAGCACCGCCGTGACGCTGGGCGAAGCCGCAAAAGTGGATTGCATCGCCACAATTGCGATTGGCGCCAGAAACAGAATTCGCCGAAACATCGACATCGTCATCAACCATCAACTTTCTGAGGGGTCACCAGTCATTATAGACATGGCGTCGGACCTTGCGTTCATCAAGCTGGACCCGCTGTTCTTCGTCCTTCATTGATTTCAAAAGAAGCTCGGCCTGTTTCTCGCTCATCTGTCCCTCTTTTTCCGGCTCGGCTTCGGCCAATTGCGCAGCATTCTGCGTGTTCTGCGGCGTTTGGTCGCCATTGGCTCCTTTGATTTCCCCGGCCAATTTTTTTTGCGGTGACGAAGTCGGCGTTGCAGAGGGCGTCGCGTTTTCGCTCTCGCCTTCGCCAGGAGAGGGCGATGGCTTTTGATCGTCGCCGCCACCCGGACTCGGCGATTCTTCCGGCTGTTGTTGATCGCTCCCTGATTGTCGATCCTGTTCGCCAGCGGACGGACTGGGCGTGGCGCTCGCATTTTTGTTTTCTCCCTTTCCGGGAGAGGGCGAAGGTTGACTCGCTTGCTGTTGATCTTTTCCCGGCGATGGCGATGGAGTTTCGCCCGCCTGAGGTTGCTGATTTTTTTGCGGCTCGTTCTTGGCCTGCGCCTGGTTCGACTTGTCCGGCGAATTTTTGCTCTGGCTGCTTCCTGATTGATTTTGCGATTGCGCCTGCTGGTTCTGTTGTTGTTGTTGTTGCTGCTGCTGGCTTTGATCTTTGCCGGAACTGCTCTGCGATTGAGATTGTTGCTGGTCTTGGTTCTGTCCGCCGCCGTTTTGTTGCTGATTCTTGTCTTTTTTATTTTGCTGTTGCGGTGGTGGCGTTGGTTTTTGTTTCGGGTGCTGTTTCAGCCGCTCGATCTTCTTTTTGACCTCTTCCAAATTGGCTTTGGCCGCTTCATTTTCCGGATTCAATCTCAAAGTCGACTCGTAATGCGACGCTGCATCGGTCAGGTCCTTTAGCGCGGTCTCGTTTGTCTGGTCCATATCGGCGCGGTCTTCGAGTGTCCGGCCAAGATTAAAATGGCTGTTTTCCTGGAGTCCTTTGTCGGATGAAAGCAGGGCGTTGCTGAATGATTGCAGCGCCTTGTTGTAATCACCCATTTTGAAAGCGGCTGCGCCGGCATCGAATTCAATCTTTTCTTTTTGCGACGAATCCGGGTGCGATTGCAGATCTTCTTGGAAGCTCTTGTAAGCGTCGTTGTATTTTCCTTCGCGATAAAGATTCAACCCGGTAGCAGCTCCAAACGCAGGCCTCGCGAAAATTAGAATCAGCGCGGTCGCCGGCACTACGATCTTCGACCATTGCGGCACGCGAACGCGGACCCGTTTGCGTTCGCCGATCAAGATCGACATCGTCAGCGCGAGCATCGCCGCGCCCAACGGCCATTCGTAACGCTCAATCGGTCTTCGCCCCAAGCGCGCATCAATGTCGGCCGCTTTCATGCTTGCCAACCCTTGCGCGTAAAGTTGCGACATCGTTCGCGGCCCGTCGTCGAGGTGCAGATAAAACCCGCCGGTGGCTTGAGCGATTTCGCGCAAGCGCTTCTCGTCGAGCTTTGATTTTACAACTTGGCCGGCGGAATCTTTCACGAATGCCGTTCCGCCATCGTCGCTCTGAACGGGAATGAGTGAGCCTTGCGGCGTGCCCACGCCCACCGTGAAAATCCGCACACCGGCCTCGGCCGCGGTCTTCGCCAGTTTGGCGGCGTCGCCGCTGAGGTCTTCGCCATCAGTGAAAATGATCAGCGCGCGATTTCCGGCCGCGCTTTTTCCAAATGTGTTTAGAGCGAGATTGATCGCTTCCGAGATGTTCGTGCCGCCTTCGGGGATCGTTTTCGTATCGAGATCATTAATCGATTCGACTTCCGCTTCGTAATCAATCGTTAGCGGCGCTTGCAAAAACGCGCGGCCGGCAAAGGCAATCAGTCCAACCCGATCGCCTTGGAGCTGGTTAACCAGGTCCTGGGCCGCGAGCTTGACGCGCTCGAGCCGGTTCGGCTGTACGTCGTTTGAAAGCATGCTTCGCGAAGTGTCGACCGCAAAAAGCAGGTCGAGACCTTTACGTTTTACATCTTCGTAAATGTAACCCCACTGCGGTCGAGCGAGACTCACGATCGCGAGCGCAAGTCCGAGCATGAGCAAAGCAAATCGGAACACACGGCGCGAGCGGTTCACAGTCGCGGCCAGCTGCGGAAGCAACCGGGGAGAAACGAATTCGCGAAGTCTCGCGATTCCTCGCTGTTCGGCGCGCGCAAATAAGAGTACGAGAACCGGAATTACCAGCAGTGCCCAGAACCAGACTGGTGTGCCAAAGCTTATCATGGCAATCTTTTCCAAATGGTTTGCGACAACAAAAGCTGCGCCACCAGCAGGCCGCAGCCACTCATGATGCAAAGCGGAAACAGGTCGCGGTACTCCTGATATTTTTTCACCGCTACGGTCGATTTCTCCATCTTGTCGATGTCGCTATAAATCTGCTCGAGCGATTTAGTGTCGGTCGCGCGGAAAAATTGGCCATCGGCAATCTGCGCGACCTGTCTCAAGCCGGCCTCGTTAAATTCCACCCGTTGGTTTTGATAGAGCAGATTTCCAAGCACGTCGGTCATTGGTCCCCGTTGAGTAAAAATCGGCGCCGGCGCGATCCCGGTGATTCCGGCACCAATGGCGTAGAAATGGATCTTCAGAGCTTTTACTGCTTCGGCTGCCGTGTTCGGTGAAATTTTGCCGGCGTTATTTTCGCCGTCGGTTAGCAGAACGATCGCGCGGCTTTTTGAATGTTTGTCGTTCAATCGATTTGCCGCCGAGGCCATCGCCGATCCGATCGCGGTTCCATCTTCGACGAGTCCGATTCGCACTCGCTCGAGATTTTGTAGAAGCCAGTCGTGATCCAGCGTCATCGGACTAACAACATATGGCCGGCCGGCGAAGGCGATGATTCCAATGCGATCGTTCGGTCGACCTTCTATGAACTTGCGCGTGACTTCGCGGATTGCGTCGACCCGGGTCGCCTGCTCGCCGCCGATCGTGAAGTCTTTGGTTAGCATTGACCCGGACACATCAAGCACGAGCATGATGTCGATCCCGCTTGCTTCGACTTGGGTCAGACTTTTGCCGAGTTGCGGTCGCGCTAGGGCGACCACGAAGATCGCGAGGGTTGCAAAAACTAAAGCCCGCAGAAATTTGCCAACGCGCGCGGCGCTTTGCTTCCCGATCGCGCGCAGCGTCGCGGTCGATGAAAAGGTGAGCGCCGCAGCCGGGCCGCGTTTGCCGCGGAGATAAGCGAGGAGCGGAATGGCCAAGAGGAGCAAGAGCAGCCAAGGACGCGCGAACGTCAGGGCAGTATTTGCCGGCCACCAATCAAGCAAGCGCAAGTTGCTCTCCTTTCACAAAGCGCGTCGCCTCTTCCAGCAGAAGCCGGCTATCCGCCGATGTCGCTTCGTAACGCGCGAACTTGATCAAGTCGCACCGGTTCAAAAAATCTTCGAGCAGCGATTTCTCGTTCGTCGAGAACGGCGACGACTTCGCCAGGGCGGTAAGAAATTCGACCGATGTCTGTCGCGTCACCGGCAACGCGTACTGATTAGTCACGTAGCGCCGCAAGATATCGGAGACGCGAATACTAAACAGGTACGGATTCGTTGTTTCGATCTCACCACTGATCGACTCGAGTTCTTCCAGCGCAATTTCTCGCGGCAATTTCGGAGGTTGTTCCGGTTTGCGCTTTCGGGCGAAGAACCAGACGATCAAGCCGATCAGGCAAAGTCCAACAAAGCTCACCAGAAAAATCACCCAGGTCGGGACAAACGAGTAATCAACTGGCGGCGCGATCTCGTGAAATTGTTGTTGAGCAAGAAGTCCGAGCCGGACTGGCAGTAAGATCGACATCATCGGCTTAGCGCGTGGCGACGCGACGCTCGCGTAATTTGAAAAACGAACGCAGCGCCGGCAGATAGTCTTCGCTCGTTCGCAACGTGATTGCGTCGATGTTGTTGCGGCGGAGCGTGCGCGAAAGCTCATGCGCTTTCTCGTCGGCCAAATCGCTAAATCGCGTTCGTGTCCCACGGTCCGCGGTGTTGATTTCGATTTGTTCCCCGGTCTCGGCGTCCTCGAGCGTGATAATTCCGACATTCGGTAGCACTTGCTCGCGCTCGTCCTGAATGTGCACGGCGATGACATCATGGCGTCGGCCGCTGACCGCGAGCGTGTGCGAGAAGTCCGGCGCTTGAAAATCGGAAATCAAAAAGACAACCGCGCGACGCGTCACGACTTTGTTTAAATAATCGAGCGCGAGCGCGGGATCAGTTCCGCGGCCGACCGGTTCGAAAAACAAAATCTCACGAATGAGTCGAAGTGTGTGGGAACGCCCTTTCTTCGGCGGAATGAAAAGTTCCACCCGGTCGGTGAAAAGAATCAGCCCCACCTTGTCGTTGTTGCGGATCGCGCTGAAAGCGAGCAGACAGGCCACCTCCGCGGCCAGTTCGCGTTTTGATTGCGCGGCGCTTCCGAAATTTCCCGATGCACTAACATCGACAATCAGCATTACGGTCAGTTCGCGTTCTTCGGTGAATTTTTTCACGAACGCAGTGCCGAGCCGCGCCGTCACGTTCCAATCGATCGCGCGAATTTCGTCGCCCGGTTGATACTCGCGCACATCTTCAAAATTCATTCCGCGACCTTTGAAGACGCTGTGATAATCTCCGGCGAAGACGGTCTCGACCAGTCCTTTGGTCTTAATTTCGAGGGTGCGGATTTTCTTGAGAATTTCCGCGGTTCTTTCCTGCAAACCGTTCATCGTGACTTAGGGAACGGGAAGGCCGGCAAAAATTCGTTCGATGATGGTTTCGCTTGTGACCGCTTCAGCTTCGGCCTCGTAACTAACGATGATACGATGCCGCAAGACATCCGGTCCGATGCTTTTTACATCTTGCGGCGTGACGTAACCGCGGCCGCTCAGAAATGCGTGAGCCCGTGCGCCGAGCGCGAGATAAATCGTGGCCCGCGGCGATGCGCCGTAACGAATCAATCCTTCCAGATGCAAATTGTAAGAAGCCGGCTCGCGCGTCGCCCAGACAACATCGACAATGTAATCTTTCACGCGGTCGTCGATGTAGATCTGGTTCACCACGTCGCGCGCGGCGATGATTTGTTGCGGCTCGATCACCGCATTGACGCGCAGATCAGGCGCCGAGGTCGCCATCAAATCCAGGATCTTGCGCTCCTCGGATTTTTCCGGATAACCAATGTTCAGTTTGAACATAAAGCGGTCGAGCTGCGCTTCGGGAAGTTGATACGTTCCCTCCTGCTCGATTGGATTTTGTGTGGCCAGAACCAGAAACGGGTCGGGGAGGGGATAGGTTTGTTCGCCAATGGTGACCTGGCGTTCTTGCATCGCTTCGAGCAGTGCGCTCTGCACCTTTGCCGGCGCGCGATTAATTTCGTCGGCCAGAATTAGATTCGAAAAGATCGGCCCGAGTTTGGTCGTGAATTCGCCGGTGCGCGGATTGTAAATCAGCGTCCCGATCAAATCGGCCGGCAAAAGATCCGGCGTGAATTGCAATCGCTGGAAGCCGGTCTGGATCGCTGCGGCCATCGTTTTCACGGTAAGCGTTTTGGCCAAACCCGGCACGCCTTCGAGCAGAATGTGACCGTTGGCCAGAAGGCCGAGCAACAAGCGGTCGACCAGGTATTTTTGGCCGACAATGACATGCGAAACCTGCTCGCGCAGAGGCGGGATCCAGCGGCCAAGCTCCTGCACGTCACGGGTAATCTCCTGCGTCGATTTCATGTGTGTTTTCTGACAGATGCCAGAGCGAAATGTTCGATTCGCAGCTGTGGCCGCTCGCCGCGGCGAGCGCCGCCCCGAGAGCGGGGGCTACAATTTTTGGCTGCGCGGGCGCAAAGTCAAAATAATCGGCAGGCCGCTATAGGGTTCGGCATCGCGGATTCTAGCTTCGACATAACGAGCATAGGATTGAGCAAGTAATCGCGGATCGTTCACAAACAGCACGAACTCCGCTGGTTGAAGATGTTCGCGACGGCGAATCGGTCCTTTGGCGGATCGATCTCGCGTTCCCGCAGCCTGGGCAGCGTAAAAAAGCTTCAATCGCCGGCCTTTCACCATCGGCGGAGGATTTGCGGCGAATGTCGCGCGCATCAATCGATTCAAAACTCCGGTCCCGATACGCGTGGCCGCCGCGCGCTCAATTTTGCCAATCATTCCGAAAAGCCGATCCACGTTTTCGCCCGTGCGCGCGGATGCGACTAGCACCGGCGCGTAACTGAGAAAGAAAATCTTCTCGCGTGTTTCAGCAACAAGTTCGCGGATCGTCTGTCGCTCGCCGCGCTTCGGTTTAACGAGGTCCCACTTGTTCAACACTACCAGCGCCGCTTTGCGCGCCTCCTGGATCAAACCGGCGATTCGTTTGTCCTGCGCAGTCACACCGCTGGTAAGATCGACAATCAGGACACACAGATCGGCGCGACGAATACTTCGTTCCGCGCGCATCACGCTAAAAACTTCAACTGAGCTGGAAATTTTCCCGCGGCGGCGAATTCCAGCGGTGTCGATGAACAAAAAGCTGCGGCCCTCGCGTTGGTAAGAGATATCGACCGAATCGCGCGTTGTTCCGGGCAATTCGCTCACGATTGCGCGCTCGTCCTGCACGATCGCATTGATCAGCGACGATTTGCCGACGTTCGGCCGACCGATGATGGCGATGGCAAGAGGTTGAGAGTTGAGAGTTCCTCCTTCGCTACGCTCCGGCGCGACAAGTGAGGGTTGAGAGACGGATTGCGCGGGTGAGGGCAGCAATTGATCGACCATGCCTAACAAATCAGAGATGCCGCGATTATGCTCGGCACTGATTGAAACGATTTTCTCAAAGCCTAACGAATCGAACTCGGCGGCAAGAGACTCGTGCTTGTCATGGTCGATCTTGTTAACCACGAGCACGATCGGTTTTCGTGACCTGCGCAACGTGCGCGCGAGATCGCTATCGATGGGCGAGAGGCCATCCTTTCCGTCGACCACAAAGAATAGGAGATCGCTTTGGCGCAGCGCGTCTTCCGCGGTTTGACGTACTTGTGCGGTGAGATCCTTTTCGCCGGCGCCAAACATTCCGCCGGTGTCCCAAAGCGTGAACGGCCGTTCTCCGCGCGAACAGATTGCCGAGATCCGGTCGCGCGTAATCCCGGGCTGATCGTGAACGATGGCGATTTTGCGGCCAACCAGGCGATTGAAGAGAGCAGACTTCCCGACGTTCGGGCGCCCGATGATTGCGACGCTCGGCAGTTTTGCCTCAGCATTCATCGCCGCGCTTCAGAATTAATCCCGCGCGGCGTGCGCGTGCCCCTCAGCTTGCAACTGACGCACGCCTTCCATCACGTAGATGATCCCGGAAATAAGAGTGAAAGCGCCGGCGACGCTGACAACGAAAATGAGAGGAAGGAATTGAAGCTGCAACATCACCCAGGCGATAGCGCACATTTGGCAGACGGTTGCTACTTTTCCGGTCCAGCTTGGTTTTATGCGCATTTTATTGCCGATGAAATAGTGCAGGATTCCGGAGCCGACCAGGATTACCGCGTCCCGCGTTATCACCAGAACAGGGAACCAGGCCGGAAATCTGCCGTACTCGGGATCGACCTCGCTCCAGTTGCTGATGCTCAAAGTAATAATGCCGCTGAGAAGCAACCCCTTGTCCGCAATCGGATCGAGAACGGCGCCGAGCGCGCTCCGCTGTTTGTAGCGGCGCGCAATGTAACCATCGAGTCCGTCGCTCACGGCAGCGATCAGAAAAATGGCGATGGCGGTGAAGCGTTGCCATTCGAGCGGCGCGCCGCGTTGAATGCTTTGACCATAGTAAATCGCCATGGTGACGAACGCCGGGATCATCAGGATGCGCGCAATGGTGATCTTGTTGGCAGTCGTCATCGGGCTTCAAAAATAAATTGTAGGGCGTTTCGAAGAAACGCCAATGCTAGATCAGCGTCCGGCGCGCCGGAAGCCCTACAAATATTTTTGCAACTCGGCTCAGGTCTCCAATGTCGCGGCTGTGACTTCTTTTTGGGCGTCGTGTTTTCCTTCGCAGAATTCCTCGATCATTTTTCGATTGAACGCCGGGATGTCGTCCGGTTTGCGGCTCGTCACCAGTCCGTTGTCGACCACGACTTCTTCGTTTACCCATTTTCCACCGGCGTTTTTGACGTCGGTCTGTATCGCCGGCCAGGAGGTGAGCACTCGTCCGCGCACCACGCCGGCATCGATCAAGATCCACGGCGCATGACAAATTGCCGCGACCGGTTTGCCCTCTTCAAAGAAATGGCGGGTAAACTCGACCGCGTCGTCGTTGGAGCGCAGCGCGTCCGGGTTCATGAGGCCGCCGGGAATCATCAACGCATCGAAGTCATCGGGTCGCGCGTCGTTGAGTGTAAGATCAACATCGAATTTGTCGCCCTTGTCGGCGTGGTGCATGCCCTGAATTTGGCCGGACTTGAGCGACACGAGTTTTGTTTCCGCGCCGGCTTCATCGAGCGCTTGTCTCGGTTTTGTCATTTCCACTTGTTCAAAACCATCCGTCACCAGAATGGCCACCTTTTTTCCTTCCAATTTTCGCGCCATAAATCCTCCCGTTGAGTTTGCGATTTGATTGTTAACGAGGACACCGCCGAGGTGCCTCTCTATTATAGTACTACGCAGCCGAGTGCCCTCGCTGGACGCCTGCCAAGCCGTAGCCTTGGCGAAGGCTGGTGCCGGATTTCGTCGGAAAGCAAAGGAGCGGCACATGAACCGGTGCCGCTCCGACGGGGGAAAACAGCCGCGTGTGATCCGTTGCTCCAACGGTGAATACGGTTTTCTCCGGTCGAAGTTCGGTCCTTTTTACGAAGACTTTGGGGCTTCGGTAGCGGATGAACTGCCTGAATTGCAGTGCAACCACTTAATGCCAGTCCGGTCGAAGACTCGCCGGGGGAGAGCTCGGACTTTCATTTTGGCGTAAGCGGTTCTCATGGCTACACTCTCAGCCGTTGAAGCCGCCGATGTGGCGAAATGGCAGACGCAACGGACTTAAAATCCGTTGGGCTGAACAGGCCCGTGTGGGTTCGAGTCCCGCCATCGGCACCCTCTGAGAACGTCATTTTACCAGTGAAAATTGCAAAAAAGAACCCATTAACGGTCTTTGCAGATTGGCGCACGAAATCGCGCGGTTTACTCATCTATTTGACAAGTAGTGCCAAGTAGAGCGGGCACGGACAGGCCGCTTTGGGGAAAGGACACTTAGGGCAGATAAATAGCCCTTTTCCCTAAAGTTCTCTCGGGAAACTGAATTAGGAAAAGTTTAGGGAAAACCCTGCGTTTGCTGCCCTAAGTGCCTAGGGCGGCGGGCAGGGACGGTGCGACCTGCAACTCTGCCACATTGAACCTTGGCTATCCCTGCAACACGAATTCCAATGGTCTCGGGCAACCAGAAGATTGAGACCGTGCGCGAGACCAAAGCTTCATGGTTAAGAGCTTCTGGGCTTTAGGCTTAAGGCGCGTGTCTTGCCCACAGCGTGCCGGAGGCGCCTCCGTTGTGCGCGTTGGGGGCTGGTTCGCCCGAATCGCTTAAACGAAGGACCAATGCGACGCTAACCTGCGGCGCGCCCTCAAGAAAATGAGCGGTCCCCCCGATTATCCTCTCACAACGTAGTGGCCGTGGATCCAGACTCTTTGACCGTTGCGCCGTACCCAATGTCCCGGCCTCCAGACGTAATAGCTCCGGCCCACATAATAACCAGGGCCGCGATTATAATAGGGCCGATCACCAATCTCGACCGTGACAGCGCCTGGGTAAGGGCCATAGCCAGGGCGACCCGCATAACCGGGTCCGTATGGCCCATTATCCGCGTAACCGGGTCCGTATGGCCCATTGCCCGCGTAACCGGGTCCGTACCCCGGATACGCTCCGTAATGCTCATCTTCGCATCCGCTTAGACCGAACGTAACAGGAAGCAGAAGCAAGAGGAGGAGCACCGGCCATTTCCGTATCGTTTTCGTTCCATTTCTGGCGGTGACCGCCTTCTTCTCCGCGCGATCAACAATCTTCATCTTCATACAATCATATACGGATTAGACAGAGCTTTCACGTGCACTGAATTCACTGCGTTCGGGCCGACGCGGAGTCTCCGGGTGAAGTCGACCCAGAAACGGCATGCAGCGTTTCGTCTTAGCGATTGGAGCAGCCGCTCAAGAGCCGTTGTCGTGAAAGCGCCGCGCGTCGCCGTAGCTGCCGATGCCTGATCTAACCGGCAAGATCCAATCAGTGTGTGTAGAGAGGCAATTGTGGGTGGGGCACCTGAGACGCAAAGCGCGCAGGCCATTGGTCCCGCCTACGACTTCGATCTGCCGTCCCGAGATCATAGTCTTGCAGATGGTGCAATAGCGCCGGTCGTCGAGCGAGCCCCATGGCCGGCTTTGGTCAAGCCGGCGCAAAGCAGCGAGCTTATCTTCTGCGCCGAGTCGAATCGGAGGCGAGGGCGAAAACACGCTGCCGATGATAGTAAATTCCGTCGCGATTGGCAATAAGACAGTAGGCCTTTGGCGGAGTGTGTCGCATTCCGATCAGATGTGATGAGATTTGCGGGTTGTCCGCGCGTTGCTTTGTAGCGGAGCGTTGTCGGCTGAGTGACCGAGGCGCAGTCCAATCTCGGGCGCAGCAAGCTGAAAAGATTAGTTGCGTTGCGCTTCGACACGAGCCCGCCGCGCCGCAGGACCGGCATGTCTTTTTTCGAAGTGGCACAATGCGTTGTAACCTTCCAGTCGTGATTTCATGCCTCCGTGCAGCGGGCCAGCATTTGCTACCCTGCTACAATGCTACCGGGCTTTCGGGGAAGTAAGGCTTCTGTCCCGCTGACCGACACCGATTATGACTACGTCTGTGCGGCTTTCCTACGGAATTATAGGCGTGGGCGTCGCGCAAGGATCAGGAGGATTCACAACCCCGGCTGCCGCCAGACCCGCCTCCAAATTGCCCCGAATCGTGCACAACTGGGGGCCAGACCCGGGCTGTACGACGACGATATTGGTGATGCAGACTACGATGATAAGGGCAAGCATGACCGCGTATTCCACCGCCGTTGGATCGTGCAAGAAGGTCACCGTGACCCCGGTCTTGGTCTGAGCATCGGCGGCTGCCTGCTGAAAGGTCATGCCGGCAGCAATATCTTTTAGGACGATGATCGCGGCGGGAAGGAAGCCGCCGAGCAGCGTATCCGCATCCGCAGCCTGCCCGGTAGCGATGAGGTCGGCGGTGAAAGCCGGCGTCTGCGTGTCATCGCGGGCGTGGATGTGGAGCGTGCTCTTGAACCCGCCTCCTGGTTGCGCCACCACATTGGTGATGTTGAGCTGCGCAGCGATGGGCCCGATGTTGAACGAGAGGTCGAGCACAAGGGGCAGCTCCGCCGCGACCACACCGCGTGGCGGCAGCGCCAAAAGCAAACCGACAACACAAACAGCAACTGCTTTCCAGTATCCTTTCGTCATTGCAACCTCCATTGAAATTATTGTTGGCCGATTCTTGAGCGGCCGGCGCAGAAAAATCAAGCAAGACGCGCGCCAGAATGCCTCCAGAACCGCGCGAGGTTGCCCGAGGTTTAGCGCGCATCTATATAGAGGGAAAGGAAGTGCCGAGAGCGGCAACAAAACGGCAACACGAGCTTTCTACTGGGTAAACAATACGGACTTAAAATCCGTTGGGCTGAACAGGCCCGTGTGGGTTCGAGTCCCGCCATCGGCACTTCCGCAAGACTAGACAGAATTTACAGAATTAACCCAATCAAGAAAAATCTGGATCGCCTGACTGAATTCAATTCCGTGAAATCCTGTTAATTCTGTCCAAAAGATGGATCGCCCGCTCTTCATTCCAGTGATTCTCGGCACCGCGCGACAAGGCCGGGAGAGCGTGCACGCCGCGCGGTTCGTTTTCGAGCAAACAAAAAAGCGCGCCGGCGTGGAATCGGACTTCATCGACGTGCGGACGCTGCCGATGAAGCTCGATGACGCCGGTGAGCAGATGAAGGACCCTAAATTTTCGGCGGCGATTGAGCGCTGCGACGGACTCATCATCGTCACGCCCGAGTACAATCACAGTTTTCCCGGACTGCTGAAGCACGCGCTCGATATGAATTTAAAGGAATACATCCACAAAGCGGTCGGGATTTGCGGTGTTTCAGCCGGCGCTCTGGGTGGCGCCCGAGTGATCGAGACTCTGCTTCCGGTGATGCGCGAGTTGGGGCTCGTGACGATTTTCGAAGACGTCAACTTCGGCCGGATCGGCACGCTCTTCGACGAGCGCGGGAAGTTGCTCGACGAAAACTTCATCCGCCGAGTGGATCTGTTCTTGAATGAGTTAATTTGGATGTGCCGAGTCCTCAGGCACGGGCGAGGAAGCATTCCGCCCGTCTAAAACCTGTGGCTGAAGTCACCCCGAAATTGCAAGTGAATGGAGCGACTGGGGCGAGCGACATGGCCGGTGAAGCCGCGAGGGTAGCGGTCGAACGCAGCGGGAGCTGCTGAGATACAAAACATCAACCCGGTCTGATTCCGCGATCAAGGCCATTACATCGGCACACTGGGGAGGACGTGTGTTTACACCCGTCGTTGCGATGGTAGGTTTTCCGGCGCGGCCCCGGCCTCGCCAAGGCTACGGCGCGACAGGCAGACTAACGGTTGCGATGCTGGCTTTTCGCACGAAATTTCGGCCTCGCTAATTAGATGGAGCAAAATCCGCCACCACCAACTTTTCCTTCACCCGAGGAACTGAAGACGAAGATCACCGAGTTCATGAAACAGAACTTCGGCGATCGGGTCTCGGTCTCGGCTTTCCCTGCGCCGGAAGCGGCTGAAGCTGAGCCGGAGGAAAAAGCCCAGAAGACCGATCTCGCGGCCGCGGGATTCGAATTCAATTTTCTGCCGCGCGATATCAAGGCGCACTTGGACCGGTTCGTTATCAAGCAGGACGAAGCGAAGAAGGTGCTCGCGATCGCGGTTTGTGATCATTACAACCACGCCAAATATCTGCGCCAGCTCGAGAAAGAAAATCCGAAGCAGGCGGAGCAGCTCGAGTACACCAAACAAAATGTGATTTTGGTCGGACCGACCGGCGTCGGAAAAACTTATCTGATCAAACACATCGCCGATTTGATCAAGGTCCCGTTCGTGAAAGCGGACGCGACCAAGTTTAGCGAGACCGGTTACGTTGGCGGCGATGTGGAAGATTTGGTGCGCGAACTGGTGCACAAAGCCGACGGCGACCTGAACCTGGCGCAATTCGGGATCATTTACATCGACGAGATCGACAAGATAGCGTCCGCCGGAAATTTGATTGGACGCGATGTGAGCGGCCGCGGTGTTCAGACAACCCTGCTCAAGTTGATGGAAGAAACGGAAGTGCCGGTGCGGAGCATGAACGATTTGCAGGCGCAATTACAGGCCGCGTTTGAGTTTCAACGCAAAGGCAAAGCAAAACGGGAGACGATCAACACTCGTCACATTCTGTTCGTGGTCAGCGGCGCGTTTGAAAAATTGAAGGAGCAAGTGGCCCGCCGGGTGCGTCAGGGACAGATCGGTTTCCGGGCCGATCCGGTGCAGGTCATGGACAACGAATTGTTTCAGCACGTGACTACGAAAGATTTCGTCGAGTACGGGTTCGAGCCGGAATTCATCGGACGTTTGCCGGTGCGCGTCGTCTGTCTCGATCTCGACGCGGACGATCTTTTCAAGATCATGAAATTTTCGGAAGGCAGTTTGCTGCGCCAATACGAGCGCGCCTTCCGCGCTTATGGGATCGACATCAGTTTCGATGACGAAGCATTGCGCTTAATTGCCGAAGCCGCCGCCACGGAGAGAACTGGCGCACGCGGGCTGCTTACCGTGTTCGAAAAACTTTTCCGCGATTATAAGTATCATCTGGCGGGCTCAGGTTTGAGTCAGTTGCGGGTCACGGCCGAGCTGGTGCGCGAACCAAAACGTGTCCTCGATCGTCTCATGGCCGAGGGCGAGAAAGATGAAGCTAAAATGCTGGAGTCCGCGGCCCGCCAGTTTGCGGAGGCCTTCGGCAAGGAACACGGCGTTGAAATTGTTTTTGACGATTCGGCCTTGCGGCGTTTGGTGGAACGCGCCCAAAGCGAGCGGATGAATATGAACGATCTCTGTGCCCATCTGTTCAAAGATTACCAATTTGGGCTGAGCTTGGTGAAAAAGAACACCGGCCGGACAAGATTTGTCCTCGGGGCCGAGGCAGTCGACGCGCCGGACAGATGTTTGAGCGAGCTGGTGGTACAGTCGTATTACCCGATCGCCGGAGGCCCGGTGAAGGAGGATTCGGCTTCAGCCACTTCGAAAGCCTGATTTCCTTTGATGAAACGCCCGCTTCTAGTCACTTTGATCATCGGAATCGTTGTCGTGGTCGTGGTCAGCGCGATGCATCTCAGCCCGCAACTGGTCCGGTTTGAGGATCGGGTCGCGGACTATATTTCTTCCTACAACGCTGCTACGCACGTCGTGCCGAAGCAATGGCAATACGTGTTCATGTCGATCTTATCCTTCGGCGTTGCCGCGTTGACGGTCACAAGTTTGCGCCGCGGCCGGATAGGTTTGCTCGCAATCGGATTGCTGGTCGAGCTGGTCGCGGTTTCGTGGATTTGCTCGCTCTACCGGGTCTTCTTTCAACCGTTACCGTCCATGTTTGCGGTCGCAATCGCATTTATCGTGGCCGATCGCTATACCGCGATCTCGCAACGCGGTCGGGCCGTGACCGCGCGCGCATTTTTCAGCGATCGATTGTCGAAAGACCAGTTCCAACGTGTGATCAACGGCGACATTGCCTTTGATCCGGAAGCGAAGACTTACGAAACGACGGTGGTTGTTTGCGACGTCGCGAACAAATACGATCTGGCGGAAGATTTTGAGCCGCCGGTGTTCGGCAAAATCACGGAAGAGTTTATCCGCCGGGCAACCGACGCTTTCATGCAAGCGGGGGCTTATATTCAAACCGCTGATGCCGAGGGCGTGGTCGCGCTGTTTGGTTTTCCGGAAATCGATGCGCACCATGGCGATAAAGCTGTGCGCGTGGCACTGAACTTGGTCGAACAATTCCGCCAATTCCAACTGGCCAATGGCGAAGCGAAATGCGACGTGCACCTCGGGGTGAGCTCGGGCACGATGGTGGTCGCGCCGCTCCAGAATGGCGAGCGGGCTGGATTGATCACGAGCGGTGAACCGGTTGAATTGGCGCGGCGCTTTTGTGTGGCAAACCGCTTTTATGGCTCGCGGGTTTTGATCGGACCGCGCACTTTTGAGCTGGCGAGCAGATACGTGGTCGCGCGTCCAATTGACTTTCTCAGCGGCGTGAATTCGCGTGAGCGACACGAAATTTACGAACCGCTCTGGCCGGCGGCGGAAGCCAAGCCGGAACAATTGGCGCGTCGCGATTGTTTCTGGAACGGCGTCGTGTTTTACCGCGAGAAGCGATGGGCTGAGGCGTATTCGGAATTTCAAAAGGCGCGCGGACCGAACGAGGAAGAAGACGCGCCGCTACAGTTGTATCTTCGCCGCCTCGAGCCGCTGGCGCTGAATCTGGCCGAAATGCCGATGAGGCAGGGGTAAGCCGAACGCGGGTCCGAGCCGGACTGGCGGTATGAGAAAAACGGAATATCCACCCGCGCTGCGCGATTTGGTCGCGCAACTTCGGCAAATGCCCGGAGTCGGTCCGCGCTCGGCCGAACGGATTGCTCTCTGGATTGTGCAAGCGCGTGGCGATCAGCCCGAACAAATTACCCGCGCGATTTCCGAAACGCGGCGCGGAATTCACCCATGCAAGCTTTGCGGCTACTTTACCACTAACGAACTCTGCGATATCTGCTCCGATTCTTCGCGCGCGACGGAGTTACTGTGCGTGGTCGAGCAACCGACCGATATTTTGCCCCTCGAAAAAACCGGCGTTTTTCGCGGACGCTATCATTCGTTAAGCGGACGCATCTCGCCGTTGGATCATATCGGTCCGGAAGATTTGCGGATCAAAGAGCTGCTCGAGCGGGTCGAGAAAGAAAAATTTAGCGAAATCATTTTCGCGCTCGCCGTCGATGTCGAAGGCGAAGCGACGACGAATTACCTGGTCGATCTTCTAAAAGACAAATCACTCACGCTTACGCGTATTGCGCGCGGCCTTCCCGCGGGCGCGGGGTTGGAATCGGCCGACGAATTAACACTGCAGCAAGCGCTCTCCGGCCGAACAAAGCTGTAGCCGCTTCGCTCCCGCCTTCGTTAGATTACGGCGTGGCGAGCTGCGAAGCGCCATGTCGCCAACCTCCGGCTTCTTGGAAATTTCTTCGGCGGTTTCTGTTTGAGGCATCAACTATTGAATCGCAGGCGCATCTATTTGAGCGCCACAAGGACGCCGAGCAAACGTGACTACGAAGAGGCGGCGGTGATCGCGAATTTTTACTGCCAGTCCGGCTCGGACCGTTAGGCCGTTTCCAGCCAGGCGCGCAGAACTTCGGCAACGCTCCAGGCTTGTGCGATGCAGCCACCAGCCATGTGTGGCTCGCTCGCGTCAAACACTTCGCTGATCGATCCGACGCCGTTATCACTTAAATGCACCGGAAAAGTCTCGAGAAATTTACGGCCAGTGGCCCGGTCGTGCGGATGAACTTTTAACCAGGCGTCGATGAATGGGCCGATCAGCCACGCCCAAACCGTGCCTTGATGGTACGCGCCGTCGCGCGAGCGTAGATCGCCGCCGTAAATTGGTTTGTAATTTGGATCGTCGGGCGAGAGCGTGCGCAAACCGACCGGCGTGACCAATTTTTTTTCCACGACGTCGAGCACGGAACGCCAATGTTTTGGATCGAGCGCCGGATGATCGAGCGAGACGGCGAACAATTGATTCGGCCGGCACGAGGAATCGCTGCTTGAACTGCCGTCAACATCGACAACGTCGTAAAGATAGCCGCCCGTTTCGAACCAAAAGCGATTATTGAACGAAACGCCTGCGCGTTCGGCGTGCTCGTCGTATCGTTGCGCGGAAGCGTCATCGCCATGTTCGCGCAACCAATTGGCCAGTAACCGGAGCGCATTGTACCAAAGCGCATTGATCTCCACTGCTTTGCCGCGGCGGGGAGTCACCACCCAATCCCCGATCTTGGCATCCATCCAGGTGAGCTGGTACCCTTCCTCGCCTTGCACGAGCAAGCCGTCGCTTGGATCGACGTGAATGTTGAAGCGCGTGCCGCGCAAATGATGTTCGGCGATGTCGACCAAAATAGGCAAAAGAAGTTGCAGCGTGGTCCGGTCGGCAGTGCGTTCAAGGTAACGGCCGAGAGCGTGAAAAAACCAAAGTGTTGCGTCCGCGGTATTATATCGGCCTTCCTTGGCGCCGTCGGGAAACATGTTCGGAATCAAACCGTCGCGGACGTAATGAGCGAAGGTGCGCAAGATGTAACCGGCCTCGAGCAATCGACCCGTGATTAAGGTCAGGCCTTCCAGACTGATCATCGTGTCGCGTCCCCAATCCGTGAACCAGTGATATCCGGCGATCACGGTGCGGATTTCATCGCCCGCGGCGTGCGCGCGTGCGGCTTCTTCAAATCGCCCGGCCGGCGTAATGACAAATTGGTCCGCGGCAAAAACCAGCTCCGCCGGAAAACTTTGGCGCGCTTTCGGAATTGCACCATGCAGCAATCGGGAGCGGCGCTCGCGTTCGGCCGCGAGAACGTCCTCAGGGCTCAAAACGCCAATGATGTCCCACGACTCGGTTGAGCCAACCAATGTCGCCGTGCTTCGCTCGGTCAGATCGACGCGAAAGTATCCCGGGCTCCAAAGCTCGCCTTCGTAGGAATAACCACGTTGCTGCTCAATGCGATAAACAACTTGAGGAATTTTCGCTGGAGCAATGGTGAACGCGGCTTCCCGGCCATGCAGTTGCATCCGCAGCGGTGGCAGTTTTCGGCGCGCCGCGGCGATTTCGTAACGGCCATCAACGGCCATAAGTTTGTACGGCGCGCCCAGCTCCGAATCGACCGGCGCTTCATGATGTCGAAAATGAAAAGCAGGACGTAATTCGAGTCGTGGCGGCGTTCCTTTCGAGACCACCTGGTAGCTCACATGAACCGTGTTCTGCAAATGAGGCAGCAACACCCGCTTCTCGACCACGACTTCGCGAACATGATAAGTCCAGACTGGGAGTCCATCCTCGAGGCGGAACTCAGTTAAGTAGTCAGCGCTTTTTAGATCAAGCTGTCCGCCGGCGCGCTCTTCCGCTCCGAGAGAAACGACATCATCGTTACTGAAGCGAAGAAATTCCGATACGTGACTCCACATCACGATGCGTCCGAGAGGTCCCGGCAAGGCCGCAATGAGCAATCCATGATAACGACGGGTAACGGCGCCGGAAACGGTGCCAGAGGCATAACCGCCAAGTCCGTTGGTGACGAGCCATTCACGAGTAAGCAAGAGCTCGCGCGACATTTGCGCGCCGTCCCACGGCATCGAACGAATGACGGGCCGGATTGTTTCAAATTGTTTGTTCATCGATACTTGGTGCCGATGGAAAAATCGCTCAGCCCCATTTTCGTGGCTTCGGCTGCTTCCTCGGCTCTTTCTCGGGCACCACACGCAACGCCACCGTCGCTTCAGCTGGTAATGTCCAATTATCCTGTGTGGCCACGGTCGCGGTTCCGGACCCGCCGTAGCGCGCGGATTCGCTCGACCATAGCGCCTCCCATTCGAAACCGAGCGGCGGTGCGAGCAATGGCTCGGGAATCGGGTTCAGTTCGCGACTTTCGCCAAAATTCACCACCAGCAATCGGTCGTCGATGTTTCCCTCGCTGAAATAGCGGAGCACAAAGCTCGCCGGTCCCAAAACTGCGCCGTCCACTCCGTTTGGCACCTGTTCGCGAAAGCGCGAGTCGTCGCGGCGCAGCCGCAAAAGATCGACATGAAGATCGTATACCTCCTGGTTTTTTTGGCGCTCGCTAAAATCAAGCTTGCAGCTAACAAACGATGTCGGATCGGAAGGCACTGGTAAACGTTCCTGCACTTCTTTGGTGGCCAGGGAAGGGAACTGCGACAGAAATCCGAAGCGCCCTTTGCGAATTGCCTCGCGCATCTGGCCATCGCCCACATCGGTGAAAAAGATAAATGGGGTGGAAGCGCCGAATTCCTGGCCTTGAAAAAGCAGCGGCGTCCAAGGTCCGAGCAGGAGCAGCGCAGTCATCGCGCGATAACGGCCGGGTGAGCTTTGAAATCGCAGGCGTTCGCCCGCCGCCGTATTCGAAACTTGATCGTGGTTCTCAATGAAGGCGACGAACGCGTGAGGGGGAGAACCGAAAGCCGGGGTGCCGCGCGGTGCTTCCTGCCAGAAATAGGGTTGTCCTTGAAACAAATAACCGTACTTGGCTGCGGAAATAAATTCCTGCGGCGTGCCGAGAAAATCGCTGTAGTAAGCTTCCCGTCTTCCAGTCAGGGCGACGACGGCGCTGTGATGGAAATCGTCGTTCCAAACCGCATCGAGATCGTCGCCATTTTCGCTGCGGGGACGAATGAGCTTGGTAACCTGCCGCTCGTTTTCGGCGATTAAAATGATCGAGCGCGGAGCAGCGGCTTTGCGGGCGGCCCGGCCAACTGCGCCGATGATGTATTCGTCCGATTTATCATGGATCGCATCGGTGGCATCGAAGCGGAATCCGTCGAAGTGGAATTCGTCGATCCAGTAACGGCCGTTGGTGATGTAAAATTCGCGGACCGGTGTCGAGTTCGGCCCATCGAAATTAATTGAATCGCCCCAGTCGGTTTCTTGTTCGCGGATGAGGTAATCGTTCGAGTAAGCCGCAAGATAATTTCCATCCGGCCCGAAATGGTTATAGACGACGTCGAGAATAACCGCCAGGCCCAACGAGTGCGCGCGGTCGACAAATTGGCGCAGATCGTCCGGCGTTCCGTAGAGGTGAAATGGTGCAAAAAGATCGACGCCATCATAGCCCCATCCGAAATTTCCCGGGAAATCGGCGATCGGCATCATCTCAACAACCGTGATGCCGATCCGCGCCAGCTCGGCCAGCTGTTCGGCTGCGGCCCGCCAGGTTCCTTCTTTCGTAAATGTGCCGACGTGCATTTCGTAAATGACGTGGCCTTTCATTGTTACACCGCGCCATTTGGTGTCCGTCCATGCGAACTGCGTTGGATCGACAACGCAGGAAGACCCGTGCGGGCCGTGCGGCTGAAATCGCGTCGCCGGATCCGGATGAAAATGTTCGGCCTTGTTTACTCTGAAACGGTAGAGCGCGCCGGGGCCAGCGTTCGCGCTCCCCGAAAAATAACCGCCGCCTTCGCGCGCGAGTGGATGAAACGTTCGCTTCGCATCTTTTTTCGCGCTTTCTTCCAGGACCAGATCGACATCGTGGGCTTTAGGCGCCCAGATGCGGAAATGCGTTTGGTTTGGGCCGATTAATTCGGCCCCGATCGGATATCGGCGAGAAGTCCCGCGCTCCATGACTGGACCCTACACAAAATGCGCAGTGAGAGCTTGATCAAAATTTATCAAACCGTTCAAATCGTCGCGGTGAACGGAAGCGCCGCCAAGATCGAGATTTTCAAGCCGCTCGACGAAGCATTTGAGCTGATGAAGAAAATTCTTTTTCGACCATTCAATTTTGAAAAATGGCTCGTCATCGGTTTCGCCGCGTTTTTGTCCGGCCATTTTGCCGGCGTCGGTTTCAATTTTCCAATGGGAGGTTTTCCGACGCGGGGAGTGAACCAGAATGTGGTTTCACCCGACTGGGAACAATGGAAGCCATGGCTGCCGATTGCAATCGCGGTCTTCGTCCTGCTCACCCTGGTCTTGATTGTCCTCTTTTCGTGGCTTAGGGCACGCGGCAATTTCGTTTTTACCGACTGCATCGCGCGAAATCGCGCGGCGATCGTAGCGCCGTGGCGCGAGTACCGACGGGAAGGAAACAGCTATTTTCTGTTTCTTTTGCTGGTCATGTTCGTGTCCATGGCCATCGTCGGATTACTCTTGCTGTTGATCTTTATTCCTCTTGGACTGTTGGGTCAGGGTGCCAGTAATCACGCAATCACACCCGTGGTTGTGATTCTCTTCATCGTGCTTGCGCTGGCATGGATTTGTTTTGCGATTTTTTTCGGTGTGACCTCCTACTTCATGATTCCGTTGATGTACGTTCGTCGATGCCGAGCTGTAGAAGCCTTTCGCGAAGTTGCCGGACTGGTTTTGCAAAACGCCGGCTCGTTCATTCTGTTTTGTTTGTTTTCGATCTGTCTGTTGTTGGCAGCGGCGATGATCGGTGGAATAGCGACATGCGCGACCTGTTGTCTGGCCGCGCTGCCGTACGTCGGGACGGTAATTCTGCTGCCAGTCTTTGTTTGCCTTCGCGCCTATGCGCTCTGTTTTATTCGACAATTCGGACCGGACTACGATGTGTGGGCTACGGTGCCTGAGGCTTCGCCAACATCCCATTCAATTCCGCCGCCGCTGCCGAGCTAGATTTATACTTCGGTTGTTGCCCAGAATTTCCGAAACGCGCTCGGCCAGGTGCGGTCAATTACACTTTCACGCGCGAGGTCGCCCATCCTCTTTCGCCGCTCCGGATCGGCAACCAGTTCTCGGATCGCACGGGTGAGATCTTCGACATCGTGCGATTTCGTAATTAAACCGTTGCGATCGTTTTCGACCAGTTCCTTTGGTCCGCCCGAATCCGAAACGATCACGGGAACTCCTGAAGCCTGCGCTTCAATGATCACATTGCCGAACGTATCAGTCGTGCTCGGAAAAACGAAGATGTCGGCGGAAGCGTAAGCGGCCGCCAGTTCCCGGCCTGATAAATATCCGGTGAATAAAGCTTCCGGCAGCGATTCAGAGAACTCCCGCGAATACGGTCCGTGGCCAACGACACAAAGTTGGATCGACAATCCCTCATCGCGGAGACGTCGATAAGCTTCAGCCAAAAGATCGAGATCTTTCTCGCGCGAAACACGGCCGACGTAGAGCAAGCGCACTTGGCCGTTTTTGGCGCCGAACTTTTCGAAGAATGCCGGGTTGCGTCGAGTGGGATGAAAGAGCTCCGTGTCGAGGCCGCGCGGGAAAATTTTCAGCTTTGCCGGATCGAAACCGCGTTTGATCCAGCTCTCCCGATATTCCTCCGAGTTTACAAAAACGGTGTCGAGCTGGCCGTAAAACCAATGCATGTAGCGCCAGGTCACACTTTCGAGAAAACTGTCTTCGGTCAGGATTCGGACATACTGGGGAAAATCGGTGTGATAGATGCCGCTCGTCTGCAAATTGAGCATTTTGGCCGCGAGCAGAGCCGTCAGACCGATAGGTCCCGGCGTGCTAATAATGACTTCGGTGAATCGTTCCCGCTGGATGTAATCCAGCATTTGCAAAATCGGCGGGAAGCTGAGCTTTTGTAGCTCATACTCGGGCAATTCAAATTCGCCGATCGGCTTGAAGTTTTTGATCGGGATATCGTCAATCGTCAGTTCGTTGCGCGAGGTGATGACGATCAATTCCTTTCCGGCTACTGCGCCGGCAGCGGTCATCTTGCGAATGGTTGTGGCAACGCCGTTAACGTCTTCCAACGTGTCGGTAAACCAGGCGCGCTTGTTGTTTTGCAAGGCCTCCGGAATTTTTCCGGTCAGTTCCCGGAAAATTTTTTGCAGCCATTTGCGCGACGGAGCCTGGCTGTGAAATCCATAAATGTAAGGCGCCAGAATGATCAGAATCGGCGCGATGGCGCTCAGGGCCTGGATGCTTTCAAGCATGTTTCCGCTGCTGAGTTGCCGGACGAATTTCTCGAAGAAACGAAACGCGAGCTGCTCGGCGACCGCATTTGCCATCAAGAACGTCCGGCGTTCAGGGTCCGAAGCGCCTTCGAGCTCGGCCACACTGTTCGCCTTGGCTTCCGCTTCCTGGAATCGGTTCGACAGTTCCTTCCACAGCGACATGTTCGCCGGCTTGATCAGATCGAAAATTTTGCCTGAGACCACGCCTTGGGCGAAGACAGTCGCTTTGTCCTTCAATGTCAGTTCTGTCGGGTCGCGACCTTCCATGAATCGCGAGAACATCTGTTCTACGAGTGTTGCGCTCGGTCCGAGTTTTTCGTGGAAGTGACCCTGGATGAAACAACCGAGGGTGTTGTAGAAGCCATGTGACAGGACGAGTGGCGTTCCGCCGCGGCCGTGGGGCTGACAATTGCCGTTGCGAATGTGCTCAAGGAATTTTTCGGCCGAAGCGGCGGCCGGCGCTTCGGTGAAAGCTGAGGCGACAAATTGCCCGCCGTGATCATCCGAACCGCCGAGCAAAATCTTTTTCCAGGGTTCGCGATGGGTTGGCTCCAGATTGTGTCGCTCCGCGAACTCTTCGATTTTCTTCTGGGTAAGCGAACCGAAGAGTTCTTGCGCAAGCTCGCTCAGAAGCGCGTCACGCAGACCGTTGACGCCCTCAAAATGTTTGAAGAGCAAAATCAGCCGCTCAAGATGCGATGCTTCGAGCTTGCCGTTGATGCTGTAAAGCGGATGCGCGACCGCGTGCGCGATCTGTGCGCCCTGTAAGTAGCGCTGGAGAGAGAAAATATTGTCCCGGACAATGACGATGTCCTGGTGCTGCTTTTCGGTGATGCCCCACACTAAAAGGTGAACCTTGCACGGATCTTGCGGAAAATAAGTCGTAACCTGCTCACTGATGAACGTGTTCGGCAGATTGAGAATCTCCAGACAACCGTCGATTGTGTCGTGGTCGGTGATGGTCACGAAATCCATTCCGCGCTCGAGCAGTTGTCGATGCAGCTCGCGCGGGTCGGAATAGGAATCGGGAAAATCAAACCGCCGGAAAAGCCATTCTTCCGAGCGCGCACTAAAACGTGAGTGAACGTGGAGGTCACATTTGCTCATATATTATCTAGAGGCCGCGTCGGCGCCGCTGCTCAGCGATCCAGTCCTGGTACGTCGTCGGCGTCCTTCGGCCGTCGATATCACCGATAAGATCGACAATCTGTCGCCAGATGGCCGGATGGGAGAAGTCCGGCGGATGAATAGTTAGACGCACGAGCGGTTTGCTCCCGAGGGCGCGACCCAGCGCTGCGTTCCAAGCCAGACTGACCGCACGTCGCCAACTGTTACGAACGCTGTAAACGAGCGATCTCGCCGGAAATGTTTCACCGGAGCGCAAATCGCGCAGTGTTCGCAGCCGAGTCGTATATTCCATTTCCGCATCGCGCGCTGCTCGTTCCGCTTCGCTGCTCAGCAACCACGCCGGCGCGACGAAGCCGCGCGGTTTCAACCCGCTGGCGAAAAATTCGTCGCGGGCGGTTTTGATTCGCCGAAAAGCTTCGTCGTATCCGAGATCATAAAATTCGCCTTCGCCTTGGGTATAAATTTGAGTCACGAATCTCGCGAGCAAGTTTTCTTGCGCTCGCGGCGGGCGTTCATGAAAATATCCGTGGATTACGATCTCATGCCCGGCTGCTTCCAAGTCGCGCAGCCAGGAAACGAATTGTCGATCTTTCATGGACGCGCCCTGACGATGGTAATCGGGGACAACCAGAAGCGAGCAATGGCGAATTCCTTTTCGAGTCAGCTCGGAAATAATTTTGTCCGCGATCGGTTTTGTTGACGGCACCACGTCGTGAACAGAAACAATGAGATAATCTTTGGTCGCACTCGCCGTCGCGACGACGGGCAGAAACTGCGTAGCCACAGCCGAGGTCATTTCCCCAAATTTTCGACCCCACCTTCGGTGGGAACAAGCGGAAAGTGGCTAGCCTGCCATTTGCACGATCGTCTCGAAGTCCTTCGCGGCCAGCGGCATGACCGACAGACGCGATTGTCGAACGAGCGCGATCTTCTTCAGCGCTGGTTTTGCTTTAATTTCGCGCAACGTGACCGGTCGACGCAACGGCTTGATCGGAATCAGATCGACCGCGCTCCAATCGCCTTCTTTCGCCGTCGTATCGCGATAAGCAGTGTGCGCGACTTTTGCAATGCCGACGACCGCTTTGTCTTCGCCGCTGTGATAAAAGAGCACTTCATCTCCCTTGAACATGCGACGCAGATTGTTGCGCGCGGCATAATTACGCACTCCGGTCCAACTTGTGCCGCTATCGGCCACAAAATCGGACCAGGAGTAATCGGACGGTTCTTGTTTCACCAGCCAGAAATTTTTCATCGCTTCAAGTTAACGCGGTTCGACAATTGTCGATCTTTGTTTGAAGATCGACACTATGGCGCGCTTGCCTTTTATCACGTTCGAAGGATCGGAGGGCTGCGGAAAATCGACCCAGGTGCAAATGCTGGCCACGCATCTTGAGATATTGGGAGTTCCTTTTCTCATTACCCGTGAACCAGGTGGAACTGCGATCGGCGAATCGATCCGTGAGCTGTTGCAATTCGCGCCGCAAAGTGCGGGGATGACCCCGGAAACTGAGCTGCTTCTTTTTGAAGCAAGTCGCAGTCAGTTAGTACGCGAAGTGATTAAGCCGGCGCTCGAAAGTGGCCAATGTGTCATCGCCGACCGTTTCTTCGATTCCACAACCGTTTATCAAGGGGTCGCCCGCAAACTGGACCGCAAAATTGTCCGGCAATTGAACGCGTTCGCCGTCGCCGATTGCGTTCCCGACATTACATTCCTGCTCGATGTTGATCTAAAAACGGCGCAATCGCGGATGCGGCAGCCGCGCCGCCCGGACCGGATGGAACAGGAATCGGGCGAGTTTTACGAGCAGGTTCGCGACGGTTATCTGGAGCTTGCGAAATGGCAGCGAGACCGAGTTGTCGTCATCGAGGGTTGGAAATCGCCGTATGATATCGAAAAGGAGATTTGGGAAACGCTGGTGAGACGGTTTCCGGAGCTTGCCGCGAAATCCGAAATCAACAGTCAACAATCAGAAATCTAAAGGATGGCTTTCACCCGGAAAGCAGCGATTGGACTTTTACGACGCGCGCACGATCAGAAACGATTGGGCCACGCCTATTTAATTTCAGGGCCGGCCGGGAGCGGCAAACGGGAAGTGGCCGCGGAATTGGCCAGCACCGTTAATGGAACTGACGCCGGTGACGTTTTTTCATCAAAGGCGCGCGAGATTTTTGTGGCCGAGCCGGAATCGAAATCACGCAGAATTCTGATCGAGCAGATTCGTGAGCTCGAGCACGGTCTGCAGATGCGCGCGGCCGAGGGCCGCCGGAAAGTCGCGATCATCGCTGAAGCGGACCGTCTTCAGCCACAGGCGGCGAACGCATTTCTGAAAACACTGGAAGAACCTCCAGCCAATTCGCTTTTGCTTTTGCTCAGCGCGTTGCCGGAAGCATTGCCGGACACGATTGTGTCGCGTTGCATTTCCATTCCGCTGTCGGCGAATGGTGAAGAAATTGAAATTCCGGAGCGCGCTGAACTGGTTGAATTGCTCCGCGACGCTGCGCGCGAAAAGAACTGGAGTATCCAGCAAGCTTATCGTGTCGCGCAAGGCATGCAGTCATTGCTTGGCGAAATCTGCGAACAAATTAAAGCGCAAACTGCCGAGGCGTTGAAGAATGAAGAGGCGCGTTACCGGAATTCGACCGACGGCGCATGGCTGGACGATCGCGAAGATTATTACAAGGCGCTGGCGGAAAGTCTTTACATTCAACGTCGCGCGGCACTGGTGGAAGTGTTGCTCGAGTTTTGGTCGGACGTGTTACGCGCGTGCAGCAAAGTCGCCCGGCGCGATTTGGCTGCGGCAAAAAAGGAAACCGCCGCGCTGGCGGACCGTTTTAGCACACCGGACGTGCTGCGACGGATTCAGCGTCTGGAAGAATTGCGGGACAACCTCGGCCGCAACATTCAGGAAGCGCTCGCCTTCGAAGTCGCGTTTCTGGAGGTCTTCGGTTCCTGAAGCTCTTAGATTTTCTCGGAGGAGAAAATTTTCAAGAACTTTCCGCGATAAAAATCGTAATACGCTGGTGAAGAAAGGTGTGGTCGGGATTACTTAAGCGTGAACGCCCACAAGCAGACTAAAGCGAGTTTGAGAAGGGGCTTAGGCGCAGCAATCAGGCGCGAAAGATCGGTTCTTAGGATTTCCCAAGGCGAACTCGCGTCTCGTGCCGGCCTGCATCGAACTTACGTCTCGGACCTAGAGCGTGGCGCACGCAATCCTTCCATCGATAGCATCGAGAAGCTCGCCCGCGCATTACACGTTTCTGTGTCAAAACTTTTCGAACGAGCCGGCAACGGTGCTGCTACGAATCGCACTGCCGGAAGGAAGAACACTGGCTGATCCCAACTCTTGGGGCAGGAACTCGACCGCAAAAATCTTGCTTGTTAAAGGCCGTCGAGGTTGGAACTTCGACTGTACTGATTTTGAGCATGGAGAACGGACAGAAACGGGACACTGGATTGAAAGCGGTCGGGGAAGTCCCCTGGGGCACGCACTTCAGCATCTTTTATGAAACGAAAAACGATTTGCTCGACGTTCTAGTTCCGTACTTCAGCACCGGACTTAGGAATAACGAATTTTGTCTCTGGGTTGTCGCGAGTTACGAGTTCCTGAATGTAAACAAAGCAACGAACGCTTTGCGTAAATCGATTCCGAGCGTTGATCGGCTTATCGACAAAGGAAACATCGAGATCGTGGCACATAGGGACTGGTTTATGACGAATGGGAAAGTAAATATTTCCAGAGCAGTCGCCCGGTTTCGGCAGAGAATGGATTTTGCCCTGAAGAGTGGATTTGAAGGCCTGCGAGCCAACGGGAGTCCCGCCTGGCTCCAGGTCTATCTGCGATCGGGTGGGTTTCGTAAGTTCGAGCAACAGATCGAGAACCTCTTGGAAAGACAACGGATGATCGCCGCCTGTACATTTCCCCTGGAACGGAGCGGGGCCGAGCAAATTCTCGACGCGGCGCGCGCACATCAGTTCGCAGTTACGGTTCGGAACGGAACCTGGAAGCGGGTCGAGATAGCCAACATCGCCGCAGCAAAGAAAGAGGCGAGAAATATCGATCCAAAATTGGAACAGCTCACGCTTCGACAGCGCGAAATATTGCAACGCGTCGCCGAAGGGCAGACGACAAAGGAAATAGCCGCGCTGCTCGGGATCAGTGTCAAGACGGTCGAGGCGCATCGCCTCCAGCTAATGCGTCGATTGAAGATCGACAATGTCCCCGGCCTGGTGAGATTCGCGATTCGGACCGGGTTGGTTTCCCCGGATGAATAACAAAACCGCTTAACGGGAACGCAGTCGTTCTAAGGTTTTTCCTAATAGCGGCGGGAACCCGGCATCTCGAAGATGTCCTGTGAAAGTTGCGGGAATATTGAACGGTTGCCGGCATCACGAAAATTCTCGCGAACTTCAATCGCGAACGATCGTAGTAGGAACTGAGAATTCGTATCTGCATGGTTTTGTCGACGATTGTTCACTGTCAATCATCGTCTGTGGTGTGTGCCGGTAAGATGGCGGCAAATTCATGGCGACGATTGATTTAAAAACCCTTTTAGGGATGTCCATTAAGACGCAAAGAGCTTCGCTAGGCATTTCACAAGAGGAACTCGCGCATCGAGCTGGGTTGCATCGGACTTACGTTTCGGATCTGGAACGCGGGGCTCGAAATCCTTCGATCGAAAGCATCGAGAAACTTGCAGGCGCGCTGCAGGTTTCAGTCTCCAACCTTTTTGAAGGCGCCGGAAACGGCAGTAGCTCGCGGCAATTGGAGAAGATCCTGTTGGTGCAAGATAATCCGCGAGATGTCGATCTAACGATCCGCGCCTTTAAAAAAGCGTACATCACGAATCCGTTGAACGTAGCGCGAGACGGCGAGGAGGCGCTCGATTTAGTTTTCGCCGACGCTAATGGCGGCAACCTGCGGCGCACGCTGCTCATTTTGCTCGATCTGAATCTGCCAAAGACCAGCGGATTGGAATTCCTGCGGCGAATTAAGGCGGCTAAGCAAACCCAAAATATTCCGGTCATTATCCTGACTCTTTCAATACGCGATCGAGACATCGCCGAATGTCGAAAGCTCGGTGTGGAAAACTACATCGTTAAGCCCGTCGACTTTCAGAATTTTAGCGAAGTCACGGCGCGACTGGGCCTGGAATGGACGCTCGGAAAGAACCGGAGCAGCAGTGGGGATTAAGTATAAAAAGAAGGTGATTCAGATCGGCGTCGTTCTCTCCAGACGGTTACTTGACCCGACCTCGGGTGCGATCATCGCCGTGTTGCTTGATGGTAGGCTTGTTGATTGGAACCGTGGCGCGCGGTCGAAGCATCAATGAACGCCGTCCTCGTCTTCATCGCCGACGATCATCAGGCCTTGCAAGAGGGCGTGCGATTAAAGCAACTCATCCCCATTTGTTGCTGCTGCCGCAAAATTAACACAGGCGAAGAGATCTGGCAGCAGTTCCAAACCTACATCGAGCAGCAGACCGGATCGGGATTCAGCCATGATCTCTGGCCGCAGTGCATGGAAGTTGAAATCGCGAAACTAAATGCGGGGCCTGCCTCGTAGAGGGCTCAGCAAAACTTGGCCGCCAAGCTATCCGTAGTTCCCGCAACCCCGATTGAGGGGTTTTCCGCCGCCTCAGCGGCACAGCTGTTGCTGCTCATATGATAGAGAGAGATGTCCGGCCGGGCGGCATTCCTTGAAATGACAGGAAACATGACCGTGCCGGCTCGCTTTCCACCACGAATTGCGGTCGTGCAGGAATGAAGAAGTCCAATGCAGATTGAAGCCACGGAAAACGTCGGACGACATGTGGAGCGCGCCAAACGCCCAGATAGATGCATTCACAACGCTCAGTCGGCAAACAAAGTTTATGCGCGGCATCGGACTGCCTGGGCGCATGTAGGCGGCCGCCATCCAATGACCCTGATTGATCGCATTCTAGCGGTTTCGAAATCCGAGCCGGATGACTTGAGCTTTCTCGGAACTCAGCGACAAAATACTGCCAAAGCGGCGCTCGTTCCGTGAAAAATGGGCAGGCAATTTTCGTAACCGGTCTTTGGTTTCTGCTCGTAGCCGGCGCGATGACTTTCCTAGCCGCGTACTCGAATACACCAGGCGCCGCCGGCGCGGCACCGAAGCGCTGGCCGTTTGCCAGCCAAATCACGCGCGATCCTAACCGACCCACGCTCCTATTGCTCGCGCACCCGCATTGTCCCTGCACGAATGCGACCTTGGGCGAATTGGAACTATTGATGGCGCAAACCCGCGGAAAAGTGAGCGCATATGTCGTATTCATTCGCCCGCAGGGGCTGACCGACGACTGGGTCAAAGGCGATCTATGGCGGAAGGCTTCCGCGATTCCCGGTGTGACCGTCGAAATCGACAATGGGAATGTCGAGGCTCGTCGCTTCCATGTGGAAACGTCCGGCGAGGCATTGCTCTATGGGTCTGATGGCCGCCTTCTTTTCGAAGGCGGGATAACGTTTTCCCGTGGTCACTCGGGAGACAATCCAGGACGGACCGCCATTACCGAGTTGTTAAATCGGGGTTCGGCTGATGAAAGCAAGACGCCGGTTTTCGGTTGCTCGCTTTTCGCGGCGAATTGCCTCCAAAAGGAAATGAAATGCAAGCCATAGCCACCGCAAACTGCAGCTCCGACCGCGCCGCGGCGTTGTTTGACGACAGTCTGAATATCATTCATCGCCGTGCCGACCGGCTCTTCGCCTGGCTGATGATCGCACAGTGGATCGCGGGCATCGCTGCTGCCGTGTGGATCTCTCCCCGAACCTGGATCGGCGCGGAAAGTCAGACCCACTGGCATGTCTGGGCTGCGATTTTCCTCGGGGGCGCCCTCACCAGTCTGCCGGCTTATTTCGCTCACGCGATGCCCGGTCGCGCTCTCACTCGACACACAATCGCCGTCGCCCAAATGCTATTCTCGGCGCTTCTAATCCATTTGACGGGTGGACGGATTGAAACTCATTTTCACGTTTTCGGGTCGCTCGCCTTTCTCGCTTTCTACCGAGATTGGCGCGTTCTCATCACCGCGACAGTTGTCGTTGCTGTCGATCATGCAACGCGCGGCATGCTCTTTCCGCAATCCGTTTTTGGAATACTCACCGCAAGCCCGTGGCGGTGGATTGAACACGTCGGGTGGGTTCTTTTCGAGGATTTTTTCCTTTTCATTTCGATCCATCAAAGCACGCGAGATATGATTGAGGTCGCCGCGCATCGCGCCGATTTAGAAGTGAGTGGTGAACAACGTCTCGCCCAGTCGCAGCGCATGGCGCATGTCGGGAGTTGGGAATGGAATGTGGTGACGAACGAAGTCATTTGGTCGGACGAAGAATATCGGCTCTTTGGCTTTATTCCGCGCGCGTTTGCGCCGAGCTACGATCGTTACCTCGCATCCGTCCATCCCGACGATCGCCCGTTGACGGTGGCTTGGATGAACAGTGTCCTCGCGAACAAGAAATCCTCCGGGCTCGACAACCGCATCGTCAGACCGGACGGCGAAGTGCGCGTTTTACACAGTCAGGCCACCGCGATTCTCGACGATTCGGGCAATGTCCTCCGATTGGTTGGCACATCGCAGGACATCACGGAGCGCAAGGCCGCGGATGAAGCGCTCCGCGAGGCGGAGGAGAAATACCGCTCGATTTTCGAGAATTCGAATGACGGCATTTTCCAAAACACGCCCGCGGGTCACTTTATTTCTGCCAATCCCGCGATGGCTCGAATGCTCGGCTTCGATTCACCTGAGGAATTAGTCCGCGCGCGCAACGATATCGAGCGGCAGGGTTATGCCGACCCAGCCCTGCGCAATAAATTCAAACAAGCGCTGGAGGAGAACGGCTTCGTAACCGGTTTCGAGTACGAAGTCTATCGTAAAGACGGCGCCAAGATTTGGGTGTCTGAGCATTCCCGAATCGTCCGCGATGCCGAAGGGCATGCTCTCTATTACGAAGGCAGCGTCCAGGAAATCACCGAGCGCAAGCGGGCGGAAGCGGAACACCAGGTCATCTCCGAAATTGTCCAAGGCGTCATTACGACGAGTAATCTCGAACAGCTGCTAGCCCTTGCCCACCGCTCAATCAGAAAACTCCTCTACGCGGAGAATTGCTTCGTCGCCCTTCATGATACGACGACCGACCTGGTGCACTTCGAGTTCTGGGTCGACAAACTTGATTCCGTCCCACCGCCGCAACCCGTTGACAAAGGCCACACCAGAACCAGCTACGTGCTGCGGACGGGCCAACCACTCCTGCTGACAAAAGAACTCGAAGCGCAGCTGTTCGAACGAGGCGCGATCGCAAAGAGCGGGTCCGCTTCGGCCTCCTGGCTGGGCGTGCCCTTGCGGACTCCCAGCCGCATCATCGGCGTCCTGGTGGTGCAGCATTATGAACAGGAAAACGCTTACAGCCAGCGCGACCTGGAATTCCTCTCCTCCGTGGGAGATCAGATCGCCCTGGCCATCGAGCGCAAGCGGGCCGAAGAAAAACTCAAACGCAGTGAAACGCGGTTGGCGGAAGCGCAGGAAGTGGCGCGTGTGGGCAGTTGGGAATGGGATGTGATCACAAGAAAACTCAGTTGGTCGGACGAGGAATTCCGGCTTTTCGGATTTTCTCCGGCCGAATTCGAGCCTACCTACGAACATTATCTCTCCTGTGTTCACCCCGACCGCCACGAGACTGTGGACGGCATCGATGCCGGGCTGACAGATAAGACGTCCATCGGCTCTGATACGCGCGTCGTCTGGCCGGATGGTCAGGTGCGCATTCTACACAATCGCGAAAACACACTCGCAGATGATACGGGCAAGATTATCCGGCTCTTCGGAACATCGCAGGATGTAACTGAGCTGCGGCAAAAAGAAAGCGAACTGCTACTGGCAAAGTCTGCGGCCGAAGCCGCCACCCGAACGAAGAGCGAATTTCTCGCGAACATGAGCCACGAAATTCGTACGCCGATGAATGGCGTGATCGGCATGACTGGTTTACTTCTCGACACCAACCTCAACGTGGAGCAACGCGGCTTCGCGGAGACGATTCACAGCAGTGCTGAGTCACTGCTCACAGTGATCAATGATATTCTCGACTTTTCAAAAATCGAAGCCGGGAAACTCGCTTTCGAAGAAATCGATTTCGATTTGCACGATGCGGTCCATGGCAGCTTGGAAATGGTGGCGCAACGGGCGGAGAGCAAGGGTCTCGAACTCGCCTGTCTCCTGGAATCCAACGTGCCGGTGAATCTTCGTGGCGACCCCGGCCGCTTGCGCCAGATCCTCATCAACTTTGTCGGTAACGCAATCAAATTTACCGAACGTGGCGAAGTGGTGGTGAAGGTTTCGCTCGAAAGCGAAACTGACGCGGACGCTTTTCTGCGCTTTGAAGTCAAAGACACCGGGATTGGTATTCCAGTGGAGGCGCAAGCGCGCCTTTTCCAACCCTTCAGCCAGGCCGACGGCTCCACCACGCGGAAATACGGCGGCACTGGATTGGGCCTCGCTATTTCCAAGCAACTAATCGAGCGCATGCACGGCACGCCTGGAGTTGAAAGTGTTCCGGGCCAGGGCTCTGTTTTCTCGTTCACGGCCCGTCTCACCAAGCAGTCGGAGGGCGCGCACACTTTGCTTGGGATAGGAGATGGGTTGGTCAATTTGCGCGTGCTCATTGTCGACGATAATCAAACCAATCGCGAGATTCTCCAACACCAGACGCGCGCTTGGAGGATGCGCAGTGGCGCAGCCATGGATGCGGCCGGGGCTCTCGCTCAATTACGGAGCGCCCTTGCCGCCGGTGATCCGTATCAGGTGGTCCTTCTGGATTTGCAAATGCCGGGAACGAATGGATTGACCCTTGCGCGCAGCATCAAAGCCGAAAGTGAACTGGCAGATGTTCGACTTGTCTTGCTTTCTTCATACGGAGGCCGGATCAACCCCAAGGAACTGAAAGCTGCGGGCATCGACGATTGTCTCGTTAAGCCGGTCAAGCAATCCCTCCTCTTTGACTCCCTCGCGACAGTTATGGCGCGCCGTGCCGCTGGTTCAATTAGTATAGCAAAAAAAGTTTCGCCGTCTTCACGTTTGCCAGCCGCCGCAACTCAGAAATTGCGCATCCTTTTGGCCGAAGACAACAGCGTAAATCAACAAGTAGCCATCGGTCTGTTGCGGAAAGTCGGCTATCGGGCAGAAGTCGTAGCTGATGGCACTGAAGTTTTGGAAGTACTAAATCGTATTCGTTACGACGTCGTCTTGATGGATTGCCAGATGCCCCAGCTTGATGGGTATGAGACGACGCGCCGCATCCGGCAACTCGAGCAAGAACGTACGGCGCCGTTCGATTGGAAAGCGCCCATCCACATCATCGCGATGACGGCCAATGCCATGGAAGGCGATCGCGAAAAATGTCTCACCGCTGGAATGAATGATTATCTCAGCAAGCCGGTGCGCCGAAGCGAATTGAAAGCGGCGTTAGATCGCCATGGTGAGATCCAGCCCATCGCTACGCCGCTTGGCAAAGTCTTCACTTTGTCCGACGAAATATTGGTGGACATCGATCGATTGCGCGATGTCACGGACAACGAGCCGGATCGAATGCGGCGGCTGATCGACATTTATTTGACTCAAGCCGCTCCCATGTTGGATGAGCTCAACGCAGCCATTCAGATCAATTCAGGCGGCGAAGTCGCGCGTCTCGCCCACAAGTTGGTTGGCTCCAGCATTTCCTGCGGTGTGCAGGCATTCACGCAACCTCTTCGCGAGTTGGAACGTCTCGGTAACGAAGGCGATCTCTCCCTCGCAAACGCATTATTCGACAATGTCCGCCGCCAATTTCCACGCGTGCAGGGTGCCTTCGACGAATTTCTCCAAACGGTCCCAAACTCCAATTCGTAATCTAATGAAGAGAACTTACACCCCGACCAAACCCAAAAAGATCCTCATCGTGGACGACGACGAGGTGGTCGCAAACATTTACCGAAACGCACTTCAGGGCGAACGATTCAAGGTCGCGGTTGCCGGGAGTGGCGAAGAGGCTCTGCAGAGCCTTGCGAAAGAACCCATGGATTTGATGATTCTCGATTTCTCGCTCCCGGGAATGAATGGAGCGGACATTCTCAAAGGCATTCGCTCGAAGTTCGACGCCCAGGCTTTGCCGGTCATCGTTTTCACGAACTTTTATTTGCCGGAGGTGGTGAAGGCGGCCTCGGAAGCAGGCGCAACCCGGTGCCTCAGGAAAACTGATTGCACCCCCCATCAAATGGTGGAGATCGTGCGGGAATTATTGGCGACGAGTCAGACGATCACTGCCAACGCGAGAAGTGGCGTGGTCCCGCCCAGGTTTGAAGCAGTGGCGGACTTTGAATCGCAGGACCAGGCAAAATTGATCGCTGATTTCCTCGTCGACGCGCGCCAAAAACTCGGGCGAATGCGCCTCAGTCATCAGTCTTTGGTAAACAGTCAACGCGAAGACGCCTGGTTGGCCGAACTCGGCAAGATGCGCCGCTTGTCTCGATTGCTGGCCGGTGCAGCAGGGATCGCCGGTTTTCGTGAGATCGCGCAACTGGCTGATGCGCTCGGGTCCCTTTTCATTCGACTCTACGAAAGGCCTGCCAGTTTCACGCCGTCGGTCAATCGAACGATCGGGCAAGCAATCGACTTGTTAGGCACCACCTTCAACCACGCCACTAAGCCGAGTGGGGATGTGCCCGTTTCACCGCAGATTCTGATCGTAGATGACGAAATCATTTCACGGGAGGCTATCTGTTCCGCGATCGAAAGAGCCGACCTCCGGCCGGTGAGCGTGGATGATCCAATTGTAGCGCAGGGTATGTTGGAAAAGACTCGCTTCGACCTCATCTTTTTGGATGTCGAAATGCCGGGACAAAGTGGGCTGGAGCTGTGTTCCCATATCCGGAAGATGGCCACGAACCGCGCCACACCAGTGGTGTTTGTTACGGCGCATTCCGATTTCGAACGCCGGGCACGATCGGTCTTAAGTGGTGGGAATGATTTCATCGCGAAACCGTTTCTCCCGATTGAGCTGGCGGTTAAAACGCTGATTCTGCTTTTCAAGGGCAAAGAGCGGTCACTCTCGACTCCAGATCTCGAGAGCTCTCTCAATAAGAACATTGAGCAACGGCGAGGATTCGACGTCGCGCCTGCTCATGCCCAACCCGTTGGTGCAAACGGCAAAGATCAAACTCATGTCGTCCCTATCGGGAAATCCTGATTTATGGACACCGTCTCGTTCAAACCCGATCCCGGTTGGATCCACTTCACTCCGCCTTGGATTTCGGCCGACCGAGTCGCGGATCCGGCAGGCCAAGTGTTCTTCGCTCAAACTATCCCGATAATTATCGCCGATGATGACCCGGTCTCACGCGAGATAATCTCCACAGCAATTAACAAATGGGGCTTTCGCACTGTCGTTACCCGAGACGGACATGAAGCGATGGCTGCGATCCGTGCCGAGCAAGGTCCCGTCTTAGCGATTCTCGACTGGATGATGCCAGGAATGGATGGCCTGCAAGTCTGCCAGCGTGTTCGAGAAGCTGGTAGACTGGCGCACATCATTCTGCTGACGGCGCGAGGTGGTGAAGAAAACCTCATCGAAGGATTTCGCGCCGGTGCTGACGACTATTTGGTGAAGCCGTTCCGCGCCGATGAATTGCACGCTCGCATTCTAGTCGGTTTACGCGTGATGACATTGCAGGAGACCCTCGTCGATCGGGTGAAAGCATTGGAAGCAGCAGCTTCTGAAATCGCATCCCTGAAACTTCACATTCCAATCTAAGGAAAGATTGCCAACTGAACAAAACGTAGCCCGCGATGATGCGATAACGGCCGTCCGTTTTCCGATCAGGCTTCTCAGCCTCGTTTGCCTCCTGACGATCGTGGCTTTCGTCTGGTTTAGCTGGGTTATTTTCGAGGCGCGTCGCGATGCGAAAGTGTTCGAAAACCGTCTGTCGCGAATCGAGGAGCTCCGAGGCGTGATCGTCCATCTGGACGAGGTGTTGACCATGTCCGCGCGTATGGCGGCGGCCACAGGAGATTTGCAGTGGGAAGAGCGGTATCGTCGTTTCGACCCTGAATTGGATGCCGCAATCAAGGAAACAATAAAAATTGGAACTGGCCCCTCCGACGTCAAAGCCGCGACGAAGACAGATGGGGCGAACATCAAGTTGGTGGAAATGGAGAATCGCGCCTTTGCTTTGGTTCGCGCTGGCCGCAGAGAGGAGGCGCAGGCTGTATTGTTGAATCCCGAATATGAAACCCAGAAACAGATTTACGCTGAAGGAATAACCTCATTCGTTAACCAAATCAGACGCGAGTTTGATGAAAGTTTCCGAGGCCACCAACGCATTGATTTGCTCTCAATCATCGCTGCTCTGGTTGTCGGTGGGACATCGTTTGTGGCCTGGTTTTCGGCTGCGCGCGGCGTGCGACGATGGCGCGCCCAATTGTTGGATAGCGTCCACCGACGCTCAGAGGCGGAGGAAAATCTGCGCAAGACCCATGCGGAACTGGAGGTGCGAGTGAAAGAACGCACCGCTGATTTGGCGGAAACCAACGAGACTCTGCAGGCGGAAATATCCGAGCGTAAACGAGCCGAGTGGCAGTTGAACATCCAGTATGCGATCAGCCGTGTCCTGATGGAATCCTCCACGTTGAAAGAGGCATCGGCGAGAATCCTCCAAACCGTTTGCGAGATTCTGAATTGGAAGGTGGGCGAATTCTACACCGTAGATCGTCGGGCCGGGGTAATGCAATTCGACGATACCTGGAGTGCGCCAAACGCCCAGATAGATGCATTCACTACGCTCAGTCGGCAAACAACGTTTGTGCGCGGCATCGGACTGCCTGGGCGCGTGTGGGCGAGCGGGAAGGCAATCTGGATTCCTGATGTTGTTGTAGATGAAAACTTCCCGCGCGCGTCCGCTGCGAAACAGGTCGGGTTGCATGGCGCTTTTTGCTTTCCGATTTTGAGCGGGAATGAAGTCAGCGGCGTCATCGAGTTTTTCAGTCACGAAATCCGCCAGCCCGACGAAGAACTGCTGCGCGTGTTCGCTGTACTAGGCTCGCAGCTGGGTCAGTTTTTCGAGCGCAAGCGCGCTGAGGCCGGGCTGCAGAGAAGTGAGGCCCACACAAAGGCTATTGTCCAATCGTCACTGGATTGCATTATCACTATCGATCATGAGGGAAAGATTCTGGAATTTAATCCCGCGGCTGAAATAGTTTTTGGATATCCGCGAGCCAAAGTCTTGGGGATGGAATTGGCTGAGGTTATCATTCCCCCGTCCCTGCGCGAGCAGCACCGTCAAGGTTTGAATCGTTATCTTGCGACGGGTGAGGCAAAAGTCCTCGGCAAACGAATTGAAATCGTTGCGATACGATCCGATGGCAAGGAGTTTCCCGTCGAATTGACCATCACACGTTTGGGCGCTGAAGAACCGCCGATGTTCACGGGTTTCATTCGCGACATCACCGAGCGCAAGCAGGGAGAGGACGCCTTGCGCGAAAGTGAAGAAAGATATCGCAGTTTGTTCGAGAGCAATCCTAACCCGATGTGGGTTTACGATCTGGAAACGCTTTCCTTTCTAGCCGTGAACGCTGCTGCCGTCAGACACTACGGATATTCGCAAGACGAATTTCTGACGATGACCCTCAAGGACATTCGACCGACTGAAGATATTTCCGCTTTGATGAATGATCTGTCTCAAGGACCTGGAACTGATGGTTTGGACAATTTGACGCAATGGCGACACTCCAAGAGAGACGGCACGCTAATTGACGTCGAAATCACATCGCACGAGCTAACGTGGCTTGGACGACGCGCGAAATTGGTGCTGATCAACGACATCACCGAGCGAAAGGATGCGGAAAAGCATCTAGCGCAGATGGAGGGCAGGTACCGCGGGCTTTTGGAAGCAGCTCCCGATGCGATGGTGGTGGTGAACCAGGGCGGAGAAATCGTCCTTCTGAATCTTCAGGCGGAGAAACAGTTCGGATACCGCCGCGATGAACTCGTCGGGCAGAAGGTAAAGAACATCATTCCGGACGGCTTCGCGGAACGGCTGGTCGCGGACGATCTTCGATCCGCGGAAGACGCACTGGCGCAGCAGATCGGCACGGGGATCGAGCTGACCGGGCGGCGGAAGAATGGAAGCGATTTTCCAATCGAGATAATGTTGAGCCCGTTGGAAAGCCCCGACGGAATCCTGGTGACGGCAGCGATCCGCGACATTAGCGAACGCAAACGTGCGGAAGAACGACTGCGGGAGCAAGCCGACATGCTCAACCGCGCGCACGACGCGATCATCATTCGCAATTTCGCCGATCAGCGCATCACGTTTTGGAATGCTGGAGCAGAAAGACTCTACGGTTGGAGCGCGAATGAAACGATGGGGCACCCAATTGGTGAGCTGCTTGTGGCTGACCCGCGCGAGGTCGAAATCTATACGAAGATCATCGGCTCAACCGGCGAATTCCATGGTGAAGTGAAGCAACGCACAAAAGATGGAGAGGAAATCATCGTCGACGGTCGCGCGACGTTGATCAGCAATCCAGATGGGACACCGCGCTCCGTGCTCCTCATCAACACGGACGTAACCGAGCAAAAGAAACTCGAAACCCATCTGCTGCGCGCCCAACGCCTCGAAAGTATCGGTACGCTTGCCAGCGGAGTGGCACACGATCTAAACAACATTCTCACGCCGATTCTAATCTGCGCGGAAGCGCTTAAAGGAAATCCGGTACGGGAGGATCTCCCGGCCCTGGTTTCCATGATCGAGGAAAGCGCAAAGCGCGGTGCGAATGTCGTAAAACAAGTGCTTACTTTCGCGCGCGGGATCGAAGGGGAACGTGTCGTGATCAAGCCCAGCCATTTGATTCAGGAGATGATCGATATCGCGCAAAAGACATTTCCAAAAACAATCGAAATCCTCAGCCGTTATTCGAGCGATCTTTGGTCGATCAAAGGCGATCCGACGCAGCTGCATCAGGTGCTGCTCAATCTTTCGGTCAACGCGCGCGATGCCATGCTTAATGGCGGCGCGCTCACGTTTGCGGCCGAGAACTTCAATGTTGATGAAAATTATGCGTCCATGATGCCAGGCGCCAAACCCGGCCCTCACGTCATGTTGCGTGTCACAGACACGGGTCGTGGAATGCCGCGAGCGATGATTGATAAAATTTTCGACCCGTTTTTTACGAGTAAAGAAGTGGGCAAAGGCACCGGCCTCGGTTTATCCACGACACTCGGCATTGTGAAAAGCCACGGCGGATTCATCTCTGTTTATAGCGAGCCGGGTAAAGGAACGACATTCAAGGTGTTCCTGCCGGCAGCTACGATTCAAGAAGATCTGCAACAATCAAAAACATCGATCGTGCCCATTCAGGGAAATGGCGAACTAATTCTGGTAGTCGATGATGAGCCGAACATTCTCGGCGTTACCAAAATGATCCTTGAGAAGCACAGGTACGACGTTGTCTCGGCCAACGACGCCCCGGAAGCGCTCGCAATTTTCGCGCAACAAATGAAATCCATTAGCCTGGTGCTGACGGACCTCTCTATGCCGTATATGGATGGCATCGCTTTGGTGCGCTCGCTTAAAAAGATGCGGCCCGATCTTTCAATTGTCGCTTCGACCGGGCAGGGCGAGCGGGCAGACGTGGCCGAGCTTCAATCCCTTGGTGTAAAGAATTTTCTGAGCAAGCCTTACAACACCGAGCGATTGCTCGCCACACTTGACGATGCTCTGCACGGTCGCGAGAGCGAATCGCCCGGCGTTCAAACTACCTGAGAGTTCGTTAGCTTTCTCGCAGCAGACGATGGCAAACGATCCCGACGATCTAGTCGAGACAGTTGGCCGCGCTGTTAACAACAAGCCGGTTGCTCAAGCCGATCTCGCACGCTTGGTCTGAGCAGCAACGCTTGCAGCGAATCGCCGTGACCTGAAATTGCAAATTCAGCGCTGCTTCTGATCATCGCGTGATGGATTAATGCCATCGCCGATTCCGCAAAAGCGGTTGTCGATTGAAAAAGTTCACCGCCAATTTTCGAAGATGGCTTGATGAATCAACGTGTGCTGGGCGCGCTCGCGTGCAGGACGAAATCGCGTTCCTGGTACGCGCTCTGAGCAGAGCGGACAGCGGCGCCTTCCTCCATGATGTCGTCAGCGACGCTGTCGAGAATTAACGGTTTTTTGTGTCTCCCGTATCTCATCTCCACCGGTGCACCCTGGTTACACACGCCGCACCAATGGCGCTGCGTGTTATCAAGCCGCGTTCTTGCGCCACAACTGTCGCAAATAAAAAGTTCTTTCTTCATCTGGCCTCATTGACCGGCACTAATCAGCTTGCCCGGGACCTCGCGGGCCGGACGCGAACTTCATTTTCCATTTCTCGAGCAGACTTCGCAGAACCTTCAGTTGCCATTTGGCTGCTGTGCGAGTTGTTAGCGAAACAAGACCCGGCGCAGCATTGGGACCGACTGTGATGTAAAGAGTGTTATTTTTCCGCCGTTTCCCATTTATTCCCGTCGCGATCGCCACTCCGGCGCGTCGAAATGCGCGAACAATCCGGTAAGCGTGAACTGGCCGAACGGTCTCTTCCTTGACCGTCATCTCAATGCCCGCCGGTATTTGCCGCGCTGACAGCTTTCTCTTTGCGTTATCAATTTCCACCTTAAATCCCGTGTTCTCGAGCACGTTCGCGATCTCGCTTTCATAACAGACCGCTTCCCTATCGGATGCGGCCGCCGTAATCGAGACCGGTCCGATCATCGAATCTAGTAGCTCAGTTGAGATATCTTCTCGCTGTTCGACCGTGAGATGGCGCGCGCGTGAGAGTCTGCGCGGTTTAGGCGTCCCGCCCTTGGCTTTAACTTTCCTTTTCCAACCTCGAAAATTTGTTCGTGCAGCCGAGAACGGGTCAGCCGCGATCAAGAGTTTCTGAACGTAAGACAGATTCACGCTGTTTACCTCAGTGCCGTATGTATCGACGAGGCCATCAAGCTAATGCCTGCTGAATCGCGCCAAAGAGTTCTTCCGCCTCGTACGGCTTCTCGAAGTATCCTGCCGCACCCAATTTTTTTGCCCTTTCCCGGAAATCGGGCTTTTTGCTGGCGGTAAGAAAAATAATCGGAACAGGCGTGGGGATGAGAGTTTGAATTTGTTCGGCAACGGAAAAGCCATTGCCGGCCGGCATGGAGATGTCCAACAGCACGAGGGCTGGAGGATTGCTGACGGCGGCGTTCAATCCTGTTAACGCGTCATAAGTCGTAGTAGTTCCGTAGCCGGCGGCTTTGAGGCGAAGGGCCAGTGCCATCGCGAGGTCTTGGTCATCTTCAATGATGAGAACCTGCTTGGGCTCCTGATGATTTTGTTTTGGACCGGCGGATGCAGCGGATTTCCGGGCCGCCAACGAGTCCAGGCGATTTAATTCGCGCTCAATGCTGTAGAGCAGTTTTTCGGTGTCGAAAGGTTTCTCAAACAGGCCGACCGCCCCCAAGATCATTACCTTTTCCAGGAGTTCTGGATTCTTGGACGCGGTGATGAAAATAATCGGTGTTCCGCTGGTTTCGAGCATGTTGTGGAAGGTTTCTGCCAGTTGGAAGCCATCGCCTCCCGGCAGAGAAATATCCAGGAGGATCAAGTCAGGTTTGACTGTCCGGCCCAGGCTTGCTCCGACGATCGCATCAGACGCGACCGATACCGCGTAACGATTTCCTTTGAGTCGGACCTGCAGAGCCAAGGCGATTTTCGGATCGTCTTCGACAATTAGTATTCTTTTCATTTATTGATTCCTTCGTTGAGCGCTTTACTTCCTCTTGCGACCGTCGCGACATCAAAACCATCTTCCTTCAGGACGCGGCCAAGGGCTTCGCGGACCTCGCCATCGTCGTCGACGACGAGTATGTGTGCGGTTTTTGTGGCCGGCTCCTTGGGGATCGTGAATGAAAAAGTGCTGCCCTTTCCGAGTGCGCTTTCCACCCAAATGCTTCCCCTATGCATCAACACCAATTCGCGGCAAAGATACAATCCCAGGCCGACGCCTTTTTCCGGCGTGGCGTCGCCATTTTTGATCTGATAAAAACGGTGAAAGAGATTGTCGATCTTGTCTTTTGGAATGCCGCAACCGTTATCCGTGACGGAAATCTGAACGCATTCGGAACTTTTCGAATACTCAGCAAGCTTTACGATAATCTCCCCACCCTCGAACGTGAATTTTAAGGCGTTGTTCAGCAGATTGGTGAGGATCTGCATGATTCGGCTCTCATCCACCATCACGTCCGTCAGGTCAGTGTCCAGCTCCTCGCTCAAGCGGATCTTCTTCCGTGCCGCGACCGGCTCCATGACTGCTATTGCCCGCTGGATGATGGCAGCCAGGGAGACAGCCTTCAGTTCGATATGCAACTTGCCGGTGTCCAACCGGGTGGCGTCCAGCAAATCATTGATGTAGACCGCCAATTCGGTGCAGCTTTTCTTGGCGATCCCCAAGTAATTCAATTGGGTTGCGTTCAGTTCTCCGGCCAGGCCATCTATCACGAGCGAAACGAACTCGCGTGCTGCCGTCAGCGGAGTTTTCAGCTCGTGTGAAAGGGTGTGGTAAAAGTATTGAATCTCTTGACTTCTCTTCGTGAGATTGCGGTTGGTCTGCTCCAGTTGAGCCTGGATGTTGTGCATCTTCTTCTCGGCCCGCTTGCGCTCGGTGATGTTGCGCGCCACTTTCGACACGCCGATGGCCTTGCCGGTGGCATCCTTGATCGCTGATGCCGTGACCGATACATCAATCAGTCGTCCGTCCTTGGTTTGTCGCAGTGTTTCAAAGTGTTCCACACTTTTGCCACTTCTGATCTTCCCCAGAATTTGATTCGCCTCATCCTGCCGGTCGGCTGGAATCAGCCGCATGATTGATGTCCCCATCATCTCGGTGGCCGAATATCCGAAAATCTGTTCCGCACCTTTATTCCAACTGGTGATGACACCGTTCAAGTCCTTGCCAATGATGGCATCGTCCGAAGATTCGATAATCGCCGCCAGCCGGATCGAAGCTAATTCCGTCCGCTTGCGTTCGGTGATGTCGCGGATGTTGCATTGAATCACTTTTTTGTCACCGGCTTGATAGACGTTGCTGACAAACTCCACGGCAACGTGGCGGCCATCCCTCGTTTCCAATGGCAGGTCTTCATAGCGGACATACCCGTCCCTTTGTAATCGCTCAAGCATGACCTTGTTCGACTCGATGTCCTTGAACGGACTAAGTTCCCCGACGGTCTTCCCGACCATTTCAGCGTGAGAAAAGCCCAATAATTCAATCAGGAACGGGTTCACATCGCTGATGCGTCCCGTGTCAACGTCCAGAATCAGGATGCCGTCCCTCGCTGCTTCGAATAATCGGCGATAACTAATTTCTGAGGTGCGCATTGCGTGCTCACTCTGCGTCTCAGCTCGCTCACTCCGCGTCTCAGCCTGTTCGGTCCGTGTCTCGGCTTGCTCGGTCCGCGTATTGGCCCGTTCGGTCCGCGTCTCAGCGCGTTCGGTCCGCGTCTCAGCCCGTTCGGTCCGTTTCTCGGCCTGTTCGGTCCGCGTATTGGCTTGTTCGGTCCGCACCTCAGCCTGTTCCATCCGCGTCTCCGCCCGCTCAATCCGCGTGTGGCGTTTGGGCTTGGGGGCTGATTCAAGGACTGCGTCCTTCTTGTCAGCGTTCGGTCCACCGGTCTCTTCCCCTGAACCTTTTCGCATCCTAGAGATAGAGCAGCGCCGATGCAACGCATGGGTGCGGTGAGTACGCAATTTCGCTGCGGGATATTACTGAAGCCGGCTGGTCTGGCACTCTCCGCCTGAGCAGTAATGATGCGCCGAATGCCCACGATTTGGAATTGCGAAAGCGTTCAAGAAGATAGCAACGCGGCGACCGCCTCGCTGATCCTGCGTTGACACTTTTGCGCGAGGGCGCAGGATTGCAGCCTAACGATGAGGTTCGAAAATCAGAATGCCATTGTCACCGGCGCGGGGCGGGGGATTGGACACGCGATTGCAGTCCGACTCGCTAGCGAAGGCGCGCGGGTCGCGTGTGTTAGTCGCAACGAGGAAAACGCGAAACGCGCCGCCGATGAGTTAAACATTTTGTGTGCGGATTCGGCCAAGCATTATGCGGTCGACGTTGCCGATCACACCGCCGTGCAAAAAATCGGCGCTAAGATTCTCGTGGACTTCACCAAGATCGACATCCTGGTCAACAACGCGGGCGTCACGCGCGACGGACTCGCCATGCGGATGTCGATCGAAGATTGGGACACGGTCATTAACACAAATTTGCGCGGCGCATTCAATTTCACGCAGGCAATTCTGCGCGCGATGATCAAACAGCGCAGCGGCCGCATCATCAATATCACATCGGTCATCGGTTTGATCGGCAACGCCGGCCAAGCAAATTACGCAGCGAGCAAAGCCGGACTCATCGGGTTTACAAAATCGCTCGCGCGCGAATTGGCCAGTCGCAACATTACCGTCAACGCGGTCGCGCCCGGATTCATCACTACCGACATGACCGCGGGATTGTCCGACGAGATTAAGAAAACGATCCAGTCCCAGATTCCGTCAGGCAAAACCGGCGCGCCCGAAGACGTCGCGAGCACGGTTGCATTTCTCGCGTCAAGCGAGGCGAGTTACATTACCGGACAGGTGCTGTGTGTTGATGGTGGGATGGTGATGTAAGTGAATTGGAGGGACGCGCTCCGTCGCGTCCGAAATTAGGACGACACAGAGGTCGTCCCTCCACGTCCAAATTTGGGAACTTCAGGCAGCTGCTTCCGCGCGTTCTTCCTGGCTCCGCCCCGAAGATGAAAATCCAAATCGCTCGCAGTACTCGGCAAATCCGTTCATCTCATCCAGCTTAAAATCCGTCGCGTCATAACGATGCACGCTCCCGCGGCTGCGGGATTGCGAAGCTTGTCGCGCCAGAATTATCCGCATTCGTCCTTCGATCTCCTTCGTGAACGTCCACCCCCAATGTTCGTAGACGCTTCGAGCGGCCGCGATCGGATCACGTCGCACATCGCTGTAACGCAGATCGCAAACACGTGAAGCCGGCAACTGATCGCGCGCGCGCATAAAAGTCTTCAGCGCTTGCGACCAATAAGTCCGCGCATCGCGACCTATCTGAACCGGATCGACCGCATCACTAAAGACGCGCCGCAAAATTGTGACCAGACTTGAAACCGAAACGACCGCTTCCATTGGGTTGCGATGGATTTGCACGAATCGCGCGTCCGGATAGATCGACAACAACGCGGGCGCGGCGGACATGTGCGCCGGCGCTTTCAGGACCCATCGTTTGGCTGATTGCCTGAACTGGAGCTGCTGCAAAGAGCGGCGATGAAATTCGTAGGCCGATCGCAAATCCTGGTTGAAAAACCACGCCCGGTACGACGGTACGTTATACATGGTATCGAATTGATCACTCATGAAGGTCGGGCTCATCAATGAGACGCATTCTTGGGGCAATTCCGCCCCGGTCGCGTGCACACTCTCAAACGTCGGCGCCAACCATCGTAACATGGCGAGATTTCGCGTCGCCTGACGAATGCGTTCTGATTGATCTTTCGAGCTTGGAGGCGAGGGCGACATCACTTCCCAGGTTAGCGGCGCGCGGTGCGTCGGGTCGGCGGCGAGGAGAATGTGCAGCAAAGTCGTCCCGCTCCGCGGCAAGCCGACGATGAACAATGGCTCCTGGATTTTCTGCTCCGCAATTTCTGAATAAACTTGGCGGTCGCGGGTGAGCAAAAGGCGGTTGCACAAGATGCGCACGACGTCGCTCCGTAGCGCCATTTTTCCGATCACGTTCAACCGAGCTTCGCGATGGCAGGATTCCAGCAAACGCGAGAGCGGTTCGAAAAAGTCGCCGTCACCAAAATCCTCCAGCCGGCAGCGCTGCTTGGCTTTGTCGATCAACTGGCCGGCCGACGAAGGTTTCGTTCCTAAACCGATCCTTCCCAGCGCGGCGCCGCATTTGTTCAGCAGCCGAATCGGAAACGGCGCGCGAGTTTGCTGGACGGTCGTGGGCGCGCGCATACTCATCGACAATTGCGGCATGCCGAAGCGAACGCAAGCTTCAACTCTTCGCCGGTTGCGCGACGCACCCAGTCGTTCGATCATGTGCGTATGGCGACTGAGAAAGCGACGTTCGGGGCGGGTTGTTTTTGGGGCGTGGAGGAAATCTTCCGCAAACAGAAAGGCGTCACATCGACGGCGGTTGGCTATGCGGGCGGGAACAAAGACAATCCGAGCTACGAAGATGTTTGCAGCGATGAGACCGGTCACGCCGAGGTTGTTCAACTGGAATTCGATCCGGCACAAATCCAGTACCACCAGCTCCTCGATATTTTCTGGTCGAACCACAATCCGACGACGTTAAATCGGCAGGGTCCGGATGTCGGCACTCAATATCGCTCCGTGATTTTTTATCATTCGCCGGAACAGAAAGCTGCGGCCGAAGCTTCGAAAGGAAAGATTAGCGAAAGTGGGAAATTCAATCGCCCGGTCGTGACCCAAATCGAGCCGGCCCCGAAGTTCTGGCGGGCCGAAGAATATCACCAGCGCTATTTGGAAAAGCGTGGCCAATCGCATTGCGCGATTTAAGCGTTCGGCTCTAATTCTGCCTCTCCCCCTTTTTCAAAGGGGAGAGGATTGAGGTGAGGGGTTAGGCGTGGTTGCAATGGAAAACCCTCACCCTACCCTCTCCCTTGGAAATGGAGAGGGAAATGACTTGTTCGAAATGCGCCAGTACAGAAGCACCGGAGTTGTCTGATCATGAAGGGCGATCCTGAGATTGTTCGGACGAAAAACTTCGTAACGGACGCGGCCAACTTCATTGTCGATCTTGCGCACAAAGCGCTCGCAGAACGGCATGAGTTCCGGATCGCCTTATCGGGGGGCAACACGCCGCGGCCGGTTTATTCCGAAGTTGCGCGGATCGGTCGCGACCTCCCATGGGAGCGCATTTTGATCACTTTCGGGGATGAACGTTGTGTCCCTCCGGACGATGGGCAAAGCAATTTCCGGATGGCGCGCGAAACCTTGTTTGTTCCGGCGAGCGTTCCTGAAAAGTCAGTCATGCGGATGCGCGGCGAGATCGATCCCCAGATCGCGGCCCAGCAATATCAGGACGATCTCGATCTTCTGGCGACGCAACGCGGCGAACAAATTTACCGCCACGACTTGATTTTGCTCGGGCTAGGCGACGACGGTCACACTGCTTCGCTGTTTCCTGAAACTGCCGCGTTAAATGAAACAACACAGCGTGTTGTCGCGAATTTTGTTCCAAAACTAAACGCGTGGCGTCTGACGTTTACTTTTCCGCTGATCAATCAGGCGCGACACGTTTGCTTTTTGGTGAACGCGACGAAACAGGCCAAGCTGGTCGAGCGCGTGATTAACGGCGATCCGCAGTTTCCAGCGTCACGCGTGAATCCGACCGCCGGCACGCTCACCTGGATTCTCGGCGAATTGTAGCGGCTCCTTCGGTAACACAGGGCTTCAGCCCGGTGTTACGCAGCGACAACGAGGAGAGAAACCGTTTAAACGGTTTTTGAGTGTGGTTCTCACGATACGCCGCGCTGAAGCGCGGTGTTAATGTGACGACTCAGTATTGCTCGCCTTCGTCCGCGGTAGGCGTTATCCGGTCATCGATAGCCCAGGCGTGGATCATCACGCCGATCCAATAAAACACGAGCAGGCCAATTCCGAATCCGGCGGAAGCAAACGCGGCCAAAAATCCAAACACGATTGCGATCGGAGTGACCAGAAAAAGCAGCACCGCGCCGACAACCCGGTGGCCTTTATAAATGTGGCCGAGTCCGGGAATCATGCTGAGCAGGATCGCCATCGCATCGCTTGCTTTCGGTTCCGCCGGTTTGGTCGCTTCGCGCGTCCAATCGCAGTTGGGACATGATTCCGCATTACTCGGCAGCATCGTGCCGCAATAAGGACACGGCATCCTGTCGGTGCTAATCTGTTCCGGTTGCGGCGGCGCGTCGGTGTATTCCATACCGAATTGAATCGCAATTAAACGTCACAAGTGCCGCCGGATTCGTCAAGCAAACTTGCTCATGTCATACAGGCGCCCGCCGCGGCGACCGCCTGTTTTTAATTTCGGCGTTTGATACAAACGCCGCTACAATTGCTGCCAAATGGCCTCGCTCTTCGACATCGTTAAGTACACCGATAAATATCTCCGGGCTCGAAAAATCGAAGATTGGCCGAATGCGCTCAATGGTCTGCAAATCGAAAACTCCGGCAACGTCACGAAAATTGGCGCGGCGGTGGATGTCTCCACTCGCGTTCTAACCAAAGCCGCTAAACAACAGGTCGATCTTCTGATCGTCCATCACGGATTATTCTGGCCGGGATTGCAGAGCGCGACCGGCGCGCTGCGTCGGCAATTGAAAATCGCGTTTGAAAACAACATCGCCCTCTACAGCGTGCATCTGCCGCTCGACGTTCACCCCGATGTCGGCAACAACGCGCAGCTGGCGGCTGCGCTTGGATTCAAATCGACCAAACCGTTCCTGGAGGAAAAAGGGGAGCTGGTTGGATTGCGGGTGAAAGAATCGTTATCGCGAGCAGAATTGATTCGCAAACTCAGAAGAGTATTACGCGGTCCGATCAAAACATTCAATTTCGGACCACGGGAAACAACCAGGATCGGAATCGTCACGGGTGGCGCCGGCTCTGAAATTTACCGCGTCGCCGCGGACAAGATTGACACCTTCATCACCGGTGAAGCGCCGCATTGGGCCGCGGTGACCGCGGAAGAGGTGGGAATGAATCTTCTGCTCGGAGGCCACTACGCGACCGAAACTTTTGGCGTGAAAGCTCTGGCCGCGCATCTATCAGAACGCTTCAAACTGCCTTGGGAATTCCTCGACTTTCCAACCGGCTTGTGACGATGACGGCGATTCGTGGATTCAATCGTGAAGTTTTTGCTTTCGTAAATTCGCAGACGTTGTTCTTTGTTCGCCGATGGCTGAGCCTCAGCGAGTAAGCACCCGCGCGACCGGCGTCGTCGGCGTGGCGGTGATGTGCTCGCGCGTGCTCGGATTGATTCGCGAACAGGTTTTCGCGGGACTTTTCGGCGCCGGCAGAAATCTCGACGCTTTCCTGATCGCGTTCCGCGTTCCGAATTTGTTGCGCGATTTGTTTGCCGAAGGCGCCCTCTCAACGGCGTTCATCACGACTTTTTCAAAGAAGATCGCGACGGAAGGGGACGAATCGGCCTGGCGGCTCGGGAACAAGATCGCAACGCTAACGGCCATCTTCATGAGCGCGGTCACGGTGCTCGGAGTCGTTTTCGCGCCCCAAATTATTTATGTGATGACAGGCTGGGGCGCCTGGTCGCCCGAAAAAACCGAGACCACGATTTTGCTCACCCGAATCATGTGGCCGTTCATCCTGCTCGTTTCGCTGGCCGCATTGGTGATGGGTATGCTGAACGCGAAAAATGTGTTCGGCGCGCCGGCCATGGCGTCGAGTTATTTCAATCTCGGCTCGATCATCGGCGGCGTCGCGTTCGGTTACTGGCTGGATCCGCATTTCGGAACGCGATCGCTGATTGGATTGGCGATCGGAACCCTGATCGGCGGTGTCTGGCAACTTTCGGCGCAATTTCCATCGTTACGACGCGTCGGGTACAAATACCGCTCCGACTTTCACTGGCGCGATCAAGGGGTGCGAACTGTGCTCACGTTGATGGGGCCCGCGGTCATCGCGGCCAGCGCGGTGCAGGTAAACGTGCTGGTCAATAGCGGTTTCGCCGCGCGCGTGACCGACGCCG
>Ga0193751_1000193_pt1 | contig 54218 bp, 50 predicted proteins | sample L1c2metaG_FD_143050 | JGI IMG/M metagenome (GOLD analysis project Ga0193751, IMG submission 143050) | Soil microbial communities from a riparian zone of the East river system, Colorado, United States - L1c2 | ecosystem: Environmental > Terrestrial > Soil > Riparian zone | place: USA: East River...
GCGCGAGCGCGATGTAGCCCTCGATCTCGGCGCGGGCGTGCGACGGCATGCTGGTTCCCGGCTTGAGGCCGGACAGCGCCTCGTCCGCCGCGCGGTGCAGCATCACGGCGGCGCGCGGCCCGGCTTGCGCCATGGCCCGCGCGGAGTCGGCGGGCTCGCCGTCCGCCAGCACGCAGCCGAGCGCGAAGGCGGTGGCGGAGAGGTCGTCGAGCGCGCGCCCGGCCTGGCGCCATTCTGTCCGCATGGCCTCCACCTCGCGGATGCCCATGGCGACGTTGCTGACGAAGTCGATCCAGCCCGCCGCCAACTTGGTCGTCAGCGCGCGGGTGCGCGGGCCGAACGCGGAGAGATGCAGCGGAATGGGGTCGCGGGTGTTGTAGAGATCGAGCTCGGGATTGAGGAAGCGGATCTTGCGTTGCTCGCCTTCCATCGCGAAGTCGACGGTCTCGCCGCGCAGCAGCCCGTACACCTGCCCGATATAGGTTTCCATCGCCTTGATCTTGATCGGGCCGAAGCCCATGGCGCGGCGCGCCGTGAATCCGGTGCCGACCCCGAAATCGATGCGACCGGGCGCGAGCTTGTTGAGCGTGGCGAGCGCGTTGGCGGCGACCGGCGCGATGCGGTTCGACGGCACCAGCACGCCGGTGCCGAGGCGGATGCGGCGCGTGTTGACCGCCGCCGCTCCCATTGCGACGAAGCAGTCGGCGCTCAGCATCTGGGTGTCGTAGAACCAGGCATGGGTGAAGCCGAGCTCCTCGGCGCGCTTGACGATCGTCCAGGAATCCGCCGCGGCGGGCAGCGCAATGCCGAAGTCCATGTTTGTTTCCTCCCTAGAGCATTTTCCGGAAAAGTGGGCACCGGTTTTCCGCAGAAAATGCGACAAAATCAAAAACCTAGATCGCTTTCCGATTCAATCGAACCGGAAAGCGATCTAGCCCGCACGAGCGCAGCGACATGCGGGATCGATCCTCAAGCGTGGTGACCGATCACCGGCTTGGGTCTGTACGCCGCGGTCATGCTTTTGATTTCATCCGCGTCCAGCTTGAGCACGAGCGCCTTGCAGGCGTCGTCGACGTGATGCGGCTTGCTGGCGCCGACCAGCGGCGCGGTGACACCGGGCTGCTGCAGCAGCCAGGCGAGCGCCACCTGGGCGTTGGCGACGCCGCGTCGGCGCGCGACCTCGCTCACGCGATCGAGCACGGCAAGGTCGGACTCGTCGGCATAAAATCGCTTGGCGATGTCGTCGGTCCGGCCGCGCAGGGTCTCATGCGCCGTGCGGTTGCCGGCGAGAAATCCGCGGGCGAGGGGACTCCACGGCAGGACGCCGACGCCCTCGGCCCGGCACAGCGGGATCATCTCGCGGTCTTCCTCGCGGTAGGCGAGATTATAGTGGCTCTGCATGGTGACGAAGCGCGCCAGGCCCAGCTCCCGGCCGCGCGCCAGCAGGCGGCCGAACTGCCACGCATGCATGGACGACGCGCCGATGTAGAGCGCTTTGCCGGCGCGCACCACGTCGTCCAAGGCGGCGAGCACCTCGTCCATCGGGGTTTCCGCATCGAACCGGTGGATTTGATAGAGGTCGACGTAGTCGACGCCCAGCCGGCGCAGCGAATCGTCGATCGCGTGGCGAACATGCTTGCGCGAGAGGCCGCGCGCGTTGGGGTCGTCACCGACCGGCAGGCCGACCTTGGTGGCGATCACCACCCGGTGGCGCGCGATGCCGAGGCGCCTGAGCGCGCGGCCGAGGACCTCCTCGCTGGCGCCGAGCGAGTAGAAATCGGCGGTGTCGAAGAAATTGATGCCGGCGTCGAGCGCGCGCTTGATCAGCGGCACGGCTTCGGCGTCTTCCAGCACCCACGGACGCCAGTTCTTCGATCCGAAGGTCAGGCACCCGAGGCAGATGCGCGACACCTTGATGCCGGCCGTCCCCAGATTCACGTAGTCCATCCAGTCACTCCGGCTTGATGTTCGCGAGCCTTGCGATTTTGCCCCACTTCTCGGTTTCGTCGACGATCAGCTTGCCGAACGCGGTAGGCGAGCTCGCAAGCGGGGCGGCGCCCAGGTCGGCGAGCCGCGCCGTGATCGTCGGATCGGCAAGTCCCGCATTGATCTCCCGGTTGAGCGTGTCGATGATCTCGGCGGGCGTGTCCCGGGGCGCGCCGACGCCGCGAATATTGCTCGCCTCGTAGCCCGGCACGAAGTCGCCGACGGTCGGGAGGTCCGGCAGCGCCGGCGAGCGCGTCGCGGTCGTCACCGCCAAGGCGCGCAGCTGGCCGGCCCTGATGTAGCCGATCGATGCGGTCATCAGGTCGAAGGCCACCTGGACCTGCCCGGCGATGAGGTCGAGCAGCGCGGGCGCCGAGCCGCGATAGGGCACGTGTTTCATCGGCACGCCCGTCATCGCCTTGAACAATTCGCCGGCGACGTGCGGCGCGGAGCCGATGCCGGCCGACCCCATGTTGATCTTGTCGGGATTGGCCCTGGCATAGGCGATGAACTCCGGGACGGTCGTGACCGGCAGTGCGGGATTGACCTCCATCACGTTGGGATCGCGCGTCAGGCTCGCGACCGGCGCGATGTCGCGAATGAAGTTGAAGGGGAGATTGGGATAGAGCGCGGCGTTGACCGCGTTCGACGGCAGCGTGACCAGCAGCAGCGTGTAGCCGTCGGCTGGCGCGCGCACCACCGCCTCGGTGCCGATGTTGCTGCCGGCCCCGGTCCGGTTCTCGACGATGAACGACTGGCCCAGCCGCTCCGTCAGCCAGCGGCCCATCAGGCGTGCGACGATGTCGGCGCCGCCGCCGGCCGAATAACCCACGACGATGCGCACCGGCCGCGACGGAAAGGCTTGCGCGCGTGCGATACGCGGGAACGACGCAAGCGCGGCGGCGCCGGCAGCGCGTTGCAGCAAAGCCCTGCGTGGAAGGGAGATGATGGACACCGCACACCCCAGTTCGACGGTCGGCAACGTGAACCTAGCATGGTCGCTCGCAGCAATCCCAGTTTTGGCCGGACTGAACTAATTCCGGCGTCATCCTGAGGCGCGAGCCCGCAGCGCAAGCCTCGAAGGATGACGGCGGAGGAAGATCGGCCGCGGAAGTGTTTACAACCCCAGCGCCGGGGCAGAGAATAACCGGGTTTCCAGTCGTTGAATGCCGCGCACATCGTGATCGCAAGGGCGGACAAAAGCCCATCGCGCCGGCACGCCGAATGGTCGGGGAGGAGCGCATGCTGGAATATCTCGACCGCCAGACTCGCCTGACCAGCAATCAGTACAAGATCGTTGCCGCCGCCGCGATCGGCGACGCGCTCGAGTTCTTCGACTACTATCTCATCAGCTACGTGCTCGCCTTCATCATCAAGCCGTGGCAGCTCACCTTCGGCCAATCCGCCGTCATCCTGCTCTCGTCCGGCATCGGCGCCATCGCCGGCGCCTACATATGGGGCTACATCGCCGACCGCATCGGCCGTCGCACCGTGTTCATCGCCACCGTCCTCAACTTCTCGGTCGCCACCGGCATCCTGGCGCTGACGCCGGAGAACGGCTGGATCTTCCTCACCGTGTTCCGCTTCTTCGTCGGCTTCGGGGTCGGCGGGCTTTACTGCATCGACCTGCCGCTGGTGCAGGAGTTCATGCCGACGTCGAAGCGCGGCTTCATCGGCGGCCTCGTCACCTGCTTCATCCCGCTCGGCACCATGCTGGGCGCGGTGCTCGGCGCGTACCTGGCGCCGCTGGTCGGCTGGCGCGGCCTGTTCGCCGTCGGCCTGCTGCCGGCGCTCTTGACCTTGCCGGTGCGCACCTGGGTGCCGGAATCGCCGCGCTGGCTGATGCGCATGGGCCGTTTCGAGGAAGCCCGCAAGGCGCTCGCCTGGGCGCTCAAGGTCGATCCCGCCACCATCCCGCTTGCGGCGATGGCGCAGCCCTCGGGCCCGCCGACCCGGTTCATGGATCTGTTCCACTATCCGCGCAGCCTGTTCGTCTCTTGGGTCGGCAACCTCGGCATCCAGACCGGCGTCTACGGCCTCGGCCTGTGGTCGCCGGTGCTGCTGATGCTGGTGATGGGCGTGCCGCCGGAGGTCGCGTCTTTCTGGATGATCTTCGTCAACGCCGGCAACTTCGTCGGCCGCTTCATCTTTGCTTGGCTGTCGGAGGCAATCGGCCGCCGCGTGTCGGCCGGCATCGTCGGGCTCGGCGCCGCCGCCGCGACGGTCGCCGCCGGCCTCTACCCGACCGCCATGCTCGGCAGCTTCTCGGTGTTCTGGCTGTTGCTGATCCTCATATCGACGATCGGCAGCGGCGGCTGGCCGGTGATCGGGCCCTACGCGGCGGAGGTATGGCCGTCGAGCCTGCGCGCGACCGGCATGGGTTCGGCCTACGGCTTCGGCGGCATCGGCAAGGTGATCGGGCCGGCCGGCCTCGCGCTCATCATCGGATCAACCCCAAGGTCACCCTCGACGCGATCACGCCGGCCTTCATGTATCTCGCCGCCTGGTTCGCGCTCGCCGGCGTCGTCTATCTCGCCTTTGGGTTCGAGACCAAGGGCCGCTCGTTCGAGGCGATCGACGAGCAGCTAGCCGCCGAGCGGGCCGAACGGGCGGTCGGCCGGCGCGCGACCTCGGCACCGGCGGAGTAGGGCGGCGCCGGCAGTTGGCGCTGTGTCAACGGCGCAGCGCCAGCAGCCCGGCCATGGCGAGGGGCAGCACGGCGGCAAGCGCGAAGGTGCGCTGGAACGCGGCGAAGAATCCCGCCGTCGCCTCCAGCCGCTGGAACAGCAGCATGACCGTTGCGGCCGCGCTCACCGTGCCGACCGTGCGCGTCACCATGGCGAGGCCTCCGGCGACGCCGCGGTTCTGCCGGGGAATCGCTGCGGTCACGATGTCCGTATAGGCGAGCTGGAACAGGCCGAGCCCGAGACCCTGCAGCGTCAGGGTCGCGACCAGCCAGACGGCGGACGTGCCGGTCTCCCAGGTGGCGATCAGCGCGAGCCCGATGCCGACCAGCACGGCGCCGGCCAGCGCCAGCCGCTCGGCCGCGATCAGGCCGACCAGCCGGCCGGCGACCGGCGACGCCACGACCATGCCGACGGCGCCGGTCGCCAGGATGGCGCCGCTCACGACAAGCGCGAAGTCGGTCGCGCGCACCAGATAGAACGGCACCAGCAGCCATACGGCGAACGCGGCGAGGTTGGTGAGCACGTTGGCGAGATTGAGCATGGCGAAACCGGGCAGGCGAAAAACCGATGGGTCGATGATCGGCTGCGCGCAGCGCGCCTCATGCCAGGCAAATCCGGCGAATGCCGCAAGCGACGCCAGGCCGAGCGGCAGCGCGGCGAAGTCCCCGATGCGATTGAACGCCAACAGCATCGCGGTCAGCGCCGCGGCCAGCACAACGGCGCCGGCGAAATCGAACGGCTCGCGCTCGGGCCGCCGCGGCGCGGCGGGCAGGCCGAGCGACAGCAGCAGCGCCGCCACGGCGATCGGCACGCGAAACCAGAACACCGCCGGCCAATCCCAGGCCTGCACCAGCGCGCCGCCGAGCCACGGGCCGAGCGTCAGGCCGGCGGCGAACATCATCGTGTAGACGCCGAGCACGCGGCTGCGCCGCTCTTCGCCGTAAAAGCTCGTCGCCAGCGCGACCCCGCAGCTCAGCACCAGCGCGGCGCCGATCCCCTGCAGGAACCGGCACACCAGCAGCACCGCGAAGGTCGGCGCCAGCGCGCACAACACGAGGGCCACGGCGCTCCACAGCAGGCCGGCGCGGAAAATCAGCGCGTGGCCGTAGATGTCGCCGACCCGCCCGAGCGTCAGGGTCAACGCCGTGTAGGTCAGCACGTAGCAGATCACCACCCACTGGATGTCGGCGGTCGCCAGATCGAGCCCGTGGGTGATCGCCGGGAAAGCGATGTTAACGGCGGTGTCGAGCGGCACCACCGCGGTGCCGAGCCCGACCACCCATGCGCGATGAGCCCCCGAACCAGCCATTGCGCGCAGCATGGCGTCAATGCGGAAGGAAGACCAGACCGGGCTTTTTCAATAGGTTGTCCATTCGGTGCTGAACGGGAAAGCAGCAGAGGCCTCGGGAGAGCCTCGGGGCCACGTGTTAATCAGCAAAATCGAGAACCGACCGGCTGACGACCGTTGCCGTGCTCGGCGTCGCATACGAGCTTTCCGAGGAATTAGCGGTGGCGAGGTCGTCGGGTTCCACTTATTCCCTCATAAAATCAATATGTTAATGGATAGCGCGGCTAACGAGCGAGTGCGTCTCAGGCTTGTCGAACAACCCCTAGGCGATTGCTTGGCAGGGCCCACCTTTCCGTTTACAATCTCGGCTGGTTAGGGTGGTGACGTTGCAGGGTAGCCCCTTTCTTGTTTGCCTGATTGGCTGGTTGCTCTTGGGTGCCACGGTCAGTGGGGCACAAGACCAGAGTGCGCTAGCGATTCAGGAAGCTTTGATTTGGACGGGGTATTACCACGGACCGTTAGATGGGGAACTCGGGCTAGGCACCGTCAGTGCCATCAGGCGGTTCCAGGCGCGTTTAAATCAACCTGGCACGGGAACCCTTACTGCCTTACAGTGGATTAATCTTTCACGTCAGGCGACAAAGGCGAGATCAGATGCAGGCTTCTCTCAAACAGTAGACCCGGAGACCGGCATCGGGATAGGTATACCCAAAGCCTTTACCCAATCTAGGCGAATCGCTTCCTATGGCTCAGATTACACTTCAACAAGCGGAGACGTATTAATCGCCGTGCGGAGATACCGTATAGAAGAAAATCCAGTCGCAGACTTTACTTCCCTTCTGGGGACCCTCACTAACTCAAAGGTAGAATACAAAGTACAAAGGGATAGTTGGTTTGTAATAGGCGGTTCTGCAGCCGATAAAAAGTATTATATCAGATTTCATTGGCAGGAGAGAGGTTTTTCTGGGTTCTATTCAATATATGATCAACGGATCGCCGACCAATTCGCGATACCACTTTCCATGATATCGTTTACGTTGGCTCCGTTTGCTGCGGCCCCACATCTGAACGCGTCTGCGCCCTTAAGTTTTCTGCCGCTTGAGAGTCCCTTTTCAACTTTACTCTCGACAGCCGAAGGTCATGTGCCGGAGGTGGTCGCGAAGGGGACGATTCAGAACACTAAACCTCCGGCCCCAGCGGTAGGCCCTCCTACCATCCAGCCGGATGATCCAATTGCGAGTGCGCTGCTTCTAGACAGTGTCCAAACATTACTCTCAAAATCAGCAAACAAGAATGTTAGGTTCCTCCGATACAAGGTCGATAAATCTCGGCTTAAGGGCTTTCGGTCTGATATGCCAGTACTCCGGGTTGTCTTCGAGGAACGCGTTTTCTTCGACACAGACAAGTCCGATGTACGAGCGGAAGCAGTTCCAGTTCTGGGGTCTGTGGCTGACACGTTACGAACCCAAACAGGGTCGGTAGCTTTATTTGTTGCGGGCCACACCGATTCTCGAGGCTCCGACGAATATAACCTCGCCCTGTCGATCAAAAGAGCCGAATCGGTAGCGCGGGCGCTTGGAGAAAAAGGGGTTGGCTCGGCAGCCATTTGGCGCGTTGGATTTGGTAAGGCTGTTCCGCTTAGAACCGAAACGTCCCCTCAAGACATGGCGTACAACAGACGCGTGGAATTTCTCATTGCTACCCAGCCAGGCATCATTGCCGCTTGGGTTAACGGGACGAAAACTCTGTGCGAGGGAAAAGACGCGGGGTGCGGCGGACCTTCAGCGCCCATGCCGGTTGAAGCCGTACCTATAACGGGGGGCGATGGATTGAAACCTATTCCCGTCGAGGTGCCAGCTCGTCCAACTCTTGTAACGCCGGGAAGCAAACCAACTGCGCGGCCGGTATTACCAGACATTGTGCCGGAGCGGCCGCCTTTGAGCGAACTGACTTCACCTCAAAACTGAGCGGAGTAATACGATGCCAAATGATACTTTAGCAGAGGATGTGGAGGGTGCACTCCGAGGTGCTGCTGATTTCCTGCGACTGGGGCACAATGACGAAAGGGCGCGAGCATTTCACCTAAGTACGTTGCAGACTCTCGAAAGTCGCCTCGCCGGTGACATACAAGAGCGATCAACAACGTACCTTACCGAGCTGAACTCCGCGGAAGCTAAGGAAATAGACGCCAAATGGCAGGAGCTCAATTCCGATCCGCGGTTTACGCGGGCAAACACGCAGCAGAAGGCGCATCAGCAGACGTTTGATCATTTGCGACATATTAATGGAGGCGCGTTTCCAAAGAACCTATCCCCAGTGTTGTACGTGATTCCGTTGATATTGATCGGTGTAGCTGAGTGGTATGTTAATTTTTCCACATTCGCTGCGACATTTGTTCCGGTTGTTGCCATTTTTGGGACCATAGTTGTTGGAGCGATTTTTGCGGTGGCTAGTCATCTACATGGAGCATATCTGAAGCAACTGTCGGAAATCATTCATCCATCGGTAGAGTACCGAAACTTGCTCGGTCGTAAGATTGCACTAACACTGGCAACCGTCTTCCTGCTCGCCGCGTTCGCTACTGTGGTTAGTCTCCGCTATGTCGCAATCTCGGATCAATTGGGGCTGAGCGCTGGCAATGCTGGTCTTTTCGGTCGACCAAGTCCGTGGATTATCTGGTCAAGGCTTGGACCTACGATCGTCATAAACGTACTTATTTGGGGCCTCGGTACTCTATACTCATGGGCCGCGCATGAGAAGGTCCCGGACCTCAGGGAATCATATCGGAGTCTTTTACGGGCTAATCGCAAGTTGGACAAAGCACGCAAGCCATTTGTCGCAGAGCAACGACGTATTGAAGCAAAATATGAACGTGAACGGGAAACGAACAAGGTCGCGATCAAAGAATACAGCACTTGTCTGGACAGAGTGAAGGACGCTGTTCACCGGATTAGCTCCGGTGGGCCGTCTCCGGCGAAATCAGGGAGCTTGAGGAGCGTGCCATGAAAGTGGGAGCCGTAATAGCTTGGCTGTTTTTCTGGGCGATGGCGCCTCTATGTTTTGCTTGGGCTGATTCGGGTCAAATTATTGCAAAGTCAAATTTGGGTGACCTTTGCAAGGCTGCGCCCGCGACGCACCGCAAGACCATAGTATACGTAGATCTAACAACCGTCAAAAAGGACGAAGCCGAGTGGGGCCTTACGATTCTTAACAAGTTGGAACTCGGCTCGAGGGAACCGTTGACAGTTCTAGGAGTGAATCCGAGTACGTTCGAAGTATCGGACTTGTTTGAGTCTTGCTATCCAACGTTAACGAAATCTGAAATTGATCAAGAGCGGATCGGCCGTGGCATATGGGACCAGCTCACTCAACTGGATCCCGAGGCACAGCAGCGAGAAAATGTACAAACATTTGATACGCGTCTTCGAAGCTCGCTCAATCAGTTGATCGATGCGAGCAGCAGGTTATCGCAAGGCAAGCGGCGAAATGTATTGGGTGCCATAGCAGTCGACAAGAATCGATTTGCTGATACGCACTCGGTTTATCGAATCATAGTGTATACGAATGGGGTGATAACAGATCCATCCGTTGGAGAGACCGCAAGTGACGAGCAGACAATGCGTGTGCTCGCTGAAAAGTATGCAGCCAGTTTCTCTGGTGCAGAGGTCTACGTATACGGCATTGTTGGCGAAGAGACGCAAAGACCACTGGAAAGCAGAGCGAAGATCTTTTCGTCATTCTTTCTGAACAATTGGGGATGGATGCGCTCGTTTTCACCGTCGTTACCGCACCAGCAAAATGATCTGTTTCAACCTGTGAAGATATTGGTCGGAACTTTTGAAGGAGGAGGAACGAAGGGGACAGCTAAACTGACATTCGCTACTGGAACGGGGCCGGAGATGGCACAAGCGTGGCTTACATTTGTAGTGGGGACCAATTCATTGTTTGTACCATTTCAGGGCGAGTACTCATGTGACGCATCGAATTGCAAGCTGACCGGTACAGCCCTGGAGAATGTCCCCAGTTGGTCCTCAACCCCTTATTTTCGAAAGGGCGACCGAGTGACCCTCAGTGGTAAACCTCACGAGGGCATGGAAGGGGCACTTCAGCCGGCCACCCGCGAGATATTTAAGGAGTCAGCCAAGGATAAGGAAGTGCAGTACGTGCTAAAATTCCATCCGCAGTAGGTGAGGCTCGCCGGTGTAAGGGACATAGCCCTTCTTGCGTCGTTCAATTTCGCCGCCGCACGTAGCCGATGCGTCTCCGCCGAACCAGCCATTGCGCGCAGCATGGCGTCAATGCGGAAGGAAGACCAGTGTCCGGCCGGCCCTGCGCCGGACGCGCTGCCCTGTTGCCGATCAGCAGTCGATGGCGATCGGCCCGCCCGTTACCGCGTTATCGGCGGCGGGGCGGCCGGAAGTCCCACGTGCATCGGCTGGCCCACGAACATCGACAGGACGACGAGGATCGCGATCAGCACGATCAGGCTCTTGACGACCAGCCGCATGTTCGCGGGCATCACCGTCAGAAGATCGACGACGTACCACAGGATGATCGCGGCGATCGCGATCTCGGCGATCGAGACGACCATCGGGATGAAATTCATCGACCTTCTCCGGCCAGCTTATTGTTTGAGCATGATCTTTTTCGAAAAAGCGGTGCCCACCCCGGATCGCGTCCGAAGCAGGCTTTTTCGGGATCATGCTCTAGATTCGGCCCATCAGGAGCAGCACGATCAGCACGATGATGATGATGCCGATGAGGCCGACCCCATGGTGGCCGTAGCCGTACCCATAGCCGCCGAAGCGGCCGCTGAAGCCGCCGAGGAGAAAGATGACGAGGATAATGACGAGGATCAGACCAAGCGACATGAGCCCCTCCTGTGCGGTTGCCTAGTACCAACGCCGCGGCAGGGGTCAGGTTCCGGGAAATTTGTGAGCCCAGGGGCGCCGGCTCATCGGACCTCGACCTGGCGGCTCAAGGCCACATCGCGGCCTTCGCGCGCCGAGCGCTGGATCGCCAGCATGACCTCGAGGGTCGCCGCAGCCCACGGCCCGTCGTGCAGCGGCGCTTCGCCGTGCACCACCGCGCGGTAGAGCTCGTCGACGACTTCGATGCGCGGCACCGTGGGCGGCGGCAGGGCTTCGCGCCGCGTTGCGCCGTCCTGATAAACCATGACGGCGTCCGGCAGCGCGCGCAGGTCGGCGCGCTCGCAGCTCGCGATCAGCGTGCCGAAATGCTGGTGCGCCGCGGCCGGCGCCGCGGTTGGCCGGTAGTCCGGGCCGCCGTAATTGCGCGCGTGCTTGAACGCCGCTTCCTCCGCCGCCCTGGCGAAGCGCGGCCGCGGAGGGGCGGCATAGGGCGTCTTCGCCTGCCCCATCTCGCCGATCCAGCCCTGGAACTCGTCCGAATCGAAATGGCCGTAGCCGCTGTAGGCGAGCGAGGCGAAGGCGCCGTCCGTAAAGGTCAGCAGCGCCGCATAAGCCCCTTCCGTCGGCCGCGCCGGGTCCCAGGCCCCGGTCGCGGCGCGCACGCTTGCCACTCGTCCACCGCCGACGAGCCGTACCATGTCCACCTGGTGCGCCGCCTGATTGAACAGCGCGCCGCCGCCCTGCGCGGTGTCGAGCTCTTCCGGGCGGCGCGGGCGATAGAGATAGTCCGTGTAGTTGAATGCGTTGATCATGCGCACGCGGCCGAACGCGCCGCTCGCGACCAGCGCGCGCAGGCGGCGCACCGGCGCGTCGAACGCATGGCTGTGGCCGGCGACCAGGCGGACGCCGGCGCGGTCGGTTGCCGCGATAATGGCGGCACACTCGTCAAGCGACAGGGCGAGGGGCTTCTCGACCAGCAGGTGCTTGCCGTGTTGCGCCGCCAGCACCGCGTGGCGCGCATGATACTGATGCGGCGTCGCCACATAGACGGCCTCGACCGCCGGGTCGGCGCACAGCGCCTCGACGGTCTCGTAAGCAGGGGCCGTGAACTCCGCGGCAAACTGCTGCCGCGCCTCCGGGCGCGGGTCCGCCGCCGCCACCAGCGCGACGCGCGGGTCCTGCGTCAGCGTCGGCAGCATCACGGTGAAGGCGCGGCCGAGCCCGGCGACGCCGAGACGGAGCTTGCGTTCGGGTACGTCGCTCAACGGCCGGCCCCTCGACAAGATTAGCCACTTTCATTACCTATTCTTGGATATCTAACAAAGAGCGGGACATGAGGGAAACGCCATGACCCCGGAAGAGAACGACCTGCTGTGCCGGGTCGAAGGCGGCGCGCCCATGGGCGAGATCATGCGCCGCCACTGGATCGCGGCGTGCCTCTCCGAGGAGGTCGCCGAACCCGACGGCGCGCCGGTCAAGGTCCGCCTGCTCGGCGAAGACCTCGTGGTCTTCCGCGACAGCCGGGGCCGCCTCGGGGTGCTCGATGAATATTGCTCGCACCGGCGCGCCTCGCTCGCGTTCGCGCGCAACGAAGACTGCGGGCTGCGCTGCCTCTATCACGGCTGGAAATTCGACGTCGACGGCAACGTGGTGGAGATGGCGTCCGAGCCGGAGCACAGCCCGCTCGGCGAGCGCGCCAAGCACAAGGCCTATCCGGCGTGCGAAGCCGGCGGCTTCGTGTGGACCTACATGGGCCCGCCGGCCGAGATGCGCGCGTTCGAGCCGCCGGCCTTCGCGCCGACCGCGGACGCGCGCGTCAGCGCCACCAAGGTGCGGGTGCGCTGCAACTGGGCGCAGATCCTCGAAGGACAGATCGACTCGGCGCATTCCTCCACTTTGCATTCGTCCGACATGGTGCCGGCGCCGGTCGACGGCGCCATGGCGACGCAGGACACGTGGCTGCGCCCGTCCAACGACAAGGCGCCGCGCTTCCAGATCGAGCGCACCAGCTACGGCTTTCGCTACGCGGCGATCCGGCGCCCGATCATGAACGAGGCGACCCACGACTATATCCGCACCACCGTCTACGTCGCGCCGTTCACCGCGCTGATCCCGCCCAACAACGTGCACAACGTCGCGACCCTGCTCAGCCCGGAAGACGACCACAACACGATGTTCTATTTCATCGCCTGGAACGGCGCCGACAAGCCGGGCGTCGACGCGGACACGTGGCGGAAATTCAACATGCTGCAATGGGGCGTCGACGTCGACCGCAATTTCGACGGCAAGCGCACCCGCGCCAATCTCTACCTGCAGGATCGCGCCGCGATGAAAGCGGGCAACTTCACCGGCATCGCCGGGATTCCCAACCAGGACATCGTCATGTGGGAATCAATGGGACCGATCGGCGACCGCTCGCAGGAGCGGCTGGGCGCCAGCGACGTGGCGGTGGCCGCGTTCCGCCGCCTGATGGTGGAGGCCGCGCGCACCATGGCGAACGGCGGCCCGGCGATCGGCACCACCGAGCCGCACGTCGTGCACGCGACCATCAGCGCGTACGAAGGCGTGGTGCCGAAGACCACCAACTGGCGCAGCCTCGGCGGCGGCAGCGAAGCGCCGCGCGAACGCGCTCGGCAAGCGGCGCGACAACGATAAGAAAGACTCCAGGGAGGAAAACGATGAGGCGAAACCTGCTCGCCGGCGCCGTTGCGGCGCTGGCGCTCTGCGCCGGCGCGACCGGCGCGTCCGCCGACGACACCTTGAAGCTGGCGGTCGGCCAGCGCGGCAACTGGGACACCTCGGTGTCGGAGATCGGCCAGCTTGCCGGCATCTTCAAGAAGCACGGCCTGGTGCTCGAGATCGTCTACACCAGCGGCGCGGGCGAGACCCAGCAGGCGGTGATCTCGGGCAGCGTCGACGTCGGCGTCGCCGCCGGCGTGATGGGCGTGCTCAGCGCTTTTTCCAAGGGCGCCCCGGTGCGGGTGATCGGGGCCGAGACCACCGGCGCCAACGATCTATATTGGTACGTGAAGGCGGACTCGCCGATCAAGTCGCTCAAGGACACCGACGGCAAGACGCTTGCCTATTCCACCAACGGCTCCTCGACCCACGGCATCGTCACCGCGTTCATGAAGGAGTACCAGCTCAAGGCGATCCCGACCGCGACCGGCAGCCCGTCCGCCAACCTGACCGCGGTGATGTCGGGGCAGATCGACGTCGGCTGGGCGGCGCCGCCGTTCGGGTTCGATCAGCTCGACCGCAAGCAGATCCGCATGATCGCCAGCGGTAACGACGCCGCCGCGTTCAAGGGCCAGACCGTCCGGCTGAACATCGCCAACGCCCAGAGCCTGCAGGAACACAAGGACGCGATCCGCCGCTACATGCAGGCCTACCGCGAGACGGTCGATTACATGTACGGCGATCCGAACGCGCTCAAGCTGTATGCGGACTGGCTCAAGATCAGCGAGGCGATCGCCAAACGCACGCGCGACGATTTCTTCCCCAAGGCGTCGATCGAGCCGGACACGATCGTCGGCCTCGATACGATCGTCGCCGACGCGGTCGCCTTGAAGTTCACGGCCGCGCCGCTGACCAAGGCGCAGCTCGACGAGCTGATCCGGATTCCGCCGCGCTGAATTTCGTAAGGATGCCCATGGCTCTGCCGATCGTGCTTGTGCTCACCGGGCTGATGGGCGCGGGCGGCGTCATCCTCGCCGCGGCCGACGCGCATGGCATGCCCGGCGCGGGACTTGCCGGCGCCGCCTACATGCTGCTGTTGCACGCGGCGGCCCTGGTCGGCGGGGCTGCGCTCTACCAGCAGGGCGTGCTGTGGCGGCCGCTGACCCTCGTCGTTCTCGTCGCCTGGATCGTCGGCGCCGCGCTTTTCTCCGGCGACGTGGCGCTGCGCGCGTTTGCCGGGCATCGCCTGTTTCCCATGGCCGCGCCCTCCGGCGGCATCATCCTCATCGCCGCGTGGCTCGGCCTCGCTGCCGCCGCGGTCGGGGCGATGCTGCGAAGCTGATTGTCTATCTTGCAGCGGGGCCCCGGATATCGCGCTGACGCGCTCATCCGGGCTACGATCGGCAGGTTGAGAGGGAAGGCCACTCGAACCCGCGAGACTGCTATGCGGATCAGCATCATCCTGGCGGCAGCCGTCCTCGCGAGCGCGGCCCCCTCCCATCGCGCCGGCGCCCAGGAGCACGGGGTGCTGACCTATCACGGCGATGCCGCGCGCAGCGGCCACTTCGTCGTGCCGGCGCTCACCTGGGACAAGGCCCGCGCGCTGCGCCTCGATCGTGGCTTTGCGGCGCGCGTCGCCGGCCGCCTTTACGCGCAGCCGCTCATCTGGCGCGCGCCCGAGGCGAGCAGCGCCATGCTGCTCACCGCATCGGAGGACAACGTCGTGCAGGCCTTCGACGCGCACAGCGGCAACGAGCTGTGGCGGCGCACAGTCGGCACCCCGGTGCCGCGCTCGGCCTTGCCGTGCGGCAACATCGCTCCGCTCGGCATCACCGGCACGCCGGTGATCGATCCGTCGAGCGAGGCGATCTATCTCGACGCCGCGGTCCAGGACGCGAGCGGACCGCGCCATCGTATTTTCGGCCTGTCGCTCAAGGACGGGGCGATCCTGGCGGGCTTCCCGCTCGACGTCGCCGATGCCTTGCGGGCGAGCGGGCGGACCTTCGTTCCGCGCGACCAGAACCAGCGCGCCGCACTCACCATCGTCGACGGCACGCTCTACGTGACGTTCGGCGGGCACTTCGGCGACTGCGGCGATTACCACGGCTGGGTGGTCGGCGTGCCGCTGCGGGCGCCAGGGCAGGTCGCAAGCTGGGCAACGCGGGCGCGCGGCGGCGGCATCTGGGCGCCGGGCGGGCTTGCCGCCGTCGGGCGCGCGTTGTTCTTCGCCACCGGCAACACGTTCGGCGCGGGCACCTGGAGCGACGGCGAAGCGGTGTTGCGCCTCGCGCCGGACCTGCACCGCAGCGAAGACAAGCGCGACTTCTTTGCACCGTCGGACTGGCAAGCGCTCGATCAGCGCGATGCGGATCTCGGCGGCAGCAACCCGCTGCCCCTCGACGTGCCAGGCCCGAACGGCACCCAGGCGCTGATGCTGGCGCTCGGCAAGGACCGCAAGGCCTATCTGCTCGATCGCGCCGATCTCGGCGGCATCGGCGGACAGTTGGCCGAAGCGACCGTGTCGCAATCGCTCATCCTCACGTCCCCGGCCGCCTATCCGGCGGGCGATGGTTTGTTTGTTGCGTTTCAGGCGCCGGGCACGCAGTGCCCGCACGCCGGCGCGGACAACGGCTTGACGGTTCTGCACATCAAGGCCGGCTCGCCCCCGACCATGACGACGGCGTGGTGCGGGGCCGTGCGCGGGCGCGGCTCGGCCATGGTCACGACCACGGACGGCCATTCCGCGCCGATCGTCTGGATTCCCGGCGCCGAAGGCGACGACCGCCTGCACGGATTCAAAGGCGACAGGGGTGAAGAGCTGTTCGCGAGCGAGGCGCTCGCCGGGTTGCGCCACTTCCAGACAGTGATTGCGACGCACGACCGCCTCTACGTCGGCGCCGACGGCCGCGTCTACGCGTTCGCGTTCGAGTAGCCCGCATGAGCCCTGCGTAACGGGGCGACATGCTGGGCCGCGGATATCGCGGCTGGCGCCGCTCATCCGGACTACGGTCCTCGGCTTCTGTCGTGACGAACAAGTGGGTACGATCGCGCAACGTGTTTGCGAGACCGGGGACTTTCGCATGGACAACGCGCGCGCCGAGAAGACCCGCGAGCTGTGGCTCGCGACCCTCGACAGGTTCCGCCACGACCGCGATCGCGCGGCAAGCGCCGACATGTGGTCGCCCCGCCTCGACGCCGCCTCGCGCGACGAGCTGACCGCCATCCAGAACGAAAAGCTGCGCGCGGCGGTGCCGTTTCTTTACGAGAACAGCGCGTTCTACCGCCGCCGGTTCGACCGCCTCGGCCTGACGCCGGACGACCTGCGCGGGGTCGAGGATCTGGAGAAATGGCCGGTGGTCGACAAGGCCGAGATGATGGCGGACGCCGCCGAGCACCCGCCCTACGGCACCTATACGACCATGACGGACGACGTGTGGGCGAAGCGCGGCTGGATGATGTTTGCCTCCTCCGGCTCGACCGGCGCGCCGCGCGTGTTCCGCTATACCCACGTCGACCGCGAGGCGTGGGCATGGGCGAACGCGCGCGCCCTCTTCGCCATGGGCTTTCGCGCGGGCGACACGGTATTCATGATGACGGGGTACGGGCCGCACGTGTGGGCCTGGGGCGTGCAGTACGCGCTTGCCAAGATGGAGCTGCCCACCATCCCCGGCGGCGGCATGGACGCCAAGGCGCGCGCCAACATCATCCTGCGCTTCAAGCCGACCGTCCTGCTGTGCACGCCGTCCTATGCGCTCCATCTCGGCCGGCTGATGCAGGCGATGGGGCACGATCCGGCCGCGACCAGCGTGCGCACGCTGTTCGTCGGCGGCGAGCCGGCGCTCGGGGTCGAGGCCACGCGGCGCCGCATCGAAAATCTGTGGGACGCGCGCATCGTCGAGTTCTACGGCTGCACCGAAGCTTCCCCCCACGTCGGGGGCTATTCCTGCCCGGCGCAGCAGCGCGCGACCTCGCCGTCCGCCACCCATCTGATGGAAGACATCCAGGTGTGGGAAGTCGTCGATGCGGATACGCGGCGTGCCGTGCCGCCGGGCCGGCGCGGGCTCACGGTGTGCACCAACCTCAATTCGGAAAGCTCGCCGCAGCTGCGCTTCCTGCTCGGCGACTACGCCACGCTCACCACGGAGCGTTGCGCCTGCGGCCGCACCCATGCGCGCGCGGTCGGCTGCTTCGTCGGCCGCGCCGACGATCTCATCAACCTGCGCGGCATCAAGATGTTTCCGGTGCAGATCGAGGAGGCGGTGCGCGCGCTGCCGGGAACCGGCGACGAGTTCGAGATCGTGCTTGCGACCGATGGCGGCGGCCTCGACGTCATGACGGTGCGCTGCGAGCACGCCGATCATGCGGCGGACGGCGCGACGTTGCGCCAGCGCCTCGAAGAGGAAATCCGCTCGCGCTGCGAGGTGCGCGTTACGGCCGAAGTCCTGGCGCCCGGCACGCTGCCGAAGACCGAGTTCAAGGCGCAACGGGTCAAGGATTTGCGGCGCAAGACGTAGGGTGGGTTAGGCGCGTAGCGCCGTAACCCACCGCCTTGCTTGTTTCGAAGGCTTGCCGGTGGGTTACGCGCCCTTCGGGCGCTAACCCACCCTACGATTTCCCCACGCCCCAGAAGAACGGGATCGGCGACTGCACGATGCCGGTGACATTCTTGCGCCACGCCGTGTAGCGCAGGAAGAATCCGGTCGGGCCGAACAGCGCGGCGTCGAACGCCGTCTTGTTGACCCGGCGCGTCGCGGCCTTTTCCTCCTCGACGGTCTTGGCGTTCGTCCACTCGGCCATCGCCGTCTCCACCGCGGCATCGGTGGGCCAGCCGAACCACGCCGCGTCGCCGTTCGCGCGCAGCGCGTAATAGCTCGCCGGGTCGATGCAATCGACGCCGGGATGCACCGTATGGAACATCTGCCAGCCGCCCTGGCCGGGCGGCGATTTCTGCGCGCGCCGCGCTACCACGGTGCCCCAGTCGGTCGCCACGAAGTCGACGTTGATGCCGAGCCGGGTGAGCAAATCGACGGTGATGTCGCCCATCGCCTTGTGCGAGGGCTGGTCCTGCGCCGCCATGCAGGTGACCGGCTGGCCGGCGTAGCCCGACTCGGCAAGCAGCCGTTTGGCGGCGTCGAGGTTGCGCGGGCCCTTCAGGATCTCGCCGCCTTCCTCGTTGTAGAGGGGCGTGCCGGGCGGGATGAAGCTCGGCATCGGCTTCCACAGCTTCACGTCGTCGCCGACCACCGCGCGCATGTAATCCTCCTGGCTCATCGCCGTGAGGATGGCGCGGCGCGCCCGCACGTCGTTGAACGGCGGATGCAGATGGTTCATGCGGAAGGTGCCGACGTTGCCGAGCGGGTCGGCGATGTCGACCGCCACGTTGCGATTGCGCTTGAGCAGCGGCGCCAGGTCCGCCAGTGGCTGCTCCCACCAGTCGATCTCGCCGTTCTGCAGCGCGGCGGCGGCGGCGCCCGGGTCCGGCATGACCAGCCACTCGGCCCGGTCGATCAATATCTGCTTGCCGCCGGCGAGCCAGGACGCCGGCTCCTGCCGCGGCTGGTAATCGGCGAACCGCTCGAACACCGCCTTGGCGCCGGAGATCCGCTCGGCCGGGACGAAGCGCATCGGGCCGCTGCCGACATATTCGCTGATCTGCTTGAACGGATCGGTCTTGGCGATGCGCTCCGGCATGACGACGGCGAGCGGCGCGCTCACCTTGCCGAGCGCGGCCGGCAGTTTCGGATAGGGCTTCTTGAGCACCCAGCGGAAGCTGCGGTCGTCGACGGCGACAAGCTCGTGCTCGATGGCGCGGATCATCCGGCCGGCGCCGTCGCGGGCGCTCCAGCACGCAAGGCTCGCGACCGCGTCGCGCGCCAATACCGGCTCGCCGTCGTGGAATTTCAGGCCCGGCCGCAGGCGGAACGTCCAGGTCAGCCCGTCGGCGCTCACCTCCTCGGCCTCGATCATCTGGCGCTGCGGCTGCAGCTCGACGTCGAAGCCGTACAGCGTGTCGTACACCAGCGCGCTGGCGTTGCGCACGATGTTGGCGGTGCCCCAGATCGGATCGAAATTGGCGAGGTCGGCATGCGGCACGAACCGCAAGGTGCGGGCTGCCGCGCCCTGCGCCAGCGCCGGCGCGGCCAGCCGTCCGGCCGCCGCCAGGGTCGCCGCGCCCGCGGCGGCGGTGAGAAACCTGCGTCGGTGCATGCTCGCTCCCTTCGCGCGAACCGCTGGTCCGCTTCAGTTTAGGACCGGGGACCGTCGTCTTGCCATGACGAAATTGAGGCAGGGGCTGGCGCGGATTTGGGCCGGCATGACGCGTGCCGGCGCGTGAGGCTTTCGTGGGAACCCATCGTGCCGCTGTGGGTTCTCAGTAGGTCTACGGATGTGCGGCCGGTGCCGGCGTGATTAAGGAACGGACGATGGATTGGCGGATCGAACCCCTCATCCTGCCCATGATGGTCGCAACGCTGCTGCTGATCGCCGCCATGCAGATCGGCCACGGGTAGCCGTCGCGGCTGCGAAAAGAATAACGGCGCGCGGTTCGCGCGCGGCCGGCTTGATGCATTGCTGATGCAGTGTCGCGACCAGCGGGGAGGGCGGGCTCGCCGCTTTTTCTGCCGTCATTGTGGAAGGCGGCTGTCCGGAATCTGTAATCGCCATCGTAGATATGGAGTCCGGGCTCGCCGCTTCGCGGTGCCCCGGAATGACTGTAAGGTGGACCGAGCGTCACAGTAGTTGCCTAAAACAAGCGGGGAGGAGCCAGCCATGCGTCTCGAGAACAAGGTCGCCATCGTCACCGGCGCGGCGTCCGGCATGGGCGCGTCGACCGCGAAGATCTTCGCGGCCGAAGGCGCCAAGGTGCTGTGCGCCGACGTGAACGACGTCGACGGCGAAGCCGTGGTCGGCATCATCACCCAGGCCGGCGGCACCGCGCGCTTCCAGCACCTCGACGTGTCGAGCGAGGCGCAATGGCAGGCCGCCGTCGATGCCGCGCTCGCCGCCTGGGGCACCATCGACATTCTCGTCAACAACGCCGGCGTGAGCGGCTCCGACCCCGACCGTTTCAGCATGGCCGTGTGGGAACAGCAGATGACCATCAACGCCCGCGGCGTGTTCCTCGGCATCCGCGCGGTGGTGCCGGTGATGCAAAAGGCCAAGCGCGGTTCGATCATCAACACGTCGTCGATCTCCGGCGTGGTCGGGCAGGTGTTCGTGCACATGGGCTACAACGCGGCCAAGGGCGCCGTGCGGTCGATGACCAAGGCCGCGGCCGTGCAGTTCGCGCGCGACAATATCCGCGTCAACTCGGTGCATCCCGGCATGCTGCCGCCGATGCGCACCTCGAAGATGTCGGCCGACCCGGAGGTCCGCGCCAAGGCCATCGCGGCGGTGCCGATGAAGCGCGAGGGAAGGGTGGAGGAAGTGGCCTACGCCAACCTGTTCCTCGCCTCAGACGAGGCCTCGTACATCACCGGCGCGGAACTGCCGGTGGACGGCGGGTACCTGGCGCAGTAGAGCAGGGAGATTCAATTTACTCCGCCCTCATGGTGAGGAGCCGCGCGTAGCGCGGCGTCTCGAACCATGGCAACGGCTGTGCTTTGCGCCATCCTTCGCGACGCGCCCTACGGGCACTCCGCAGGATGAGGTTGGAGATAGTTATCCTGAAGGGAGACCCATCATGCAGCTCGGCGTTCATCTTCCCCATATCGGCCGCAAGGCCGGGCCGGACGCCATCCGGCGCGCCGCGGTGCAGGCCGAGGATCTCGGTTTCGCTGACGTGTGGGTGAGCGAGCACGTCATCCTGCCGAAGGACGCGCCCTATCCGCCGTCGCCGTCGTTCTATGAGCCGATCCTGACGTTGACGTGGGCGGCGGCCGCCACCCGGCGGGTGCGCCTGGGCACCAGCGTGATCGTGCTGCCGATGCACCACCCGGTGCCGGTCGCCAAGCAGGTCGCCACCTTGCAATGCTTGAGCAACGGACGCGTCATTTTCGGCATCGGGGTCGGCTGGCTCGAAGCCGAGTTCGCCGCCATGGGCGTGCCGTTTCGCGAGCGCGGCCGCCGCACCGACGAGAGCATCGCGCTGCTGCGCGCCTTGTGGCGCGACGACCCGGTGAGCTTCCAAACAAAATACATCACCGCCGAGATCGCCGACATGCGCATGCAGCCGCTGCCCTCGGCGCCGATCCCGATCTGGGTCGGCGGCTCATCGGACAAGGCGCTCGCCCGCGCGGTCAAGCTGTGCGACGGCTGGCACGGCTCGCGGTTGCCGCCCGACAAGGCGGCGCCGGTCATCCGCGGCTTGCGCGAGAAGCGCCCCGAGCCCGGCTTTGCCATCTCGCTGCGCACCGGCTGGGACGGCAAGGATGCGGCCGAGCTCGCCGGCCGGCTCGCCGCCTACCGCGAGGTTGGCGCCGGCCATGTCATGGTCGAGGCGGCCGACCGCGAGATCGACGATTGGCTGCGCAGCGTGGAGAAAATCGCCCGCGCCGGCGAGGGGGTGGCGACGTGAATCGCCTTCCGGCGATCAGCCTGGTGGCGGTGCCGGGGCGGCGGCGCCTCACCGTCGACATCGCGCGCGATATCGAGCGCCGCGGTTATGCCGGCATCTTCTCGCCCAGCCGCTTCGCCAACCTGTCCCTGTGCGAGGCGCTGGCCTGGAACACCGAGCGCATTGTGTTCGGCACGGCGATCTCGCCGATCTACGCGCGCTCGACGGACGATTTCGCCCAGAGCGCCGCGTTCCTGCACGAAGTCTCCGGCGGGCGCTTCCGCCTCGGCATCGGCGTCGCCCACGCCCCGAGCCAGGCCCGCATGGGCGCGACGCCGGGCCGGCCGCTCGCCGACATCCGCGCTTTCGTCGGCAAGCTGCGCGGCTATGCCGGCATCGGCGCGCAGCCGCCGGTCATCCTCGCCGCGCTGCGCACCAGGATGGTCGCGCTGTCCGGCGAGATCGGCCAGGGCGTGGTGTTCGCCAACGGCAGCCGCTCGCATATGAAGGCATCGCTCGCCGCCCTGCCGGCGGCCAAGCGTGACGATGAGAATTTCTTCGTCGGCAACATGCTGCCGACCTGCATCTGCGACGACCTGGCGGCGGCACGGGCGGTGCACCGGCGCACGCTGACCCATTACGCCGGCCTGCCGAACTACCGCAACTACTGGAAGGAGGCTGGCTACGTGGAGGAGATGACGGCGATCGAGCAGGCGCTCGCCGAGAACCGGCCCGACGACGTGCCGAAGTATCTCACCGACGCCTGGCTCGACGACGTGACCTTGTCCGGCCCGGCGGCGCGCGTGCGCGAGGGGCTCGATGCCTGGTACGACGCCGGCGTGCGCACGCCGATCATCGTGCCGTCCTCCGCCGCCGGCAACCAGCTCAAGGCGATCGAGGAGATATTCGCGACGTTTGCGTCGTAGGGTGGGCAAAGCGGCCGCAGGCCGCGTGCCCACGCGTGGGCGAGCAAAGGCCGCGAAACGGTGACCGCGACCGGCCGCACCGTATTGCAGGCCTGACACTTATGTATTACAAGGGACCTATGAAGACCCTGACGGTGCGATTGCCTGAAGCCCTGGTGGCAGAGATCGAAGCGGAGTCGCGGGAACGCCGGCGCTCGAAATCCGATGTTGTCCGCGAGCGTTTGAGTCGGGGCGCCAAAGCCGGTTCCCGCGGAAAGCTGCCCGAGATCATTGCCGATTTGGCCGGCTCGGTCGACGGGTTGCCGGTCGACCTGAGCGAACGGAAGAAAGAGTATTTGAAGGCCACGGGATATGGCCGCAAGCGTGCTCGTTGATGCTGGCTTTCTCGTGGCGTTCTTGAGCGGCCGCGACCGCCATTGCAAATGGGCTTTGGCGCAGTCGTCATCTTCGCCGCTGCCCTGGAAAAGCTGCGAAGCCGCTCTTTCCGAGGCTTTTCACCTTCTCGGGAAGAACGGCAGATCGGCATTGGCAGCGCTGCTGCGGCGAAGTGCGGTGGTTTGCGACTTCATATTGGCTGACAACCAAGACCCGGTGCTGAACCTCATGCATAAATACGCCGATGTCCCTATGAGCTTGGCCGACGCTTGTCTGGTCAGAATGACCGAAGTACTTTCTGATCCGATCGTCCTGACCACTGATGGGCATTTCCGCATTTATCGTCGCCACAGCCGCCAGGTGATTCCCTGCGCCATGCCGTATTGATCGAAGTCGGGCGTCGCAGGTGGCCAAAGCGCCGCTGGCGCGTGCCCACGCGTGGGCGCGTCATTGCGAGGAGCGAAGCGACGAAGCAATCCAGGCCGCGTGACCGCGCTACTGCGGATAATGGCGCGGGCCCCATTTGATCAGGTTCCAGTTAGTCGTGCTTTGCACCATGGGCATATAGATATTCGCCAGCGAGTGATTGCCCCAGTCGTTCCACGTCTGCCACACGAAGGTACCCTCGATTCCCACGTGGACGTATGGGTCCGGATATATCACCGGCTCGAGCGACACCATGCTGGGGACGAAATCGCACAGGTTCGCGATACGGTAGCTCGTCGGCAGATTGGTCATGTAGTTCCCGGCAAAGGTCGCATCGCCCACGTGCAGGCTGCCGAATGTCATCACGAACGGCGGTGACGTGAGTGCGCCGCTCGCCATCGCGTCGAACGCCGCCAGCGACAGCATCGCTCCGCCCAGACTATGCGATCCCATGAACCACGGCAGATTGGGGGCCTGCGCATTGGTGGCCTGGATCGCGTTCATGCAGGAAGCTGCGAGCGAGGTCTTAAAGCCGAGATCGTCTTGGGTGTAAAAGTACCAGAGGGAGGAGTTGACCATTCCGTAACTGTGCGGTGAGCCCTGAGTTGGCAGCATGCATGCGGTCTTGGTGCCCCAGCCGGACACATCATAATACGCCTCTTCCATCGTCACCGTCCCGCGCAGCACGAAGATGTTGTGCGAGTTGTCGTTGGCCGTCGCGGTAAACCCGAACAGTTGATACCCCATCGACGGCGTGCCGACCGGTATCGGCCCGGTGCAGGGAGGGGGCGGAGCGCCCGCGGGACTGGCATAGGCGGCCGGTTGGCCCGCCATGGCAACGCCCGCCTTCGCCGCCGCAGCCGCCGCCTTTTCTCCCTCCGCCGTTAGGGACCAGGGAAAGACATTCGGGTCCAATTCGTAAACCTGAATCACGTTGAAGGAGTTATAACCCGGCAGCGTCGGCGTCAGGTTTGAGCCGTTGTTATAGGCCGCATAAGCCGCGCATACGCCGTTCGCCAGGCGCAGGGCATAGTTTTGCGGGGGAGGTACGGGCGCCGACATGAGGATGGTTCCTTCCGGGTTCGATGGAATTATTTGAACGCCACCGCGTGCGGCGGACGGCCGTCCCACAGTGCCTTGGCGCCGTCGCTACGTCAACGATTGTTTATTTAGATTACTGTCTTAGATCAGAGACCTTCATGGCGGCGGTGATGGGATGTTAGGGTGACCGATACCGACCGAAGGAGCTTGCATGACCATCAGCGTCGGCATGGGCATCGCCGCGTTTCCGTTTGCCGACGCAGACGGCTTCTGGCGCTGGGTCGATCTGTGCGAGGCCGGCGGCGTCGATTCCATCTGGCAGTCGGATCGGCTCGTCGGCACCGCTCCGGCGCTCGAATGCATGAGCGTGATGGCGGCGCTCGCCGGCCGCACGCGCCGGCTCAAGTTCGGCATGAACGTGCTCTCCCTCGCGCAGCGCGATCCGGTGCTGGTCGCCAAGCAATGCGCGACCATCGACGTGCTCTCGGAAGGACGGCTGCTGCCGGCATTCGGCATCGGCTCTCCGCTCGGACCCGAATGGACGGCGCTCGGGCTCGATACGCGCTCGCGCGGCAAGCGCATGGACGAGTCGCTCGAGATCGTCAGCCGCCTGTGGCGCGAGGATTCGGTCGATTTCGACGGCGTCCATTTCCGGCTGCGCGGGGCGAGCATCGCGCCCAAGCCGGTGCAGGCCGAGCTGCCCATGTGGATCGGCGGTTCCTCGGACGCGGCGATCCGCCGGACCGGCCGCTACGGCACCGGATGGCAGGCCGGTTTAGACGGCGTCGACGACATCGCGCGGGTGATCCGCGCCATTAAGGTGGCAGCGGCCGCGGCCGGCCGCGCCATCGACGAAGACCACTACGGCGCCGGCCTGGCGTTCCATTTCGGCAGCGCCGACGACCCGGCGGTTGTGCAGGCGAAGGCCCAGGTCGTCCGCCGGGTCGGACGTGACATCCCGTCTTATTTCGCGATCGGCGACGCGGAGACGATCCTCTCCCGCATCGCGGACTTGGTAGCGGCCGGCGCGTCGAAATTCGTGCTCAGGCCCCTGGTGGGTGGCGAGGAAAGCGTGCTCGGCCAGACGCGGCGACTGATCGAGGACGCGCTGCCCGTCGTCGCCGCGCGCTGGCCGCGACGGTGACGGGAAGTCTTCCTTACGTTCGGCATTTGGCGAAATTCGTCTGATCATCTCGGTCGTCATTCCGGGGCGCGCCGAAGGCGCGTGCCCGGAATCCATGAACACGGACCGTGCAGAATTGGCGCAATCTGTGTTCATGGATTCCGGGCTCCCTCGCTCCGCTCGGGCCCCGGAATGACGATGGAGAGTAATTGTAATCAGGGTAATGCAACATGTAGCCCGTAGGATGGGTTGAGCGCAGCGAAACCCATCACTTCCTTCCGAGAAGGCTCACCAAGGTGATGGGTTTCACTTCGTTCAACCCATCCTACAAGGTCGCCGCTGCGCAGAGGCGTCACAATCGATAAACCCGTGCCGCCGTTCCGTAAAACATCGCCGCGCGCTCGGCGGCCGAATAGCCTTTGCTCAGGAGCTTGAACGAGTTCCACAGCACCGTGTAGCTGCAGCTCAATTTATCGACCGGGAAGTTCGATTCGAACATGCAGCGCTCCGGGCCGAAGCGGTCGATCGTGTGCTCGAACCAGCGGCGCGTCGCTTGCGCCAGCTCGGCGCTGGTCGGCGGCTTGGGACGGTGCTCCCAGCCGTAGCCGTTGACCTCCATGTTCAGCCCGCCGAGCTTGGCGACCACGTTTTGGCACTTCGCCAGCTCGTCGATCTGCGTGCGCCAATAGGCGAAGACTTCCTCCTGCTTGCCGGCATAGGGACCGGTGCCGATCGGGCCGGCGAAGTGGTCGAGGACGATCGTCGTATCCGGGAACGCCCGCGCGAGGCTGATGGCGTCCGGAATCTGGGTGTGCGCGCACCAGACCTCGAAGCTGAGCTTGCGCGACGCCAGATGCTTGAAGCCTGAGCGGAAATCATCCTGCAGCAGCAGGTGCTCGGGCGGGTTGGTACGGTGGTTTTGAATCTCCGGGCTCGCGTGCCAGAACGCGCCGCGCCGGATGCCGCAAAACCGGCCGCCGCCCGCCGCGATCTGCGCGTCCAGCACGTCGGCGGCCGCGTCTCCGATCCGCGGGTCGACGGTGCCGACGATCCCGGCGGCGATGCGGGCTTTGCCGTAGGCTCCCGACGCGCTCATGGCGGCGACGCCGTTGACGAACTCGGTCTCCCCGACGCAGCGATAGGCTTCGGGTCCGTCCGGCTTGAACATCGCGCCGCATTCGATGAACACGGTCGACACGACATTGTGCCCGCCCGCGATGTCGTCGAGGATCTCGTCGAGCAGGTAGCGCGGCTGCACGGCCGCGGGCCGCAAATCCCACAGATGATGATGCGGATCGCAGATGGGAAGGTCGGGCTCCAGCGCCTCTTCCTTCACGTTGGCCAACCAGCTCTGGTTCTTCGATTGTGCGCCCACGGACGACCTCCCCGGAGTTTCTGATGCGCGAAGCTAACCCATGGGCCCCCGTAGGGTGCAATAGGCCGGAGGCCGTATTGCGCCGGTCGACCCGGGGCGGCGCATTACGCGGCTGCGCCGCTAATGCGCCGTACATCGTCTCGTGATGCCCCCTTGCGGGCTCCGGCTAACTCGAACACCATCCGTCCATGGCCGGGACGGCAAGCGACGTGCAGGCGGACTACGTGATCATCGGCGCCGGCTCGGCCGGCTGCGTGCTGGCCAATCGCCTGAGCGCGGACGGCGCGCGGGTGATGCTGCTGGAGGCCGGCCCGACAGACTGGCACCCGATGATCCACGTGCCGGCGGGCGTCTTGAAGCTGCTGCACAATCCGCGGGTCAACTGGAACTACGCCACCGACCCCCAGCCCGGCGTCGCCGGCCGGCAGATTCACTGGCCGCGCGGGCGCGTGCTCGGAGGCTCGAGCTCGATCAACGGCATGCTGTGGATCCGCGGCAATCCGGCGGACTACGATGGCTGGTCGCAGATGGGCTGCAAGGGCTGGTCGTTCGACGAGGTCATGCCCTATTTCAAGTCGATCGAGCGCTATGCGCCCGGCGACGCCGACCAGCGCGGCAAGGACGGGCCGATCCTGGTCGAGGACTACCGCACGACCCTGGATCTGACCCGCCGGTTCGTCGACGCCGCGCAGCAGGCCGGCATTCCGCTGACCAAGGATCTCAACGGGCGCGAGCACGAAGGCGTCGGCTATTCGCAGATGTCGCGCAACGGGCGGTTTCGCGGCTCGACCGCGCGCACCTTCCTGGCCCAGGCGAAGGGCCGGCCGAACCTGCGGATCGAGACCAAGGCGTTCGCCACCCGGCTGCTGTTCGAGGGCCGCCGCTGCGTCGGCGTCGCCTTCCGCCAGGGCGGCCGGGACCGCCGGGCGACGGCGGCGCGCGAGGTGATCCTGTCGGGCGGCACCATCAACTCGCCGCAGCTCCTCCAGGTCTCAGGGGTCGGTCCGGCGGCGCACCTCAGCGCGATCGGCGTCGCCGTCGTCCACGACCTGCCGGGCGTCGGCGCCAACCTGTCCGACCACTATGCGATCCGCATCTCGCACCGGGTCAAGGATGCGGTGTCGATCAACGAGCTGGCGCGCGGCACGCGGCTCCTCGGCGAGATTGCCCGCTGGCTGACCACCGGGCGCGGCGCCCTGACCTTCGGGGTGTCGAGCGCCCAGGCGTTCGTGCGCAGCCGCGAGGGACTGGCCAGCCCGGACATCCAGCTGCTGTTCTCGCCGGCGAGCTACGACCACAACAGGTTCGGCGAGCTGGAACGCCAGCCGGGCATGACCATCGCCGTCAGCATCGCCAGGCCCGAGAGCCGCGGCACGGTCATGGCCAAATCGCCCGATCCCTTCGCGCGTCCGTCGCTGCAGGCCAACTATTTGTCGTCGCCCAACGACCTGCGCGTTTCGCTCGCCGGCATCGCCATGGCGCGCCGCATCTTTGCCGCTCCGGCGCTGGCGCGGCACAGCGTCGAGGAGATCACGCCCGGTCCCGCCGTCGTCGCCGAGGCGGCGCTGGCCGACTACATCCGCCGGCAGGGCACGACCATCTACCACATCGTCGGCACCTGCCGGATGGGCGACGACCCGATGGCGGTGGTCGATTCCCGGCTCAAGGTGCGCGGGCTCGACGGGCTGCGGGTCATCGATGCCTCCGTCATGCCGACGGTCACCACCGCCAACACCAATGCGCCGACGATCATGATCGCCGAGAAGGGCGCGGCCATGATCAGGCAGGATGCCAAGCACTAATTCTGCAAGGGAGGCGACCATGGGCCATGCAATGCGAGCGGCAGTGACGATCGGGATCGCCGCGGGCGCGCTGACCGCGATGGCAGCGGATCGGGTCTTCGCGCAAAGCGCCGATCCCAACGCCGCGCCCAATCCGTACACGCTGCAGGAAGCCTGGTCGCAAGTCGCCGGCGGCCGCAAATTCGGGCAGGCCATCAAGGTCCAGGTCGATCACAGCGACGGCAAGAGCATCTGGGTGTTCGACCGTTGCGGTTCGACCGAATGCACCCATTCGACGGTCGCGCCGATCCAGAAATTCGATTCGTCCGGCAAGCTGGTAAAGAGCTTCGGCGCCGGCTTGTTCGCCGTGCCGCACAGTCTGTTCGTGGACCGCGACGGCAATGTGTGGGCGGGCGACCAGATCGCCAAGAACGGCAAGGGCGCCGACCTCATGAAGTTCAGTCCGGACGGCAACGTCTTGATGACCCTGGGCAAGCCCGGAATGCCGGGCGACGGTCCCGATTATTTGAGCGCGGTCAGCGCCGTCGCGGTCGCGCCCAACGGCGACATCTACGTCGCCGACGGGCACGGGCCGGGCACCAACGACCGCATCGTCAAGTTCTCCAAGGACGGGAAATTCATCACGGCCTGGGGCAAGCACGGCAAGGGGCCGGGCGAGTTCGACACGCCGCACGGCATCGCGCTCGATTCGGCGGGCCGGGTCTACGTCGGCGACCGCTCCAACAACCGCATCCAGGTGTTCGAGCCGGACGGCGCATTCGTCGCCGAATGGAAGCAGTTCGGGCGGCCGAGCGACGTCGCCATCGACAAGAACGACATGATCTACGTGGCGGATTCGCAATCGGACCCGAAGACCAACCCGGGCTTCAAGCAAGGCATGCGCATCGGCAGCGTCAAGGACGGCAAGGTCACGGCCTTCATTCCCGAACCGTCGGCCGAGTCCGGCGCGGCGGAAGCCATCGGGGTCGACGAGGCCGGCAACGTCTATGGCGGCTGGGTGGCCAAAATGGCGGTGCGACGCTTCGTGAAGCAGTAGCGGCGAGCCGGGGCGCGCGACTGCCGGCAAGAACGATGCAAACGGCCGAGCGCCTCGACGCGCTGATGCAGCATCTCGGGCTGGCGTCGGCCTGTTTCGCGACGCAGGTGGCGAGCGACATCGCCGGCTTCGCCGCGCAACGACCGGAGCGCATCGACGGCTTGGTGCTGTGCGTGCCGACGCGTCTCGATCCGGCGCCGTTCGAGCAGGTGGCGCCGCGCCTGCTCATGATCGCCGGGGACGCGGGGCTGAGCGCCGAGACGACCGGGCGCGCGCACGCACGGCTGCCGGCGGCCCGGCGTCACGTGCTCGACCGTTGCGACGCCGCGGCCTGGTCGGACGTCGTTGCCGACCGCACGGCGGCAATCGCCGCCGCCATGATTCAATTCCTCACCGCCGCATCGCGGCCGAATGCGAGTCCCGCGCCGACGGCAAGCACCGGGGCCCACGCCGGCCTCACCTATCGCATCGAGGGCCGCGGCCCGCCGTTGATCCTGCTGCCGTTCTTCCTCGCGCCGTCGCAATGGGAACCGGCGCTGCCCGAACTCGCCCGGCATTTCACCGTGATCCGGCTCGGCGGCGCCCACATTGGCGGCGTGGCGGCGCTCGAGGATCGCGCCCGCGCGCCGAGCTGGCAGGCGATGTTCCGCACCCTCGTCGACCTCATGGCGCCGCAGCCGGCAAGCCGCGTCCTCGACGTCGGCTCCGGCTCGGGCGCGCTCGACCGGCAGCTCGCCGCCCGGCTCGGGCCCACGGCGCGCATCGATGCGGTCGACGTCAATCCGTTCCTGCTGGGCGAGGCCGCCGATCTCGCAGCCGAGCTCGGCGGGCGCATTCGCTTCGCGCCCGGTAGCGCCACGGCGCTGCCGTTCGCCGCCGACACCTTCGACTGCGTCTTCTCCGTCACCGTGCTCGAGGAGTGCGACGCCGATCAGGCACTCGCCGAGATGCTGCGCGTCGCGCGGCCGGGCGGGCGCATCGCGGTCGTCGTGCGCGCCATCGACCTGCCGCAGTGGTGGAACCTGAAGCTGCCGGCGGCGATCAAGGCGAAGGCCGAGCGGCCGCCGCAGTCGGTCGGGCCGGGCGGCGTCGCCGACGCCGGCCTGTACGCGCGCATGCGCCGCGCCGGCCTCGTCGACATCGTCGGGTTTCCCACGCTCGTCACCCTCGACGACCCCGACGGGCCGATCTGGCGCTATCGCGAGGATCACGTGCTCTCGCAGCTTTCGCCCGACGAGACCGCGGCGTGGCACGCGGCCCGCGCCGCCGCGAACGCGGAAGGGCCGCTGCTGCAGGCGCACGCGCTCCATTGCGCGGCAGGCACCAAGCCGGGCTAGCGCTGCCTTGTTGCAAAGCTGCGGCGGTTATGATGTCGAGATGGTGGCAGCGTCCACGATCGTTCCCACGCCCCAAAGCGGATAGCGAATGAGCAGGTAAATGAGCGTCACCACGCCGATGAATATCAGCGCGAAGGTCGCGACCGTCACGGTCAAATTCCAAAGCGAGAACGTCACCACCAATGCATTCTGCTCGATGGCCACATCCAGCAGGGCGGCCTTGAGCACAATGCCCTTGAAGTCCTCCTTGAAGCGATACACCGGCCGCGCCGCCAAGTAGGCCTTGATCGCCGTCTCGGCGAGGCGCCGCGCCGTCGCGCCGGCCGTCTCAGTCAGCCGTCCGCGCGCGCCTTCTTCGCCGGCGATGCTCCGCCCGGCAATCGTGAGCTGATCGATCTTCACGTCATCGGCGTCGAAGAACAGTTCTCCGTCCTGGGCGCTGTAACGCGGCACGCCTTGGGTCGACACGGCCGCGGAAATCGGCTGGCGCAGGACCGCGCCGTGAATGTCGACGTGCAGCGCCAGGCGCTGGTCCGCCACGCGCACGGCCACGCGCTCGATCGTCACGTCCTTGACCGTTTTCGGCAGCTGCTGATTGAGGCGGGCTTGCAAGTCGGACTCGGCAAGGACGAGCCTGCTGGTCCTGAACACGGTCGAAAGCAGGCCGGCGATCGACAGCACGCCGATGAGTGCGACGACGATCCAGGCAAGCTTGCGTTTGGACATTGTCCGGCCGCGCTGTTGACGCGCTTACTTTACCAGCCTCTCGGGCTGCCGCAATCGATGGCGACGAAATTTGCTTGGCTATCAGGAATAAACCGGCATCCCCGGGCCTGGGCGGCCATCATGACCCTGCGGGGAGACGCTCGCGCTGCAACTTGCGCACGGCTCGCAGCCAGGCGCCGAACGCCTCATGCCAAGCGTCGAGGTCCGGCGTTTCGACCAGCCGGCGAAAGGCTTCGCTTTCGGCCAGTTGCGCGCGGTCCAGTGTCGAGGAAACTTCGTACGCCATTACGTCCGCTCCCTTGCTTGCCTGCGCACGACATCACGCAATTGGGGAAAATCGATGAACGCCCGTGCGGCATCAGCCGCAAAGTGGTCGCCGATCGGTCTTAAAAATGGCCGTCGTGCCCATCAGCATCTCCGCCCAGGTGCCTTGTCATGTCGTGTGCCGTTGCGTTGCGTATGCGTTCGCGTCTCGTCGCCGTGCTGTTGTGCGCGGCGGCGCTCGCCGGGTGTGCCGCCGGCGCCGCCGCCCCGGCGCGGCCGGGTGGCGCGGCGTCGATGCCGTTGTCCGCTCGCGCGCTGCTCGCGCCCCCGCGCAAGCCCGACTGTGCGTTTCACGAGATCGGGCTCGGCGACACCGTCCCGAACGCGGCCGAAGCGGCGCACCGCCAGCTCGATTACGAGCGCCGGTGCTACCGGCGGGCGGAAATGCAGATGCGCGCGCGCCTGCAGCGGCTGCAAGCCGCCGTCGCCGAAAGCATCAGGGCGGTCGAGCGTCGCGCGCAGCGCGCCTGGTGACTCACCGCGCGCAACGACGGGGGGCTGATCGGTGGGCACGCCGCCGTCGGCGTCGGGTTCAGCCCGCGCCGCCGTCGCACGACGAGTGGCGTCCGTAGCCTTCGTCGGTGAAGCAGCGGCTGTCGCCGGGATTGTAGATGTTGTAGTCGCCGCCGGGGATGCCGCCACGCGGATGCGTCTTCGCGAACGACGGGGTCGCAACGCTCAGCGCGATCGCCGCGGCGATGCCGAGCGCAACGGCGCGGGTCAAGTGCAAGCTGCTCATGGCGTTCTCCGTTGATTGCCCTTCCCGGGAGCGAAGTCGCGGAAAGGATCGTGGCGGGAGCACTACGCCGGCGGCGCGACGGCGTCGGTGAGTTGCCTCACATGAGCGCGATTTTGTCCGGCTGCAGACCGTACGTTTGTCTGAGGTAAGGGCACGCGTTGGGTCAGCTCGGCGGGGCTGATCCCGCCGTCCGTGGGCGGACCATGACCCGACGGACGGAAATCCGGTGTGAGCCAGCTCACGGTGGCGATTTTTCCGACGCAGAGGGACCATCGCGGGCCAAATCGCGCCCGCCTTCGTCATGCCGGCCGCGGTGCGAGTCGGCTTTGCTTCCGGCGGACCGCGGCCTATGCTGGGCGAGCCGAAGTTATCCCTTGCCTTGTCCGACGCCGATGATGCGGCTTGCCTGCCGGCGTTGCCGCGCCATGCCACCGGGAGAATAGCGCCATGCGTGCCGCGGTGCTGACCGAGGTCAACAAGCCTCTGCAGATTCTCGATCTCGAGCAGGAGCCGCCCAAGGCGAACGAGGTGCGGGTGCAGGTCAAAGCCGCGGGCGTGTGCATGAGCGACTGGCACATCATGAACGGCGACTGGCCGCTGCCGCTGCCCATGGTGCTCGGGCACGAGGCCGCCGGCGTGGTGGTGGAGAACGGGCCGGGCGTGACCAACGTCAAGCCGGGCGACCACGTGATCTTCTCGTTCCGGCCGCATTGCGGCCACTGCCGCTATTGCTCGTCCGGGCGCACCGTCCTGTGCGTCGGCCACAACGACACGCCGCGCTGGCTGATGCACGACGGCACCGCGCGGGTGAAGCTCAACGGCGAGCCGGTCAACCAGATGGCGCGGATCGGCACGTTTTCCGAGTTCGTCGTCTGCCCGGCCGAGCAGGCGATCAGGATCCGCAAGGATCTGCCGTTCACCCACGCGGCGATCATCGGCTGCAGCGTCGCCACCGGCGTCGGCGCCGTCATTCGCCACGCGCGGGTCACGGCGGGCTCGAGCGTGCTGGTGGTCGGGTGCGGCGGCGTCGGGCTCAACGTCGTGCAGGGCGCGCGGCTCGCCGGCGCGCGCACCATCATCGCCTGCGACCTGCTCGACAACAAGCTCGCCTATGCCAAGACCTTCGGCGCGACCCATACGATCAACGCCAAGAGCGGCGACGTGGTCAAGCAGGTACAGGCGCTGACCGAGGGGTTCGGCGTCGATTTCGCCTTCGACGCGATCGGCACCGAGGCGACCGCGCTGCAGATCGTCGACGCGCTGGCGCCCGCCGGCCACGCGGTGCTGGTCGGCATTCCGGCCTATTCGGTGCGCGCGCCGATCAGCCCGTTCGCCATGGTTTATGCCGAGAAGACGCTCAGCGGCACCTACTACGGCTCGGTGCGTCCCGACATCGACTTCGCCATCCTCGCCGATCTCGACATGGACAAGAAGCTCAATCTCGACGACTTGATCAGCCGCACCTACACATTCGACGAGATCAACGAAGGCTTCCGCCTGCTGGTGGCCGGCTCGGTGGCGCGCGGCGTGATCGTGTTCAATTGACCTTGAAGCACGCAGGAGGGCGCAGCATGCGCATCATCGATTTGAGCCGGGAACTCTATCATCGCACGCCGAGCTACCCCGGCCAGCCGCCGATCATCTACGGCATGTGGAAGAGCCACGAGGAGGCGTTCGCCGACTCGGGCAACGTCCAGGGCAACTGCGTGATGTATTTCTCCATGCCGGACCACGGCGGCACCCACATCGATGCCCCGCGCCACTTCGGCAAGAGCGGAATCCCGATCGACGAATACCCGCTCGAGCACTGCATCGTGCAGGGAATCTGCCTCGACCTGCGCCACGTCGCGCCCAGGGCCGAGATCGCGCCGGAGGATTTGCAGGGGGCGTTGGCGAAGTCGGGCAAGGCCATTCCGAAAGGCGGCACGGTGCTGCTGTGCACCGGGCACCACGCGCGCACCTTCCCGACCGCCGCCTATGCGACCGACAACCCGGGCGTCAACGTGGCGGCCACCGAATGGCTGGCAAAGCAGGGCATCGTCCACTTCGGCATCGACTCCATGCGCCCCGGCCCGGAGGGCATCGTCAACGCCCTCGTCCACAAGGCGTGCCTTGAGCTCGACATCACGCACATGGAAAGCCTGTGCAATCTCGAGGCGCTGCTCGACGAAGGCGAGTTCCGCTTCATCGGATTGCCGCTCAAGTGGCGCGGCGGCACCGGCTCGCCGATCCGCGCGGTGGCCGTGTTCGAAGACTAGGCCCCGATGCGACGGCGCGATTTCATTGCGCTTCTCGGCGGCGCCGCGGTCGCGTGGCCGCGCGCGGCGCGTGCGCAAGGCTGGCCCGGCCGGGCGGTCCGCATCATCTGTCCGGTCGCGGCCGGCGGCGGCATCGACGCGACTGCCCGCATCGTCGCCAACGGGCTGTCGGAGGTCTGGGGCCAGCAGGTCCTGGTCGAAAGCAAGACCGGCGCCAGCGGCAATATCGCGGCCGAGTTCGTCGCCCATTCCAACCCCGACGGCCGCACCATCTACATCGCCACGTTCCCGCACGCGATCAATCGCCATTTCTACCCGGCGATGGCATACGACCCGGTCGCCGACTTCGCGCCCGTGACGCTGATCGGCCTCTATCCGCTCGTGATGGTGGTGCCGAACTCATCGCCCGCGCACACGGTGAGCGAATTTATCGCCTACGCGAAGGCAAAGCGGCTCAGCTACGCCTCCTCGGGCTATGGAACGTCGCTGCATCTCGCCGTCGAGCTGTTCCAGCGCAAGGCCGGCATCGAGCTGACCCACGTGCCCTATCGCGGCGCGGGGCCGGCCTTCCAGGATCTCATCCCGGGTCGCATCGACCTCATGATCAACTTCACCTCGTCGAGCCTGCCCTTGGTGCGGCAAGGCCAGCTGCGCGCGCTCGCGGTCACCACCGCCCAGCGGGTGTCGGTCGCGCCCGACGTGCCGACCATGGCCGAGGCCGGCGTCGCCGGCGTCGAGGTCTCGTCATGGGGGGCGTTTCTGGTACCCGCCAAGGCGCCGCGCGACGTCATCGGGAAAATTCACGCCGATACGGTTGCGGTCCTCGCCCAGGCGGACGTCAGGGCGAAGCTCGAGCAGGGCGGCGTCGTGGTGGTCGGCTCGACGCCGGAGGAGCTTGGCGCCTTTATCGCCGCCGAGATGGACAAATGGGGACAGGTGATCGCCGCGGCGAACATCCGGCCGCAGTGAAGGCCGAGTGTCTCAACGAAATACCGACATCTGCCTAGGGTGAGTTGTGCCGCGCATTGCGCGGAGCGTGCTAATGCTCGCGCGAGGCTCGCAACGTCATCCGCAGCACCTGGAAAATGACCGCCGTCGACCAGCCGAACAGCAGCACGCCGTTCATCGCCGTCATCGGGCCGAGCAAGCGCCAGCGTGGCATCGGAACGACGTCGCCATATCCGAGCGTCGTGTAGTTGACGAAGGCAAAGTAGACGTAGTCCGTGCCCTCGGGCGCGACGTCGAGCAGCGCATAAGCCAACGACCAGATGGCGATCTCGGAAAGATGCGCCGCCATCAGCACGGCGACCGTCGCGATCATCACCGCCACCAGGCGCAAGGTCGGGCGCAACAGGAATTTTGCCTCGGCGGCGCGCCCGGCGCGGACGATCAGCGCCATCACCAGCGCATGAATGGCGATGTTGCCGAGGCTCACCGCGCTGCCGAAGACTATTTGCCGCAACATGGCAATCGCACCATTTGATCCGGCTGTCATCGATCCGTCGCGAGTCTAGCCGTTGAGCACCGCATCGAGCGTCGCGGCGCGGCCGAGGGCACCGACCTTCGTGTCGATCCCGTCGGCGCGCAGCAGGTCGCGCACCCATCCGTGCGCCCCGATGACGCGCAGCGCGATGCCCCGGCCGGCAAGCTCGTCGTGCAGATCATGCAGCATGCGCGACCCCGCGAGGTCGACATAGGGCGACGCCGAGAGGTCGCACACCACCAGGCGGATGTCCGGGCCGGCCGTTTGCAGGCGGTTGAGGACGGACTCGAGGACAAAGTCGGCGTTGACGTAGATCAGCGACGCCTCGGGACGGAACGCGATGGCGCCGGGCAGCGCCTCGTTCTCCGGGTGCCGGGCGAGATCGGAGTAGTGCCCGGTTCCGGGAATACGGCCGAGGAACGCCACATGCGGACGTGACACGCGGGCCAGCATCATCAGGACAGAGGCCAGCGCCGCGAGCAGAATGCCCTGCAGGATCCCGAGCAGCAGCACGGCGAGAAGGGCGATCGCCGCGGCGAAAAAATCCAGGCGGCTCACTCGCCACATGCGCACCAGCGCCGGAAAGTCCAACAATCCCGCCACCGCGGTCAGCACCACCGCGGCCAGCACGGCCTTCGGCAGGTTCTCCAGCAGGCCGGTGAGGAACAGCAGGCACAACGCCAGCGTGATCGAGGCGAAGACGAGGGCGAGCGGGGTGCGGGCGCCAGCCTTGTCGTTCACCGCCGATTGCGACAGTCCGCCGGCGACCGGGTAGCCCTGCCCAAGCGCTGCCGCCAGGTTTGCCGCGCCGAGGCCGAGAAGCTCCTGCCTGGCGTCCAGGGCATATCCGTGCTTGGCCGCGAAGGCGCGGGCGGCCGAGACGCTCTCGATGTACGCGAGCAGCAGGCATCCGGCGGCCAGCGGAACGATGCCCTCGACATCGCGCAGCCGCAGCGCCGGGCCTTCCAGGCCCGGCAGGCCGGGCGGGATGGCGCCGGTGATCGGCACCCCGAGCGCGGGAAGACCGAGCACCGTTGCCGCGACAATCGACAGCGCAACGACGCCGAGCGCGACCGGTCTTCCCGGCAGCAGGCGCTCGCCCGCCACGAGCAGCGCAAGCGCGACGGCACCGACGAGCAGCACCAGAAACTGCGTTTGACCGAGTTGGCCGACCAACAGCACCGCCCGCTCGAAGAAATTGTGCCCGCCACCGGGAACGCCGACCAGGCTCGGCAGCTGGGTCATGGCAATCGTCAACCCGGCGCCGGCCTTGAAACCGACGAGGATACTGTTGCTGATCAGCTTCACCAGTACGCTGAGCTTCAACAGCCAGGCGATCAGGCAAAGCACGGCCACGGTGAAACCCGCGAGGCTGGCGATCTGCGCATAGCGTTGCGCGTCGCCGTCCGCCATGGCCCCCACTGTTCCGGCGATCATCAGCGAGATGGCGGAGGTCGGCCCGATCGCCAGCTGACGCGACGACCCGAAGAGGGCGTAGCCGAGACCACCCAGCAGGTAACCGTAGATGCCGACCTGCGGCGGCAGCCCTGCAAGTCCCGCATAGGCCAGCGAAACCGGGACGGCGTAGGCCGCAAGCGTCACCCCGGCGACGATATCGCCGCTCAGCCAGGCCACGCGATAGTCTCCCAACCACCGGGCCGCCGGCGCGTGGGACAGCCACCTGAGCGCTTGCTCGCTTTGCATTAACTGTCTCATGCGCGGAACTCGAGCTTATCTACGCCGGCTCAGAACGTGCAACGGTAGTACGTCGTTTCAAGTCTCGGCATGCCCGGAAAGACGCGGGAGATCTTGTTGTCGTCGAGGACCTTCAAGCTGAACTGCACGCTGGACAGCATGATGTCGGTCGCGCAGGCCGCCAGAAGATTCAACGTGGCGCCGTCCTCGGTCCGCGCCTTGATCGTGCAGCGGGCGGTCTTTCCCCTGATCCGGGTGTCCTCGATGACGAAGCCGCCACCAAAGAGATCCGACGGGTCGGCGAATACGACCCGCTTTCCTTTCTTCTTGAAGACCTTGGCGCACTGGGAAGCATCGGTCGCCCAGGCGCCGCTGAGGTCGATGGCAGAGGCCGGAGCGGCCCACAATGCGGCGACGATGAGCGACAGTGCTCGCAGGCCGGCGTGGCGCAGAATCCGCATCTGTCCCCTCCCCGAAATGAGCGCAGCGGCGGCGCCACGACACCGACCACGAGGCTAATCGATGGTGCTACGCTGGGCCGCGTCGAAGAGATACTCCATCGGCGGGGCAAAAATGCCCCACCAGCTTGGGGTCGTCGAGCGATAACCTCTCCAGTCCGAATGACATTGGCTGGCGCCTTTCGTGGTTTCGTGCGATATGTCGCACGTCGAAAGCGCGACCGATTTATCTATCGCGATGGCAGCGCCGGATCGCCGCGGATCAGGCGAGCAATTTGAGCCAGATCAAATCGTCGTGGCGGGCCGGCAGGATTAGAGAGCCGTTAAGCCCGATCGCCGTCAGGATGGAGAGGAACCCATGAGCATCGATGACCTGCTGCCTCCCGCGGGGGATTTGAAGAAGAAGATCGCGCTTGAAGAGGCCGCGAAGGCCGCCGAGGAAATGCGCAAGCAGGCGGCCGCGGAAGCGGAGAAAAAGGCGCTGATCGAGCAGTTCGCAAAGCCGTCGGGGGTTTCCGACGAGGAGGGCATTCGCCGCGGCGCGGCGATCATCCAGCGCGCGGCGAACAATGGGCTCACCGAGGTCCAGGTCTATCGCTTTCCCAACCAGCTCTGCACCGATCGCGGGCGCGCCATCAACCAGCAGGAGCCGGGGTGGGAGGCGACGCTGACGGGCGTGCCGAAGGAGATTTATTAGCTCTGGCACAAGCATTTCCGTCCGCGCGGATACAGGCTGCGGGTCCAGATCATCGACTTCCCGGGCGGCATGCCAGGCGATGTCGGCATGACCCTGAGCTGGGAATGAGGATGCGCCGCGAACCAAACGTTCGACGGGGATCGAGCCAAGGAGCAAACGCCATGGCGCCGAAGCGCGCGACAGGCTCGGACGGTTCCGCCAAGATGAAGGGGAAGCCCTACGAAAAGGCGTTGCACAAGCTCCAGGTCGATCTCTGCCGTCTGCAGGACTGGGTGCGGCAGACGGGGGCGCGCGTCATTATCATATTCGAGGGACGCGACGCGGCCGGCAAGGGCGGGACCATCAAGGCGCTCACCGAGCGCGTCAGCCCGCGCGTCTTTCGCGTCGTCGCCCTTCCGGCTCCATCCGACCGCGAAAAGACGCAGATGTTCATGCAGCGCTACATGCGGCACTTCCCGGCGGCCGGCGAAATCGTCATCTTCGACCGCAGCTGGTACAACCGCGCCGGCGTCGAGTACGTCATGGGATTCTGCACCGAGGAAGAGCATCGGCGCTTTCTGCAGCTGGTGCCGCAAGTCGAAAAATACATCGTCGACGGGGGCATCAAGCTCATCAAGCTGTGGCTGGAGGTTGGGAAAGGCGAGCAGGAAAGACGGTTCGCGGCGCGCATAGAGGACCCGCTGCGGCAGTGGAAGCTCAGTCCCATGGACGTCGAATCCTACCGGCGCTGGTATGACTATTCGCGGGCCCGCGACCTCATGCTGAAGGCCACCCACAGCAAGCACGCGCCGTGGCACATCGTGCGCTCCGATGACAAGAAGCGGGCGCGGCTGAACTGCATCTCACACATCCTGGGCGCGATCCCGTTCAAGAAAGCGCCGCGCCCGAAAGTCAAGCTGCCGAAGCGATCGGAGCGCGGCCGATACGACGATCAGGCGCCCCTGCGCGGCATGAGCTTCGTCAAGGAAAGATATTGAGGGCCGGCGGATGAGGATGCGGTTTTTCCTCACGCGGGCAGTGCGTTCCCTGAGCCTCGCGGCCATTCTGGTCGTCGCCGGCGCGGCGCCCCATGCGGCCGCGCAAGGCCCACTCAGCCTGTTTCCCAACGCCGCCCAGGCACAGCAGCAGTGCCCGAACGACAGCGTGGTCTGGCTCGACTTCAAGAAGCGGATCTATTACCTGCAAGGCCAGCGTCTGTATGCCCGCGGCCGCACCGCCACCTATGTCTGCCGCGACGAGGCGAGACGGAACGGCTACCGCCGTTCGCTGCTGGGCCGCCGTTAGTTCGTAGGATGGGTTGAGCCGCGCATGGCGCGGCGATACCCATCGATGGGTTTCTAGATGGGTTTCGCTCCGCTCAACCCATCCTACGAGTCACCCCGTCGGCGCCTGTTCCGCGTGCGGACGCGAGGCGGGCCGCAGCCGCTCCCGCACCGCCTGGAATGCGACGTAGAGCGGCGGGATGGCGAAGATTCCGATGAAGGACGCGAGGATCATGCCGCCGAACACGGGCGTGCCGACGTCGCGGCGCGCAAGCTGGGAGGCGCCGGCGGCGATCACCAGCGGCAGCAGACCGAGGATGAAGGCAAACGACGTCATCATCACCGGACGGAAGCGCAGGCGCGCGCCTTCGGTCGCGGCCGTCAGCAGTTCAACGCCCTTCTCTCGCTGCTCCTTGGCGAACTCGACGATGAGAATGCCGTTCTTGGCGGCGAGGCCGATCAGCACGACCATGCCGATCTGGGCGTAGAGGTCGAGTGTCAGGCCGCCGATCACCATGGCGATGAACGAGCCGAGGATGCCGACCGACACAGACAGCAGCACCGGCACCGGAATGGTCCAGCTCTCGTAGAGCGCGACCAGGAAAAGGTAGGCGAACAGCACGGCAAAGCCGAGGATGATGGCGGTCTTGCCCTCGGCACGCTTCTCCTGGAACGCCGTGTCGGTCCATTCGCCGGCAAAGCCCGCCGGCAACGTGCGTGCGGCGACCTCTTCCATGGCCTTGAGCGCCTGCCCGGAGGAGATGCCGGGCGCCGGGCCGCCCTGCACCGTGACCGCGCGCAGGTTGTTGTAGCGGATCAGCGCCGGCGGCCCGACGATGACGCGCACCTCCAGCAGGCTGCGCAACGGGATCATCTTGCCGTCGGCGTTCTTCACATTGATGCGGTAGATGTCGTCGACGGTTGCCCGGTCGGACGCCTCGGCCTGGACGTTGACCTGCCAGCGGCGGCCGAACAGGTTGATGTCGTTGACGTAGAAGCCGCCGAGCGAGGCCTGCAAGGCCTGGAACACGTCGCTCAGCTGCACGCCGAGGATCTGCACCTTGTCGCGATCGATATCGAGGTAGATCGACGGGTTGGTGGCCGAGAACGTGCTGAACACGCGGGTCAGTTGTGGCTCCTGGTTCGCCGCCACGACGAGCCCGCGCAGGACCTGGGCCAACGCCTTTGGATCGCCGCCGCGCAGGTCCTCGAGCACGTAGGCAAATCCGCCGCCGGTGCCGAGGCCGAGGATCGGCGGCGGCGCCAGCGGAACGACCGTGCCGCCCTGGATCTGGCGGAATTTCTCGCCCAGGCGCTTGATCAGCTCGGGGGCGCCGAGCGACTTGCCCTTGCGTTCCTCGAAAGGCTTGAGGGTGACGACCATGAACGCCGCGTTGGGCTGCGAGTAGTTGTCGATGAAGTTCAAGCCGATGATCGAGGTGTAGTCGGCGACTGCCTCCTCCTCCTTGACGATCTCCTCGGCCTGGCGGATCACGTCCGAGGTGCGCACGACCGCGGCCCCGCCCGGCAACTGCACCACGACGAACAGCGCGCCCTGGTCGTCTTCCGGCAAAAAGCCGGTCGGCGTTATCTTCGCCAGGCCGACCACGCCGACAGCGGCGACGCCAACCATGACCAGCCCGATGATCGAGAAACGCACGATGCGGGCGACCGCGGCCCCGTAGGTGTCGCGCACCCGGTCGATCGCGCGCATCACATGGCCGATCGGACCGCGCCGCGGTCCGTGATGCGGCCGCAGCAGCACCCCGCACAACGCCGGCGACAGGGTGAGGGCGTTGATCGCCGAGAGGAACATCGACACCGCGACGGTGACGGCGAACTGGCGGAACAGCTCGCCGGAAATACCGGGAATGAAGGCGACGGGCACGAACACCGAGAGCAGCACCAGCGTGATCGCGATGATCGGGGCGGTGATCTCCGCCATCGCCCGCTTGGTGGCCTCGCCGGGGGAGAGCTCGGGATGCTCCTCCATCACGCGTTCGACGTTCTCCACCACCACGATGGCATCGTCGACCACGATGCCGATGGCGAGCACGATCGCGAGCAGCGATACCGTGTTGGCCGAGTAGCCGACCGCCAACAGCACGATGAAGGTGCCGATCAGGCTGACCGGCACCGCCAGGGTCGGAATCAGCGTCGCGCGCACGCTGCCGAGGAACAGATAGACCACGATCACCACCAGGATGAACGCCTCGATGAGCGTCTTCTGCACCTCGTGGATCGTCTCCTTGACGAAGGCGGTCGGGTCGTAGGTGATCTTCCAGGTCAGGTCCTCGGGGAAGCGGCTCTGCGATTCGGTGAGCTTCTTGCGCACCGCGTCGAGGGTGGCGATGGCGTTGGCGCCGGGCGCCTGGTAGATCGCCACCACCCCCGCGGGCCCGCCGTTGAGGCGCGTCTCGCGGTCGAGATTGGCGGCACCGAGCTCGATGCGCGCCACGTCGCCCAGGCGCAGCACCGACCCGTCCGGGTTGGTGCGCACGACGATGTTCTCGAACTCCTTGGCCGAGGCCAGGCGGCCCTGGGTCTGGATGTTGAGCTGGAGCTGCTGCTCGTTGGAGATCGGTCGGGCGCCGATGCGGCCGACCGCGGCTTGCACGTTCTGCGCCTTGATCGCGTTGATGATGTCGCCGGTCGTCAGGTTGAGGCCGGTGAGCCGGTCGGTGCGCACCCAGGCGCGCATGGAATAGTCCTGCGGGCCCCACAGCGACGCGTCGCCGACGCCGGGCGTGCTCTTGATCTGATCGAGCAGGTTGATGGTGATGAAGTTGGAGATGAACAGCGGGTCGTGCGTGTGCTTGGGCGAATAGACGGCGATGACGCCAAGCAGGGCGGACGACTTCTTCTTGACCGTGACGCCCTGGCGCTGCACGTCCGACGGCAGGCTGGACAGGGCCACCTGCACCCGGTTGTTGACGTTGACGGTGTTGATGTCGGGGTTGGTGCCGAGCTCGAACGAAGCGGTGAGCGTATAGCTGCCGTCGTCACCGCTCACGCTCTTCATGTAGATCATCTTGTCGACGCCCACGACCTGCGCCTCGATCGGCTGGGCGATGGTGGCGTCGACCACCGCGGCGGAGGCGCCGGGGTAAAAGGTCGTCACCGAGACCTGGGGCGGAACGATGTCGGGATACTGCGCGAGCGGAATCGAATAGAGCGCGAGCGCGCCCGCGATCGTGGTGACGACGGCGATGACGATGGCGAGGCGCGGCCGGTCGACGAAGATCGACGAGAGCACGGGATCAGCTCCGGCCGCCGGACGGCAGCGGGCTCGCCCGCACCGCCGCGCCGGGGCGCACGCCCTGCAATCCCTCGACGATGACCAGATCGCCCGCGGCGAGGCCGGAATCGACGATCGAATCCGTGCCGCTTTCGCCGCCGACCTTGACGCGTTTCACCACGGCCTTGCCGTCCTCGACCGCGAACACGTAGAGGCCCTCCTGGTCGGCGATCAGGGCCGACTGGGGAACCACGACCTTCTCCTTGGCCGTGCCGCTCTCCAGGTTGACCCGCACCAGCTGGCCGTCGGTGAGACCGGAGGAAGGATTCGGGAAGGTCGCGCGCACCAGCACCGTATCGGTGGCGCGATCGACCGTCACGTCGATGAAGTTGATCTGCCCGGCCTGGCCGTAGACGGTCCCATCGGCGAAACGCAGCCGGGCTTTGATGTTGGCGATGTCGACCTGGCCGCCACGCTCACGCGCACGCAGGAAATCGCGCTGGCTCACCGGGAAGGTCACGTACATCGGATCCTGGCTGACGATCGTGGTCAGCGTGCCGCTGCCCGGGCCGACGACGTTGCCCTTGGTCACGTTGGTCTTGCTGACCTTGCCGGCGATCGGCGACCTGATGTCGGTGTAGCCGAGGTTGATCTTGGCGGTGGCGAGATTGGCCTCGTCGGTCATGATCGCGCCTTTGGCCTGCTGGTCGGCCGCCTGCGCCTGGTCGCGCGCCACCGCCGTGCCGGCGTTCTTGTCCAGCAGATCCTGCGCCCGCTGAAGCTGGATCTCGGTGAGGGCCTTGGCTGCCTTGCTGCGCTCGATCGCGCCTTGCGCCTGCTCGACCGCGGCCTGGTAGAGGCCCTGCTCGATGCGATAGAGCGGATCGCCTTCCTTGATCGGGTCGCCTTCCTTGAACAGGACCGCGTCCAGGAAGCCGTCTACCCGCGCCTTGATCGCGACCCGGTTGATCGCATCGACGCGGCCGACGAACTCGAGCGTGTCGGCGATCGGGCGGAACTCCACCTTGACGACGCCGACCGGGACGGCGGCGGGCAGCTGCTGCGCATGGGCCGGCACGGCAAAGCCACAGAGGACGAGGGCAGCGAAAGGCCCAAGGCGCATTTCAGCCTCCCATGGTCGCGGGCATCGTAGTCTAGCGAATTGGCCGGCTCGGTCCACTCTGCCGCCCGGCAAATGCGGCGGCATCGATAAGGTTATCGGCAAAGGCGCGGTGCGCGCGGCCAAGAGAGCTGGGGGCGAGGGTGGTGGGAAGAATGGCGAAACGCGCCAATTAAAACGCTCCCACTCGCCGCTGGGGTATCCGCAAGAATATCTACAAGGCGTCCGCACTCGCTGCCGGTTCCGGCAACGAATGCGTGGCTGTTGTGATCGCTACGACCTGTTGCTACAAAACCGTGTTGTCGCCAAACCGGTCCTAATCTTCGTCGGCGGCCTGCAGCCGCCGCTGCTCGAACAGAGCCTGGCGGATGTCGAGAACATCGAGCGAAAGCTGGCGCGAATACTCGGCTTCCGTTGCGAGCGCGGCCTTACGCTTGGCCGCCGCGTACGCGATGAGCGCGGTAGGTGGCAGAAGATGTTTCGTCATGGTAGCCCCCTCCGGTTACGTTGCGTAAATAGAGTACAGCGTGGGGCCGCCGGAAGCTGTGACATTTCGGCAACTGTCCAGAATAATCGACATTCAAGAACGTGCGCTTTTTGTCTCGCCGGACGACGTTCGCGTGCCGTAAATCGCGGGCCGCATGCGCTGGGCGTGTCGGCGGATCAATACCCCGTCGCCATATCGATTTCCTGCAGCAGCGGTCCACCGGCCCGCAGGCTGCGGATGTTCGCGACCATTTCGGTGACCAGCTGGGCGACGGTCGGCCGCCGCGCCACGTGCGGCATCACCGTGACCTGGGGATGCAGCCACAGCGGGCTCTCCGGCGGCAGCGGCTCGGGCCACAGCGCGTCCAGGGCGGCGTAGGACAATTGTCCCGAATCGAGCGCGGCGATCAGATCCTTCTCCACCACGTGCTTGCCGCGTCCGACGTTCACCAGCATCGCGCCTTTCGGCATCATGGCGAAGGTGCGGGCGCAGAAGATGCCTTCGGTTTCCCGCGTCAGCGGCAGCAGGCAGACGGCTATGTCGGTCTGGTTGAGAAACGCCGCGAGCTGGCCGGGCCCATGGAAAATCGGAACCTCTTCGGCCGGCCGCGGCGAGCGCACCCAGGCGGAGACCTTGAAGCCGAGCGACTTGAGCACCAGCGCCGGCGCCTTCGCCATCATCCCGAAGCCGAGGAAACCGACGCGCCGCTGCTCGGGCCGGGCGATCGGCACCCGCCGCCATTCCCGCCTGGCCTGCGCCGCCTGATAGGCCGGCATGTCGCGATGGAAGCGCAGGACATGCATGACGACGTACTCGGTCATCATCGGATCGCCGCCCGGCGGCTCCACCTTGCCGAGCGGGACCTTCGGCAGCTTCGGATGATCGATGAAGGCCTCCACGCCGGCCGAGCGGCTGAGCATGGCTTTCAGGTTCGGGAAGGCGGGAAGGACGTCGAAATCCGGATGCATGAAGGCGAGGTATTCGATGTCCCGCGCTTCGCCCGCGTCGGGCCAGATGCGAACCGGCAGGTCGGGTAACTGTTGCTTGAACGTGTCGCGCCACGCCTGTGCGTTGCCGATCCGTTTGTCCAGCTCGATGATGAGCAGCGCCATGCGGCCTCCACGACCTGTTTATGCTTACATGCATCAGCGACCCGTTCGGGCCGTCTCGGCGTGAACTGTAGCGCAAAGAACCCAGCGCGACTGCAACCGAAATTGCCGGGACAGCCGGGTGAGGTCGACGAGCCGCGGATTGGCACTTGACCGCCGGGGCCGCGGCGCGACACGCTTCGGCGCAACATCAGGGCAGGGGGTGACGCGATGCGAATTGCGGTGATCGGCGCCGGCGGAGTCGGCGGAGCGTTCGGGGCGGCCCTGGCGAAGGCCGGGAGCGATGTGACCTTCGTGGCGCGCGGCGCCCACCTGGCGGCGATGCGCGCGCGCGGGCTCAAGGTGCTGGGTCCGCGCGGAGACGTGCATCTCAGCCCGGTCCAGGCCACCGACGAGCCGGCCGGCATCGGCCCGGTCGACGTCGTCTTGTTCTGCGTCAAGCTGTGGGACGTGGAGAGCGCCGGCGCCGCCATCCGCCCGCTCGTGGGGCCCGGCACGGCGGTCATCCCGCTGCAGAACGGCGTCGACGCCAGCGAGCGGCTGATCCCGATCCTCGGCAAGGACGCCGTGATGGGCGGCGTCGCGCAGATCAGCGCCACCATTGCGGAGCCTGGCGTCATCAAGCAGATCGGCACCTTCATGCGCCTCGTGTTCGGCGAGCTGGACGGCCGTCCCAGCGCGCGGGGCGCCGCCTTCCTGGCGCAGTGCCAAAGCGCCGGATTCGATGCGACCAACAGCAACGAGATTCTCACCGCGCTGTGGGAGAAGTTCGTCCTGCTCGCCAGCAACAGCTCGGTGGTGTCGCTGACGCGCCTGCCGTTCGGAAAATTGCGCGACGATCCCGAGGTGTTCGCCTTGTTCGAGAAGGGCGTCGCCGAGGTTGCGGCGGTGGGCCGCGCCCGCGGCGTCGCGCTGCCGGCGGATCTCGAGGCCAGGACCCTCAAGACCACGCGCAACTTGCCGCCCGAAATGATGCCGTCGATGGCGGTCGATCTGCTGCGCGGCAACCGGCTGGAGCTGCCCTGGCTCGCCGGCAAGGTGGTCGCGCTCGGTCGCGAGCTCGGCGTCCCGACGCCCGCCTACGACATCATGTACGCGGCGCTCAAGCCATACGCCAACGGCAAGCCGGCTTGAGCCGCGCGCGCCGCGCGACGACGAGGAAACCATGCGCGAGCCCCGAGCCCTCATCAGCACCGAGCAGCTTGCCGCCGCCCTCGGTCAGGCAAACCTCAGGGTCTATGACTGCACGACTTATCTCGAGCCGCCTCCGCCCGGCAGCGACGAGCCATATACTGCCGTCGCCGGTCACCGAACATTCGCGGAGGCGCACATTCCCGGGGCCGACTTCCTCGACCTGCAAGGCGAATTCTCCGACGCCACGACGCGGCTTCGCTTCATGATGCCGCCGGTGGCGCAGCTCGAGGCGGCATTCGCTCGTCACGGGCTGGCACGCGGGACTCGCGTGGTGCTGTACAGCATCGGGACCATGATGTGGGCGACGCGCTTCTGGTGGATGCTCAAGGCGCTGGGTTTCGATGACGCGGCGGTGCTCAACGGCGGCCTCGACAAATGGAAGGCCGAGGGTCGGCCGACGGAAACCGGCCCCGCCAGGGGCTATGCGGCCGGGGACTTCAAGGCCATGCCGCGGTCCGGGTTCTTCGTGGACAAGCGCAAGGTGCTGGCCGCGATAAACGGTGCAAACGCCGTGACCATCAATGCGCTCGGGCCGCAATTCCACAAAGGTCTCGAGCCCAGCCGGTACGGCCGACCGGGGCGGATTCCGGGAAGCGTCAATGTTCCGGCGGCAACGCTGGTGGATTCCGGGAAGCAGTTCGTCGCGCTTGCCGACGCGCAGAGTCGATTCGGATCCGAAGGCGTTACCAAAGACAAGCGCGTTATTTGTTATTGCGGCGGCGGCATATCGGCGACAATCGACTTGTTCATGCTCTATCAGCTCGGCTACGAGAACCTCACCCTCTACGACGGATCGATGGGAGAATGGGCGAAGGACCATTCGATGCCGATCGAGACGGGCTGACGCCATTGGCGAGCGTGTAAGCTGTCTGCTCCCGCGGCGAACTGGGGCGGCCGCTCCAGGCGTGCGAGCTTCGGGAGCGGGAGCCGAGCCGGCAAAATTTATGGATTATCGCCGGGCTTCAGAAACGGGGCCTGCACCCCGGTCGTCAGGTCTTCGAGCGCCCAGCCCAATTCCTCGATGCGCTCGACCCAGGCCGTGTCGGCGCCGATGTCTTCCAGGTAATTGGCCAGGCTCTCGATCGCCCAGGCGTATCTTTCCCTGGTGCGCTCCGGGGTTTCTGGAACGCCCGGGGTGACTTGAAACGCCTGGCGCAGGGCGTCGAAAAGCTCGGCCTCGTTCGAAAGCTCGGCCGCAAGCGACGGAACCGCAGGTGCCGCGGGAGGCGGGGCCTCTTTCACGGGCTTGGCGATTCTCCGCGGGCGCCGCGCCGTCACGCTTCGAATATGCCTGGGCATTCCCGTCTCCGTGCAAGAGCAATGGTTTGTATGTGACGTTCCCGTGCGGGATTCCCGCGCGCCGATAGGAACCTCAAATCCGCGGCACTAGATCAGAAGGACCATTCGAAGACAACGTATTCATTTTCGTCGGAAATGCCCTAAACGGCGCATTATTTCCCTCTACAGCCGCACGCGCAGCGCGTTGGCGATCTCGCCGACGATGCCGCGCCGGAACAGCAGCACGCAGGCGACGAAGATCACGCCCTGGATCACGGTGATCCATTGGCCCCACTGGGCGAGATAGCTCTCCATGGCGACGACCACGAAGGCGCCGGCGACCGGCCCGAACACCGTGCCGAGGCCGCCGACGAGGGTCATCAGCACGACCTCGCCCGACATGGTCCAATGGACGTCGGTCAAGGAGGCGAGCTGGAACACGATCGCCTTGGTGGCGCCGGCGACGCCGGCGAGCGTCGCGGACAGCACGAAGGCGACGAGCTTGTAGCGGTCGGTCTTGTAGCCGAGCGAAATGGCGCGCGCCTCGTTCTCGCGGATCGCCTTGAGCACCTCGCCGAACGGGGAATGGATGATGCGGTAGATCAGCAGGAAACAGGCGACAAAGACGGCGAGGACGAAGTAGTAGATCGTCATCTGGTTGCCGAGATCGAGCAGGCCGAACAGCTGCCCGCGCGGCACCGCCTGGATGCCGTCCTCGCCGCCGGTGAACGGCGCCTGCACGGCGAAGAAAAACATCATCTGCGCCAGCGCCAGCGTGATCATCGCGAAATAGATGCCCTGGCGGCGGATGGCGACCGCCCCGGCGATCAGGCCGAGCACCGCGGCGGCAAGTGCGCCGCCCAGGATGGCAAGCTCGGGAGAGAGCGGCGGTAGCGGGATGACGAACCACTTCCAGCCGCCGAACCAGAACGGCAGGCTCACCTTGCCCACCTTCGCCAGATGCGCGCCGACATAGCCCGCCCAGCCGAAAAACAGGGCGTGGCCGAACGACAGCAGGCCGACATAGCCGATCAGCAGGTTGAAGGCGCAGGCGAACAGCGCAAAGCACAGCGCCTTCATCAGGAACACCGGATAGGCGACCACCGGCGCGATGACGAGCACGCCGAGCATGACCGCGAAAGCGATCGCTTCGCTCGACACCAGGCGCGGGCGCGCGCCGGCCGCCAGGGGATCGACCACGCGTTCCATCATGCACTCCGCCCGAACAGGCCGGCCGGCCGGATGAGAAGCACGATCGCCATGATGACGAAGATCACCGTGTTCGACGCTTCGGGAAAGAATACCTTGGTCAACCCCTCGATGACGCCGAGCGCGAAGCCGGTGACGATCGCGCCCATGATCGAACCCATGCCGCCGATCACCACGACGGCGAACACCACGATGATGATGTCCTGCCCCATCAGCGGGCTGACGTTATAGATCGGCGCCGCCATCACGCCGGCGAGCGCCGCCAGCCCGACGCCGAAGCCGTAGGTGAGCGTGATCATGCGCGGCACGTTGATGCCGAAGGCGCGCACCAATGTCGGATTCTCCGTCGCCGCGCGCAGATAGGCGCCGAGCCTGGTGCGCTCGATCACGAACCAGGTCCCGAGGCACACGACGGCGGAGAACACGATCACCCACGCCCGGTAGTTGGGCAGGAACATGAAGCCGAGGTTGCGTCCGCCCTGGAGCAGCGGCGGGACCTGGTACGGCAGTCCCGACGAGCCGTAATAGTTGCGGAACACCCCCTGGATGATCAGCGCCAGCCCGAAGGTGAGCAACAACCCATAGAGGTGATCGAGCTGGTAAAGGCGTTGCAGGAACAGGCGCTCGATCACCACGCCGGTCACGCCGACCGCGATCGGCGTGACGACGAGGGCCGCCCAGTAATTGAGCCCCGCCAGCTGCAGCAGCAGATAGGCGACGAAGGCGCCCATCATGTACTGGGCGCCGTGGGTGAAATTGATGATGTTGAGCATGCCGAAGATCACGGCGAGGCCCAGGCTGAGCAAGGCGTAGAACGAGCCGTTGATCAGGCCGATCAGCAGCTGTCCGAACAGCGCCTGGGAGGGAATGTCGAAGATCGAGAACATCCTTCCGGCTCTCCTTCACACGCCGAGGTACTCGTGGAGCTTCCCGACGTTGGCGTTGAGCTCCGAATTGGCGAAGCGCTCGACGACGCGGCCATGCTCCATGATGTAGTAGCGGTCGGCGACCGTCGCGGCGAAGCGGAAGTTCTGCTCGACCAGGAGGATGGTGAACCCCTGGCCTTTAAGCGTGCGGATGGTGTGGCCGATCTGCTGGATGATGACCGGAGCGAGGCCCTCGGTCGGCTCGTCGAGGAGAAGCAGGCGGGCGCCGGTGCGCAGGATGCGTCCGATCGCCAGCATCTGCTGCTCGCCGCCCGACAGCTTGGTGCCTTGGCTGCTCAGCCGTTCCTTGAGATTGGGAAACAGCGCAAAGATGCGCTCGAGATCGAGCCCGCCCGGCCGTACCTGCGGCGGCAGCAGCAGGTTTTCCTCGACGTTGAGGCTGGAAAAGATGCCGCGCTCCTCCGGGCAGAAGGCGATGCCGGCGCGGGCGATCTGGTCCGAGGTGCGGCCGATCAGCTCGGCGCCGGCAAAGCGCACCGAGCCGCGGCGTTGGCCGACGATGCCCATGATCGATTTCAACGTCGTGGTCTTGCCGGCGCCGTTGCGGCCGAGCAGCGTGACCACTTCGCCGGACAGCACCTCGAAGGTGACGCCGTGCAGGATATGCGATTCGCCGTACCACGCCTGCAGTCCGTCGACCGCCAGCAGGGGCGCGGCGGGGGCGTCATTCATGGCCGGTCCCCATGTAGGCCTCGCGCACCTCCGGATTGGCCGACACCGTCGCGTAGTTGCCCTCGGCGAGCACCCGGCCGCGCGTGAGCACGGTGATCGTGTCCGACAGGTTGGCGACGACGCTGAGATTGTGCTCGACCATCAGCACGGTGCGGTCGGCGGCGACCGATTTGATCAGCGTGGCGATGCGATCGATGTCCTCGTGCCCCATGCCGGCGGTCGGCTCGTCGAGCAGCATCATTTCCGGGTCGAGCGCGAGGGTGGTCGCGATCTCGAGCGCGCGCTTGCGGCCGTAGGGCAGCTCGACGGCCAGCGTTTGCGCAAAGGTGGAGAGGCCGACGTCGGCGATCAGCGCCATGGCGCGATCGTTGAGGCCGTCGAGCACGCGCTTCGAGCGCCAGAAATCGAACGATCCGCCGCGCCGGCGCTGCAGCGCGATGCGCACGTTCTCCAGCACGCTCAGATGCGGAAACACGGCGGAGATCTGGAACGAGCGCACCAAGCCGAGGCGCGCGACGTCCGCGGGCGCGAGCGCGGTGATGTCGCGCCCCTTGAAGACGATGCGGCCGCGGGTCGGGCGGAGGAACTTGGTGAGCAGGTTGAAGCAGGTGGTCTTGCCGGCGCCGTTCGGCCCGATCAGGGCATGAATGGTGCCGCGCGCGACCCGCAGGCCGACGCCGTTGACGGCGACGAAGCCGGCAAATTCCTTGGTCAGATCCTCGGTCTCAAGGATGATGTCGTCGCTCAAGGCCGCTATTCCCCGCGCCTGCCATTCTTTGCAGGTTTGCCCCACCCGGTCCAGGGCGACAGGGACATCGCGGCAGCCCCGGCGGCTCGTTGCGAGCCGCCGGTTGCCGGGCCGAAGGCGCCGGTCAGTTGCTCTTCACGTACGGGCAACCGCCGTCCTTGAGCGGCCGGAATGCCTGGTCGGCCGGAATGGTCGCCAGCACCTTGAAATAGTCGAAGGGGTATTTGGACTCCGCCGGCGTCTTGACCTCCTCGAGATACATGTCGCGCATGATGCGGCCGTCTTCGCGGATCCAGCCGTCCTTGGTCATGAAGTCGTTGATCTTGGTCTTGCGCATCTGCGCCGACACCTTGTCGGCATCGTCGCTGCCGACCGCCTTGATCGCCTTGAGGTAATGCGAGACCGCGCTGTAGACGCCGGCCTGGGTGTAGGTCGGCGGAACGCCGTTGTTCTTGGCCATGAACCGCTTGGCGAAGGCGCGCGACTCGTCGTCCTTGTCCCAGTACCAGGCCGACGTGATGGTGAGGCCCTGCGCGGTCTTCAGCCCGAGCGAATGGACGTCGGTCAGGAAGACGAGCAATCCGGCGAGCTTCTGGCCGCCCGACACGAGCCCGTATTCCGCCGCCCCCTTGATCGAGTTGATGGTGTCGCCGCCCGCGTTGGCGAGGCCGATCACCTTGGCCTTGGAGGCCTGCGCCTGCAGCAGGAAGGAGGAGAAGTCCTGGCTGTTGAGCGGAACGCGGACGGCGCCGAGCACCTTGCCGCCCGCCGCCTTCACCGCGTCGCCGGTGTCGCGCTCGAGCGCGTGGCCGAATGCATAGTCGGCCGTGATGAAGAACCAGGTGTCGCCGCCCTGCTTCACGATGGCGCTGCCGGTCCCCTTCGCCAGTGCGTAGGTGTCGTAGGTCCACTGGAAGCCGTAGGGCGAGCACGCTTTGCCGGTCAGATCCGACGACGCCGGACCCGACATCAGGAAAATGTGCTTCTTCTCGCGCGTGACCTCTTGCACGGCGAGCGCCACCGAGGAAGTCGGCACGTCGACGATCGTGTCGACGTGATCGACGTCGATCCATTGCCGCGCGATTCCGGCGCCGACATCGGGCTTGTTCTGGTGGTCGCCGGAGATGA